>Ga0299914_10001792_pt1 | contig 14470 bp, 15 predicted proteins | sample RVTome_10_FD_201361 | JGI IMG/M metagenome (GOLD analysis project Ga0299914, IMG submission 201361) | Soil microbial communities from uranium-contaminated site in the Upper Colorado River Basin, Wyoming, United States - RVT153D57 (version 2) ...
AGGTCAGCAATGAAGACAATGTTGCTGTCTGGCAGGTACAAATAGGCATCGCTAGGCGAGTGGCCGCCACCATCACTACTGAGTTCCGCCCTGCCTTGAGAGCCAATAAAAGCCATCTTGCGTTCAAAGGTTATCGCTGGCAGATGCAGTTCTAACTCAGGCAGTGCTTCAAGCGTGGAGCGATAGAAAGCCAATATCTGGGCGATTTGGGCTTTTGTTTCCATCTGGTTTCATCACCGCAGCCAGGATCCCATCATTCAGTTGATGCCATTCGTAATGGCTTGAGTTTGGTAACGTCATCTTTGCACCTCACCTTGCAGTCTGAGGGATAGATTATAGCATTTTCTGGCAGCAGATTCGGCTCTGCATACCACTCGAAAAAATAAATCGCTAAATAACTTTACGTAAAGCTAAAAGCGTGCTATAGTATCGCCAGTTTATGTTAATTTAATCAGTTGTATCTGGAGGTGTGTGATGGCATCTGTCTCCAAGAGACGTTGGATAGTTTGGTTGGTTTTATTAAGCCTGGTTTTGATGGGGTGTGAACGGCCGTTTACATCAGATGCCAATGCTCCGCCAACGCCCGACAGCGGCGGTGTGGTAACGGAGCCAGGCGACAGCACAGGTGAAGTGATCACTACACCCGTTATTGAGGTCACGCCGGCAGTTGGCGAAACGCCTGTAGTAGAAACTGGCACTGGCGAAGGTGAAGGGACAGGCGAAGGTGAAACGGCCGAGCCTGGTGAGCCCACAACTGGTGAGACAGGCGAAGAACCTCCTGGTGAAACCCCCACAGATGAGACAACGACTGGTGAGACAACAGGTGAAGGCGAAACAACGGGTGAAGACACTTCTGGTGAGACAACAACTGGTGAAACTCCCACTGAGCAAACTGGTGAGGAAACCGGTCAGGAAACAACGCCAACGGAAGAAACTCCTACTCAAGAGCAAACCACTACTCCCACCGTTCATGTCGTTGTGGCTGGGGATACCCTTTACAAAATTGGTTTGAGATATGGCGTTTCCTGGGTCACTCTGGCTCAATTTAACAATTTAAGCAACCCTAATCGCCTGACCGTAGGACAACAGATTCGGATCCCTGGTGCCGGTGAAACACCTGGTCCGACTCCCTCTCCCCAAACTGAAGAGATTTATGTGGTCAAAGCGGGTGATAACTTGTACCGTATAGGTCTGGCTTATGGTATTAGCTGGGTACAAATTGCTGAGGCGAATGGCATTGTTAATCCCAATTACCTGGTTGTGGGCCAACGGATCAAGATTCCTACGTCGGCTCCGGGACCTTCACCCCAGTTTTCACACACAGTGCGGCAGGGACAGACGTTGTTTACTATTTCGTTGCAATATGGCGTGGCCTGGACGGCCATTGCTGAAGCGAATAACATAGGGTCGCCTTATGTCATCTTCCCTGGGCAGGTGTTGGTGATTCCCGGCGGTTGAGTTTTTAAACAGCCATAAATTACCGTATCCTCCAGGAGCTTGACATAAGTTCGTTTATATAGCTTCCTGGAGGGTGTAAAGGCGTGGCGCGAGCCGCGCCTTTTTAGTGTAAGGAGAAATTATGCGCTGGCAAGGTGTGATTGAAAAATATCGTCAATATCTCCCTTTTGGGGATGATATCTATATTGTTAGCTTGAATGAAGGCAATACGCCGCTTATTTTAGCCCCAAGGCTGGCAGAAAAGCTGGCCCCGGGCGCGAATTTGAAGCTCTTTTTGAAGTATGAGGGATTAAATCCAACCGGCTCTTTCAAAGATCGGGGGATGACGGCGGCCATCACCCAGGCTGTGCGTGAAGGTTCACAGACAGTTATTTGTGCCAGCACGGGCAATACGGCGGCCAGCGCGGCAGCGTATGCGGCCCGCGCCGGACTGCGCTGCCTGGTTCTAGTACCGGAAGGCAAGATTGCTTTGGGCAAATTAGCGGCCTGCCTGGCCTATGGGGCCGAGGTGATCAGCATTGATGGCTCGTTTGATGATGGCCTGGATATGGTTCGGGAAATTGTTAAGCGGCAGCCGGTGACACTGGTGAATTCGATTAATCCCTGGCGGCTGGAAGGGCAAAAGACGGGGGCGTTTGAGATTGTAGATCAGTTGGATGGCCATGCACCTGATTGGCACTGTTTGCCGGTGGGGAATGCTGGCAATATTTCGGCCTATTGGCTGGGCTATCAGCAATACAGCAAAGGCTTGCCACGCTTACTAGGAGGGCAGGCAGCGGGTGCTGCCCCGTTGGTGTCAGGCAAGGTGGTGGAGAAACCAGAGACGTTGGCGACGGCTATTCGCATCGGCAATCCGGCACGCTGGCGACAGGCAATGCAGGCTTTGGATGAGTCAGGGGGGATTATTACGGCCGTTACCGATGAAAAAATCCTGGAAAGCTGGCACCTCCTGGCTAAAACAGAAGGTGTTTTCGTGGAACCAGCTTCTGCCACCGGTGTGGCCGCCCTGAAGCAGCAGATTGAATTGGGTGAGATTGATCCGGTGAACAAGACGGCCGTTTGCATTCTTACGGGTCACGGCTTGAAGGATCCGGGAACGGCCGTTGAACAGGCCAGGCCCCCCCATACCTTGTCTGCTGATATTGATGCTCTGGAAGCTTATTTGACCCGATAACTGGTATCTATTTCTTATCTAGGGAACCTGAAAGTGCCACTGTTCTTGCCCAGGATTTTATGGTTCAGCAAACGACAAGAATTCTTCGGGGACCCAGCCTAAAATGCCCTCGACTGTCCTGATTTCACGCCAGAGGAGACCACCCTGGTTGGCACGGCCGTTTTGCACTATCACAACCGTTCCATTCTGTAACTGGGTCAATATTTGCTGCCCACCTGGTGCACGGCGGACAGGGACAGGGTTGCCTTCGGTGGCGATGACGGCCGTTTGGCCTTCTATGGGCGTAGGCGTAACCGTTGGGGTGGGGGTATCTGTTGGGGTGGGGCTGGCCGTGCTGGTGGGTGTATGCGAAGGTGTGGCTGTTGGTGTATCGGTAGCTGTTGGGGCATTGGTAGCAGTGGCGGTTGGGGTGATGGTGGCCGTAGGATCGGGCGTCACTGCTTCTATAGCTGATGTTGTCTCCTCTGTAGCACCGATTGGTGGGGCACCGAAGGAGCCACTACCGGCGCTGGAGATGGTGGGGCGAGGTGTGGGGTTGTCTGTCGAGAGAGTATCGGTGAGAACAGCCGTTGCCTCGCCTATCTCCTCCGGGGCGGTGCTGGCTGTGGCCTGGGCGACGGGGGTTGTGGAGACGGCCGTTTCTGGCAAAGACCCTAGAGGCACTCCGGCGAAAAAGAAGCCAAAGGCCAGGAGCAATAAAGCGAAACCATACCCGGTAAACATGCGTGCCCGCAAATCTAGCCGCGAACCAAGCAGCCGCATTCGGGCCAGTGTGCTGGGTGACTGGGCCAGCAGAGCCAGCCCGATCATCAGTAGAGCACCCAGTCCGGAGATGCCCATCCCCCATAATGTCCATTCAGGAAAACCCATAGTGTCAGTAGTCAGTGATCAGTAATCAGTGAGTAGTGCCTTATTACCAGAGGTAGTGATGGTACGCAAAAGCAAAGGCATTTATATCAAAACGTCATATCGTGTCATTATAACTGGTTAAAGGGCAAGGTGTTAATTTGCCCGGCAAGGGTTATAATCAGATTGCGTGATTGCGTAACGAAGCTTTAGAAAGACTCATCTTCCCAGAGGTTTTGCGGATTAAAAAATAATGCTGACAGTAGCCTCTGGGAGGATTACTGTGGAGTAAACTTTATGTCAAATCAATATAATGTGGTTGTTTTAGGGGCGGGGCCAGGTGGCTATGTGGCTGCTATCCGGGCTGCGCAATTGGGATTGAAAACGGCCGTTATCGAAAAAGAGTATTGGGGTGGTGTCTGTCTCAATATCGGCTGCATCCCCTCCAAAGCCCTGCTTAAAAATGCCGAACTGGCCCATACTTTGAAGCATCGGGGCAAGGAGTTTGGCTTCAGTTTTGATAATCTCACCATTGACTACGAAGTGGCCTTCCAACGTAGCCGCCAGGTGAGTGACCGCCTGGTGAAGGGGGTGGGCTTCTTGATGAAGAAGAACAAAATTGACACCATTGAAGGCACAGGCACCTTGACCAATGCCAATACCATCAAGGTGCAGTTGAATGAGGGTGGTGAGCAGGAAGTCACGGCCGACAATATCATCATTGCCACCGGTGCCAGACCCCGCCTGCTGCCTGGCGTAGAATTGGATGGGCAGAAATTTATCACCTATGTAGAAGCGATCACCAGTGATACCCTGCCCCAAAAAGCAGTTATTGTGGGCGGGGGGGCTATTGGTGTCGAGTTTGCCTATGTTTGGGCCAACTATGGGGTGGATGTGACCATCATCGAGATGCTGCCCCGTATCCTGCCCAATGAAGAGCCGGAAGTGAGCAGCGTCATCGAAAAAGCCTACAAAAAGTTGAAGATCAATCTGAAGACTGACACAACCGTAGATAAATTTGATACCAGTGGCGATGGCCTGAAGTTGACCCTTAGTGATGGCTCAACGCTCGACTGTGATCAGGTGATGATTGCCATCAACTTTATTCCCAACACTGAGGAGATTGGTTTAGCAGAGGTAGGTGTGAAGCTGACGGAGCGCGGAGCTATTGATATTGACAGCTCTATGCGGACAAGTGTGCCCAATATCTACGCCATTGGCGATGTGGCCACCGAGTATAAGCTGGCCCATATTGCCTCGGCCATGGGCATTGTCGCCGCCGAAACCATTGCCGGACATCCCACTGTGACCCTCGATTACCGTATGATGCCCCGCGCCACCTACTGTGTGCCCCAGGTGGCCAGCTTTGGCTACACCGAAGCCCAGGCCAAAGAGGCGGGCTATGAGGTCAATGTCGGCCAATTCCCCTTCCAGCCCAATGGTAAAGCGCTCGGTTTAGGTGAGCGTGAGGGCTTTGTCAAAATTATTGCTGATGCCCGCTATGGCGAGATTTTGGGAGCACATCTTGTTGGCCCTGATGTGACGGAACTGCTGCCAGAACTGACGCTGGCCCATAATGCCGAGCTAACGGCCGAAGAGATCGCTCGTAATGTCCACGCCCATCCCACCCTGAGTGAGGTGCTGATGGAGGCGGCGCACGGGGTGGAGGGGCAGGCGATTCATATGTAAGATTGTGATATGCTTGGGCAACTCATTTGCGGAGGTGAATAATGGATATTGAACAAGCCAAAAGCTTTTTAGCCGAGAATCATCGGGGCGTCCTGGCAACCGCTCGCCAAAGTGGCGCGATACAGATGTCGCCCATCCTCATTGGTGTGGATGAGGACGGCCGGGCGATTATCAGTTCCCGGGAGACAGCCTATAAGGTTCGTAATCTCCGGCGAGACCCTCGGGTTTCGGTGTGTGTCTTTACGGATGGCTTTTTCGGCCAGTGGATTCAAATTGAGGGGACGGCTACGATCCTCTCCCTGCCCGATGCCCTGGAACCGCTGGTTGACTATTACAAAAGCGTTGTGGGGGAACACCCGGATTGGGCAGATTACCGGCAGGCGATGGTCAAGGAGAAGCGTGTCCTCATTCGCATTCATATTGAGCGGGCCGGGCCGAATCGCAGCGGCTAAGTATTGAGGAACCTGGTTGCTGCCAGCAACAAGGTTCTTGCCATCATATGCACCCCATCGAATTCACAGATGCCTGGTACGACACTTTTCCTGGCGGACATATCGGCCTGCTGGCCTTGGGGCCGGTGGATAACAGCCAGCCTTCGGCCGTACTGGAGAAGCACAAACGGCATCTGGAAGCTAATTTGCGCCAGCAATATGCGGGCATGAGTCGCACCGATCTGTTGACGATAGCGGAATTGGCAGCATACAAAGGCTACTACCGCCGGTTTAACAAGACGTATCATGTGCAGTTGCAATTGGAATCGGTGCTACACAAAGGTAAGTCGCTGCCAGCAGTCAATCCGCTGGTGGATGCCTGTTTTGCGGCCGAGTTGGAAACCCATTTGCTGACGGCCAGCCATGATCTGGATGAACTGGAAGCACCTGTTGTCATAGATGCGGCGACGGGTGAGGAGCTGTTATTGGCGATGAACGGGGAGGCCAGACAGATTAAGGCCAATGATATGATGATGCGTGACGCTCAAAGTGTGGTTTGTACGATTATTTATGGGCAAGATGGGCGCACGGCCGTAACCAAGGCGACGCGCCGAGTGCTGTATGTGACTTATGCCCCGGCAGGTATCACGGCCGAGATGGTGGAGCGGCATCATCAAGTACTGCTGAGAAATGTGCGGCTGTTGGCGGCGGAAGTGGCAGTGTTGGCTGAGGTGATTGAGGGGAGCGGCGGTTGTTGACTTTAGGTGCTGGCCTCTATATTTTGGCTGTGGGGAAGGAGATTAAGAGATTAGGAGATTGGGAGATTGGGAGATTCATATGAACATAGAACAGGCGAATGAAACGGCCGTTACTCGCATGATGACAGCGCGGCCAATCTTAAAAGGTGTGGCTACGGCCCGTGAGGTTATTCCGGGTATGCGGGATAATTTGTTGCTGCACGCCGGGCCGCCGATTACCTGGGAGCGGGCTTCGGGGCCGATGCGCGGGGCCATTGTCGGGGCACTGATTTTGGAAGGGCTGGCGACGGATTGGGAGAGTGCGGAGAAGCTGGTGACGAGTGGTCAGATTGACCTGGAACCGTGCCATGAACATGATTCGGTCGGTCCTATGGCGGGGGTGACCTCGGCCTCCATGAAGGTGTATGTGATTGAGAATATAACGCATGACAACAAGGCCTACTCCAACCTGAACGAGGGCTATGGCAAAGTGCTGCGTTATGGGGCCTATAGTGAGGAGGTCATTGCCAAACTGCGCTGGATGAATGGCTCGTTGGCCGAGGTGCTGGCGGAGGCATTGGCGATAAGCGAGGGCCTTGACATTCGTGCTTTGTTGGCCGAGTCGCTGCATATGGGGGATGAAGGACATAATCGCAACAAGGCAGGCTCGATTATTTATACGACGAAGCTGGCCCCGCTGATTGCCAAAACGAGTGCCAGCGATGAGGAGAAGGCAAAAATCTTGCAATTCTTGGGGGATAATGCCCTGAGTGTGCTGAATCCGGTGATGGCGGCCTGTAAGGCGATGGCCGATGCCGGACACGGCATTGAGGGCAGCACGATCATGACAACCATGGCCCGCAATGGCACGGATTTGGGGATTCGGGTGAGTGGGCTGGGGGATCAATGGTTTACAGGACCAGTGGGGCAGCCAGATGGCTTGTATTTTCCCGGTTACACGGCCGATGATGCCAGTGGTGATATTGGGGACAGCACGATTACGGAAACAGCCGGTATTGGGGCTTTTGCGATGGCAGCCGCCCCGGCTATTGTGACCTTTATCAGTGGTACGCCCCAGGACGCGCTGAACGCCACCCTGGAGATGTATGAAATTACAACGGCCGAACACACCGCCTTCACCATTCCTGCCCTTGATTTCCGTGGCACACCGACAGGTGTAGATATCCGCAAAGTAGTCGAGTTTGGAATTACCCCGCGTATCAATACGGGCATTGCCCACAAAGAGGCCGGTGTGGGGCAGGTTGGTGCTGGCCTGGTACGGCCGCCGATGAACGTGTTTGAGGATGCATTAGTGGCATTTGCGGTAAAATATGGCCTGGCTTAAAAGTCAATCAAACAACTTGTCAATTTGTCTGTAGGTGCTTTCACTACGCCGCACGACACGACCAATCAAGATGAGATTTTGATCATCATAGACCTTGTAAATAACGCGGTAATTCCCCACACGAATGCGGTAAATGTTTGTTTGTAGCTGGATTGCTCCTGGTGGAAGTGGGTCCTGGCTGAGGGCTTCTACAGCCGCTCCGATACGAGCGAGGTTGGACTTAGGAATAAGTTTAAGTTGCCGTCTGATACGAGTACGAGCAGCTTCAACGCGATACATTTAGGGAGTTTCAGTTTGCGCTTCTATCAACAAATCGGCAAAATTTGCAGTATCACCCGCAAAATACTCAACTTCTGCTTCATGCATGATTTTAATGTCTTCTAAATTTTCTATATATTGGGTTAATTGGTTCACTTTGTTTTCTAAATGCATCAGACGATCAAGTAAGCTTTGATATTCCTCTTTTGCTACGATGATGACAGGACCTTGCAATGTGATAGTATCCATAATAGTTAATTTTTCTCCTGATCTGATAAGTTTATTTTAACATAGAAGACGAGTAGATGGAAGTTTGTTATCTCTTGCCTAAAAAGGACAACAACGAATTTGAGAAATCAACGAATTCGTTCTTTTTTTGAATTCGTTATTGTCTTCCAGGAGTATTATGAAGTTTATAGATCTGACTATTCCCCTCGGCATTGGCACTCCACCCTGGCCGACGTATGAACCGCTGCAAGTGAAATATTTCAAGCGACTGGCGCCTAATGGAGCCAACGGCCAGGTCGTTACGCATAGTAATCATGTGGGCACGCATCTGGATGGCGAGATTCATTTCTACACACCGGGCAAAGATATTGCTTCGTTAGATTTTGATTTTTTGTGTGGCGAAGCGGCGATTGTGGATTTGAGTGATTGCTGCGGGGATTATGATGTGTATACACCGGAGATGATTGAGGAGCGGGTAGAGGTACGTGAAGGTGATATTCTCATCATCCACACAGGTTATCATCACTTTGGCTGGGATCAACCCTATGGCAATGAGGTGCGCTATATGGTCATGCACCCCGGCCCCGATGCCCGTTTTGCTCACTGGTGCGAAGCAAAGAAGATCAAGTGGATTGGGGTGGATTGTGGCAGCGCCGATCATCCCATGAATACGAAAATACGGGATTGGATGCCGGCTCAGGCAGAAGATGCGGATGCCTATTTCCGCGACAAATATGGCAAGCCGTTGGCCGAATATTTCACCAAGGATATGTACCAGATGATGCACTTGTGGATGTTCCACAAGGGAATTATCCATGCCGAATGTGTGGGCGGGGATATCGATCTGCTGGTGAACCGGCGGGTGCAGGTGGGCTGTTTCCCCTGGCGTTTTGTGGATGGTGAGGCCAGCATTGCCCGCATTGTGGCTATGGTGGATGATGATGAATATGATCTGTTGATGGTCAGGAAAGCAACAATGCCCCAGACGAAGTATGGCGATTGTTATGATCCGGTTCACGTAGAGCGGCTTGGCGGACGCGGCCGGACTTATTGAGCGAGGTTGAATCATGGCTTACGACAAGGTTTGGCAACGTTGGGCGGAAAGGGGTCGTCTTATGCCCTGTCGTTGCCATCCAGATAAAGGTTGCTATGGATGCTGTAGAAGATGCCTTTAAGCAGACAGATAGTTATGATGTGATTTTGGCGTTGGCGGATGTGGTGCGGGAAACGGCCGTTGCTCACCAACTCCACTTCGATGATCTGAAACACGGCCAGCAAGTTGCCTTGCACCTGGAGATGTTTGGCGCAGAAATGGGTGATGGCGGCTTTTACCAACTGCTGACCAATCCGGCCGGTGATTACCTGCCCCAGATCATGCAAACCTGCAAAATGATCGGTGCCACCAACACAGCCCTCCTGTTACAAAAAGTAATTGCCCTCTTCCCCAACGTGAACATCCTGCGCCACACCGAAGCGCGGCAGAATTGGATCGAAAGTTCGGGGCAGGAATTAAAAGATGCCCTCACTGCTCTGGACGAAGACTACTTCGCTCAAGAGGAAGAAGTCTTTGATTTAGGTGTGGCCTATCTAAAGGGCTACAAAGCAGACTTTCAATCTTCAGACAATACATAAACAAGATCTCTAAGCTAGAACAGGTTCGCATATGATATAATATCGTGTAATTCTCAAGAGAGGTGGATGATGTTAAATACAATCTGGGCAGTAATCCGTGAAGGAAAGATCGAACCGTTAGAACAGATTAAATTGCCAGAAGGTGGAAAGGTGTTAATCACTTCTCTCCCAGACGAAGAAGTCCAATTTTGGTTGGGTGCAAGTCAGGTTGCTTTAGACGAAATCTGGGATAACAGCGAGGATGATGTTTATGCCGAGTTACTTGCAGAATGAACTTATTCTTGTTCGTTATCCCTTTTCAGATTTATCTAGCAGCAAAGTTCGCCCCGCAATTATTGTTAACGCCGCGCATATCTCTCAAGACATTTTCATCGTACCCTTAACCAGCCGTACAGCTTCGCTATTGCCCAGTGAGTTCCTGTTGGCAGATAGGGCAAAAGCAGGGCTAAATGCTCCCAGTGCTGTAAAACGTGGCATTTACACAGTTCACCCCACACTCGTTATAAAAACCATTGGAACGTTAACACAAACAGATGGTGCGAGCATGCAACAATCTTTACGTGAATCGTTTGGTTTAAGCTGACCATAGCGTTGTTTTCAATTATCCCACGAGGAGAAATAGATGAATAGAGAGGAATTTGTGCAGACATTGGCTGAGGCGAAGTGGTATGACTTGACGCAGGGGGTGAGTATTTTTACGCCGCCCTGGCCGGGGGAGATGCCGCTGCAAATACAGTTTTTTAAGCGGCTGACGGGTTCTTATATTGGCGGGCAGGGGGCCAATGGGCAGTTGATTGAGTGGAGCAATAACACGGGGACGCATTTGGTGGGGCCGCGGGCTTTTCACTCGGGAGCGCGGGCGATTGCCGATATTCCTTTGAGCGATTTAAGTGGGGAAGGGGTAGTGGTGGATATTTCGGATGCAGTGTCGGATTATGGTTTGTATACGCCGGAGATGATTCTGGAGCGGGTGGCAGTGAAGGAGGGGGATATTCTCATCATCAATACGGGCTATCACAAGCATGGCTGGGATCAGCCAGATACGCCCAACCCCAACGCCCAGGGGGGGATCGAGAATAAGGAGTTTGGCTATTATGTGCGCCATCCGGGGCCTTCGCCGGACTTTTTCCAGTGGGCGCTGGACATGAAATTGAAGCTGATTGGAGTGGATTGTGGCTGTGCCGAACATCCGATGAATACAAATATCCGCACGATGCACGGCCGTGAGTTTGAGAAGGCGGAGGCCAGGCTGCGGGAGACACATGGCAAGTCGTGGGACGAGATGTATCCGGCCGAGTGGTATCACGAGTTGACACATATTACCATGCCCAAGGCGGGATTACTGCTGGCTGAGTCATTGGGTGGCCAGATTAAGGAATTGAGCAACCAGCGAGCCTGGATAATGGTGATGCCGGTGCCCTTTATGGAAGTGGAGTCTGCCTGGTGCCGGGTGGTGGCTTTGCAAGCACCGGCGGGGATGGACGAGACGGAATTTTATGACTTTATAGGCACGGCGACAATGTTGGATTTGACCCTGCCCTTTAGTGTGCAGACGCCACAGTGGGCTAATTATGAGCCGCTGATGGTCAAGTATACGAAGCGGGTGGGCGGGCAATATTTTGGGCTGGGGCGGAACAATGCCCACTGCCGTGCCAGTTTCCATCTGGCGTCACACATGGATGGCGAGAAACATTTTTGGGCGGCAGGGCGCACGATTGGGGAAATGCCCTTTGATTACTGGTTTGGCCCTGGCGTAATTGTAGACATCTCCCCTGATGTGAGCAATTCGAGTGTGTATACGCCGGAAATGATCGAGGAGAAGGTGGAGATTCATGAGGGAGATATTTTGATTATAAAGACGGGCTGGTATCAATATGGCTGGAACAGCCCGGATTCGGATGAGTTTCGCTATATGATTAAGCACCCAGGGCCGTCGCCGGATTTTGGGGATTGGTGCATTGCCCGGGGGATTAAGTGGTTGGGTGTGGATTGTGTGGCCATGGAGCATCCGATGAATACGATTCAGCGTACCTGGCATCCCAAGACATTTGCCGAGGCAAACCAGAAGTTGATCGAGCAGTATGGCAAGGATTGGGATGAGATGTACCCGTTGGATAAGTATTATCAGGATATGCACTTGAATCTGTTTCCGAAGGGGATTGTTCATGCGGAGAATTTGGGGACAGATATGGCAGTAGCAGAGAACGGCCGTTACTACATCGCCTGTTTTATCCCCAAAGGCATGGAACTGGCTTCCTGTTGGGCACGTTTTATTGCGTTTAAGGAAGGATAATTGGCAGCGAATTAATTCGCTGCAATTTGGGAGAAAAGATGCGAGTACCTTACAGCGATGAAAAACAAGTTGAGGCGAATGGGATTAGGCTTAATTATGATGCGTTTGGCAGCCCGGAGGCACCGCCGATGTTGTTGGTGTCAGGGTTGGGGATGCAGATGATTGGCTGGGATGAGGGTTTATGCCAGCAGTTGGCTTTACAGGGTTATTGGGTGATTCGTTTTGACAATCGAGATGTGGGGCTATCAACGAGGCTGGATCACTTAGGGATGCCGAATGTGATGGAAGCGTTCCCCAAATGGCAGGCGGGTGAATCTGTGTCGGGTGCGCCTTATTTGCTCGAGGATATGGCGGCCGATGCGGTGGGGTTGATGGATGCTTTGGGGATTGAGAAGGCGCATGTGGTGGGGGCTTCGATGGGAGGAATGATTGTGCAGGAGTTGTTAATTCATTTTGCGGATCGAGTGAAAACGGCCGTTTCCATCATGTCCACCCCTACTATCCCTCAGTCAAAGCCGGAAGCCGAAATACTGCTATTCACACCACCACCCACCAGCCGCCAGGAGCATATTGAGCAATCTATTGCTGCCACCAAACTGTTATTGGGGCATGGCTTCCCCTTGCATGAAGAGCGTGTACGTGACGTGGCTGGTCGTGCTTATGATCGCGGTTTATCTCTTATAGGTACGGCACGGCAGATGATGGCCGTCATGGCCAGCGGCCCGCGAGTTGAGGCACTAAAAAGGGTAGATGTACCCACGTTGGTGATTCATGGCGACGATGATGCCCTGATCATGGTGGAAGGTGGTTATGAAACGGCCGAAGCCATTCCCAATGCCAAACTCCTCATCATCGAAGGCATGGGCCACAGCCTGCCCATTGAGGCCTGGCCACAAATCGTTGAGGCCATTGCCGATCATGCGGTGTAAGGGGCATTGTTAACAGATATGAATATGGATTGGCACAAGCGTTTTTACTGCGAGTTGACATTACAATCTGGTGTGGCTGCAGCGAACCCTGGACGGGGTTGGGTTATGCGTCAGGATAGTAGGGGGAAGATTGGGTTGTATTGCTGGGATGTAGCTCAGAATGATCTGGCGCTTTTGTTGGGTGATGAGGTGAGTTATTCTCCTTTGTTTATTCGGATGGCACCGAACGGCCGTTACCTCTATTTCCTTCAAGACGAAAATGGCAATGAATTGGGTCACCTGACGCGTATTGTCTGTGAGGGTGCTGGGGAGTTGGTGGATGTGACCTCACAAATGAGTCCCTGCAGCTTGCGTGGATTAGAAATTAGCCGGGCGGGGAATTTATTGACGTTTACGGCCGTTAGCCGGGCCGAGGGTTATCAACTGGTTTGTATGCTTGTAATGGCCGACGGCAAACTTGGCCCCAGCCACGTTTTTTATCAGCAAGAAATGGAATTTTGGGAAGCGGTGCCCTCCTACGGCGGTGAACTGGTGGCTATCCAATCCACCCATCGCACGGGTACACGCCGTTATTGCGCCCTTGTCTTTGATGCCCGCAGCGGCGAGTTGGTAGGTGAATTGTGGGACGGCCCTGAATATAGTGTTGAGGTCGTGGCTTTTTCTCCGGTAGCTGGGGATCTTCGTTTGCTGTTGACGACAACGGTGACCGGGTTTCGCCGCCCCGTTATCTGGCAGCCGGGCACAGGCGAAAGGCAGGATATAACAGTGGCTGACCTGCCTGGGGAACTGGTGCCTCTGGATTGGTCGCCCGATGGCCAGCAGCTTTTATTGAGCCACTTTGACCGGGCGGTGCAGCAGCTTTACCTGTATGATGTGGCCGCAGATAAGGCCATTCGCCTGGATCATCCGCCAGGGACGTTTGGCAGTTATGGTGGGTTGGACAAGGGAGCAGTGAGCTTTACACCAGACGGCCGTTTGCTGGCGCACTGGCAAAACGCCGCTAACCCGCTGCAATTGATCGAATTGGAGGCACAGACGGGCGCGAAGCGGGCTACGCTTATGGGGACTAGCGATGTTCCCGCCGGCCGGTCGTTTAGCTCTGTGAACTTTCCTTCGTCAGATCGGGTGTTGGTGCAGGGCTGGCTGGCCGTGCCGGTAGGCGATGGCCCCTTTCCTACGATTTTACACATGCATGGAGGACCGCATGTGGTGATGACGGAAAGTTTTAGTCCAGATGCCCAGGCCTGGCTGGATCATGGCTTCGCCTATATGAGCATCAACTATCGTGGCTCTACCACCTTTGGTGAAGCTTTTCGGCAGAAGATTTGGGGGGAGATCGGCCGTTGGGAATTAGAAGATATGGTCGCGGCTCGGGCCTGGCTGGTGGAACAGGGTATCAGTGACCCTGCGGCAGTTATCCTTCACGGTGCCTCTTACGGGGGCTATCTCA
>Ga0299914_10001793_pt1 | contig 14466 bp, 15 predicted proteins | sample RVTome_10_FD_201361 | JGI IMG/M metagenome (GOLD analysis project Ga0299914, IMG submission 201361) | Soil microbial communities from uranium-contaminated site in the Upper Colorado River Basin, Wyoming, United States - RVT153D57 (version 2) ...
GCGGCGCCCCAGAAGGGCGCCGCGGCTCAACGCTCTTGAGGGCGAACGCCGATTCGCATCGAACGACTCGTACACCTCGATCAGCGACTCGCGGCTGACTCGCGGGTGTGGGCGCCTTGTCGCGGCGCGGATGGACGCGATCACGGCCGGCTCCTCGGCGGCGCTCGTCGGCTGACGGTTCTAGTTGACTGCGGTTCCCTCTCCTCCTACCTCCGCAGACGCCCAGGCCCGGACTTCCGTACTGGATTCCCGGCTTGTCCCCGACTCGAAAGGTGCGCCGCTCGTGCCCGACCGTGCCGCCATCGTCACCGGAGCCAGCCGCGGGATCGGTCTCGCGCTCGCGGAGACCCTCGCCGCCGAGGGGTACGACCTGACCATCAGCGCCCGCAAGCCCGACACCCTCGAAGCGGTCGCCGAGCGCCTCCGCGGCAGCGGCCGCGCGGTCGAGGCCGTGGCGGCGAACCTCGCCGACGCCGAAGCGGTCACCGAGATCGTGGCCCGCCATCGCGCGCGGTTCGGGCGCCTCGACGTCCTGGTCAACAACGCCGGGGTGGGGGTCGGCGCGACCGCCACGGACCATCAGGCGAAGAACGTGGACCTGCAGCTCGCCGTGAACGTGCGCGCGATCGTCCTGCTGTACCGCGAGTCGATCGAGATGCTGCGCGCGGCCGGCGCCGAACACGGCAACGCGGTCGTCGTCAACCTCGCCTCGCTCGCCGGGAAGTCACCGCAGCCTTGGCTGTCGGTGTACTCGGCGACCAAGGCAGCCGTCGTCGCCTACACGGGCGCCATGAACAAGGAGCTCAACGCCCACGGCGTCAAGTCGGTCGCCCTATGCCCCGGATTCGTCGACACGGACATGAGCGAGTTCGTCAAGGGCTCGATCCCGGCGGAAGAGATGCTCACGACCGGTGACATCGCCGAGGCGCTGCGTTTCGTGCTGCGCCTCTCACGCCACTGCGTGGTCCCCGAGATCGTCTTCCAGCGCGTCGGCGAGGCGATCTAACGCTCGCCGTCCTCGAGCGTCCGTAGGCGAACCGCGCGCCTGTCGCCCAGCCTGAGAGCTCGATGAGCGCTTCGGTCAGGCGAGCCGGCAGGCCGCGATCAGGTGGAGGTGGTCCGGGGGTCGACGCAGGGCCGAATGCGACGTCGCGCCGCTCGATCTCGCGCAGGGCCTGCGGCGAGGGGAACTGGTCGGCCAGCCGCTCCGCGGTCGCGAGCCCCTTGGTCTCTGCAAGCGCGACGGCTCCTCCCCGGAGTGCTGCGTAGGCGTCGAGCAGGTCGGCCTCGGGTCCGCCGCGCTCAGGTTGCCTCCGCGCTTCGCTCGGCGATCGCCCGTAATTCGGAGATGACGCCCTGATGTGTCACGAGCGGGAATGGTCACGCACGAGCCCCCTCAGGGGGCGGCCGGTGCTTCAGGTGCACTGAGCTCCGCAAACGTCGCGCGAGCGTCCTGTATCGCCTCGATGGCGGACTCGAAGTCGCCCGCGGCGCCGAAATCGCGCGTCCAGGTCAGATGACGCTCGAGCGCGGCGGTGAGCAGCGGATAGTGCTCTCGCGCACCCGCGGGGCTCATCGGTCCCGCGAAGAGCGTTCGTCGGCGCAACGCAGGAGCGACAGGGCGACCAGGCGGCGCTGAGACGTCCGGCGCTCGGTGACCTCGCGCTCACGCAGGGTTCGTTCGGCGATCGTGACGGGGGAGAGCATCGTCGTCACCACGCGTGCGCATCGGCCGCGTAGACGACCGGCTGTGGGACGCCCGACGGGCTGTCGGTGCCCGATGAAGCGCCGGCCTGGATGGGGATCTCGCGCACCACCGGCACGGTGTAGGCGTGGTTGGCGATGGGATCCTTGCGGAAGGCGGTCATGGCTGTCTCCTTTGAGCTAAACTGAACTCACTTCAGTATGGCACGGAGAGTGACTGCTGTCAAGCTCGGATCCACAGGGATCTTGCTTCGCTCCCACTGACACGACTTCGTTTAGGATTGTGGACGTGTCCACGCCCACCGCCAGCCTTCGCCAGGACCTCGAGAGCGCGCGCGCACGGATCGCCGGCGAACGCGACGCGCCATTCACCACGCTCTCGGGCGAGCCGGTCCGGCCGCTGTACGGACCGCAGGACGTCGGCCCGTTCGCGGAGCGGATCGGATGGCCCGGGCAGTACCCGTTCACCCGCGGCGTCTACGAGAGCATGTACCGGGGCCGGCTATGGACGATGCGCCAGTTCGCCGGCTTCGGCACCGCCGAGGAGACCAATGAGCGCTTCCGCTATCTGCTCGACCACGGCCAGACCGGGCTCTCGACGGCCTTCGACATGCCGAGCCTGATGGGCCACGACTCCGACTCTCCGCGCTCGCTCGGCGAGGTCGGCCGCGAGGGCGTCGCAGTCGACACGCTCGACGACATGCAGACGCTGTTCAGGGGCATCGACCTCGGCGAGGTCAGCGTCTCGATGACCATCAACGCGCCCGCTGCGATCATGATGGCCTTCTACGTCGTCGCAGCGGAAGAGCAGGGCGTCTCCTCCGAGCGGCTCTCCGGCACCGTTCAGGCGGACATCCTCAAGGAGTACATCGCCCAGAAGGAGTGGTGCTTCCCCGTCGATCCGGCGATGCGCCTGCTCGGCGACATGATGCAGTGGTGCACGGAGCACATGCCGCGCTGGCACCCGGTCTCGATCTCCGGTTACCACATCCGCGAGGCCGGCTCGACAGCCGCCCAGGAGCTCGCCTTCACGCTCAAGAACGGGCTCACCTACGTGGAGGAGCAGATCGCGCGGGGGATGGACGTCGACGACTTCGCCCCCCGCCTGAGCTTCTTCTTCAACGCGCAGATCGACTTCTTCGAGGAGATCGCCAAGTACCGCGCCGCGCGCCGGATCTGGGCGCGCGAGCTGCGCGACACCTACGGCGCCCGCAATCCGCGCAGCTGGTTGATGCGCTACCACACCCAGACGGCCGGCGTCTCGCTCACCGCCCAGCAGCCGCTCAACAACATCGCGCGAACCGCCATTGAGGCCCTGGCCGGCGTGCTGGGCGGCACCCAGTCCCTGCACACCAACTCGCACGACGAGGCGCTCGCCCTACCGAGCGAGGAGGCCGTCCGCGTCGCGCTGCGCACCCAGCAGGTGATCGCCCACGAGACCGGCGTGACCAACACCGTCGACCCGCTCGGCGGCTCCTACTTCGTCGAGGCGCTCACCGACGAGATGCAGCGCCTCGCCTACGAGTACTTCCGCAAGATCGACGAGCTCGGCGGCATGGTCGAGGCGGTCAAGCGCGGCTTCCCGCAGCGCGAGATCGCCGACGCCGCGTTCGCCCTCCAGCGGGAGTACGACGACGGCACGCGCAAGCTCGTGGGCGTCAACGCGTTCACCGAGGGCGGCGACGGCGAGCTCGAGATCCTGCGAATCGACCCCGATCTCGAGCGCAAGCAGGTCGGCCGCGTCCAGGCCGTGCGCGCCCGGCGCGACAGCGCGGCGGTGGAGGCCGTGCTGGCGCGCGTCCGGGCTGACGCGGCGGGCGAAGCGAACCTCATGCCGGCGCTGCTCGCCGCCGCCCGCGCCCATGCGAGCGAGGGTGAGATTGTCGAGGTGCTCCAGTCCGTCTGGGGCACCTACACCGAGCTCCCGGTGTTCTGAGCTACGCGGTGACGAGCCCGCCGTTCGGGCTGAGCACGGCGCCGACGAAGTAGCCGGCGTCGTCGGAGGCCAGGAACGCGACCGTGGCGGCGATCTCTTCGGGATCGGCGAGCCGGCCGGCGGGGGTCGAGGCCGCGATTGCGGCGCGCTCCTCGTTGATCTCGCCCTGCAGCGTGCTGGTCCCGACGTGCCCGGGCGCCACGGCGTTGACACGGATGCCCTGCACGATCAGCTCCTTGCCCGCCGCCTTGGTGAAGCCGAGGATGGCGGCCTTGGCCGAGGAGTAGTGGGGGTGTCCGGTGCAGCCCTCGAGGCCGCACACCGACGACATGTTCACGACCACGCCGCGGCCGCGCGGGGCCATGCCACGGACGGCGGCGCGTGTGCAGAAGAAAGTGCCGTCGAGGTGGATGGCATGCATGCGCCGCCACTCGTCGTCGGTCAACCGCACGAGCGCGTCCAGCGGCGTCGTGACGCTGCCGTCGGCCGCTTCGGCGCGCTGCTTGGCCACCAGCGGAGTGACCCGGCGCAGGTGATCCAGGCCGATCGCGCCGGCGTTGTTGACGAGGATGTCCACCGGCCCGAGCTCCTGCTCGATGCGGGCGAAGGTGGCATCGACGGCTGCGCTGTCGCTCACGTCGCAGACCAACGCGATGCCGTCGCCCCTCGCCAGCTCCAGGGTCTTCTCGGCGGTCTCGAGCCGGATGTCGAGCACCGCCACGCGTGCGCCGTCCGCGGCGAGCCGGAGCACGATCGAGCGCCCGATGCCCGCGCCGCCGCCGGTGACCACGCCCACTCTGCCTTCCAGGTTCATGTCGTTCTCCTCGCTCGTCAGGGAATAGCGACGACGCGCCCACGCACATCGCCGGCCTCGAGCCGCTCGTAGGCGGCGGGGACATCTTCCAGCGCGACGCGCTCGACCTCGACGTGCAGGACGCCGGCGCGGGCGAGGTCGACCACCTCGGCCAGCTCCGCGCGCGTGCCCCAGTTCGAGAAGACGACCGGTGTCTCGAACGGGATCACGCCGAAGCGGAACGGCAGCATGCCGCCGCCCACGCCGATGATCGCCACGTGACCGCCGGGAGCGACGGAGGCGGCCGCCAGCTCGAGCGTGGAGTCGACGCCGACGCAGTCGATCACGAGGCCGGCCCCGCCGCCTGCGGCGCGCCGGACGTCGTCGGCCTCCAGGCCGTCTGCCTGCAGCGCGGCGTCGGCGCCCGCGGCGAGCGCGACGTCGAGCGCCTCCTGGCGGCGGTCGACGGCGACGATGCGGCACCCGCTCAGTGCCCGCAACAGCTGGACGGCGACGTGGCCGAGGCCGCCGACGCCGATGACCACGGCGGCGGAGCCCGGCCGCAGGTCGCGCAGCGCGCGCTTGACCGCGTGGTAGGGCGTCAGCGCGGCGTCGGCGAGCGGCGCGCTGGCCGCCGGGTCGAGGTCGCCGATCGGGATCGCGAGACGAGGGGAGGGCAGCACGACGTAGTCGGCGAGGCCGCCGTTGCGGCCGATCCCGCAGCCGGTGCCCCGGCGGAGGTCGCGGCGCTCGCACAGGTGCTCCTCGCCACGGCTGCAGCGCGGGCAGCGCCCGCAGCCCCACGGGCCGTAGACCAGCACCGTCTCACCGACCTCGATGCCCTCGGCGCCGTCGCCGAGCGCCTCCACGGTGCCGGCCACCTCGTGGCCGAGCGTGAACGGCAGCGAGTACGGCACGGTCCCCTCCGGCCAGTGCATCAGGTGCAGGTCCGAGTGGCAGAGCCCGGCCGCGCGCACGCGCAGCAGGACCTCGCCGGGTCCCGCCTCCGGCTTCGGCACGTCGCGTACCTCGGCCGGATGCTGCCACCCCACGAGCTGGACGGCCCGCATCACCGCTGGACCACGTAGCCGACCGCCTCGCGGTCCCAGACGCCCGGGGCGTCGGCGCCGGTGGCCTTCAGCTCCGGCTTGAGCACCCGCTGCGCGTGCGAGCGCGGCAGCGCGTCCATGAACCGCACGTAGCGCGGCACCGCGAAGTGGGGCATCTTGCCGGTGCAGTAGTCGAGCAGCTCCTCGGCCGTGATCTCGGACTCCGGTCGGCGCACCGCGGCGACCATGACCTCCTGCCCGCCGAGCTCGGATGGCACGCCGTAGACCGCCGCCTCGAGCAGCTCCGGGTGGTCGGCCAGGACGCGCTCGACCTCCCACGCGGAGACGTTCTCGCCGCGCCGGCGGATCGAGTCCGTCCCGCGTGCCACGAACCAGAAGAAGCCGTCCTCGTCCCGGTACGCGTTGTCGCCCGTGTGGAACCACAGGTTGCGCATCGACGCGACCGTCGCGGCATCGTTGCCCCAGTAGCGCTCCATCATCACGTGCGGCCGCTTCGGGCGGACGACGATCTCGCCCGTCACCCCGGCCGGGACCTCGACGTCGTCGTCGTCGACGACCTTCGCCTCGTACCACGGAGTCGGCAGACCGGCGGCGCCCGGCCGCCGCTTGTCCCAGCTCACGGCGATCGTGGGGCCGGTCTCGGTCATCCCGTACGCGTCGAGGACGGCGAGGTCGAACCGCTGCTCGAACTCCTCGACGAGCTCCGTCGCCGCGGCCGCGCCGACGACAACCCGCACGCCGTTCTCGCGGCCGGCCTCGCTCTCCGGCTGCTTGAGCAGGATCCGCAGCATCTCGCCCTGGCCGTTGAACGCAGTGACGCCCTCGCTGCGGCAGATGTCCCAGAAGCGGCTGGCGGAGAACCGCCGGTTGATCACGGCCCTGGCGCCCGAGACCATCGCGGCGAGCACGGTCATGTACTTGGCGTTCGCGTGGAACAGCGGGAAGACCGAGAACAGGACGTCGTCTTCGGTGTAGCCGACTATGTCGACGACGCCCTGCGCCAGGTTGAGGTTGTGGTTGTGGGGGAGCACGACGCCCTTGGGCGGGCCGGTCGTGCCGCCGGTGAAGAGGATGGACGCCGGATCGCTCGGCCTGCGCTCGACGGGCTCCGCCGCCGGGTGCTCGAGCAGCTCGGCGAAGTCGCTGGCTGGCTTGTCGAGAGCCGGGGCGCCGCCGGTGACGATCACGTGCTCGAGGCTGTCGACCTTGCCGATCTGGCCGGCCACGTGATCCACGTGCTCCTCGTCGACGATCAGCGCACGCGCGCCCGTCGTCTCGAGGATGTAGGCGATCCCCGGCCCGCGGGCCGCGTCGTGGATCGGCACCTCGATGGCGCCGGCGCCGAGGATGCCGAACCACGCGTAGAGGAACTCCGGGCGGGTCGGCATCATCACGGCGACGCGGTCGCCCTGGCCGATCCCCAGCGCCTGAAGCCCGGTCGTCACCCGCCCTGCGCGATCCGCCAGCTGCTCGTAGCTCACCGGCTCGTCGTTGACGAGCGCAAGCTGGCGAGTGCCGTAGCGCTCGGCCTGCGTCTGCGCCAGCGTCGAAGTGTTCACCGGTGTCCCTCCTCCAAATTTGATACGATTTCAGTTCAGTAAACGTACCACCTGGATGAGGACGCCGCAATGCCCTTGCCGGTCCCGCAGATCACCGACGACAACGCAGCGTTCTGGACCGGAGGGCGCGACGGCGAGCTGCGCATCATCCGGTGCACGAGCTGCGGCTACTACGTCCACCCGCCGTCGCCGCGGTGCCCGGAGTGCCTGAGCGATGCCGTCGAGCCGAGCGCGGTGAGCGGCCGCGGGCACGTCTACACGCTCACGATCAACCGGCAGGCGTGGGTCCCCGGCCTCAAGGTGCCGTTCGTGCTGGCGATCGTCGAGCTGGACGAGCAGCCCGGGCTGCGGCTGCTCACCAACATCGTCGAATGCGCGCCGGAGGACGTCGCGATCGGCATGCCGGTCGAGGTGACATTCGTCGAGCGCGGTGACGCGTTCATCCCCGTCTTCCGTCCGGCGGCGTCGTGACCGAGCGCTTCGAGGACGCCTGCATCATCTCCGGCATCGGCCAGTCCGAGGTCGGCCGGCGGATTACCAAGGGCGTGATGGCCCTCACGCTCGACGCCGCGCTCGAGGCGATCGCCGACGCCGGGCTGCGGCCGGCCGACATCGACGGCGTCGTGTCGTGGCCGGGTGCCGTCTCGCGCGCCGAGGGGCTCGCGCCGGCCAGCCCCGGGTCCTCGGGCCCGGGCCCGCACGCGGTGATCGACGCCCTGCGCCTGAACCCGACCTGGCACTACGGCGGCCCCGAGACGCCGGGGATGTTCGCCTCCGTGATCCACGCCTGCATGGCGGTCGCGTCGGGCATGTGCCGGCACGTGCTGGTGTATCGCGCGCTGAACGAGGCGACGGCATGGCGGACCGTGAGCGAGCGGGTGTCGGCCGATGCCGGCGGCGTGACCGGGCCGATGCAGTGGATGTTGCCGTTCGGCGCGTTCTCCGGCCCGACCTGGATGGGACTCTATGCGCGCCGGCACATGCACGAGTTCGGCACCACCCGCGAGCAGCTCGCCGCGATCGCGCTCAACGCGCGCCGCAACGCGATGCGCAACCCGAAGGCCGTCTTCAGGGACGAGCTGACGATGGACGACTACCTGTCCTCGAAGATGATCAGCGACCCGCTGTGCCTCTACGATTGCGACATCGCTGTGGACGGCGTCACCGCCGTCGTGGTGTCGACGCGGGACCATGCACCCGACGTGGCCGGCTCTCCGATCCACTTCGAGGCGGTCGGCAGCGCACTCGGCGGGCGCGCCTCCTGGGACCAGTGGGAGGACATGACGCAGACCGCCGCCACCAGCGCGGGCGCGCACCTGTGGTCGCGCACCGACCTCAAGCCGGCCGACGTCGACGTCGCCAATCTCTATGACGGGTTCACGATCCTCACGCTCTTCTGGCTCGAGGGTATGGGCTTCTGCGGCAAAGGGGAGAGCGGGCCGTTCGTGGAGGGCGGGCAGCGCATCGCGCTCGACGGCGAGCTGCCGCTCGCCACCAGCGGCGGCCAGCTCTCCGCCGGCCGCCTGCACGCCTTCGGTCACCTCTACGAGGCCTGTCTCCAGCTGCGCGGGCAGGCGGACGACCGGCAGGTCGAGGGGGCGAAGGTCGCCGCCGTCTCCGCCGGCGCCGGCCCGCTCGCCTCGTGCCTGCTCCTGAGGAGCGACTCATGAAGTCGCTTCAGGTGCAGTTGGTGCAGTACCCCCAGGGCCCGGTCCAGTCCTCGCACTTCCGCGTCGCGGAGGTCGACCTGCCCGAACCCGCCGAGGGCGAGGTGCTGGTGCGCAATACGTACACCTCGGTCGACCCGGGCATGCGCCTGCGGCTGCGCGAGAGCGGCCCGGAGGGGTACTTCAACTCGTTCCCGCGCAACGCTGCGATGGACGACATCCTGACCGTCGGCGAGGTGCTCGAGTCCCGCGCCGAGGGCTTCGCCCCCGGCGACGCCGTCTCGCACTCGTTCGGCTGGCGCGACCACGCCGTGGTCAAGGCGGACGAGCCGGCGCTCGGCGGCGTGGGGACGCTGCGGCGCCTCGACACGTCGATCGCGGCGCCGGAGAAGTTCCTCGGCCCCGTCGGCAACATGGCCCTGACCGCCTACGTCGGCCTCGTCGACGGCGCGCCGCTGCGCGAGGGGGACGTCGTGTGGGTGTCCGCGGCCGCCGGCGCGGTCGGCAGCCTCGCGGCGCAGATCGCGAAGCTCCGTGGGCACCGGGTCATCGGCAGTGCCGGCTCGCCGGAGAAGGTTCGCTACCTGCTCGACGAGCTCGGGCTCGACGCGGCGTTCGACTACCACGACGGCCCGCTCGTCGACCGGCTGCGCGAGGCGGCGCCCGACGGCATCGACGTGTACTTCGACAGCGTCGGCGGCGACCACCTCCAGGCCGCGCTGACCGTCATGCGGCGCTGGGGTCGCGTGGCGATGTGCGGCGCGATCTCCGAGTACGAGAGCCCGGAGCCGCAGCCAGGGCCGACGAACCTCTTCCAGATCGTCTCCAACGACCTGACCGTGCGCGGCTTCCGGGCGAGCAGCTATCTGCACCGCCAGCCGGAGGCGACGCAGCAGCTCGGCGCCTGGCTCGAGCAAGGGCGCCTCGTGTACCGCGAGACGGTCGTCGACGGCCTCGAGCGTGCGCCCGAGGCGCTCATGCGCATGCTCACGGGCGACACGGTGGGCAAGACGCTCGTCCGCGTGGCAGACCCCACCACCTGAGGAGGGACGATGGACCGACCGTTCGACGGCAAGGTGTTCATGGTGACCGGGGCCGCGGCGGGCCTCGGCTTGGCCACCGCACGCGCCTCGCCCGCGAGGGCGCCCGGCTCACCCTGATCGACCTCGACGCCGGGGCGCTCGACGCGGCGCGGGACGCCGTCCTTGCCGAGGCACCGGGGACCGAGGTGCTGGTCGTCGCCGCGGACGTCTCCGCCGAGGCCCAGGTGCGGTCCGCGACCGAGCAGACCGCCCGGGACCTCGGCCGGATCGACGGCCCCTACAACAACGCCGGCATCGAGGGCGGGCAGGACCCGATCGAGGCCTATGACGGCGGGCGGATCGACGAGGTGATCGACGTCAACCTCACGGGCGTCGTGTACGGCATGAAGCACGTCCTGCCGCACCTCAAGGCGCAAGGCTCGGGCGCGATCGTCAGCGCGGCGTCGGTCAGTGGCATCCGGGCGGTGCCAAACCTCGTCGCCTACGTCGCCAGCAAGCACGCGGTCGCCGGCGTGACGCGTGCGGCCGCGATCGAGTATGGCCAGTACGGCATCTCGGTCAACGCCGTCGCGCCCGGGGCGATCATGACGGACATGATCCGGGGGTCGCTCATCCAGATCGGCGGCGAGGACGGCTGGGAGGAGGCCGGCGCCGACTACGTCAGCGTCAATCCGATGCGGCGGTTCGGACAGCCCGACGAGGTGGCCACCCTCGTCGCGTTCCTCCTGTCGCAGGAGGCGCCGTTCATCAACGGGGCCATCGTGCCGATCGACGGCGGCCAGTCGCAGGCGTACTGACGGCCTAGGGGCTGAACGGCGTCTTCGCGACGATGCTCAGCGTCTCGCTCTCGATCGCGTCCGCGAGGTCCTCTCCGAGAGTGCCGAAGCTCGGGTGCCCGGCGGCCCCCACGAGGCCGGCGGCGACCGCGTCGGCGCTCGGGATCTCCCAGATGTCGTAGACCTCGTGCAGGTTGCCGATGATCGTCTGGTAGGACGCCAGGAGCTTCCAGCCGTTGTCCTCCATGATGGGCAACAGGCGCTGCATCGCGTCAGTCCAGTCGGCGATCTTGCCGTAGCGGAGGACGATTCGGGCCACGCAGTAGGTTGACATGGACTTGAACTTACATCGGTTAGACTTGGAGAGCGTCCGCGGAGCGGCTGGCTCCTTGCGCTACTGATCCTGGAGGGCGCGGCAATGCGGTTCGAGAATTCAGTCCTCTTCGCAACGGGCGCAGCCTCCGGGCTCGGTGCCACTACCGCGCAGCGGTTCGCCGACGAGGGAGCGAAGGTCGTCGTCGCCGACATCGACGCGCCTGCCGCAGCGGCCTTTGCCGCGACGCTTCCGGACGCGATGCCGATCCCGGTCGACACGGGGACCCCGCGTCCGTCGAGCAGGCGGTGGCCGCAGCCATCGACCGCTACGGGCGGATCGACGTCGTCTTCAACAACGCCGGCATCGAGTCGGAGCAGCAGCCACTGCACGAGATGTCGATCGAGAACTGGGACCGGGTGACGCGCGTCAACGGCAGCGGCGCCTTCCACGTGCTCAAGTACGGCATCGCCGCCCTGCTCGAGAGCGGCGGCGGGTCCGTGGTCAACATGGCCTCCGAGACGGCGCTCAGCGGCCACCCGAACCTCTCGCCCTACACGTTCGCAAAGGCAGGCCTCGTCGGGCTCACACGATCGGCGGCGATCGAGTACGCCGATCGAGGAATCCGCGTCAACGCAGTCGCCCCCACCGCCGTAATGACACCGCTCGTCCGGCGCCACATCGAACAGGCGCCGGATCCCGCCGCGATGCGTGCGCTGGTGGAGGGCCTCAACCCCATGCCCGGCATCCCCGAGCCGTCCGACGTCGCGGGCGTCGTCGCCTTCCTGGCATCCGACGACGCCCGCTGGATCACCGGCGTGACGATCCCCATCGACGGCGGCCGCAGCGCAGGCTGAGCCGCCGCCCACGGGATCCACCCGCGCCGGTCAGACGGGGGAGGCGACCCGCTCGGCCGCGGCGACGGCCTCGCTCGGCAGCTCGCCGCCCGGGTCGATCGAGATGGTCCGCGGGCGCAGGTACTCCTCGATCGCCTCGCGGCCGTGCTCGCGGCCGATGCCGGAGTCCTTGAACCCGCCGAACGGGGCGTTGAAGTCCGCGCCGAACGTGTTCACGGCGAACGAGCCGGTCCGGACCTGTCGCGCGATCTCGAAGCCGTGCGCGACGTCTGCGGTGAAGACGCAGCCGGCGAGGCCGTACTTGCTGTCGTTGGCGATGCGCACGGCCTCGTCCTCGTCGTCGAACGGGATGACGGCGATCACCGGGCCGAACACCTCCTCCTGCGCGATCGTCATGTCGTTGCTCACGTCGGTGAGCAGCGTCGGCTCGACGTAGTAGCCGTCGAAGCCCTCGGGGGCGTTGCCGCCGGTGGCGACCGTCGCCCCTTCCTCGACCGCCTGGCGGATGTGCGCGAGCACGCGCTCCTGCTGCTCCTTCGACACGAGCGGCGCGATGACGGTGTCGGGCTCGAGGGGGCCGCCGATCTTCAGCGCCGCGAACGCGTCGCGCAGCTTGCCCGCGATCTCGTCGTGGCGCGAACGCGGCACGAGGATCCGGCTCATGCAGACGCAGCTCTGCCCCGAGTTCGTGGCCGCGCTGATGCCGACGAGCGTCGGGAGCGCCTCGTCGACGTCGGCGTCCTCGAGCACGATCGCGGCCGACTTGCCGCCGAGCTCCGTGACGCACGGCTTGATCTGCTCGCCGCAGGCCGCGGAGACCAGCTTGCCCACCGTCGTGGAGCCGGTGAAGCTGACCATGTCGACGTCCGGGTGCCGGACCAGGTGCTCGGACTCCGCGGGACCCGCGGCGATGATGTTGATCACGCCCGGCGGGAAGCCGGCCTCGGTGATGAGGTCGCCCATCGCGAAGATGGCGAGCGGGTCGGGGTCCGGCACCTTGACGATGACGGTGCAGCCTGCCATCAGCGCCGGCGCGGCCTTCTGGCCGACGCACGGGTAGGCGAAGTTGTAGGCGCAGAAGACGGCCACGACGCCGACGGGCTCCTTGACCACGAGGCTCTTGCCCGCGAACTTGACGATGCCGGCGCCGCCGCCGCCGGCGAGCGGCGACAGGTCGGACTCGCGGACCTCCTCGAAGGTCGTTTCGCGGCCGACCGCGGCGGCGTAGTTCCAGTGCAGCGTCGGGGCGACGGACTGGTAGTAGTCGGCGAGGCCGAACGTGCAGCCGAGCTCGTCGATCACCAGGTCGCGGAACTCCTCGCGGTGTTCGGCCAGCAGCGCCGCCAGGCGCTCGCAGCACTCGGCCCGCTCCTCGACCGGGCGATGCCGCCAGTCGCTCTCGCAGAACGCCTTGCGCGCGGCCTCGACCGCGCGGTCGACGTCGGCGGTCGACGCCTTCGGCACGTAGCCGATGACCTCGCCGGACGCCGGGGAATACACGTCGATGCGCTCCGAGGAGTCCGGCTCCTGCCAGCCCCCGTCGGCGTAGAACTTCGAATACTCGCGAGACAACATCCGCTTCAGCTCTCCTGTATCGAATTTAACCTGACGCGGCGCGGGGCCGCCGAAGCGAACCCCGCGCCGGACGAGCGTCTGGGGTCGGGGGTCAGTTGACGCCCCAGAGCTCCTTGAACTGGTCCTGGTAGTTCTCGGGGCCGGCCCACTCGTACTCGGGGGCGAGCGCCTCCGCGGCCTCGGGCGAGTCCACCATGTACGACGGCAGCGAGTTGATCTTCTCCTGGTAGTCCGCCGGGAGCTCGCCCTCGTCGACCAGCCGGATGGCGGCGTCGACCATCTCCCACGCCTCGTACTTGGTCGGGAAGGCGTGCCAGGCCTCGCCCGAGCCCTCCGCGATGCCCTTCATCTGCGCTTCGCTGCCCTGGTTGCCGAAGATCGTGACCTTGTCGGCGAGGCCGGCTGCCTCGAGCGCCTCGGGGACGCCGTTCGAGAGGTCGCTGAACGCGAACAGGACGTAGTTGACGTCGGGATGCGACTGGAGGTAGCCCACCAGCTTGGGCCCGACCTGCCCGGTGCCGAGGTCGTCCACCGTGAGGTCGAGAATGTCGTGCGTGCAGTCCGGGCAGTACTCGTCGATCACCTTCTTGGTGCCGTCGGTCGCCGTCCCGAGGATCGGGAAGGCGGAGATGGTGGCCTCGACGATCTTGGCCTTGCCGCCGGAGTCCTTGATCGCCCACAGGCCCATGTTCTCGCCGTCGGGCTCGGTGGTCTTGCTGCAGACCATCTGGTAGGTCGTGGGGCTGGGCTCCTCGGGACCGGGCGAGCAGGTCACGACGGGGATGCCGGCCTCGGCCGCTGCGGCGAGCTGCGGCTTCACGGCCGCCGACGGGATGCCCGTGATGCCGATGGCGTCGGGCTTGCGCTGGATGGCGGACTCGATACCGCCGCCCGGATCCGCGGCCTTGAAGACGAGGCTGTCGTAGTTCCAGCCGGCCGCCGCGACGCCCTCCTTGACGCTGGCTGCGATCTTGCCGCAGATCGGCAGCTCGCACTGCAGGAAGAAGAAGGTCTTGCCCTCCGACGGCGGGTTCTTGAGCTGCTCCGTGACATGGATCTCCGCCGGCGGCTCCGTCCGCGGCTCGGGGACATTGGCCGTCGCCGCGGAGTCGGCGCCTGAAGTCGATTCATCGCCGCCATCGTCGGAATCGCTGCCGCAGGCCGCGAACGCCA
>Ga0299914_10001794_pt1 | contig 14465 bp, 12 predicted proteins | sample RVTome_10_FD_201361 | JGI IMG/M metagenome (GOLD analysis project Ga0299914, IMG submission 201361) | Soil microbial communities from uranium-contaminated site in the Upper Colorado River Basin, Wyoming, United States - RVT153D57 (version 2) ...
GAACCAGACCATCGTCGTACAGCGCAGTGATCGCGGTCTGGCCCTGGCTCCGGTAAAGGCCGGCCGGCGGATAACGCCTCTGGTTGATCTGTTTCAAAATGCCGGGATCACGACCATCGCTATAAAAAAATACCAGGATATGAAATGGTCTAAGGCTATGCTAAATATGATCGGCAATGCTACCTCGGCTATCCTGAACCGCCATCCAAAGGTGATCTATGAGTATGGGCCGACCTTTCGGGTGGAAAAGGCCATGCTGAGAGAGATGCTGAAGGTGATGGACAAAAAGAAGATTAAGCCGGTTGATTTGCCGGGAGTATCCACCAAGCAGCTTGTTTTTGCCATCAAACGGCTGCCGAACGCCATTGTTCAGCCTATCCTGGGACGGGTGGTTTCTTCCGGTCGGGGAGAGAAAATGCCTTCATTTCATATTGATCTAACGGCTCGAAAGGAAAAGAATGAGGTTCGTTACCATAATGGGGCTGTGGCGGAAGCCGGCCGTCTGGTAGGGGTCGAAACACCGGTTAACATCGCCCTGAATGATATTGTCCTTAAGCTGGCTAAAGGGGAGCTGGATTTTGAAACCTTCAACGGCAACATCAAACAGTTGGTCGTTGAGGTGCGAAAATATTATGGCAGTAAATAACGGCCTTGTGGAGATTGAGCGGCGGCGGGAAATCGTTCAGGTCGGCCGTCTCATGTATCAAAAAGGGTTTATCGCCGCCAGCGACGGCAACATCTCCGTCCGCCTGGCCCCCGGCCGAATTTTGATCACCCCCTCCGGCCTGCACAAAGGTTTTCTGGAGCCGGATCATTTATTGATTGTTGACGAAGACGGCCGAATAGTAGAACCCGCCCCCGCCGACCGCAGCCTCAAAGCAACCAGCGAACTGCCCATGCACCTGGAAGCCTACCGGCAGCGGGCTGATATTACGGCCGTTGTCCATGCCCACCCCCCGATCACCATCGCCCTCTCCATTGCCGGCATTCCCATGGCCGACTGCCTGCTGCCCGAAGTGATTGTTTTCCTGGGTCTCATCCCAACCACCCAATATGCTACCCCTTCCAGCGAAGAAAATGTCCGCGCCATCCGGGAGTTTATCGCCACTCACGACGCCCTGGTTCTGCAACGGCATGGCTCTCTGACGGTTGGCGATTCGCCCATGCAGGGCTTTATGCGGCTGGAAACGCTGGAGCAAAATGCCCGCATCGCCTTTATGCTGGCTCAATTAGGCGTTCACAATCCGCTCAATGCGGCCGAAGTGCGAAAGCTGCTCAAACAGCGGGAACTGTTGGGCTTGAGCCATCCGGGAGAAGCAGAAGCATTCTGCGTCACCTGCGGCGTTTGCCACCCCGGCCCAGACCACCTGCCAACGATGCGACCGGAGCGACAACACGCTAACCCCATACCAAACCCATCGCTCCAACCGGTTGATCCCCTTATGGTTCGCAACATGGTCAGCCAGGTGGTGCAGAATACACTGGGCAGCAATTACTAAACCTCAATCTGTGAAATCTGTGAAATCTGTGGAACATTATTGAAGGGATCAAAATGAGTTGGAAAGTCCTAGAAGAATCAAATCCCGAACTGGCCGAATTCGGGGAGCGCAGGTTCGGCATAGGGCTGGCCTACCTGGGAACCGTCACCAAAGACGGCTCCCCGCGTGTTCACCCGGTCACACCCATCATTGGCCAGGGGCGACTTTTTCTGTTTATGGAGCCTACCTCACCCAAAGGCTATGATTTGCGCCGGGGCAGCCGTTATGCCCTGCATTCGATGGTGGAAGATACGGAAGGGGGCGGCGGTGAATTTATGGTGACAGGAACCGGCCGTATTATTGAAGATGGGGCAACCAGAGCGTTGGCCGTCGAACTGGCCTCTTATGACCCGGCCGAGCGCTACGTCCTCTTTGAACTGACTGTTGACAGCGCCCTGGGATTCATCTACGAACCAGACCAAAAGATTCGCCTGCACTGGAAGCAAACATAATTTCCGGGAGGTTCCTGTGTTCGATTTTCAACAAAGAAAAAACGGCCGTCCCCTCTTAGTCGGCCATCGCGGGGCTATGGCTGTCGCGCCGGAGAACACCCTGTTATCTTTTGAAACAGGGCTGGCCGGGGGTGCGGATATTGTAGAGCTAGATGTTCAATTGACGGCCGACAACCAGGTTATTATCTTTCACGACATCGGGTTACAGCAGAAAACAAGCGCGACCGGCATGATCCATGAACATACGGCCGCTTTTCTGCAAACATTAGATGTCGGCAGCCACTTTGACCCCTCTTTTTCCGGACTGACGATGCCGCTGCTGGATGAAGTTTTGGCCTGGGCCAGAGGGAAAATCAGCCTGATGATAGAGCTAAAACATGGCCCTTACTTCAGCCCCATCCTGGATATTGAAACCGTTTCACTTATCCGGGCGCACAATATGACCGATGAAGTCATTATTATCAGCCCGGATCAATTCGCCCTCCAGCGGGTGAAAGCGATAGAGCCATCAATCACAACCAGCTTCACCTTTGGCGGGCGGCTCTTAAATCCTTTGGCGGTTATCCAAGAGCTGGATGTTGACGGATTTTCCCCATTTACCGACTATCTGACAAAAGAGGTGGTAGACCTGATCCACGAGGCGGGCTATTTTTGCAGTCCGGGCGGATTCTGGTGGGATTATCCGACGTTGATCGAGTGGGGTGTGGACACTATTAGCAGCAACGACCCGGCCAGCATCGCCCCCCTTATTGGCCCTTGAAATCGGGCGGCCGTTTCATCAAAAAGCTCTGGACGGCCTCCATAAAATCATCGGTCTTGAACAGTTGGGTTTGCGCCCAGCCTTCTAAAGTCAGTCCTTTCTCCAGATCAACGAGACCGTTAATCACCTTTTTCGCCATGCCGACCGCCAGGGGAGCGGCCTTCAAGATTTCTGCAGCCACTTCCTCGCCCTTTTCAAGCAGTTGATCGGCCGGAACCACATGGTTCACAATGCCCCATTCGGCCGCTTGCAACGCATCCATCTGTCCCCCGGTAAAGATCACCTCTTTGGCCCGCCCCGGCCCAACCAGCCGGGTCAGCCGGGTTGTGCCGCCCACATCGGGGATAATGCCCAGCCGTGTTTCCGGCAGCCCCAACTGGGTGCCTTCGGCCGCAATGCGAATGTCGCAGGCCAGGGAGAGTTCCATTGCCAGTCCCAGGCAGTACCCATGCAGCAGGGCAATAACTGGAACCGGCAGTTGTTCCAGCCGGTTCAGCACGGCCTGGAATTCGCGGGTAATCATCCAGGATTTCTCCATCCAGTCGGCCCCATAGCGCTGGGGCAGCTCCAAAAAGGTGGTCACATCAATGCCGGCCGAAAAGACCGGCCCTTCCCCCCGAATAAGCACCACCCGGATACCTGGGGTTTGTTCGGCCGTCTGGATGGCCTCATCCAGTTGGCGGTACATTTCGCCGTTAATGGCGTTTCGTTTATCGGCCCGGTTTAAGACAATTTCAAAGATCGCCTCCAGCCGTGTTGTGGTAATCAGTTGACTCATTTTCACTTCCCTCTATCTCTTGTACAATTATGATTGGTGTTTATTATACTCGTGCCAGGCAGATGATTGTAGATCTATCCAAACAGCGGCTCAATTACGACAAAATCGCCCATCTTTATGATGAGCCGATTCGGGATTACGCTGTTGATCCGAATCTGGTCAACTTTCTGGCGCAGCAGCCGGAAGGAGCAGCCAGGAAACGCATTTTAGACCTGGGGTGTGGAACGGGCAAACAGCTAACGGCCGATTACACTGCTCTTCCAGGGCTGCAATTTATCGGTATGGACCTTTTTTCGGGAATGCTGCACGTTGCTCGGAGACGGGCTTCCGGGGTGGCCTGGATTCAGGGTGACAGTGCCAACCCGCCCTTCGCCTCCGGCAGCTTCGATTACATCACCAACCAGTTTTCATACCAGCATGCCCGGCAGCGGGAGAAAATGGTGGCCGAGATTTACCGGTTGTTGAAGCGGGGCGGCCGTTTTGTGTTAAACAACATTGATCCCTGGCATATGCGCGAGTGGCTGGTTTACCAGTTTTTTCCGGCGGCCTGGGCGTTGGATGTGAATGACTTTCTGACAGTCGAAAAATTTGTTGGGTTGCTGGAAACGGCCGGATTCACCCATATTGAGGTCTCGCGCCGCAATCATCTAACCGAAATGACTTTGAACGAGGTATACGAATACGCATCAAAACGGCCGAGGGCTTCCCAATTAATGGCTATCCCCGATAAAGATTATACCGAAGGCCTCCGAAGCGTTCAAGATAAAATAAACAGCCTGGGGGGTGAGGCAACCATCCAATCAACCTTTTGTTTCCTGACCATCATCGGAGACAAAACATATGAATAGTGATTGGTGATTAGTGATTGTTTACCTGACTAATCACCAATCACTAATTAACAAACGAACCCTTGGGAGCTGAAATCACCGGCTCCCTGTGGCATTCAGGTCGTTTTCCCCTATAATCTGGCAAAAGAGGTGCCAGGCATCTGAATAGCTACTGTTGGAAAACTTATGAAATTAACTGTTATCATTCCTATCTACAACGAAGCGTCCACATTGGGAGCCTTGCTAACCCGCGTCGAAGCCGTTGACATCGAAAAAGAAATTCTGGTCGTAGACGATGGCTCCGACGATGAAACCAAAGAGGCCCTGAACGCGGCCGTCTCCGGGGAGACCAGGCTAATCACCCATCCTGAGAATAAGGGCAAGGGCAGCGCCATCCGAACCGCACTCTCACAGGCAACCGGCGATACAGTTATCATTCAAGATGCCGATCTGGAATATTTCCCTGAAGATTATGCCAATTTGATGGCCGTCTACCAGCAAAATAATGCCCAGGCGGTCTACGGCGTCCGCGATTTAAGGCACCGTTCCTGGTTAATGCGCTGGGGAAACAGAGCTATGACTATGGCGACAAACGTCCTCTACGGTCATCGCCTCAAGGATATGGAAACCTGTTACAAGATGGTGGATCGGAAGTTGTTTCAATCGCTCGATCTACGGAGCCGCCGCTTTGAAATTGAAGCTGAAATCACCGCTAAATTATTGCGTTCGGGGGTAAAAATCTACGAAACGCCCATTCGTTACGAGCATCGAGAGGAAGGCAAGAAACTGACCCCAATGGATGGGCTGCCGACGTTGCAGAAGTTATTGGAATGTCGTTTCTGGCGGCCGTCGTAGATGGAGTAATTGGGTTGATTGGGTTGATTGAGTTGATTGAGTTGATTGGGTTGATTGGGTTGATTGGGTTGATTGGGTGATTTGCCTCTTGCCTCTTGCCCCTTGTGATTTTGGAATGCGTCAGATATGTAGCGCCTTGAGGAAATTGTGAATGGCTTCAGCGATTTCCAGCGGTTTTTCCATAGGGAGCATATGGGTGCAGTCTTTAATATCCAGGAATTTCCCTTTCGGCTGCGCCATTTGCCACAGATGCCAGGCGGCCGGGACAAGCGTATCCGTATCGGAGCCGCGTATGCCCAATGTCGGCCGATTTATCTTCGGAATCAGCTCCCAAACATCGGTCGGCGGCAGGGAATAGATGCGGGCCTCCCATTCCGGGGCGTAGGTTAGTTCAATCTTCCCCGCCTCATTTTTATGCAAGCCGTGCCAGATGTAATCCCACAAGACGTCATCCGACCATTTAGCAAAAACCCTTTTCGGCCGAAAATGGTCAAAAGCCTCTTCCCGGCTGTCCCAGCTGTTGCGCCGGCTCTTGGTAATATTTACCAGCGGAAAAACCTCCGTCAGCGTCCCCTTTGGCTGCACGTCGAAAAGGTGCAAAATGGCGGGCATTAAAAAGACCGGTTCAATAAGCACCACCGCCCGGAATAAATCCGGCCGTTGGATGGCGGCAAACATCGTCTCCACTGCCCCTAAGGAATGGCCCACTCCGATAATGTTTGACAGCTTATGTTCCTCAAAAAAGCGAAGCATATCCTGCCCAATCTGGTGCCAGCTGTCTAACTCTTCCGGCATAGTTCCCGGCCAGAGCGGCCGGTGATGCACCGCCAGGACTTGATAATGATCCGTCAAAGGGGCGACCAGTCGCCGGTAACAGGCCGGCGGATAGCCGTTTGCGTGGGCAAAATGCAGCAAAGGCCCCTCCCCGCCAAAGTTATCAAAAGGTATGGATTTTTTGTCAACTGCCATCTGGTTGTTGAATCTAAAAAAACTACAGAATCAATACACAAGCGATTGGATAGAAGTATATATCGTCATTTTTTAACAGGATTGGTCAAAATTGACAACAGGGCTTTGGTCACGCCTTTGGTATCGGGGCCGATTTCTCCCGGCGGGCCGACACAGGCCGGACAACCGCTCCGGCAGCGGCAGTCGCTGACCAATTCCAGGGCAGAATGCAGCAGTGTCTCGCGCAGTTCAAACAACCGCTGGCTAAATCCGACGCCGGCGGCGATGCGTTCATAGACCACCACCGTCGGCGATTGGGTAATGGGATTGCGGTTTTCGGCGCTGACCTGAATATCGGCCGGATCGCACATCAGAAAGAGGGGAGCCAGGTTGCCCAGCACATAAGCCAGTCCACCCAGCGCGGAGCGGGTTTGCTGGCCCACTTCCGCCCGCCGGTGGCAGCTGGGACACAACGTTACCAGGTTTTCCAATGCATTGGCCTGTAAAAAAGCTTCATTCTCGCCGGAGATGTAGCCATATTCCCGAAACGGCCGGATATGGTGAATGTGCAATCCCTGCCCCGGCCGGGCTTTGGCCCCACAAGTGCGGCAGCGATGACCGTCTCGCTCCAGGGCCGCCTGGCGCTGCGCCTGCCAGTTGGGGCCATAATCATTCGGCCGTACCAGAATTCCGGCCTCCACCAGCTTATCCGTCAGCGCCTCTCCAAAGACCAGCCAATACCCTTCCGTGTCCAGGGTCATCTCCGGCAGGTCAATCGTGCCGAAGCCCAGCGTTTCATGGGTATATCGTTTAATTTTGCGGTAGCCCGTCGCCTTCGTCACAATCAATACCTCGCCATAAGCGTGGAGCAAAGCACTGTCATCAAATTCTTCTTTGGGACGCAGTTCCCGGATGGTGCTGCTGACGCTGGCCCAGGTGTAGTAATCAACCTCCAGCGGCCGTACCGAAGCCAGCCGCCCCTCCCAATCGAGGCTGTCCACCAGGTAAGTCCGGGCCTGGTGCATATAAATAGCCCCTTCATGGACCAGTTGGGGGGCGCTTTCCAGCTCTACTTCCCCGATGACTTCCGGCTGACGGCCGCTTTCATCCTGAATAACGACGGTATCATCGCCGCTGGTTCGCAGCGAAAAATCATGGGACGGAAGGCCGTCGCCCAGCCAGTGATATTGATCCTGGGTCTGGTGCATCTGACCCGCTTCAACCAGGAGATCTAAAATGTCGTCAACGGGGCCGAAACGGCCGTAAGCCTCTCCCGCCCGAAAAGGAATCTCAAAAGCGGCACAGGTCAGGTGGCGGATCATAATTCGCAAATTATCGGGGTTGCAGAGGGCATGTTCGGGCGAACCTTCAAAGAGATAGCGGGGATGCTGGCAGATGTATTGATCCAACGGATTGCTGCCGGCCACCATAATAACGGCCGACTGTTCCGTCTGCCGCCCGGCCCGGCCCGCCTGCTGCCAGGTGGAGGCCACCGACCCCGGATAGCCGGTGAGGACGGCCGCCGAAAGACGGCCGATGTCTATCCCCAATTCCAACGCATTAGTCGCCACCACCCCCCGAACCGTGCCGTCCCGCAGCCCATGCTCAATATGCCGCCGTTCCAAAGGCAGATAGCCGCCCCGGTATCCGGCTACCGCTGCCGGGTCTTTGCCTTCAGCCATAAAATCGTCCTGTAAATAAGTCAGGAGCAGTTCCACCGTCTGCCGCGCCCGCGCAAAGACAATGGTTTGAATGTCATGGGGTAAAAAGCTCATGGCGGCGTCTCTGGCCGACAGAACGGCGCTGCGTCGCAGGCCCAACTCCTCATCCACCACCGGCGGATTGTAGAGGATAAAGTGTTTTTCCCCCCTGGGTGCGCCGTTTGCGCCTTCGTCTACTAAGGTGAACGGCCGTTCGACCAATCGTTCAGCATGTTCTTTGGGGTTGGCGACGGTTGCCGAACAGCAAATAATTTGGGGGTTACCGCCATAGAACTGGCAGATACGCTGCAAGCGGCGCAGGACGTTGGCGACGTGGCTGCCGAAGACGCCCCGGTAAACGTGCATCTCGTCAATGACGACAAAGGCCAGCTGGCTCCATAGAGAACGCCAGGCGGTATGTTGGGGCAGGATACCGGCGTGGAGCATGTCGGGATTTGTGACCAGAATATTGGCTTCCTGGCGAATCTGGCGGCGTTGGGAACGGGGCGTGTCGCCATCGTAAGGCTGGATGGAGATGGGCAGCGAGCCTTCGTTGAGGATGGCGGCCGTTTCCGCAATCTGGTCGTGGGCCAGAGCTTTGGTTGGGAAAAGATAGAGCGCCCGGCCGGTCGGCCGTTCCAGCAAATGATGCAAAACGGGGATCGTGTAACAAAGCGACTTACCCGACGCCGTCGCAGTGGAAACAACGACATTTTCCCCCCGCAAAACGGCTTCAACAGCTTGAACCTGGTGGGTGTAAAAGTGATGGATGCCCCGGCATTCAAGCGCCCGGCGCACGGATGGGTTTATAACGGCCGGTAAGGGAGCTATCTTAGGCGGTCGCGCCACCAGCCGTTCCCAGGCCACCACCTGCGACATGAAATTGCGATCCCCCCGCAAGCTAGACAAAACAGCAGCTAATGACATTCCACCGCTAAGACATCTGCTATTTCTTGCACTAATTCATCGGCCGTGATTTGAAAAGGTGAAACATCGAAACGAGCCAGGGCCGTCAAGAATTCTGCCCGCGAGATGCCTGCAATTTCGGCCGCTTTAGATTGGGATATTTGCTCCATCTCATACCATTTAACGGCCGCCGCCAAACGCATCTCACGCAAAAATGCCTCTGGCTCCTTTCGCAACGCCGAAAAGATGTCTTGGGGAAGTTCTAAGGTAAGTTGAACAGTATTTGTCATGATGCTATTTTAACATAGATTTGAGTATCTCCCATTTGCTCACTTGTTGATTTTCTTCCAGGGCGTCCTGGATGGCTTCGGCCGCTAATTCATGGCCGTGCGGTGTCAGGTGGGCCTGATCGTAATAAAGCACCTCGTCATTATACGCCCGCAGTACCGGCAGTAAGTCCAGCACCGGCAATCCTTGTTGGCGGGCAAAGTGAACCAATTCATATTGCGGCCCGGTCAGGTCGAGCGGGGTATCTACCTGAGTATATACCTGGACATTAACCGGGAAAATCACCAACTGTAACTCAAAGCCTTCTGTCTGAGCCAGTTGGATCATCTCAGTTAGCATCCCCTCAATTCGGAGCAGCTCTTCATCATACCAGGCCAGCCCCCAATCCTGATCGGCCGACTGAATCAACTGGGTCAAGGCTTTGGAATCTGTCCGCCAACCTCCCGCCTCCCAGGCAGGTAAAAAGCGGAAGCGGAAATCGGTTGTGGCTTGATTTTGGGCCACCAACTGCTGCCGGACCAGGCTGCGCCAGAAGGTGTAGAAGGCGCTGTGTTCGACCAGGAAATTATTGTAGGCGGCCGTAAAGGAAGCTGGCGGCACAAACGAACGCGAATCATTCAAATAAAGGTTCAAAATAACCAGGTCCGGCTCATAGGATACGCCCCGTTCGCGCAGCCAGATCAGCTCCTGTTCAGTGCCATAGTCGCCCGTACCGGCGTTGACAACCTCCACCGTCTCTATCCCCACCCACTTCTCTGCCAGCAAACGTTCCAGAATTTTGATCAGCGTCCCCTGCAATTCGACGCCCGGCCCCTCCGTAATGGAATCGCCCAAAGCCAGAATTCGGTATGTACCCGCCGGTTTGGGAACAACAACCAGTTCATTACGCAGTCCCTGGGTGCTGATTTTCATCTGGTAATCTACCCCCTTGAAATGCTCCACTGCCTCATAACCCGGCGTCCACTCCCAACCCAGCAGCGTGCTCAGGCGGAAACGATCCGGCTGGGGATGGTCAGGAAAAAGGAGGCGAATACCACCCTCCAGCACCACTGCCATAAACAGAATGGCGGCGGCCGAAATAAATAGGTTCACGGCAATCTGATTTCGTTTCATTACCCTTTACCGATCTAAGACAAGCGGTGGAGAGAGCTTGTAGGTTGTCTCCTCGCTCCGCCGCAGGCGCACCCGCCGTAGTTCGGGCCAGGTGTACACCCCTGTTTGGATAGTATAGCGGCCGGCCGGCAAATCAGGCGGCAGGTTCAGATAAAAGCGCGTTACAAGGACATCGCCAGGACGCCAGTAGGCCGTATGCACGCCGGGACCATCTTCCTGGGCCACAATTTCGCCCGCTTCATTCAAAAAATGGTTAAAAAAGTGAAAGTGCTGCCGGGGGCGCGGCTGCTGAATGACGTGCCAGGTATATTGGAGAATAAGCTGTTGGCCTGGCGCGGCCGTCCCTTCCACCTGGTAATCGAGTAACTCCAACCCGTTCCGCCAGACAGCCAGCGGTTCTGAGCCGGCGGTCATCTCCCCTCTGGGTGGCAGTTGGTAGAAAGGCCACGCACCGGGCAGCAGGCGGCCGTTTACTTGCAACCATATCTCTGCCGCCGGGTCATCCCCTGCCAGGAGATAGAGGACGCACGCTTCAGGCAGCAGGAGGCCACGCCCTTGTTCCACAAAGCGCACCTCGCGAGGATAAACAAATTCATCCAAAAGGCCAATGGGCGAACTGTCGGCGTGATTGCCAACACCCAGAACCACCATCCCACAGTCAGGATAAGCTGCCAGCCGTTCGCGGCTCAACGCAATTAGGGCATCTATTTCCCTTATGGAACGGCCGTCTGCAACCGAGGCACCCACTAGCTGCGTCTCCACCAGCCAGAAAGCCAGACAACCCAGGAGGAATACTGCAAGTGTACTCAGAATCCGACCGGTACGGCCGTCCAACCGGGCGTGCAGATAAGTCAGGCCGCCGGCTACCGGGACGACCAGTAATAAAAAGAGAGCGGGCAGCAAGTAGGTTTTGACCGGGTTGAGGCTGCTCAACAACCAGGGAACAACTGACCACAAAGCCAGGACAAACAGCCCCCTCAGCCGCAAGGAAAGCTCATTCCAGCCGATCTGCTGCCATCGGTGCCAATACAATGGTATTGCAACCCCGTAGGTCAAGGCAGCAGCAAACAGGCCCGCCATCACCACCGATAGGGAGCTGAGATGATCTCTCCCCGAAAGCACCCCCGCTGAAAAAAGGCCGTGCCAGCCCGCCAGAAGGTCACTGAAGGCCCGTGGTTGTTCAAAAGTCAAATATGGCAAGTAACTGAGTATAAAAATCAGGATACCAAACAAGGTCGGCCGAAAGCTGCCCGGCCGTCGAAAGATGAGCAAAAGCAAGGCTGCCATTGGGAGCAGCAGCCAGGCCTCCCACTGCAACTGGCTTAAAGCTGCCAGCCCAAAGCCGGCCAGCCCCAGGTAAGCCGTTCGAGGTTTTCCTGCCAGGAAAAGCATAAACCCAGCCAATACCAACACGGCAAAGAAAAGCACCGTTCCATTCCCGGCCACTGCCCAGGGATGAAAAGCCAGCAAAAAGACAGCCAGCAGTCCCGCTAATCGGCCAAAAAGTTGGCCGGCAGCCAGATATAACACAGGAACAGCAGCCACAGCCAGCCATACCTGGAAAGAAAAAGCACTCCATAAAGTTGCCTGGATGCGTAACGGCAGAGCCAGTAGGTAAAGTACCAGAGGCGGATTGGTGATACCAGAAACCGTATAACCCGCCAGGGGCAGCATCTCTATGTTTATGGAACGGGCTGCCAGGCGCAGCAAGGTTAGCTGTTCCAAAGTGACGGCCGTTTCCCCCAGCCCGTTCAGGCGAAAGTAGGCGGCTCCGGCCATAATCAACGCCAGTAACGCCAGAGCGGCTATAGTTGTGCCACCCCTCGCCTGCCCAGAGGCCCCTGCCTTCGCGCCTCTCCTGTTAGTGTTGGACTGAAACATAATAAAAAGTGTCTGGCTTAAAGGGCTTTTGGCACGTTATGGACCTTACCCACAAAAAGACAAATCGTAACATCGTTCAAAAAGAGCGTCAAAGTAGATTCTTGTCTTTATCCCCACCCTCTTTCATATATATTCTTTTTATATAGTCGTAATAGTAGGGCTTGTGGATATGTGTATAACCGGTAAATAGCCCCTGTATGGGCGAGAATCGGGCAGGAAGGTCCATATGTGCCGGTTTTTCGGCCGTTCCCCAAATAACAAGGTGTGGAAAAGTGAGTCGGCCGTCTCGCTCATCTTATGTCTACTAAAAAACGAATGTTCTAAGCGGCTCCAATACAAACGCACATATAGTTGACTGGTTCTACAGTACCCCCATATGTGGGTATGGGCAAAAACCGGCGTTTCCCCGCTCCGGGCAACTTTTCCACTAAAACAGTACCTTTTCCACAACTTTCTCACAGTTATCCACAGTTATCCACCCTTTTCACGGCAAGGGATTTTAGTGATTAGGAAATGAGTACCATATCTGGGGGTCAGGTTCAGGTCGGTATTATCAAAAAAAAAAGAGCCTGGAATTTGTTCCAGGCTCTTTTCGGTTGTTATCTTCAGTATTGACCTAAGAAGATACAGGGTCATACAGCGAGGCTTTTATCTCCAGCACATCGCGCCGCACGTTGGTGTCGGATTCGACCAGGCCGGAGATTTTTTCATAGCCGTATAAAATGGTCGTATGATCCCGGTTGCCCAGCTTGACGCCGATTTGGGGGTAAGAGAGGCCGGTTTCCGTGCGAGCCAGGTACATTGCCATCTGGCGGGGGAACGCCACCGTGCGGCTGCGGCTGTTGCTTCGCAATCCTTCAACCGTGACCTGATAGTAACTGGCAACGGTATTGATAACCCGGTCAATGGTGACTTTTTCCGGGGTCCGAATTAGATCCGACAAAGCCATACTGGTTAGCTGGTTGTCAATCGCCCCCCCGGTCAGTTCGGCATAGGCGATGACTTTATTCAAGGCCCCTTCCAATTCCCGGATATTCTTGCGAACGTGGTGGGCGATGGTGTCCAGAACGCTGTCGGGAATGTCAATGTTGGTCGTCTCGGCTTTGGCTCTCAAAATTGCCATGCGGGTTTCAATGTCCGGCAGTTGGATGTCGGCCATCAAGCCCCACTCAAAGCGAGATTGGAGCCGCTCTTCGAGCGTGACCATCGCTTTCGGCGGCCGATCACTGGACAGTACCACCTGCTTCCCCCGGCTGTGAAGATCGTTGAAGGTATGGAACAGCTCTTCCTGGGTGCTTTCCTTGCCGGCAATAAACTGAATGTCGTCAATGAGCAAAACATCCACCGTCCGGTATTTTTCCCGGAACTGGGCCATCTTCTGGCTCCGAATTGATTGAATCAAATCGTTGGTAAAGGTCTCTGACGAGACATAACAGACATGATGGCCCATTTTATGGCAGCGATGACCGATGGCGTGAAGGAGGTGGGTTTTCCCCAGCCCGACCCCACCGTAAATGAAAAGGGGATTGTAGGTTGCTCCCGGCCGTTCGGCGACAGAGAGCGCGGCGGCGTGGGCCAGCCGGTTGCTGGTTCCAACAACAAAGGTGGCAAAGGAGTAACGGTTGTTGAGGTGGCCGGCCCCAAAATCCCCATTTTGACCGGGGTTGTTTTCATTGTCGGCCGTTGCTTCGTGGCGGCCGTTTCCGTTTTGGTAAATTTGTTCTTGCGGCTCCTGCCGCTCTCCTGGCTTCCCATTGGAAAACGACTGCGGCAGAATCTCGTCCGACCAGACAACAAAACGCACCTTGACCGGTTTACCGGCGATTGTCGTCAGCGTCCGGGTAATGGTGTCCTCCAGGCGATTTTCAAGCCAATCTTTGGCGTAATCATTGCGAACCCCCACAACATACTCGTGTTCATCGCAGGCCAGCAAACGGGCGTCCTTCAACCACGTATTGAAGGTTGCCTTTGTCATTTGCAATTCTAATTCTCCCAGCGTTGCTTTCCAGGCTACTTCAGCGTTCATATTTTCTTCCCTCTAAACCCAACCATGTATGAAGCAGGCAAACCACAACCAATGGCCGCCGGCCACTTCCCAACCAGATACTGCTGTTTACTAATCTGTATTCGTCACCGTTGTGTTTCTGACGCGGCCCCAGATAAGTACCACCTTGTTCGCGTGATGTGTGCGACTGTTGTTTACCCTGAACAATTCAAGAGGTGAATTGCTAACCCACAACGGTTCGTTCATTCTAACAAATGGAGGCAGGTGAGGCAATGGATTTTGCCTTAAAAGGTTCAATGTTTTTAGAATTGCCCAACCTTAAAATTGATGAAATTTTAAGGTAAATCCCCTTGACTTAGCAGTTAACCCCCAGCTATAGGATTTATAATAAGGTAACACCCACATTTATGGGAT
>Ga0299914_10001795_pt1 | contig 14463 bp, 14 predicted proteins | sample RVTome_10_FD_201361 | JGI IMG/M metagenome (GOLD analysis project Ga0299914, IMG submission 201361) | Soil microbial communities from uranium-contaminated site in the Upper Colorado River Basin, Wyoming, United States - RVT153D57 (version 2) ...
TGCCCAGGGCAATCAAGCTTGTATTCTTGAGTTTCATGGCTGCCTCGTGTGTCGTCTTTAGTAGTACGTTGTCTTAAACCTAGCGAGATTGATCCTTCGGTGTCGCGGTAAGCCGGCGGCTGGGTCATCCCGTTTATTGCGGACCAAGTTGTACGTAATCTAGCAGCGTTTACCGTGCGCTTCCATCGGATGATTCGGAGGACGCATGAAGAATTGGGTAATTAGGACTAATGAGGATTAAATACCATGCGGAGGGCAGGGAAAGGCGCATGCTGCAGATGGGATAGGTGTGGAGCCGACCTACGATAATGTGCGGGGTAAACCATCGGGGTGGTGCTGGAGAGATTCCCGACCTGCCATCAGGCCGCAAGTAAGGCGCGGCATTAGTAGACGGCCTTCAGGCGGACGTCCAGTGTGCCCACCTTATCCGCCATCTCGGCGAGCGTGCTTGTTGCGAACATGCGTTCGAGACGGTCGCGTTCGACGGCCCAGCGGGCATGAAGGGGGCAGGGCTTTTCCTCTCCGCATCCCGGAAGGCCGAGCACACATTCTTCAAACAGCGCAGAACCGTCAATCGCTATGATAATTTCTCGGAGGCTAATCTGATCGGGAGGGCGGGTGAGAGCGACGCCTCCGTTCGGCCCGCGGTAAGACGTGAGCAGGCCGGCCTGGGTCAGCATCTGAAATATTTTTGTCAGGAAGGGGAACGAGATATTGAGCTCGTCGCTCATCGTTCGGATAGGCACATATCCTTCCTTATTCAGCGACGATAGGTACAGCACGGCACGCAGGCCGTACTCACAAGCATTGGACAGCAGCATGTCTTTGCTCAGTATTCGGAATCATTTGTCTTAAAATACGAAAGGCCGATCGCCTCGTCAAGATCGTTAGCGAGCTCGGGGAGATCGCCGAGTTTGCGCGTCAGAACGGCACGACGATGATTTGGCATGTCCAGCAAGGGCCCGGACAGGTAATAAGTCGATTCTGATGGGCAGTGTCGCCGCTCTCAGGCTCCTCGACGGCGTGAGGGGATCCCCTACATGTCGTGTAGTATGCCGCTCACGGACGCCGAGACGGTAGTGCCTATATTGGAAATCTCCCGATGCTTGCCGGGATGTCGCGCGCCTTCGACCGCATTTCGGGTTCTACTCTTGTATGTCACGAACGATCAGTTAGATGTCCGATAGGATCGATCACGAAAATTCCAGGGGTGTCGTCATCGTCGGACCCCCGGGGGAGACGCGAAATCATCTCGCGGATGCCGTTCGTCGCCGCACGCCCGCGGTTCATCTGTTCGATGGGATTGTTGACGCTGAAGCCGCGATAGCCACGGAAGGGCCTCACCTTGTCGTGCTGATCGGAGTCGATGAGCCGACTCTCGCATTTTGTCGACGCCTTCGTAAGGGAGAGGCTGGGGCCACGGTAACGGTTCTGATGGCGGTTCCGGCTGAAGAACAGGATCAGCTCCCGGCGATTCTCGAGGCCGGCGCCGACGACTACATCATCGTACCGCTGCACGAGAGCCGCATCGAAGCTCGCATAGACCTTGCCGCAGAGAAGGCAAGTGAGAAGGTACGGCGCGCGTTCACGGAGCAGCAGCTCGCGTTGAGGGTGAAGCAGCAGAGTCTGGTGGCTGAACTGGGCCAGAAGGCGCTGACCGGCGCCGAAATGGCGGAAGTATCGCATCGCGCCGTCGAGATTGTGGCGGATGCGCTGGGCATCGAATATGCCAGGGTGCTCCGACATATCCCGGAGGAGGGATTTCTTCGCATGACGGCCGGCTACGGTTGGAGTGCCGGAGCCGTCGGCGAGTTTACGCTGCCCGCTGATGCGCGATGGCAGGCTGGATACACTTTACTGTCCTCAAAGCCGGTCATTACGAACGACGCCATGGACGAGGGCCGCTTCGGTCTGGTGCCGTTCTTGATCGAGCATGGCGTGACGAGCAGCATCAGCGTAATCATACCGGGCAGGGAAGCCCCCTACGGCGTGCTAAGCGGCCACAGTCAAAGGCGCCGCACGTTCAGTGAGGACGACATCCACTTTATGGAGTCGGTCGCGAACGTGCTAGCCGCCGTCGTCGATCGCACAGACAAGGCCGCCACGCTGGAGCGAAGTGAGGCCCGCGCGAGGCGACTGGCCGCGGTTGCAAGTCGAACGATCAACGGCGTCATGATTTCGGACACGGATCACCGAATCGAGTGGGTGAACGAGGGGTTTACACGAATCACCGGGTACACCTTCGACGACGTCAGGGGCAGCGTGCCGGGATATCTTCTGGAGGGCGCGGAGACGGATCCCGAGACGCTTGGCTTTATTCGGGAGCGTTTGTCTCGCAACGAAGGATTCACGACGGAGCTCGTCAACTATAAAAAGTCGGGTGAGGCATACTGGGTTCGCATCGAAGTGCAGCCGCTTGTCGATAAGGAAGGCCGGGGCACCGGTTATATGGCTATCGAAACTGACGTAACAGAGCAGCGGATTGCGGAACAGGCCTTGCGCGAAAGCGAGGCACGCGCTCGTGCCATCGTCGAGACGACGGTAGATGCCATCATCACGATCGACGTGCACGGCATCATCGAATCTTTCAATCCGGCGGCCGAGCGTATCTTCGGATTCCGCAGCTCCGAGGTGATCGGACGCAACGTTAAGATGCTGATGCCCCAGCCCTATTATGAGGAGCACGACGGCTATCTGGCCTCGTACGTCGAAACCGGGCGTCGGAAGATTATCGGCATCGGACGCGAGGTCGTGGGGCAGCGCAAGGACCGCTCTACGTTCCCGATGGATCTGGCAGTGAGCGAGGTGCAGCTTGCGGACAGAATCATATTTACCGCGATCATCCGTGACATCAGCGAGCGCCGAGAATTGGAACAGCAGGTCCTGGAGATGAGCGAGCAGGAACGCCGCCGCATCGGACAGGACCTGCACGATGGGCTCGGTCAGACGTTGACAGGGATCACGCTCATCAGTAAGGACCTGGAGCGACAGCTTCGCGCCGCGGGCATGCCTGAGGCTGATAGAGCCGCGGAAATCACCGAGATGATGAAGGAGGCCGATCAGCAAGCCAGAGGGCTGGCGCGGGGTCTCGTACCGGTGGAACTCGACGGCGACGGCCTTTCCTCGGCGCTGCGGAGGCTTGTCGCGAACGCGGAGCGATTCTTTTTCATCGAATGTACGTTTGAGCAGATCGGCGACAATCGCGTCCGGGACAACACGGCCGCGACACACCTGTACCGCATCGCGCAGGAGGCGGTCAGCAATGCCGCGAAGCATGGTCGCGCCACGCGAGTAGTCATTACCCTTGCCTCAGGCGAGGAGAGAATGCGGCTGCGAATTCAGGACAACGGAATAGGATTCCCCGACGTGCCGACCGAATCGCAAGGCATTGGCGTCCGCATAATGCACTATCGAGCTCGGATCATCGGTGCCATGCTCGATATTCGCGATCATCCGAAGGGCGGCACAGTGGTCACCTGCACGTTACGGCGCACTCCTCGATCTGGAATCATGGGCGGCGACGCATTACCAACGACACACGAACATCATGAAGAAAATTCTCATCGTTGATGACCACCCGCTCATGCGCAAAGGCCTTACTTTAACCATCGAGGCTGAGCCGGATCTGCGCGTTGTGGGGCAGGCCGCCTCGGCCGAAGAAGCGCTCGACGTGGTCGAGAGCACAGAGCCCGACATGGCAATCGTCGACGTTTCCCTACCCGGAATGAGCGGCCTGGAGCTCATCAAGCACCTGCACGCGGTCCGGCCGGATCTTCTCGTCTTCGTCGTATCGCGCCACGATGAGTCGCTCTATGCGGAGCGCGCCATCCGGGCAGGCGCACGAGGTTACGTAATGAAATTAGAAGCCGACGCCGTCATCGTGAAGGCGGTGCGCCACGTCTTCGGCGGCGGCATCTACGTGAGCGATGAGATCAAGGAACGGCTCCTCCTCAGTATGATGTCGGGCAAGGAGGCCGGCCAGACGCCCCTCGAGGTGCTCAGCGATCGCGAGCTCGAGGTATTCGAGCTGACTGGCCGCGGCCTGGGTACGCGTGAAATTTCCGAACGCCTGCACCTCTCCGTCAAAACGGTGGAATCCTACCGCGCTCGAATCAAGAGCAAGCTCAACCTGAATACGGCGGCAGAGTTGATGCAGCACGCCGTGCAGTGGGTGGAAAGCGAACGCACTGAATAAGCGGTCCGTGTTTTCTCGTTGATGAAGACCGTTTCAGGGATGAATCGGTTACCAGTTCCCGCGGCCGAGCTTACGGATACGGGTTGATATCGGTTGATGCCGTTCAGGCCGGTTGATGCGGCTTGATACCGATCGATACCGGCATTTCCCCTACAGATCCGATTCGGGATTGATTACGCACCCAAACAGGGCTTGCCGCCATTGTGGCCTCTAACGCAGCACTATACTGTCCCATAACAATATTAACGGACATCAACGCGGGCGCTGCCCGCTCAAGCTGTACAGAGGTAACGATATGAGACTTCAGACGATGCTGTTCGGACTGGTCCTCATTGGCGCGTTCTTCGCGGCCGGCTGGATACAAGTGAGCGAAACAATCCAGTATACATTCACTGATGAGAGCCAGGTGCGCGTAGAAGGCACCTCGACGCTTCACGACTGGACTGCCGAAGGGAACTCCGTCGCCGGCACAATGGAAATCTCCGGTGCAGGTGGACTTCTGAATGGCGGTACCCTCGCGAAGGGCAGCTTGTCGATCCCGGTGGGTGCGCTTGAGACCGACAATTCCACCATGAACAAGAAAATGCGTGACGCGCTCAAGGCAAAAACGCATTCGACCATCACCTATGAATTGATCAGCGCCGAACTCACGGGAGCTCCCCAGGGCAATGGGTTTCAAATCCTGGCCAAAGGCGAGCTGTCACTGGCCGGAGTATCACGAGTTATCGAGGTCAGGCTGGATGGGTGGGACCTGGGCGACGGTAAGCTCCGGCTGACGGGAAGTTACCCGCTGCAGATGAGCGACTACGGCATGAAGCCGCCCACAGCAATGCTGGGTACGATCAAAACTGGTGACGCCGTCACGGTTCACTTCGACCTCGTCGCCAACGCCCTATAATCCGTTCTCGTCACGCAAATGACGTACATACCCGGGAGGAGAGCTATGAGAACGGCGCTGACATTTCTGCTCATTTTCATTTATGCGGTTCTAGTTCCGCCGGTCGGAGCGCAGGATGCATATGTGCTTACGCCGGAGAGCCGGCTGCGCATCGAGGGGACGTCTACGATCGACACGTTCACTTGCGAAGCCGAAACCATCGTGGGCTCGGGCCATCTGCAAGGGTCTCACGGTATCGCCGGGGAAAAGAGCCGGATAGGTTCGGAGGAAGCGGGCGTAGAGCTCGTCGTGCCGGTCGAGTCATTTGACTGCGGTAAAGCGCGAATGAACCGGGATATGTATGAGGCTCTCAAAGCATCCTCTCATCCGGAAATCGGCTTTCTTCTGGACGGCGTCGAGGTCGTGGATTCAAATCCGGATGGTGACGAGTACAACCTTCGGGCGACGGGCCGGCTGCGCCTTGCCGGGGAAGAGCGACAGGTCACGCTCTCCGTCCGAGGTTCCAACTTGCCGGACGGCCGTCTCAGCGCGACGGGTGCTGTGGACCTGCTGATGAGCGATTTCGGCATCACGCCACCCACGGCCTTGCTCGGCCTAGTACGCGCCCGCGATCAGATCACGGTAGCGTTCGAACTCTTTGGCGTCCGCGAAGCGGTAGCTCAGGCGTACCGCTAAAACGAGTGCTGAAGAATACGGCCGATCGGGAACGGCGTGAGGGTGCAGGCCCCACGCCGTTTTTTTGCGTGCGGAGGCCTGCGCTACTGTTCACGGGCGCGCTTGCTCGCGCCCTGTCATGGTCGACTCGCTGCTCATCTGCTGAGGCACCGGATCATGCAGCGTCGGGCTTTCCCCTACGCCGGTTGTGAGGGCTTCCCAACCCCTTGTCCGGAACGTCCCTTACAGTGTGCACAACGGTTTTCCCGCATTCGATAAGGGGGTTGAACCGTCAATACTGCCCTCGAGGTTATCGTTATTTGTGTTCGCAGGCTGATGAAGACGGCGCCGTGATTCCGCGGAGCAGCTCCACCTGCACTGGAGTGATCCATCATACCTTCCTTCAAACGGTTTATCACAATGAAAAACGCATTCAACTCCCTCGCAGCACTCGCAGTGCTGTTTATAGTTGCGACGCCGGCCTTTGCACAGAGTATAGACCTTGGCGTCCAGAGCTCCATCGTGTTTCAGACGCTGGATCAATCGAACAGCGCCGGGACGTTGGAAGAACTTGCTCCCGGTTTCCAGAACGCCGTCGGAAACATCACGGTGCGCGCCGAGCTCTTCGAAGGCGGAAATGTTGGCGTGGACATGTTCCTGTCGTCCAAGCACCATGAGGAGATGTACGGCTACCAGGGTTACTTCCTGATGAGCCAGCTTCCAGGTTGGATGAAGCTCGGAGCCTTCAACGACTTCTACGCTGAGCACCTCGAGGTCAAGGGCGGTCAGTTTACCATCGGCTACGGCGATGGCCACCTGTACCAGTCCGTCAACGGTGACGTTTTGAACAACGAGCTTATCGGCAACGCCATCGTGCGCCCGGCGCTTACGACGCTCGGCGCGGAAGCGACGTTCAAGTACGGCCCGGCACGCTTGCTCGCGGGCTTCTCCAATGGCACGACCAGCGGAAGCACGGTTCCCGGTAACGGTGTTGCCCTACACAGCAAACTGACCGTCGAACCGGTCGCGCCGCTGCGTCTCTCGCTGTCCGCGTATCGTGTTGACCATTCTGCCAACGGAAACGGATACAATCCTGCTCTGGGTAGATCCGAAGGCACGAAGTCCTACTTATATCAGGGTGGCGACCGTGCCGGTTCACGATACGGGATCTGGGGCAGCGACGACGGCGGGGAGATGTTCCTCGGCAAGGGTGAGGACGAGACAGCGCTCCAACTCGACGCCCGCCTCAATATGGGACGAGTCCTCGTTTATGGTGCTGCCGGATATGCCCGTGACGCCGACGCTAACGGACTCGCACACGGTGCGGACGGCATCATCGGTACGGTCGACGATGCCGACAACGGCAATCCAGTGGAAACCTGGAGCTACTACATGGGCACCGCGCGCGTGAACATAACGGAATGGCTCTACGTGGCCGGTCGATACAGCCTCGCGGATGCCAACAAGCTGGAGTTCTTCAACGCCCAGACAGGTGCGATCACGGAGCGCAACGCCGGCGTCGCGCGGCGGGTACAGGCCGGTGCGGGTTTCCGGCTCTACGAAGGCATCGTCGTAAAGGCGGAGTACGTCAAGCAGACAACGAGCGGGTTCTCGGAAGGCTACCGCAATGGCGGAACGGACCTGGGTCTGAACCCCGAATTCAGCGGACTGTCGCTCGAAACGGCCGTACGATTCTAGATAATCGTCAATCCTTCCGGCCGTTCGGATAGTGCGGACGAGATTGTGTCGGAAGGACGCAACGACGTGCCTGGAGCGAGGGACTCTCACTTCGGGCACGTCGTCGTAGACGGGCGCCGCATCGGACTTTCCGGAAGTTTACAAGACCCAGTTACACCTTGGACAGCGTTCAATCGTACGACCCTGTTGGATACGCCGCCGAGGCAGGCCGCCTCTTCACGTAACGAAACATAGCACAACACGCACATGGACGCATTCATCGGGAAAGTAGCCCTCGTAACAGGCGCGGCCTCAGGGATCGGTCGAACGACCGCTCAGCTCTACGCAAGTGAAGGAGCGAAAGTGGTCGTATCGGATGTATCGGAGAAAGGCGGAGAGGAAACGGTTCGGCTCATTCAGGATAACGGGAGTGACGCGGTATTCATTCAGACCGACATATCGGATCCGGCGCAATGCGAATCCCTGGTAAAAGGCACGCTCGAAGCGTACGGCAGGCTCGATTACGCTTGCAACAATGCCGGGATTGGCGGTGAATCGAACCCTGTTGGCGATTATGGAATCGAGAGCTGGCAGAAGGTCATCGCTGTCAACCTTTCGGGCGTCTTCTATTGCATGCGGTACGAGATTCCCGCGATGCTCGAAACCGGCGGCGGTGCAATCGTCAACATGGCCTCAATTCTGGGGCGGGTGGGTTTCGCCTCAGCGCCTGCATACGTCGCGGCCAAGCACGGCGTGGTAGGCCTGACGAAAAACGCCGCGATCGAATATGCGGAGCAGGGTATCCGGGTAAACTCCGTGGGACCGGCATTCATTCGAACGCCGATGATTGCAGAGCTCGAGAACAATCCGGACAGCCATAAGATGCTCCTATCGCTGCATCCGATGGGCCGTCTCGGCGAGCCGTCGGAAATCGCCGAACTGGTCATCTGGTTGAGCTCCGAGAAGGCCTCCTTTGTGACGGGTGCCTACTACGCGGCAGACGGCGGCTATCTTGCGCGGTGACGCAATTTCGGGGTCCGCGGGTCCTATTCCTTCGATGAGCAATGAAGACACAGAATTCGATTGATGCGGTATAACCAGATTGAGCGGGGGAAAGCCCCACGCGGCGGGGAAGCGATTCCCACCCTTACGAGGCTGACTTTTTCCGTCAACCACGGATCCGATTCTTGCGTAATCTGACGGCACGACACAGGAAATAGACCTCGTCATTAGACGGCAAACATATTCGTTGAGGCACACACCATGCTTCGGTTTAATCGCATACTGGTTCCGCTCGATTCGTCACTTGCCTCCACGCGGGCGCTTGACGAGGCATTAAGGCTGGCGCGGCGAGCTGCTGCAGAAATCGACGTCCTGCGCGTGGACGTGCTCCACGGCGAGCTGCCGCCACTGGGCGACTCCGATGCCGAGGCTGAAAAGCTTCGGGATCGGATGGCCAGTCTGATGGAGCTCGATAAGGAGACGTCCGATACTCTCGACCCGCGCAGCGTGCGCATCACCCATGCCCTCGAGCGTGACGTAGCTGCAGCACCTGCCATTCTGCGCTATGCAGACGAGCACGACGTGGACCTCATTATGATGGGAACGCACGGGCGCCGGGGCGTCAGCCGGGTGCTGCTCGGCAGTGTGGCTGAAGAGGTCGTTCGGCATGCGGATTGTCCCGTCATCACGTTTCATGCAGATAAGCATGAGCAGTATGAGTCGGCACCGCTTAAGTCCATCCTCGTTCCGATTGATTTTTCGAGTCATTCGCGGTTTGGTCTAGAGCACGCGCAGGAGTGGGCATCTTTATACGGCGCACGCCTGGATCTCCTTCACGTAGTGGAGGACTACCTGCACCCGGCCTTCTACATGGCGAATGCGTTCTCCATCTACAAAGCTCAGCCGGAAATCGTAGATACGGCTCGACTATACCTCGAGCGCTTCCTTTCGAAAACGGGTCACGCCGACACGGAGGTCGAATACCACGTCCGGTCCGGCCGCGCGCACTCTGAGATCGTTGACTTCGCGGAAGAAGCAGGCAGCGATCTCATCATCATGCCGACACACGGTCTTACCGGTCTCGATCGCTTCCTCCTCGGCAGCGTAGCCGAGAAGGTTGTTCGCCATGCCGCCTGCCCTGTGTTGACGGTCCGGCCCTTCGGGAAGTCGCTTCTCGAGCCATCGGACATCAGCACGACAACGCAAGGACATTAGATTCATGCACGAGCTCGGAGTCCATCCTCCGATACGAACATGCTTAAGATAAATCGGATACTCGTTCCTACAGATTTTTCGGACCATGCTCGGGCTGCGCTGACCTACGCGCACGAATTGGCAGAAGCGTTTGGCGCGCGCGTGGACGTGCTCCACGTGATCGAGGAAGCCGCCCTTGCACTCGTATACGGCATCGAGGCGGTATCCCCGGGTTTAATCGACCTCAAGGCCCGCACTCGAGCTGCCTTGCAGGAAATGCTTGGCGCCGAAGCGGGTGAACACGCTGGCGGCGTCTACGTCGAGGTGGGTCATCCGGCTGTGACGATCGTTCGATGTGCGGATGAGATCGGGACGGACCTCGTCGTGATATCCTCCCACGGGCGCACGGGCTTTCGTCGGTTCGTCATGGGCAGTGTCGCCGAATCAGTCGTTCGGACGGCTTCATGCCCGGTGATTACGGTCAAGAGCGGCGGAAAGCCCGGACAAGGTGTGCACACCGGCGTGCATGAAGAGAGTACGGCCGCCGCGTCCCGGTAGAAAAAACAGGAGGCCGGGCATGTGCACGGCTCCGCATCCAGAAGTTGGTAATCATGAAGTACGAAATGCAGGACGAACCCTGGAAAGTGCGGCACAGAGATTTTCCGACGTCTGCGGATACGTCGGAACAGCTCAGGCACATGCTCAACTACGCGATAATGGCGCCGTCGATCTACAACACACAGCCTTGGCTGTTCAAAGTGACGGGCTCCGAGATCGCGATGTACGTAGATCGTGCCCGGGCGCTGCCCCTTTCCGATCCGCATGGCCGCAACCTCGTAATAAGTTGCGGGGCGGCCCTCTACCACCTTCGAATCGCGATCCGCCACTTCGGGTACGAACCGGTGGTGCGCACCTTTCCGGATTTAGACGTGCCGAACCTGCTCGCTTTCATCCGTCTGGGTGAGCGCAAGGAGGTTACACCGGAAGAGGAGCGGCTGTTTATGGCGATAAAGAAGCGCCGCACGATTCGCGACGGCTTCCGCGATGACGCCATTCCCTCCGGCACGATGCAGCAGCTCCGCGAGTCTGCGGTCGGGGAAGGCGCGCATATGTTTGCACTTCAAGACCGGAACGAGCAGCAGGCCCTGATTGACCTCATCCGCGAAGCGTACGAAATCCGCCAGAAGGACGCTCCGTTCATGCAGGAGATTCAGGCGTGGACCAACTCGGGGTGGGCAGACTACCCGATCAATGATATGAGCTATGTGGCTCCGCCACCGGGAGCGGAAGCGCCGCAGGCGTCGCGAATGTTGAGGGGACTCGAGGATGACCAGCTGGTGATGTGGAACGACGACATCAAACCTGGCAATCCCGCATTTGTGGTGCTCGCTACGACGGGCGACAGAATGGCCTCCTGGCTGTCAACCGGGCAGGCGCTTGCACGGGTTCTCCTGACGGCCGCCGACCTCGGCCTCAACACGTCCTTCCTCAACCAGCCGGTGGGCATCGACTCCCTGAGAGACCGTGTCCGGTCGCTTGTAGGGGGCGAGTTGTTCCCGCAAGTGATCCTTCGGACCGGGTTCGGCGTGCCGGGTAAGCCGACTCGCCGTTTACCTGTGGATCGCGTCGCTACGGAAAATTAATCGTGCAGGTGCTCTATTCAACGGCTTACTGAAGGTTCTCGTTCAGCCATGAGCGAATCGCAGCCTCGGGGAGGGAACCGACGAATTCCGCCGTCACATCGCCGTTGCGAAACATCTTGACGGCAGGAATTCCACGAACATCGTAGCGAGAGGCGACCTGGGGAAAGGCATCGACATTGATCTTGACGAGCCTCCATGCTCCACCGCTTTCACGGGCGAGCCGCTCGATTAGCGGACTCAGCGTTCGACAGGGTGCGCACCACGGCGCCCAGAAATCTACGACGACCGGCTTCTTGCGGCTCGTCTCAATTACATCGTCTTCAAATCCGGGCATGTAGGGTACGAGGATTGTCGGGTAGATGAGGATCGCCTACGTGCCGTATGTCAATTGTGCGCGTTTGATCCCGATCGCTACATCACGCTCTGTCGACGACAGGCAAGTCGGCATCCAGTGGGCAACCCGCCGGATCGACATGGCCGTTCTCTGAATGCTTCGGCTGAGGAACGGCTGAGGACTACATGAATTTTGGGAGTTCCTGCCACAGAATGAAACCCCCCATGAGCACCAGAAAGAAGGCGAATATCCGACGAAGCTGATCCGGCCGAACGTGCCCACCCACTTTCTCGCCGGCGAACGATCCGGCGATGCCGATGGCGGTGAATAGGAGGATCACGTTCCAGTTGACGTGAAGGCCTGCATCCGAAAGAACATCTACGTATTTCGCAAAGCCGGCAAAACTCTTCGCGGCGATAATCAGCAGGCTCGTCCCGACCGCCAGGCGCATCGGCAAACCACCGAAGATGACAAGCGCCGGCACGATGAGAAACCCGCCCCCGACGCCCACCAGCCCTGTAATGATGCCAACCACGACGCCCTCCAGGATGATCTTCCACGATGCCTGCGGACGGTTCTCTCGTCCCAACACGTGTCCACTTCCACTACGGAACATCATTGCGGCGGCGGCTAACATAACTACAGCGAACAATGCGAGTTGAACGGGACCAGGGACGAACTGCGACAGTGCGGCGCCCCCGTAGGTGCCCGCGATGCCGGGGAGTCCGAAATAGAGCGCACTTCGCCAGTCAATCGATCGCCCGAAGGCATACGGAATGGATCCGGCAAGCGCGATTGCACCTACTATGGCGAGACTCTCCGCGATGGCCACTTTGTCCGGTTCCCCCGCCAGGTAGACCAGCACCGGGACCGTGAGAATTGACCCTCCCGATCCTAACAGACCGAGACTGAGTCCGATGAGGGCGGCCCCTATCCAGGCGAGCACCATGGCTGATCTCCGAAAGCATCAATGGGAGGTCAGCGTGCCGCATTCAAGCGAAACGGACCGACCAACTGCTGCCTGGCAAACACGGCAAACAGCGAGACTTCACCTGCAATAATACTGTACCCGCGGAAACTCTGAATGGCGAAATGCCACAGATGATCAAGCCGCCTTTGGAACTGCGGGATTCGATGACCTGACACGTACGAAATCAAACAGAGGAAGCGATTATGGCCGCGTACTATTTTTCCAGAACAGTCGATCTGCCTCTCGTCGAGGCCGAGAGCCGCACACGTGACGAGCTGCAGAAGGAAGGCTTCGGCGTACTGACAGAAATCGACGTGAAAGAGACGCTCAAGAAAAAACTCGATGTCGATTTCAGACCATACAAGATACTCGGCGCCTGTAATCCGGGCTTCGCCCATCAGGCGCTGATTGCGGAAGATAAGATCGGCACGATGCTACCTTGCAACGTCATTTTGCAGCAGGTGGATGCCGCACGAACAGAAGTCGCAGCGGTGGATCCGGTCGCTTCCATGCAGGCCGTTGAAAATGAAGCTCTCGGACCGATCGCGGGGCAGGTAAGGGATCGACTCAGACAGGTAATCGAGCGCATCTAGTTCAGACACCGACGACATTTCGAAGTACCGTTGCGATGGTATAGGCAAGAACAGCGGCTGCCCCGCCGATAAAGAGGGTTTCCAGGCCCGACCGAAGAATAGAGCGTCTCAGAACGGCGCCTTTCAGCATGCCTATGCCGAGGAATGCGGCGAAGGCAGCGAGAGCACTCGGCAGAAGGTCCCAGTTGCCGTCGGACCCCACGAACAGGAACGGCAACAGCGGCACGAGGCCGAACATGATGAATGCGCCAAACGTCATCAAAGCGGCTCGCATAGGACGAGGCCCTTCTAATTGGAGTCCGAGCTCTTCCGTCAACATGGTGTCGACCCACAGCTTCCGGTTGCTGGTGATCACGTTCACGATTTCCGCGAGGACATCCCCCTCGAATCCTTTTCTTCGGTAGATCTGGCGCACCTCCTCGCGCTCCCCTTCCGGTACGTGTTCGATCTGATACTCTTCCTGGCGGCGGGCTTTGTCGGTTAACTGCCGCTGGCTCTTGATATTTTGAAAGTTGCTGACCGCCATGCTGAATCCGTCAGCCAGCAGGTTGGCGAGGCCGAGGATGATCACCACAACGCTGGAGAATCCGCCTCCGAAGGCGCCGGCAACGACAGCCAGCGTCGTCACGCATCCGTCGATCGCTCCCAGCACGGCGTCGCCGAGATAGTTATGAGAGCGATCCTCGGCCAGTCGCGCGCGAATGGCTTCGGAGCTGTGAGCATCCCTTAATACGTCCGATGCCATTTCTGTAGTGGAATGGGTGATCTGATCTGCGGGAAGTGGGCGGAGTCCGTCGTCCGCCCGGGTTCGCCAGACGTTCAAATTCAAGGTGCCCGTAACCCTCAGGCGTACGATACGTTCGATGTCGCAGCATATCGGCAGTCCTGCTCCTCTGACGAGTGTAGGGGATATGCCGACAGCTGTTTCGGGCAAGTGACTACGGACCGGACAGAGGGGAATTACTAGCCTAACGGTGGGCTTCCCTTGACACATCAAACGTCCAGTCCCGCTGCCTATCGGCGACGTCATTTCACTCAAAAAGTTAGCGCATACACCGATGCACGTACCTGTCGCGTCACCTCGCCAATCTGTCTGTACTGAAATTACCGCCCCGTCAAGTCCAACAGCCGAGCCGCCGGCCATTCAGAGCCTGCGCTCCTCACTTCGTTGTGTGGCGGACGAATTGGAGCGGTCGAGAATCCGATGCGGGCTACTGCTTCACGACTATGTTCTCATGACGGATCCCAGCCCCGAACGGCTGACGCTTCACCTGCGTGCACGAATCGTCGGGCTGGCGCACCA
>Ga0299914_10001796_pt1 | contig 14462 bp, 1 predicted proteins | sample RVTome_10_FD_201361 | JGI IMG/M metagenome (GOLD analysis project Ga0299914, IMG submission 201361) | Soil microbial communities from uranium-contaminated site in the Upper Colorado River Basin, Wyoming, United States - RVT153D57 (version 2) ...
TGCTGGAAACTGAACTAACTGAGCCGCCAGAGCCGCCAGACCCCACTGAGCCACCTGATCCCGAATTTGCCTGGCTCGGCTGCCCCAGCCCCTGGCAAACGCCGGCTCAAGAGGAAGGACTGTTCACCTTCGAGGTGCGGGCCATTGATCGCGCTGGCAATATTGATCCCACACCGGCCGTTCACACCTTCCAGATTGCCCTTGACTTCACCCCGCCCGACACCTTCTTCCTGGAAACGCCACCGAACCCCAGCTATCTTAAGTCAGCCACCTTTACCTTTAGTGGCATAGACAACGCTACCCCGCCCCAGTTCCTGGAATTCGAGTGTCGCCTGGACACCAACGAACCCGAAGCCTGGCTCGAATGTACCAACCCGGCCGCCTTCTCTGATCTGACGGTGGGTATACATACTTTCCAGGTGCGTGCCGGCGATGGCGGTGACAATGTTGACCCCACTCCCGCAACTTACACCTGGGAGGTCCTGCCTCCACTCAACTGTGATGATGCCAACATCACCCTGACCGCCAATGCCGACGGCATGATTGACCAGGTTACACCGTTGGACAACCTGGTCCTCATGTCAGAACTCTCGGTCCGCTCCAGCGAATTGGGCACCAATGCCCGCGCCCTCTTCCAATTCCCTATCAGCAATGATGCCCCCGATTGTGCCCTGGAGACAGCCACGCTGCGGCTCTACTCCGGCTCCAGTACCCCCGGCCGCACCCTGCAGGCCATCCCCCTCATCGGCCCCTGGGCCGAGAACACCGTCACCTGGAACAATCAACCCGGCACCACGGGAACCCCCGTCACGACCAGCTCCGGCGAAGGCTACCGCGAGTGGGATGTCACCGCCCATGTGACCGATATGCTCGCCGGCGACCTGACCAATAACGGCTGGCTCATCCGCGACACCGTCGAAAATGATCCCGAAGGTGCCGATCAAGCCTTCCTCAGCCGCGAGACCGCCCAGGATCCGCCGCCGATCACCCTGCCCCAGCTTGAGCTGCGCTTCGAGGCCGATACATCGCCGCCACCGGCACCCCCACCGGCCGGAACGCCCGGTACGGTTATCTGCGGCCAGGTACTCTTTGCCAGCATCGTCGTGCAAAATGACCTGCTCGACTGCCTGGGTGAGGGCCTCGTTATCGGTGCCCCCAATATCGAAGTGGACCTCAACGGCCATACCCTTCGCAGCGGCCTGCCCATCGAACCGGGTGAAGAGGACGGCCTCCTCGCCGGCATCCGCAACGCCGGCCATGCCAATGTGGTCATCAAGAACGGCACCGTCCAAAACTTTGGCTACGGCGTCCGCCTCATGGCCGGTGCCAAGTTTAACGTCGTCGAGAATATGATCCTGGATCACAACATCGTTGCCGGTGTCGAACTCTTTGATGCCGATGACGGCCGTAACGGCAACCTGATCCAAAACAACACCTTCACCAGAAATGGCGAAAACGCCCTCGGTCTGGTCAGCGGCTCTGAAAACAGCGTCGTGATCAACAACACATTTTTAGGCAACGGTGGGGCCGCCGTCCTTATCCAGGATGCCGGTGGCCACCGCATCGAATTAAATCAGATTAGCGGGCTTAGCATTGACCCCTTAATCGGCAGCGATGCCGGTATCTACCTGGAAGGCGGCAGCGATAACCTCCTGCTCGACAATACCATATCAGATACAGGCGATGCCGCCATCGCCCTTTCGGCTGGCTCCAACCGCAACCGGATTGAAGGCAATATCCTGTCGCGCAACAGCGATTCAGGCATCTCGGTGGCCGACTCAGACCAAAATGAGGTGATTGATAACATCTCCCATCTGGCCGGCGGTGCCGGCATTGTCTTCAGCAACGCCCACGACGGCATCATCTCCGGCAACGATGCCCGCTTTAATCCCGGCGGCATCGCACTGGCTGGTTCTGACGGCAATCTGGTCCAGAACAACGATGTCAGCCACTCAACGGGGGGCGGCATCTCTATCGAAGGTGGCCTGGGCAATGAGATTATCGGCAACACCGCCAACAACACCAATGCCACCGGCATCTCCGTGGAGGCTGAAGCCGTAGACACCCTCGGCAACCCCATTCCGGGCAATATCATCGAAGGCAATACGGCCAATAACAATCTGGGCGACGGCATCTCCGTTTCTGCCGGCGGCCATGTCGTCACTGACAACGCCGCCCACAACAACGCCGGCTTTGGCATCACTGCCGGTGAATTTGTCATAGATGGTGGCGGCAACACCGCCAGCGGCAACGCCGAACCCGAACAATGCGTGGGCGTCGTCTGTACCCCTGGGGCCGGCGCGCCTGGCAGCACGGCCGACATCACCGCCCCTGACACCACCATTCTAACGGCACCGGCCAGCGGCAGCAGCAGCCTGGAAGCGGCCGAATTCACCTTCACCGGCAGCGACGATATCGCGCCGGTTACTGCCCTTCACTTCGAATGCCGCCTCGATGCACCCCCTGATCCGCCTGCCGAGCCGCCCGATCTAGAACCACCGGAACCGGGCGACCCCGACATTCCCGATGTCGAGAACTGGCACGAGTGCGGCAACCCGACCATTTACCCGCTCCTGACCACCGGCGAGCATGTCTTTGAGGTACGGGCCATTGATCCTGCCGACAATGTTGATCTCACCCCGGCCGTCCACGTCTGGACCGTCGTCGCCGCGCCGCCTGGCCCTGACTCGACACCACCCAATACCACAATCTTCGACGGCCCGACCGACCCCACCACCAGCACCTCGGCCATCTTCACCTTTAGCGGCAGCGACAATGCCACCCCCGGCCCGAATCTGGTTTATGAGTGCCGCTTAGACAGCACAGACCCAGGCGACTTCGCTGCCTGTACCACTCCTGTGACCTACACCGGTCTCAGCCTGGGCACACACACCTTTGATGTGCGTGCCATTGACATCCAGGGCAACATTGACCCAACCCCGGCCAGCCGTATCTGGACCATCGAAGCGCCGCCTCCCGACTTCACCCCACCCAACACCACCATCACGGCCCAGCCTGATGTGACCACGGTGAGCACCGAGGCTACCTTCAGCTTCGTCAGTGACGAACCCGGCTCTACCTTTGAATGTGAGCTGGACGGCGGCGGCTTCCTGCCCTGCACTTCGCCCCAGACGTACCCGGCTCTGGGTGGTGGCGCTCACATCTTTGCTGTGGTGGCCACAGACCTGGCCGGCAACACCGACCCGACCCCGGCTACCTTTGCCTGGACGGTTACCCCGTCACCTGTGCCCACGGCCGTCACCTGCGGCCAGGTACTAACCACCAGCGTCATCGTCACCAATCACCTGATTGACTGCCCCGCCGATGGTCTGGTCATCGGTGCCCACAACATCACTGTGGAGCTGGACGGCCACATTATTGACGGTGTTGGTCAATCTTTGACCGCCGGCATCCGCAACAACGGCTTCGATTCTGTCACCATCCGCAATGGTGTGGTCCAGGAATTCGAGTCCGGTGTACTGCTCAATCCGGGCACCGCCTCCAACATCGTTGAGGGCATGACGGCCCAGCTTAACCCCCTGGCCGGTATCACCCTTTCCAATGCCGACGATGGCAGCAATGGCAACATCATCCGCAACAACACCTTTGCCGGCAACACCGATGGCATCGCCCTCATCAACGGCACCCAATTTGCCCAGGTGCGCAACAACACGGTTGCCGGCAGTGCAGGCTACGGCCTCTATCTGCTCAATGCCCACAGCAACCACATTGAGGGCAACATCATGAGCGCCACCAGCGATGCTGGCGTCAACCTGGAAGGTTCCGGCAGCAATACCCTGCTCAACAACACTGTCATTGCCGCTGCTGATGCCGCCTTCTTTATCCAGTTGTCCTCTAACAACAACCACATCGAGGGCAACACGCTAAACGAGGGCGAGGGCGGCATATACGTCCTCGACTCCAACGGCAGCCAGATTATCAACAACATTGCCACCGCTATGGGCGATGCTGGTATTGCCCTGGAAAACGCCCACAACAGCGTCGTCCGCGGCAACGATATCCGCTTCAACTCAGGCGGCATCGAGCTTTCCCTGGCTACCGGCAACCTCATCGAAGCCAACAATACCAGCGGCTCGTCGGGTACGGGCATCGAGGTCGGCAACTCCTCACTCAACAACATAATCGTGCTCAACATCGCCAATGATAACGACTCCCGCGGCATCTACGTCGGCGACCTGGCCCCGGCCGGCTCCGGCAACCTGATTGACCGCAACACGGCCAACAACAACAGCTCCGGTGGTATTGCCGTCGAGAGTGTCGGCCATATCATCGTCGGCAACACTGCCAATCACAACCTGGGCTGGGGCATCTACTCCGCCCTGGCCACGGTGAACGGCCTGAACATTGATGGCGGCAGCAACGTCGCCGTCGGCAATACCGGTGCTGGCCTGGACCCCATCACCCTCCAGGAGATGCAATGCTTCAACATTGTCTGCGACGGCAGCACACCACCGGCATCCGACCAATCGCCGCCAGATACCTGGGTGATTGAAGGCCCATCCGATCCCACTACCAACACCTCGGCTACCTTCCGCTTTGGCGGCATAGACAACGCCACTGGCGTTACCTTCCAGTGCCGTCATGACAGCACCGACGAGGGCGACTTCGCCGCCTGCACCAGCCCCACTACCTATACCGGCCTCAGCCTGGGCTTACACAGCTTCGAGGTACGCGCCGTAGACTTCCTGGGCAATGTAGACCCAACCCCGGCCACCCACTTCTGGACCATCGAACCACTGCCACCGGGCGTACCGCCGGAAACGACAATTGACTCAACGCCCAATGCGACAACGTCCAACACCTCGGCCACCTTCACCTTCTCATCTAACGAACCCGGTGTCACCTTTGAATGTGCCCTGGATACACTCACCTTTACCGCCTGTACCTCACCCCAAGCCTACAGTGGCCTAGGGACCGGTTCGCACCAGTTTGAGGTGCGGGCCATTGATACTGAATCGCTGGTTGATCCCACACCCGCCATCTTTGCCTGGACGATCACCCCGGCCACAGTACCCACCACCGTTAGCTGCGGTCAGGTGCTGACGCAGAGTACGCTCGTTACCAATGACCTGCTCGAATGTCCCGGCAACGGCCTGGTGGTCGGTGCCCATGGCATCACCATTGACCTCAACGGCCACACCATTGACGGCATCAACCAGGGCGTAGGCATTTTGAACAATGGCTTCGACTCGGTAGCCATCACCAACGGCTTTGTACAGGAGTTCGACTTCGGCCTGCAGCTCAACCCCGGTACAACGCTCAACAGTGTTACCGGGCTGGCGCTCCAGCTCAATGAGGAAGCAGGCATCCAATTATCGGATGCTGACAACAACACGCTTGAGAACAACGAACTCGCCGGCAACGGCATGGGGATCGCCTTGATTGGCGGAACCCAGGGCGCAGTCTTACGTAACAACAGTATCAGCACCAGTTCGCTGCAAGGCATATATATCTTCAACTCCAGCGCCAACCGGATCGAGAACAATCAGATCAATGGCTCCAGCGAATCGGCCGTTTACCTCGAAGGTTCCGCTAACAACATTGTCCTGGGCAACAACCTCAGCGGCAACTCTGGCGAGGGCGTCGAGATCATCCTCTTCTCCCACAACAACCGGATCGAGGGCAACACAGTCAGCAATAACTCTGGTGGCATCCTCGTCTCCGAATCCGATGGCAGCCAGATAATCAATAACACCGTCCAGTCCAACTCCAGCGGCATCGTCCTGGAGATCGCCAACAACAACCTGGTGCGCGTCAACGAAATCAGCCTCAACTCCGGCGGCATGGAGCTGCAGGATGTCAACGACAGCCAGATTGAGATGAACAACGTCAGCGGCAACAGCGGCTCTGGCATTGAGATCAGCGGCGTGTCGCTGAACAACCAAGTCGTCCAGAACATCGCCAGCAGCAACAATGGCGAAGGCATCGCCGTTGGCGACCCCGCCCCGGCCGGCTCAGGCACCCTCGTCCAGGGCAACACCACCAACAACAACAGCAGCGGCGGCATCTTTGTCGCCGGCGGCCATACCGTCACCGGCAACACCGCCAACCTCAACGACGGCTGGGGTATCTTCGCCGAATCGGGCAGCATTGACGGCGGCGGCAACATGGCCTCCGGCAATGCCGAGCCAGAGCAGTGCTTTGGCGTCACCTGCATTATCGGCCCACCAATAGGTGCGCCCGACACGACGATCCTGGATGCGCCGCCTGATCCGACCAACAGCCGCACCGCCAGCTTCACCTTCACCGGCACGGATGACACCACCCCGCTGTTCGATCTGAGCTTTGAATGCCGGCTGGATACCACCAATGAACTGGCCTGGGTGGAATGCGAGAACCCGCAGGTCTATACCAACCTGACCCCCGGCACGCACACCTTCGAGGTACGTGCTCTGGATACGGCCGAACTCGCCGATCCCACCCCCGCTTCTCACACCTGGACCTACATCCCACCACCTCCGGGCGTTCCCCCCGACACCTTCATTGACGAAACGCTGGCCCCGCCCACCGGCTCACCCCTCTTTGAAGCCTTCTTCCGCTTCTTCTCCGACGAGCCGGACACAACCTTCCAATGCTCATTGGACGGCGCACCCTTCACCGCCTGCGGCAACGAGCCGGAGATGATCGCCGCCAACTTCTACAGCATCTTGTACGAGTTCGAAGAGTTTGAAGTGGGCGAGCACACCTTCCAGGTACGTGCTATTGATATTGAAGGACTGGTTGATCCCACCCCCGCCACCTACACCTGGACGATTCTGGGTGTGCTGGTCACCGTGACCGACGGGCCGGCCTACATCCCGCCCGAAGAGCTGGGCGAACCGGCCAGCGGCGGCGAGACCGAAGAAACCACCGCCACCTTTGAGTTCGAGGCCAATGTCGCCGATGCCACCTTCCTCTGCTCCCTGGATTTGGGGACCTTCCTCCCCTGCACCTCGCCGCTCACCTATACCGACCTCGTGCCCGGCGAACATCTGCTGCGCATCATCGGTGAAGACCCGGAGGGCGAACTGCCGGCAATGGAGCCAACCGAGTACGAGTGGGCCATCCTCCCCGCCCTCGACACAACCCCGCCCGACACCAGCATCACCAGCGGCGGCACTAATGCCACCGGCTCAGTCACCTTCACCTTCAGCGGCGTGGACAATGTCACCTCCCCTGAAGGGCTGACCTTTGAGTGCAGCCTCGACGATCCTACCACCGGGGCCTTCAGCGAATGTACCAATCCCTGGACACTGCCTAACCTGGAGTTCCCTGAGCTGTTGACGGCGGGCCCGCACATCTTCTATGTCCGGGCAGTAGACTTCGAGGGCAACTTCGACACGACCCCGGCCTCCTTCGCCTTCAATTTCACCGGCGATGCCCTTGCCCCGCTGACGCTGATCCTCACCGGGCCGCCGGCCGAGACCCCACTGACCGAGGCCATCTTCACCTTCAGCAGCAACGACCCCTTCGCCACCCTCGAATGTTCCTTAGATGGCGAGGAGTTCGCGGCTTGTGAATCGCCGTTGGAAATACAAACTGAGCCTGGCGTACACGAACTGCAGGTGCGCGGTGTAGACCTGGCGCTAAATATCGGTGTGGCTGCCTCCTACACCTGGGCGATTATCGGCCCACCCGACACCACGATTATCAGTGGGCCAGCCGCCATTACCACTGATACCACCGCCATCTTCGACTTTGTGGCCGATCAGGCCGGTTCCACCCTCACCTGCTCGGTCAATGGTAGTGCTCCCGAGCCATGTACCTCGCCCCTGACCCTAACCGGTGTCGGCGCGGGCAGTTACACACTCGAGATCGTGGCCACCAATACCTATGGCCTGATCGAGGCAGAGCCGGCCGTCTACTCCTGGGAAGTCACGGCCGGCCCCGACATCACGCCGCCTGATACCACGATTCTGACCGGGCCGGTGCTGGTTGATGCCCCTGCCTCAGCGGCCTTCACCTTCACCTCCAGCGAACTAGGCTCGTCGTTCGAGTGCCAGTTGGATGGTCTGGGTTACAGTTCTTGCGAATCGCCGGTTGAGTACACAGAACTGTTCGGCGGCCCGCACATCTTCGAGGTACGTGCTATTGACCTGGCCGGCAACATTGACCCATCACCGGCCGTCTACAACTGGTCTGTGCTCGCCCCGCCAGCCACGACCATTCTCTCTGGGCCAGAAGATGGCACCACCAGCACCGATGCCACCTTTGAGTTTGTCTCCAGCGTGCCCGGAGCCGATATCTTCTGTGCCCTGGACGTACCGCCTTTCGTTCCCTGCACCTCGCCGGTAACCTATACCGGTCTGAGCGTTGGCTCACACAACTTCGTGGTCTATTCCGAGGCCAACGGCTTTATCGATTCCGAAGGCGACGACTGGGACTGGGAGATCGTGACCCCGACGGCCCTCCAGACCACACTCACCAATGGGCCGGCCGTTAGCACCACTAGCACCGAGGCAACCTTTACCTTTGAGGCCAACCTCGCCGGTTCAACCTTCACCTGCTCGCTTAACGGTGCCATTCCCACGGCTTGTGTCTCACCCATCACCTACACCGGGCTGGCAGTTGGCGACCACACCTTCGAGGTGGTGGCCACCGGCCCGCTGGGCGAAGTTGACCCGACCCCGGCCGCCTACACCTGGAGCGTTGTCGCTCTGGATACCACCCCGCCCGACACAACCATCACCCTCGCGCCGCCGCTGACGACTGTGAGCACGGAAGCGACCTTCACCTTCACCGCCAACGAGCCATTCTCTACCTTCGAGTGCTCCCTCAACGGCGAGCCGTTCGAGTCCTGCCTCTCACCGCTGCTGTTAACCGATCTGGAGATTGCGGCCCACAGCTTTGAGGTGCGTGCCGTTGACCCGGCCGGGAACGTTGACCCGACACCTGCCAGTCACGCCTGGACAGTCGAGACCGATGTCACCGCACCCGAGACAACCATCACCAACGGGCCGTCCGGCGCCAACGCCAACACCGACGTGCTCTTCGAGTTCACTGGCACCGATGACGGCACCCCCGCCCTGGAGCTGGAGTTTGAATGCTCGCTCGACGGCGAACCCTTTGGCGGCTGCTCGTCACCGGAAGAAGTCCAAGGTCTGACCCTAGGCGAACATACCTTTGAGGTACGTGCCATTGACCTCGCCGGCAATATTGACCCAACACCGGCCAGCCGCACCTGGACGACCGTGGATGCCATCGCCCCCGAAACCAGCATTGATAGCGGGCCGGCCGATCCCACCGAAATCATGACCGCCACCTTCACCTTCAGCAGCGATGATCCAACCGCAACCTTCGAGTGCTCCCTGGATGGGACAGCTTTCACTGCCTGTACTTCGCCGCATGAAGAGCCAGGCGTGGGTCTTGGTCTGCATACCTTTGAGGTACGAGCCGTTGATCCGGCTGGCAACACCGACCTGACACCCGAACTGTACGAGTGGACGGTGGTTGACCTCACCCCGCCCGACACGGCAATCACCGCGGCACCGGAGGACCCAACCGAGATCACAACGGCCGTCTTCGTCTTCGCTTCTGTCCCAGCCGGTGTACTCGACTTCGAGTGTGCCCTGGATGGGGCGGCCTTCGCCGAATGTGAATCGCCGCATGTGATTGAAGCGCTGCCGCTCGGCCCCCATGAACTTCAGGTACGGGCTATTGACCTGGCTGGCAATATTGATCCGACACCGGCAGTTCATACCTGGACGGTCCAGGATACGATTGCCCCAGATACCATTATTGATTCAGGTCCCGACATTGAAACGGAAAGCACCAGCGCTACCTTCGAGTTCTCGTCCACTGAAGAAGACGTGACCTTCGAATGTCTGCTGGACGACGAACTGGACTTCACCGCTTGCCTGGCTAACCATGAGATCACCGGCCTGGCACTTGGCTCACACGAGCTCCTGGTGCGTGCCCGCGATGCCGCCGGCAATGCTGATCCGACACCGGCTGAGTATTTCTGGACAATCGTCGCACTGTCTGACACGACACCGCCTGAGACGACCATTGATTCCGGCCCGGCCGGTGGCAATGGCGGTACCACGCTCTTCACCAGCGCCACCTTCACCTTCTCTAGTGACGACTCGCTGGCCAGCTTCGAGTGTGCTCTGGACAGTACCACTTCCTTCTCCTCCTGCGTCTCGCCCACCCTCTTCACGGAGATGGAACCTGGCGAGCATACGCTCCTGGTGCGTGCCAAAGATGCCGCCAGCAACTTCGACCCGACACCGGCCAGCTACACCTGGACGATCTTGCCGCCACCCGATACCTTCATAGATTCAGGGCCAGATGCCCAGACCGAGAGCACGGAGGCCACCTTCGACTTCTCCAGCGATGACCCAACCGCCACTTTCGAGTGCTCGCTAAACGAGTCCCTCTTCAGCGCTTGCGTCTCGCCAGTAACCTACACTGGTCTGAGCTTTGGCGAGTATGAGTTCGCCGTTCAGGCGAAGGATGTTGTTGGCAATATTGACCCCTCGCCCGCCACGTATACCTGGGAGATCGGCGACATCACGCCGCCTGTCCTCACTATCCTGAGTGGGCCGCCGGCCACGACCACGGATACCAGCGCGACTTTCGCCTTCGAGGTGGACGATCCAGCCGCTACGGCCCTCTGCTCACTGGACGGCGCGGCACCTATTCTGTGTCTGTCGCCGCACACCTTCACCGGACTGACGCTCGAGGAGCACACGCTAGAAATCTTTGCCACCACACCCACTTTGATCGTCGAACCACTCCTGGTGGAATATCTGTGGACAGTCGGGCCGAACACCCTGGCGGGAACCAACGTGACCGTCAACCTCGCTCCGGCGACTGTGACCTTTGCTCAGGTAGGTACCGCTGGCACGACCATGGTCGAGGTGCTGACCACCCCGCCACCATTGCCGGATGGGTATCTGGAACTGGGTTCGCTCTTCTATGATGTAGACACAACGGCCGTCTTCAGTGGTAATGTAACCGTCTGTCTGGATTACAACCCGGCCGACTTCACAGCGCCAGAAGATTTGCAGTTGTTGCACCATGATGGCGTCAGTTGGGTGGATGTCACCCTCTCCAATGACACGATCAATGGGATTATCTGCGGTGAAGTAACCAGTCTGTCGCCCTTTGCAATGGCTTTGCCTGAAGAGGTTGTCCCGCCAGATACGACACCACCGAACACGGCCGTTACCTTAATGCCAGACGATCCCACCACCGACACAAGTGCAGTCTTTGCCTTCTCGGCCGACGAGCTTGGTTCGACGTTTGAGTGTTCGCTGGACGGGGCAGACTTCACAGCCTGTGCTTCACCGGCCAGTTACACCAATCTAAGTCTGGGTGAACACACCTTTGCCGTTCGGGCCACCGATGGCGCCGGCAATACCGACCCGACACCGGCCAGCTACACCTGGAACATTGTGTCGCCGCCGACCCCCACGCCTGAGCCAACGGAGACACCTGTTCCACCGACAGCAACACCTGTTCCACCGACGGTGACCAATACACCAACGGAGACACCTGTCCCACCGACAGCAACACCTGTCCCACCGACGGCGACCAATATGCCAACGGAGACGCCTGTCCCACCGACAGCAACACCTGTCCCACCGACGGCGACCAATACGCCAACGGAGACACCTGTCCCACCGACAGCAACACCTATCCCACCGACGGCGACCAATACGCCTACGGAGACACCTGTCCCGCCGACGGCGACACCTGTCCCACCGACAGCGACCAATACACCTACGGAGACACCTGTCCCGCCGACGGCGACCAATACGCCAACGGAGACACCTGTCCCACCGACGGCAACCAATACGCCAACGGCCGTAGATTGTGGTGCACCAATGACAGTCAGCACCAATGCCGATGCCTGGATCAATCAGGGCAGTCCTACCGATAATAAAGGCGATGACTCCATCTTAAAGGTCATGTCTAAGTCTGGTGGTGATAACTTGCGTGCCTTAGTTAATTTCCCCATGCCTCAGATGCCGGCCGGCTGTGTTGTGGACACCGCCACGCTGCGTATCTATGCCGATTCAGCCTCATCGGGGCGCACCCTCCAGGCATTCCGGCTGGCCTCAAGCTGGTCGGAGAACAACGTGACCTGGAACAACCAGCCCTCAACAACAGGAACGGCCGCCACCACCACTTCCGGCAGCGGCTGGCGGGAATGGGCTGTCGCCTCCCAGGTGCAGGCCATGTACGACACCGCCGGCCACCACGGCTTCTTGATCCGCGATGCTGTAGAAAACCAGGACAACGAACAGCAGCTCTTCAGCCGGGAGAAGGGCGAGAATCCGCCCCAGCTCATCGTCACTTTCATTGCTCTTGGCGATCTGCCGCCTGATGAGACTGCCCCAGAGACGACGTTGGCTACCTGGCCGAGTAGTACGACCACGAGTACAAGTGCATCGTTCACGTTCTGGGCAAACGAACCCGGCGCGACCTATGAGTGCTCGTTGGACACCAGTCCATTCAGCGCCTGTAGTTCGCCGGCCGAATACACGGCTCTGAGCGTCGGCTCCCACACCTTCGCTGTGCGGGCTACCGACCAGGCAGGCAATGTGGATGCCACACCGGCCAGCTATGGCTGGACAATCGAAGAAGCCCCGCCAGCGGTTGATTGTGGCACTCCGGTAACAGTGTTGACCCATGCCGATGCCTGGATTGACCGGGGCAGCACATCCAGCAACAAAGGGGATGATTCCATCTTGAAGGTTACGGGGAAAGGGTCGAACAGCAGCACCCGTGCGCTGGTACAATTTGCCCTACCAACAGACATTCCGGCAGGGTGTGTGGTGGAGTCGGCGACGCTGAGGCTGTATGCGGCTTCCTGGAAGAACAGCCGTACCCTACAAGCGTATCAGCTTAATGGTAGCTGGACAGAGTATGGCGTTACCTGGAATAACCAACCATCAACAACCGGTTCGGCGGTGACTACCAACTCTGGCAGTGGTTGGCGGCAATGGAATGTCACCGCGATGGTACAGACAATGGTAAACACCGGTGTAAATAATGGCTTCTTGATTCGTGACGCCAATGAAAGCGGCAGTGGCGCTGAGCAGCAGTTCCACGCCAGAGAGAAGGATGAAAACACCCCTGAGCTTGTGATCACCTTCGCTCAAGGTGGTTGAGCGGGTCAGGTAGAGAGAGGTAGATAAAAAGATAACCAACGCCCGGCTTAGGCCGGGCGTTGGTTCTTTTTACAGGAAACGGGGAAATCCTACCCGACTTGTGGTGGCTACTTAACTCATCCAACGAGGATTTAAGTCTTTAGAAAACGGCCGTTAATCACAATCTCTTGGGTCAAGTAGATGAAGTTGATGGTCGAATGTCAGAAAATAGAGAGTTCATGGTGAGAAAGGGTGGCAATTGATGGGGCCGATGATCGTTATGATAGGTAGCGTATTGGCTGATGATTCGCTTGAGTTGGGATGAGCTGAAAATGATGAAATGATCGAGGCATTCGCGCCTTAATGAGCCGATGAATCGCTCACAGATAGGGTTGGCTCGAGGGGCCGCCAAGGGTGTACGCAAGACTTTGATGCCACTGCTACTGGCTACGGCCGAAAACTGTTGGCCATACTTCTTATCATTGTCACGAATGAGGAATCTCGGCTTGCAGTTCCAAGACGTTGCTTCTCTCAATTGTTGAGCAACCCAAGCATCGGTCGGATGACGAGTCACGGCTGTGTGCATAATTTGACGATTGCCATGCTTGATGATGATGAAGATGTAAATTGGTCGAAAGAAGAGGTCATGAACGACAGTAAAATCACAAGCCCAGATCTCATGAGCGTGATTCTTGAGAAAAGTGGACCAGGTTTGCCCACCAGCGGAGCTTTGTCGAAGCGATCAATGTACTTCTGAATGGTAGACTTACTGACTTCGATGCCCAGCTTTAGGAGTTCACCATGTATTTCCTCAGCTCCCCAGAGCAGATTTTCTCTGGCCATTTGTTTGATTAGGCTGATGGTTGCCAGAGGCGTACGAGGCTCTCGATTTTTTGATTGGGACTTTCTTCGCCAGTAACGCTTGAACATGTCCCGATGCCAAGGCAAGACGGTGTCTGGCTGAACGATATGGGGGGCAGATTGCCAGTATTTGGTCAGCCGAGCCAGAAGAGTTAATCGAACTCTGTCACTGTTTGTAAATTTCGGTTGTTTGACAGAGAGTTTGAGGACAATCAATTGCTGACGAAGCATGGCATTCTCGACAATCAAGTCAGATTTAGACTTGGAAAGGTCATTGATGGCACTGAACGCAAGAGTAACTGAAGCTGGTTTGGTCCATCGTTTGACCGATTCTTTGACCTGATTAAGCAGTTCCTTCCCGCTTCACTGAAATTGTCGCTCCCGCGATAGAGTTTGATGAGGAAGGAAATAGAAGGCCGATGCCGATGAATTCCAATTTGGTTGAAAAAATATGAGTGACGAGGAACCAAGCCATATAAATTCATACCTCAAGTAGAATGA
>Ga0299914_10001798_pt1 | contig 14451 bp, 13 predicted proteins | sample RVTome_10_FD_201361 | JGI IMG/M metagenome (GOLD analysis project Ga0299914, IMG submission 201361) | Soil microbial communities from uranium-contaminated site in the Upper Colorado River Basin, Wyoming, United States - RVT153D57 (version 2) ...
ATTACGCCTTTCATTGACAAGGTACGCCAACTGTATGGGGAACAAGATGTTTCCACGATTTTGGTGATTGGCGGCAGCGGTGACTATTTTGAGGTGGCCGATCTGGTAATTGCCATGGATGCCTATATGCCCCAGGAGGTTACGGCCGAGGCTCAGGCCATCGCTGCCCGGCACCGGCAGGAGCGGCAGCAGGAAGGTGGGGAGACATTTGGCAGCCTCACGCCGCGAGTGCCCTTGCCTAAAAGCCTGGACCCCAGCAAAGGACGGCGCGATGTGGCGGTGAAGACACGGGGCTTGCGCACGGTGCAGTTCGGCCAGGAGACAATTGATTTGAGTGCGGTGGCCCAGTTGGTGGATGACAGCCAGACGCGAGCTTTGGCGGCGGCCCTGGTCTATGGCTGGGAGAAATATATGGATGGGCAGCGGCCGCTGGCCGGCATCCTCAATCTCATCATGGCCGACATCGAACAGCACGGCCTGGACATCCTCGACCGGCGCAAAATGGGCGATTGGGCCGCCTTCCGCATCTTCGAATTAGGCGCGACCTTGAACCGGCTGCGGACATTGCGGGTTAAGACGGTGAACGGTGATCGGTAACCGGTAATCGGTTATCATCTATCTGTGACATTCGTGGTAAAGAAGGTGGAAAAATTCGCCATGTCCTACACTATTCGTCAATATAAAGATAGCGATCTGGATGGGGTTTTGTCAGCCTGGGAAAATGCCTCAAGGTTGGCCCATCCATTTTTGACCGACGATTTCCTGGCGGCGGAGCGGGACAATATCCCCCGTGTCTATATGCCGGCGGCCGATACCTGGGTGGCTGAGTATGAGGGCGAAGTCATTGGTTTTATTGCCCTGCTGGGCAATGAGGTTGGCGCAATATTTGTCCAACCTGCCCATCACGGCCAGGGGGTTGGCCGGGCTTTGATGGACAAAGCGCAGGCGCTTCATGGCGATCTTGAAGTGGAAGTGTTTGCCGCCAATTCAATTGGTCGTAAATTTTATGCCAGGTATGGATTCGAGCCTTTAGACGAAAAGATCCACGCAGAAACTGGCCATGCTTTGCTGCGACTGAAATTCACCCCTCATAAATAACGGTCAGACTCCTACCATGACTAATCACCCCACTTACCCCATTCACACCCCTCGCCTCTTCCTGCGCCCCTACCAGGTCGGCGACCTCAATGATTTATACGAGATGCGCTCCCACCCCGAAGTGGTGCGCTATTTGTATTGGGATGTGCAGACAGTGGCCGAAACAAAAGAAGCCCTGGAAACCAAGATGGCCCTCATTCACTTCAATGTCGAAGGCGATACCATTGTTCTAGATGAATTCGTCTATGCCCTGCTGCAAGAAGAGTGGCGGGCATTACGGGACAGATAGAGGGTAATTACTCAATTACCCAATTACCCAATTACCCATTACAATCCCCCATCACGTGTTACGGAGGTTCCAAGGTGAATGATGATTATTTTGATTTAGGCACATATGGCCGGGCCGTCACGACTGATTCGGCCGAGGCCCAGTTATGGTTCAACCGCGGCCTGATGTGGTGCTACAGCTACAACCACGAAGAATCTATTCGCTGCTTCCAAAAAGCGGCCGAATATGATCCCGACTGTGCCATGGCTTATTGGGGCATTGCCTATGCCTCCGGCCCCAATTACAACTACCCCTGGGAAGCCTTCGCCGAAAAGGAGCGCGTCCGTACCGTGGCCATTTGCCACCAGGCCAGTCAAATGGCCTTGGCCAAGAGCGGCCAGGCCACCCCCATTGAGCAAGCCCTCATCCAGACCTTGCCCTGTCGCTACCAATCGCCCGAAGTGGTGAGCAAAGAGGGCTTTGTGGCCTGGAATGATGCCTACGCGGCGGCCATGAAAGTGGTATATGCGGCCTTTCCCGATGATCTGGATGTGGCCACGCTCTACGCCGAAGCCATCATCAACCGCAACCCCTGGCTGTTGTGGGACCTCAAAACGCGGCAGCCGGCCGAAGGCGCCGATACGTTAACGGCCGTGGCCGTCCTCGAAAAAGGTATGAAACAGGTCGAAGATGAAGGGCTTCCACCCCATCCCGGCCTGCTGCATATGTACATCCACGTCATGGAAATGTCGCCCACTCCCGAACGCGCCCTACGGGCCAGCGACATCTTGCGCGATCTCGTCCCCGAAGCCGGCCATTTGCTGCACATGCCCTCTCACATTGACATCCTCTGTGGCGATTATTACAACGCTGTCGCCGCCAACAGCCGGGCCATCGTTGCCGACAACAAATATTTGGAACGCCAGGGATTGCTCAATTTCTACACCCTTTACCGTATCCACGATTTCCATTTCAAGATTTATGCGGCTATGTTCCTAGGCCAATACCAGACATCGCTCAATACCACCCTAGAACTGCTATCGAATGTGACCGAGGAACTGTTACGTATTGAGGCACCGGCCATGGCTGACTGGCTGGAAAGTATCATCCCTATCAAATTGCATGTCTTCATCCGGTTCGGCAAATGGGAGGAGATCATGGCCGAACCGGTGCCTCATGACCCCGAACTGTACTGCTACACGACGGCCATGCTGCACCATAGCAAAGCCATCGCCTATGCCGCCATCGGCGATATTGCAGCCGCCGAGGTCGAAGCCGCTTTATTTGAGGCAGCCCGGTTGAATGTGCCAGAGAGCCGCTATCACTTTAATAATCCTTGCCTGGATCTCATGGCCGTTGCCGCCGAGATGATGCGCGGCGAGATCGAGTACCGCAAGGGCAACACTGAGCAGGCGTTTGCCCATCTACGACAATCTGTCTACCTGGATGATAATCTGCTCTACGCCGAACCCTGGGGCTGGATGCAGCCGGCGCGCCATGCATTGGGGGCCTTGCTGTTGGAGCAGGGACACGTGGCGGAAGCGGAGCAAGTATACCGGGCTGATTTAGGACTGGATAACACGCTTAGCCGGCCGTCGCAGCATCCTAATAATGTGTGGAGTCTGCATGGCTATGTGGAATGTCTGCACCGGCAAAACAAACATGCTGAAGCGGTGGCCATGGAAGCGCGACTCAACCTGGCCAAAGCCCGTGCCGACGTGGAGATCAACGCCTCCTGCTTCTGCCGCCTCGGCGACCACTGCTGCGATTGATCGCTCTTGGTGCGTGGCACGTTCTTACGTGCCTTGCACCTTTTTCTAAGATGGAAATCCACACAACCCGCCTACTTTCCCATCGCATCTTTGCCACTTGTCATCCCGACAACGTTGGTTCGATTCGGGTTTTGGAGAGATTGGGAATGCATTATGAAGGCTGTTTGCGCAAACAAAAGTGGTGTCGTAACGGATGGCGTGATGTAGCTATTTATGCTTTGTTAGAGGATGAATGGCAAACGTAAATGAACCCGGAGAATGAAATCGTAAAGTTGTGTACGGCCGGGATGACGGCCGAAATGGAAGGCAGACCGGATGAAGCATTGGCTCTGTATGAGGAGGCCTGGCGTGCGGCCGTTACCCCCACCGAACGCTGTATCGCCGCTCATTTCCTGGCGCGACACCAAGACAGTGATCAAGCTACACTGCATTGGAACCAGGAAGCCTTGCGCCTGGCCGATGTCGTGGACGATGACAGCGTACAAGACTTTTACCCTTCACTCTATCTGAATCTGGCCCATTCGCATGAGCTTCTGGGTAATCTGGCTGAGGCCAGGCGATATTATGATCTAGCAGCGGCCAGAGTGGATGAATTGCCCGAAGGGCTGTACGGTACGCGGGTGCGTAACAGCATTGGCCGCCATCGCCAGCAGATGGATGCGCTGGAGAAAAAGAGGATAGATGATGAATAACAACGCGATACGATACAACCAGCTTGATCCGGCTATTGAGACAAGAGTAGAGGCATTGTTAACGCAGATGACCCTGGCCGAAAAGGTCGGTCAGTTGGTGCAGGTCGTCCCTTTTGGCTCGCTTGAACCTGATGAAATGTTGAAGCGCATTCAGGAAGCAAAAGAGACGGGTGCATCCTTTCAGTCCGTTTTCCCGCCGCGCCCCGGTATCAACGAGGATATTCGAAACGGGACAGTTGGCTCTATTTTGAATCTGGCCGATGCTGCCTTAGTTAACCAATACCAACGCATCGCCCTGGAGGAGTCCCGGCTGGGTATTCCCTTGATAATTGGCAGCGATGTGATTCATGGTTTTCGCACCATCTTTCCCATTCCCCTGGCCGAGTCCTGTACCTGGCATCCCGCCCTGCTGGAACAGGCCTCCCGGGTAGCAGCCCAAGAAGCCGCAGCGGTGGGTATTGACTGGGTTTTTGCGCCGATGGTGGATGTGGGCCGTGATCCGCGTTGGGGCCGCGTGGCTGAGGGCGCCGGCGAAGATCCATTCTTGGGAATGGCCATGGCCCAAGCCCGAGTACGAGGTTTTCAAGCAGGGGATCTGGCAAACGGCCGGCGCGTTGCTGCCTGCCCGAAGCATTATGTGGGCTACGGGGCGGGTGAAGCCGGCCGCGACTACAACACGGTAGACATCTCGGAGCGCACCTTGCGCGATGTCCATTTGCCCCCCTTCAAAGCCGCTTTTGCCGCGGGCGCAGGCAGCGTGATGAGTTCCTTCAACGAAATTGGCGGCGTACCGGTGTCGGCCAACGGCTTTGTGCTGGGCCAGGTGCTGCGCCAGGAGTGGCAGTGGCCTGGCGTGGTGCTGAGCGATTATGAAGCCATCCGCGAACTGATCCCGCATGGGGTGGCCGCCGATTTGAAGGAGGCGGCCCGCCTGGCTATTTTAGCCGGGGTGGACATGGATATGATGGGCGATGCTTATCACCAACACCTGGCCGAGTTGGTGGGTGAAGGCATTGTGCCCGAAGTGGTGGTGGATGAGGCAGTGCGGCGGGTGCTGCGCTTGAAGATGGGGTTGGGGCTGTTTGAACGGCCGTATGTAGATGAGTCCCTGGCGGCCCAAGTCACCCTGCGCCCGGAGGACCGCCAATTGGCCTTGCAGGCGGCTCAAGAATCAATGGTGCTGCTTAAAAATGAGGGCAATTTGCTGCCTCTTTCACCTGGCAAAGAGCACCTGGCCCTGATTGGTCCGTTGGCGGCAGCCCGGCGCGATTTGCTGGGAACCTGGACACTGTTTGGGCGAGAGGAAGAGGTGGAATCGGTGCTGGCGGGCATACAGGGCCATTTGGGCAGCGAGGCCGCTCTATCTCATATGCCTGGCTCTACCCTGGCAGGTGATGAGCCAATTGACGCCGCTTCGGTGGTGGCTTTGGCCGAAAATGCTGATGTGGTCATCATGGTTTTGGGTGAGGGCCACAATATGAGCGGCGAGGCCCGATCACGGGCTTGTTTGGGGCTGCCCGGTCGCCAGCAGGAGCTGTTCGATATAGTCGCCCAGGCGGGGAAGCCGGTTGTGGTGGTGCTGATGGGAGGACGGCCGTTAATCGTCCCCAAACTGATAGAGCTGGCCGATGCGGTGCTGATGGCCTGGCATGGTGGCATCCGGGCCGGCCAGGCCATTGCTGATATTTTATTTGGCGCGGCCAATCCTTCGGGCAAGTTGACGACCAGTTGGCCCCGGGCTGAGGGGCAGATTCCTGTCTATTATGGGCATAAGAACACGGGACGGCCGATGGAGGGCACAGGTACAACGCAGTTCATGGAGCCGTTCAAGTCACGTTACATTGATTTGCCCAACGAGCCATTATTCCCGTTTGGCTATGGCCTCAGCTATACCACGTTTGTCTATCGGGATTTGATAGTGGAAACACCAGTTATTGACGCAAATGGCAGCCTGATTGTCAGTGCAATGATACAAAACAGTGGCTCCCACACTGGAACCGAGGTCGTGCAGCTTTATATCCGTGATGTAGTAGGCAGTGTGACTCGCCCCGTTAAACAGTTGAGAGGATTTCAGCGTGTCACTTTGCAGCCAGACGAGGAACAGCGGGTACGCTTTGAAGTGTCAGTCCATGATCTTGGTTTTACTGGCCTGGATAAACAGTACGTAATCGAGCCGGGCACATTTAAGGTCTGGATTGGTCCGAACGCCAGCGAAGGCCTGGTTGGGGACTTTGAAGTAGCCTAGCGCCTATAATATCGAGGGGTAATGATGAAACGTATCTCCTGCCATTGGCAAACAGTTTTTAGTTATAGTTGGCTGTTCACCACTTTACTGTGGCTGTCAGCTTGTAATGCGGCGGAAACCACACCAGCAGCGACACAGGTTTCAATCGTCGTGGAAGATACGGCCGTTCCCACTCACACGGCCGCTCCATCCAGTACCCCGCTGCCCAGGGCCACCAACACAGCTATCCCCACACAAACATTGGCCCCAACCAATACGGCAACTGCAACGGCCGTTCCTTCCCCCACCCCTACCGCCACGCCAGCACCCTCAGCCACCGCCACCAATCCACCCATTCCCACCAATACCCCACGCCCGCCAGCAACAGCCACTGCCAGTGTGCCCAACCTGACCATTGGCAGCTTAGCCGAGAGCATGGGGCAAGAAGTCGCCATCAGTGGCACGGTAGTGAACACAGCCAGTTTTTCCGGGGGCTTCAGATTTACGCTGAGTGATGGTACGGGACAGGTAACATTGTTGATGTGGCACAACGTGTATGACGAATGTTGGGATGCGCCGCAGTTGAATCGGGGAGCGACGGTGCAGGCAACAGGCGAGGTAGGCACGTTTGAAGGGGAGTTGCAAATTGTGCCGGACTTTGGTGGGGATGTACGGGTAACGGCCGTTGGCGGCCCCTTCGCTCCCACCCGTGAGATTGGCAGCTTGGGTAATCATATGGGCGAATTGGTGCAGATAACTGGTCAAATCAATCGCCTTGAGAGCACTAGCAGTGGTCCTAAAATCTTTGTCACCGATGACACCGGCGAAATTGTCGTTTTCGTCTGGAGCAATATCCTGGATCGCGTTCCCAACAATGTGGCCCTCGGCGTGCCGGGCACACGAGTCCGAGTAGTGGGAGCTGTGCAAGAATTTCGCAGCAATCGTGAAATTATTCCCGCTCTGCCCTATGACATCGAAGTGCTGCCTTAAAGTTGGTTGAGAGAAGGGTATTTGCACATGAAAAAATCCAGGGTAAAATCGGCCCAAACAGAACGCAAGTTCTAAAATCATCGTTTAGTCTAAGGAGATGTGACATGAGCAGTGTGGAAAAAGCCCTGGAAACCCAATTACAAAATATTCAGACAAAGACGGGTAAATCTCTTGAGGAATTGGCCGCCCTGGTGCAGGAAAGTGGTCTGAGCAAACATGGACAGATCCGGGATATGCTCAAGCGCGATCTAGGCTTGGGACATGGGGATGCCAATACCTTGACCCATCTCGTTCTCAAATCAGATGGTGAGAGGGCCGCACAAGAGCAAGGCTTATCTACTGATGAGGTGCTGGATGGCATCTATACAGGCCCAAAGGCTCATTTACGGCCGATTCACGACAAGCTGATGGCGGCCATAAACCAGTTCGGCAATTTTGAAATCGCCCCCAAGAAAAACTACGTCAGCCTGCGCCGCAAAAAGCAGTTCGCCATGATTGGCCCAGCCACCAAAACACGGGTGGAGGTCGGGCTAAACGTGAAAGGGCTGTCGCCACACGAGCGGCTAAATGAGCTGGCCCCAGGCGGTATGTGCAATTACAAGGTGAATGTAGTAGAAACGGGTGAAGTAGACGATCAATTAATCGCCTGGATCGAACAGGCCTATCACAGTGCCGGCTAAGAGCCGGGCAAAAGGAGACAAAAATGGCGGAATTAAAGACCAAGCGCAATGAAGGTGATGTCGAAGCCTATCTCAACAGCGTTGAGAATGAGAAGAAGCGCCAGGATTCTTTCACGGTTCTGGAACTCATGGGAAAGGTGACCGGCGAGGAGCCTGAGATGTGGGGGGAAAGTATCGTTGGTTTTGGCAGCTATCGTTACAAGTATGAAAGCGGCCGTGAGGGCGATTGGTTCTTGACCGGTTTTGCCCCGCGCAAACAAAACCTGACCCTCTACATCATGCCCGGCTTTGACCGGTACGATGAACTGATGCAATCGCTAGGCAAATATAAGACAGGCAAATCTTGCCTTTATATTAACAAGATTGAAGACATTGACCTGGGGACGCTGGAGGAGCTAGTCAGAGAATCCGTACAGGTCATGCAGCAAGAGAATCAGTGACCATCCCTACTGATTTACCGCTCCTGTTGGTGGAATCGCAGGCAGCCTGGGAAGCGTGGCTGGAGCAAAACCATGCTGAATCGAAAGGGGTGTGGCTGCAAATTGCCAAGAAAGGAAAGGGCGTCACCTCAGTTTCCTATGCTGAGGCGGTAGAGGGTGGTCTTTGTTATGGCTGGATTGATGGACAGAAAAAATCGTTTGACGCCAACTATTATCTTCAGCGTTTCACACCGCGACGGCCGAAAAGCATCTGGTCACAGATAAATGTAGACAAGGCCACCCAATTGATAGAGAAGGGGCGGATGAAACCGGCAGGATTGGCCGAGGTGGAGCGGGCGAAGGCAGACGGCCGTTGGCAAGCTGCCTATGCCCCCCAGAGTGCCGCTGAAGTACCGCCTGATCTGCAAGCTGCGCTGGATGCCCATCCCCAGGCTCGGGCCTTCTTCAATCAGCTTAACAAAGTCAACCGCTACGCCTTTTGTTTCCGGGTGCAGACAGCCAAAAAGCCAGAAACCCGCCGCGCCCGCATCGAGAAATTCATCACCATGATGGAAAAAGGCGAAAAGTTCTACCCTTAGGTTTTTTAGGCTTTTTTTCGCTCAATTCTTTGCACCTTTGCGCCTTTGCCTCAATATCCGGCCGCGTTTTTATGGCTTTGATGAATGACAAATGACAAATTTAGCTGTTTCTTCAATAAGCTGATATAGTTCCACTTGTTATCCTCAACAGGATTCCAAATCTTTAGCAAAATTTGTTTTGAATATTCCAAAATAGACGCCCGACTCAGGTTGGGCGGTTTTTTTGTTGCCACGCATTGGCTCTTACTTGTGGGACGAGTCAGGGAGTGGACTGACAACAGGGCGTATCACCCGCGAGGGTGATATGGTAGGCGGACTCGTCAAAACGGTATTGGAGCTTGGCAACAGCAGCATAATTGGGTAATTGAGGAATTATCAATTGCCCGCTTACATGTCGCCAGCCTCCACACAAGTTAGGAGCAAAATGACAATCGAATTTTCTGAATTGGGCTTGCAGCCCCAGTTGTTGCAAGCTGTTACCGGGCGCGGTTATACCGTGCCTACGCCTATTCAAACGGCCGTTATCCCCCTCATGCTGTCTGGTCAAGATGTGATCGGACAGGCACAAACAGGGACAGGCAAAACGGCCGCCTTTTCTTTACCCATCCTGCAACGGCTCACACCCGGCTTAGGCCAGGTGCAAGCGCTCGTGGTCACCCCTACCCGCGAACTGGCCTTGCAAGTGGCGCGGGCTGTTTATGAATATGGGCAGTACAGCGATATGCGGGTACTGGCGGTGTATGGGGGACAGCCTTATAGCCGGCAGATCGGCCGTCTCAAACGCGGGGTGGATATCGTGGTGGGTACGCCAGGACGGCTGCTCGACCTGATAAAACAAAATGTGTTGGACTTGAGCCTGGTACGCACTGTCGTTCTCGATGAAGCCGACGAAATGCTGAGTATGGGCTTCATTGAAGACATTGAGGCCATATTAGAGCAAACACCCGGCGAACGGCAGACCACACTCTTCTCGGCCACCATGCCTGCCCCCATTCGCCAATTAGCCAAACGCTATATGCGCGACCCGCGATCCATCACTATAGAACAGAAACAGCGTACGGTTGCCGCCATTGACCAGCGTTATATTCTGGTTAATGAGGCAGACAAAACGGCCGCCTTAACCCGTCTGTTCGAGGTTGAAGAGATTCACAGTGCTTTGATATTCGCCCGCACCCGTGTTGGTACAGGCGAGCTTGCCAATGAGTTGACCGTGCGTGGCTTCCCGGCCGAAGCGCTCAATGGTGACTTAAGCCAGGAGGCACGAGAGCGTGTCTTAAACCGCTTCCGCCAGAATCAGATCAAGGTGCTGGTGGCCACGGATGTGGCCGCACGCGGTCTGGATATTGACGACATTTCGCATGTCTTTAATTTTGACCTGCCAAATGATTCGGAAAGCTATGTACACCGGGTGGGACGCACTGGCCGCGCCGGCAAAACAGGTGTTGCCATTTCCCTCGTAACGCCGCGTGAACGGCATCGCTTGCAGCGTATTGAAAAATATATCAAGCACAAACTGACCTGCGCCCAATTGCCCACGGCGGAGGATATCCTGGCTTTACGCGAGAGGCAGTTGGTGGAGCAGATGATGGTCTGGCTGCAGCGTGGTCGCTGCCGCCGCGAGCGGGAATTGGTGGAAACATTAGTGGCCGAAGGGCATGACCCTCTTGAAGTGGCCGCTGCCGCCCTCAAACTGGCGCGTGCTGAAGAAAAACAACGGCCGATTGCCCCCGTCAATGAAGTGCAAGAAGCCCGCCAAAGCCGGAAAGAGCGACTGTTACGCCCGAAGAGGGGCCGTCGCTCCAGTAACGGCAGCTCTCATGAAAGGGGCATGGTACGTCTGGTGATGAATGTGGGCAAAACCCAGGGTGTACGTCCTAATGATGTCGTTGGCACCATTGCTTACCACGCCGAAATCCCGGGCCGGGTCATTGGCGCGATTCATATCCAGGATAAGGAAACCCTGGTGGATGTGCCAGAAGCGGTAGTCTCCCAGGTATTGGCCAAGACGGGAAGTTATCGGATTCGGCAAACGGCCGTAACCATCGCTCCTGCCACGTAGCACCAAAGGAGGGGAGAGGTTGGAGATCAATGGTCTCCAATCTCCTCTAAAGAGTCGCAAAGGCCCGTTCGGCCGCCTGCACTGTTAATTCAATCTCCGCCTCGCCATGGGCTGTAGACAAAAAGCCGGCTTCATATTGTGAGGGAGCCACGTAAACGCCATTTTCCAGCATTTGTTGAAAATAGATGGCAAAACGCCTTGTATCCGCCTGGCTGGCTGAAGCCCAATTAGTAATCGGCTGTTCCGCAAAGAAAAAGCCAAACATCGTCCCCACGTGACTGGACCTGATGGGGACACCGGCTGCTTCGGCGGCAGCACTCAAACCGGCGACCAGTTTAGCCCCCATCGTTTCCATCTTCTGCCATACACCTGGCTGTTGCAAGGCTTTTAATGTCGTAATGCCGGCTATCATCGCCAATGGATTACCCGATAATGTGCCTGCCTGGTACATAGGGCCAACAGGGGCCACCAGCGCCATGATGTCACGACGGCCGCCGTAAGCGCCAACCGGCAGGCCCCCGCCAATTACTTTGCCTAAGGTAGTCAAATCCGGTTTCACGTTGTATAAGCTCTGGGCACCGCCAGGATGGACACGAAAGCCGGTCATCACTTCATCGAAAATGAGCAGGGATTGGTACTCGGCCGTTACTTCCCTTAACCCCGGCAAAAAGCCCGGCACAGGTGGCACTACCCCCATATTGCCGGCCACTGGTTCCACAATGACGGCGGCAATCTCCTCGGGGAACTGCCTGAACAACTGCTTGATGGCCGCCAGGTCATTGAATGGGGCCAGCAATGTATCGGCAACGGTGGCCGCCGGCACCCCTGGCGAATCGGGCAGGCCCAGGGTGGCGACACCTGAACCGGCCTGCACCAACAGCAGATCGGCATGGCCGTGATAGTTACCCTGGAATTTGATGATTTTGTCGCGCCTGGTGTAAGCCCGCGCCAGCCTTAGGGCCGTCATTGTGGCTTCCGTGCCGGAGTTAACGAAGCGGATCATTTCGATATTGGCCATAAATGTCGTTATCAACTGTGCCAGTTCCAATTCGAGGGGACTGGGCGCGCCGAAGCTGGTGCCTTTGGCGGCCGTCTCGGCCAACGCGGCCACTACATCCGGATGGGCATGGCCCAATATGAGCGGCCCCCACGACAGCACATAATCAACGAAACGGTTGCCATCCACATCTATCAGGTAGGCTCCCTCACCTCGCTCGATAAACAATGGCTGCCCCCCCACCGCCTTAAAGGCCCGCACGGGCGAATCCACCCCGCCAGGAAGCAGCTTTTGCGCCTGGGCAAACAACTCAGCAGATTTTTGGATATTCATATTTCCTCACCAAGGGATCACAGCTAATTTTACAACGAATGTCTTCCGTAATTACCCAATTACCCAATTACCCAATTACCCAATTACTCCTAATACTGAATATCCACTAACCTCTTCGTCGCCGCCGATTGAAAAATGGCATCACAAACAACGGCCGCTTTATAGCCATCCTCAAACGTGGCTCCATGTGGCCCAACCGGCTGGTCATTCACAATACAATCCAGCAGATGGGTGATCTCATGGACGAAGGTATGTTCCCAGCCAATCATATGGCCGCCGGGCCACCAATTCTCCCACCAGGGATGGAACGGCTCCGAAACCAGCACATTGCGGAAGCCCTGGGTCTCCTTCGGCTCATCGCCAATCCAAAAGACATCCAGCTCATTCATGCGCTCCAGATTAAATCGGATGCTGCCTTTCTCGCCATTAATTTCAAAGGTGTTGGAGTTCTTGTGCCCGCCGGCAAAGCGGGTCGCTTCCAGCGTGCCAATCGCCCCATTGGCGAATTCGACCGTAGCCACAAAGGCATCATCTACATCCACAGTGCCTATACCCCCGTCGCCGGCCGGCCGTTCTTTGATAAAGGTCTGCGCCATTCCACCCACCAACTTCATATCCCCCACCAGGTAATGGGCCAGGTCAATGATGTGGGCACCCAAATCACCCAACGCGCCGCTGCCCGCCTTGTCCTTTTGCAGCCGCCAGATCATCGGCGTGTCAAAATGGGGCATAATCCATTCTTGCAAGTAGCTGGCCCGGAAATGATAAATGCGTCCCAAGGCCCCCTGGTCAATCAGGTTGCGAATCTGGCGCACGGCCGGCACAAAACGATAATTAAAGGCCACCATATGCTTCACACCCGTCTTGCTCACGGCATCCAGCATATGTTTTGACTCTTCGGCCGTCCGTCCCAAGGGCTTCTCGCACAGCACATGTTTGCCCGCCTGGGCTGCCGCAACCGAGGGCTCGGCATGAGCATCATTGGGGCCACCATTGTCGAACAACTGTACATTGTCATCCTCCAACATATCCTGCCAGCGGGTGTAATAGGCCTGGTAACCATAACGGGCAGCAGCGGCGGCCACGGCCGACTCATCCCGCCCACAAATAGCCGCCAAAGTCGGAATCGCCGGCGGCGGATACATCATATACGGGATCTTCTTAAAGGCATTGGTATGCGCCTTGCCCATAAAAGCATACCCCAACATCCCCACTCCCACTTCCGGCACATCCCCCTCGGCCGCCCGCCCCGCCATACTCGTAAATGATTGTTCGCTCATCTTTTCTCCTTGCGGAGGTAATTGAGCAATTGAGTAATTATCAATTACCCAATTACCTAATTACCCAATTACTCCATCACCGTCTCTCCACATACCCCTGCGGATCCTTCGTCACATCATCCTTGGCAAAGGCCGCATCAAAAGCAATCGCCGACGGCGCAAAATCCAGCCGCTTGACAAAAGCACAGGCTTCCGTGGCCCCATGCTCTCGATCCATCCGCGCATCTTCCCACTCCACCGACAGCGGCCCATCATAACCAATATCATTCAAGGCCCGAATGACTTCTTCAAAATCTATCGAGCCGCGCCCCAAGGAACGGAAGTCCCAAAAGCGGCGGGGATCGCCAAAGTTGAGATGGCCACCAAAGACACCGGCTTCAGCTGGCCGACTCGACCAATAGACATCCTTCATATGCACATGGAAAATGCGGCTGGCAAATTTGCGAATAAAGCCCACATAATCCACCCCCTGATAACCAAAATGGCTGGGATCATAATTAAAGCCAAAGGCCGGATGCCCGTCCAAAGCCGCCAGCGCATTCTCCGCGCTGGCAATATCAAAGGCTATCTCCGTCGGATGCACCTCCAGGGCAAACCTCACGCCGACTTCGCTAAAGACATCCAAAATCGGCCGCCACATCTCGGCAAACAAGGCCAGCCCCTTCTCCACAAAATCCGGCGGATTGGGCGGGAAAGAGTAAACCATATGCCAGATGGGCGAACCGGTGAAGCCCGGTACCACATCCACCCCAAAGGCTTGGGCAGCGCGGGCCGTATTCTGCATCTCTTCGGCCGCTCGCTGCCGCACCCCATCCTCTTTACCATCGCCCCAAATACGCTCCGGCAAAATACTCTTGTGCCGCTCATCAATCCGGTCACACACCGCCTGCCCCACCAGATGATTGCTGATGGCCCACGATTTCAGTCCATGTTTGGCCAAAATATCATGGCGTGTCTGGATATAGCCATCCTCACTCAAGGCCCGATCCACCTCAAAATGATCGCCCCAACAGGCAATCTCCACCCCATCATAGCCAAAC
>Ga0299914_10001799_pt1 | contig 14446 bp, 11 predicted proteins | sample RVTome_10_FD_201361 | JGI IMG/M metagenome (GOLD analysis project Ga0299914, IMG submission 201361) | Soil microbial communities from uranium-contaminated site in the Upper Colorado River Basin, Wyoming, United States - RVT153D57 (version 2) ...
AGCGGGGCAGGGAGCCCCGTCCACCATTCAAATGATCCCGCAGCTTGCAGCACAAGGAACTCGATCCCGTCCAACACGGGCAATCCCGACGCCTGCGCCGCGGACACGGTCGGCGTCGGCGCCTCGCCATAGACGAGATCGATCACTCCGGAAGCCGGCGGCAATACGTCTTCGGGCAACGACTCCCCTCTCATCCCCAGCGGCGTGGCGTTGACCACCACGGCCCCGGCCACGCCGGAGCCGAACCGGACCAGGCCGGCCTCCACACCGACCCGATCCGCCATGGCCGCGGCACGGTCCAGGTTGCGCGAGGACAAGTAGGCGATGCGACCGGAGACAGCCACCAGCGCGGCCGCGGCCGCACCGCCGGAGCCGAGGACGAGGATCGGGGCCGAGGGCTCGAAGCGGTCGTCTGAGACCGCCGCTCGCGCCGCGACGACATCGGTGCTGTGACCCTCCACCGTGCCCACCCCGGCGCGCATGGTATTCACCGATCCGCTCTTCGCCGCCTGGGGGGAGAGCAAGTCGGCCAGCCTCACCGCCTCTTCTTTCAGAGGCATTGTGATGTTGATCCCATGCAGTGAACCCGACCGGATCTCGTCCACCGCCCGGCGCAGATCCTCGGGCCCGGCCCGTCTCGCTTCGTAAATTCCCTCGATCCCCAAATGCCGCATGGCGGCGTTGTGTATCGCCGGCGACCGGGAATGGCCTATCGGGTTGCCGAGGACCGCGAAGCGGAGCATCTTCCCCATCGAGGCAAGTGTGCCACCTCCCCCCTGCCCGCGGTCAAGGCAGTACGCCGTCCTCGCGAGCCTGAGCGACATTGGCGTTGTGCTCCTCGAGTGTCGCGGCAAAGACATGATGCCCCTCGAGGTCGGACAGGACGTAGAAGAGGAACTCGGTCTCCTCCGGCGCGGCGGCGGCCTCGAGCGAGGCCCGACCTGGAGATGCGATCGGGGTCGGGGGGAGACCGTTGACCAGATAGGTGTTGTACGGGGAGTCCACTTCGTTGTTGAACAGCGACGCATCCCGGGTACCGAGTGCGTAGAGCACGGTGGCGTCGACGTCCAGCTTCATCTCCAATCGGAGACGGTTGTGGATCACGCTGGAGACGGTGGGACGCTCCTCGTCGAGGAGGACCTCGGTCTCGATGAGTGAAGCAATGATCAGACCGTCGTATACCGACAGCCCCGCCTCCTCCAGCAGGGTCCAATCGATGCTGCCGACCCTCTGCTCCATGGTCGAGGCCAATCGTTGCAGGATGTCGGCGGGCCCGGCGGAGGAGGTGAACTCGTAGGTGTCGGGGAACAGGAGCCCCTCCCAGTCGGAGAGGACCGGGTCTGCCGGCATCTCACGGAGCGAAGTGTCCACCTCGCCGTTGACCAGCGCCGCCTCGAACGCCGAATAGGGCTGACCGGACGCTTCGGCCAGCCTGGTCAGGATCTCCGTGACGCGAAGACCTTCGATCACGGTGACTCGGTAGACGTCGGCCACCGGCCCGACCACCAGCAGGGCCACCACCTCGGCAGGGTCCATGAGGGTCTGCATTGCATAGGTACCTGCCTGAAGCCGGGCGGCGGCCTCGTTGTTGCGCACCGCAACCTCGAACTCGAGCGCCGAGCGCACCACACCTTGGGCGGCGAGGATCGCAGCGATGTCCTCTGCGGTCGACCCGGAAGGGATCTCGACTGTCACGTCCTGGCCGGGTACCACCGACACCGGGCCCGAAAGGTTGTCATCGGTGCCGAGGGTCGACCCGACCAACCTGCCGAGATAGGACCCTCCCCCCACCACGGCGATCCCGCCAATGACCACAAGAGCGATCACCGCAACGATCTTGCCCGCACGCAACCACGGGGACGGCTGTTCCGGCACCGGTTCGTAGGTCATCTATGGCTGTCCAGATAGTCCTGAAGGATGATGGCGGCCGCCACCTTGTCCACGCTCTCCCGACGTTTCCGGCGTCTCATCCCCGATTCGAGGAGGGCGGACTCGGCCATCCGGGTCGTATACCGCTCGTCGCGCAGGATCACGTCGACCCCGGTCGCCGTGGCGAGCTCATCTGCTAGTTCCCTGGCTTCGGCGGCGGAAATCCCTTCATCCCCACCCAACCCGGTGGGGAGGCCGACGACGATGGTACCGACATCCTGCTCTTTCACGAGTCTCATCACCTCCTCGACAACCGAAGACCTGGGCACCACGGCCAAGGGGTTGGCGGTCAGGCCGAGGGTGTCGGAGAGGGCCAAACCGACCCGCTTCGTCCCGTAGTCGATGCCTAGCGAGCGGCTCACAGACTCCCGAGCACTGCTACCGCGTTCTCCCGGGCCAACGCGAGGGCGGCGTCGAGCCTCTCGCCGCGGGGCCCACCCGCCTGGGCCAGCTCCGGGTCCCGGGAGCCGCCACCACCCAGCTCGGCTGCCGCACCTTGGATCAGGTCGGCGGCAGAGATGCGGGACTCGAGCAGATCCCTGCCCAGCACACCGACCAGAGAGCCCTTCCCCTCATGGGCAGAGCCGATCAACACCACCGAAGCGGCGCCCAGACGGTCCCTGATCCCGAGAGCGAGCTGACGGAGAGCGTTCGCATCGAGCCCGGGGGCAGGCGCTACGACCAGGGAGTAGTCCCCAACCCGGGTCGCCTGGCCGGCCAGCTCGGCGGCCAGCTCGCCTCGTCGCTGGGATCGGATGACGTCGAGCTCCGCCTCGAGGGTCCCCACCCGCTCGAGCAGAGCCTCGACCCTCGCCGGCACCTCGGTCGGCGCTGCCTTCAACAAGCGGCCCGCCTGGTCGAGATCGGAGCGAATATCGACCAGCTTTTGGTAGGCGGCCGGTCCGGTGAGGGCCTCCACCCGGCGCAGGTTGGAGCCGATGGACGACTCCGACATGACCAACAGTGGCCCCACCTGGGCCGAGGTGTGGGTGTGGGTGCCGCCGCAGAACTCGGTGGAGAAGTCCCCCACCTGGACCACACGCACCGTATCCCCGTACTTGTCCCCGAAGAAGGCGAGGGCACCCATCTCCTCCGCCCTCTCCTTGGTGGTCACGATCGTCTCCACCCGCGCATTGTCGATCAGCTTCTCGTTGACCTCGGCCTCGATCTCCCCCAACTCCTGCGGCGCCACCTGGGTGAAATGGGAGAAGTCGAATCTGAGCCGCCCCGGCTCGACCAGCGACCCCGCCTGGTTGGCGTGGTCGCCGAGCACGTCGCGCAGCGCCCAGTGCAGGACGTGGGTGCCGGTGTGACTCCGTCGTATCGCATCTCGTCGAGGCGAGTCGATCGTGCCCCTGGCCTGCTGCCCGACTGCGAGATACCCGGAGTCGACTCTGACCCGGTGCCCGTGCAGGCCCTGAAGAGCATGTCGTGTGTCCAGCACCACCCCCGAGCCGGTCTCGGTCTCCACGATCCCGGTGTCCCCCACCTGGCCCCCCGATTCACCGTAGAAGGGGGTGCGACTCAGGAAGAGCTCCACCTGCATTCCCTCGTCGGCCCGGTCGACGGTCTCCCCGTCTGCCACCATGGCCAGGATCTGGCCTTCGGCGATGTCGGTCTCGTAGCCGACGAAGTCGGTGAGACCGGTTACGTCGAGCACGGAGCGATAGACCTCCTGGGCCACCGCCTCGTCGCCCCCCTTCCAGGCGGCGCGCGCCCGTCTCCGCTGCTCGGCCATCTCGACCTCGAAGCCTGCCGTGTCGACCTCGACCCCGCGCTCGGCTGCGATCTCCCTGGTCAACTCGACCGGGAAACCGAAAGTGTCGTGCAGCTTGAAGACGGTGGCCCCGGACAGGGCCTTCTCCTCACCGCGTTCCAATTCGGCGTCGAGCAACTGGTGACCGGATTCGAGGGTTCGGCGGAACCGCTCCTCCTCACGGGTCACCACCTGGTCGATGAAGCCGCGACGTTCGATGAGGTCGGGGTACCAGTCGCTCATGGCCTCGATGGTCGCCTCGACGAGACGAGGGACGACCAGGCCCTTCCCCCCGTACTGCCAGGCATGGCGGACCGCCCGGCGCAGGATGCGGCGCAGCACGTAGCCCCGGCCGTCGTTGGAGGGGATGACACCGTCGGCGATGAGGAAGGTGACCGCCCGGCCGTGGTCGGCGAGTATGCGCAGCGAGACATCGTGGAGGTCGCTCTCCCCGTAGGTGAGCCCGGTGTAGGAGGCTGCCGCATCGCGGACATGGGATGTGGTGTCGATGTCGAACACCGAGGGGACCCCTTGCATCACCGCGGCGACCCGATCGAGGCCCATGCCGGTGTCGATGCTCTTCGCGGGCAGCTCACCGACGACGTGATAGGGCTCGTCCTGGACGTTCTGCATGAAAACCAGGTTCCAGATCTCGACGAACCGGTCTTCGTCTCCCTGCGCCGGCCCCCCGCCGTAGCCATATTCGGGGCCTTTGTCGTAGAAGATCTCCGACGACGGGCCACACGGCCCAGGGACACCCATCTGCCAGAAGTTCTCCTTCTCGTCGCGGCGCTGGATCCGGTCGACGGGGACGTGGTTGGCCCATATCTCGGCCGCCTCGTCGTCGGTCTCGAAAACCGTGTACCAGAGTCGGTCGGTGGGGAGACCGAGACGTTCTGTCACGAACTCGTAGGCCCAGGCGATGGCGTCTTCCTTGAAGTAGTCGCCGAAGCTGAAGTTGCCCAACATCTCGAAGAAGGAGAGATGGCGCTTGGTGCTGCCGATTATGTCGATGTCGATGGTTCTCACCACCTTTTGCACCGTGGTCACCCGCTTGTTCGGCGGTGTCTCCTCGCCGAGGAAGTAGGGCTTGAACGGCACCATCCCTGCGTTGGTGAGGAGCAGGGTCGGGTCGTTGGGGATGAGGGAGGCCGATGGGCGCACCACATGGCCTTTCTCCTCGAAGAAGGATGTGAATGCGGTTCGAATCTGATTGCTGTCCAACGGAATCCGGTCCTCGGGAGAGATCGGCGAGGTTAACGAAGGGGGCTGAGCTACCGGCCTCTATTGGGCCGGACCGCCCGAGCGGCGAAGTCGAGCAGATCGGCCCCGGTGGCCACGGCTGCATCCTTCCACTCCACCGGAGTCGGTCTCCGTCGCAGGGCGCGCACCGTGATCCACCCCCCGGCGACTACCCCGGTTGCGAACCACCAGATCCGATCGAACATTCGGTGAGGCTACCCGCTCAGTCCCTTCCCTCCCGCCCCAGTACTTGGTCGATCTCACGGAGACGCGTCTTCGTCTCCTTCTCGTCGCCCAGCTCGCCGGGCTGGTAGAGGACGTTGGGCGGGACCCCGTCGGGGAAGTACTGCTGCTCGACCACACCGCCCTCGAAGTCGTGTGAGTAGCGATAATCCGAGCCGTGGCCCAGTTTCTCGGCGCCGGGATAGGCCGCCGACCGCAGATGAGGCGGAACGCTCGGGGATGGTCCCTCGGTGACCAGCTGGCGCGCTTTGGCCATGGCCCGCGCCACCGAATTCGACTTGGGGGCCGCGGCGAGGTAGATCGTTGCCTCCGAGAGGTGGTAACCCGCCTCGGGGAGACCGACATAGGCCAGGGCATGAGCGGCCGCCATCGCCAGCGGTAAGGCATGAGGGTCGGCGAGCCCGATGTCCTCGGCGGCGAGGACGATCAGCCGCCGGGCGATGAACTCGGGATCCTCCCCGCCCTCCAGCATGAGGAACAGCCAATAGAGGGCAGCATCGGGGTCGGAGCCCCGCACACTCTTGATGAAGGCGGAGATCACGTCGTAGTGCTGGTCGCCCACCTTGTCGTAACGGACGATCCGCCGCTGCAACGACTCGGCAACGTCTTCCAACGAGATCGTGTCTCGTTGGTCGCCGGAGGCGAGCAATGCCGCCACTTCGAGGGCGTTCAGCGCTTGGCGGGCGTCCCCGCCGGTCCGATTTCCCAGTTCCATCAACGCCTCGTCGTCGATCTCCAGCCCCAGTTCCCCAAGACCGCGCTCGGTTTCGTGCAACGCACGTCTCGCCAGCTCCGACACCTGGTCGGGCCCGAGCGATTCGAGCCGGAACAGGGTCATCCGGCTCATCAGAGGGGAGTTGACCTCGAAGAACGGGTTCTCGGTGGTGGCCCCGATCAGGATCAACGTGCCATCCTCGACACCGGGGAGCAACGCATCCTGTTGGTTCTTGGCGAAGCGATGGATCTCGTCGAGGAACAGGACGGTCCGTCTCTCCTCGGTGGCGAGACGGTTCCTGGCGGCGGCCAGCACCTCACGAATGTCCTTCACCCCGGCCGAGGTGGCGGAGAGGGTCTCGAACGCGGCCTCGGCCCGGGTCGCCACCAGCCGGGCCAGTGTGGTCTTACCGGTTCCCGGTGGCCCCCACAACAACATCGACACCGGGCGTCCCGACTCGACCAGACGTCTGAACGCGGCACCGGATGCCATCAACGCCGGCTGACCGACCACCTCGTCCAGTGAACGGGGTCGCATCCGGCTGGCGAGAGGTGCTCCACGAGCCGTCAACTCGTCCGCACGCGCCGAGAACAGGTCGCTCATCCCTGACGACGGTACCGGCTTGGGCGGCGATCGCACCCTCGAACCGGCAGGCGGTGGGTGGCCCGTCTCAAGTGCCGGCGACTTGTCGACGACTCAGCTCGATGTCATCCCGCCACCAGCTACAGGAAGTCATCTTGGCCGGCCTCCAAAAGAAGAACCTCGATGCTCCGGATGAGCGGATTCGGCTCGAAGGGGTTCAGGCCGACGTGGTGCAGGTCGGTGATGCCTCGATCTCCCGCAACGTGTTCCAACCAGGGGCTCACTGCGCCCTGGGCGGCCGCAGATTGGTCGGCAACCACCGCGCCGATGAGAGCTGCCCGGCCCATCACACCGGAGTACTGGTCCAGGGGATTCTTCGGGTGGAGATGGATGACGGCTCCACCATGGACGTCGGACCCAACGAAGTGTTCGAGATCCCTCCGGGCCACGACGGGTGGGTGGTGGGCGACGAGCCCGTCATAGGCATCAACTGGTCAGGAGTCAGGACCTGGCTCCCTGAGCTCGACTCCGGTGACCGTGTGCTCGCCACCCTGCTTTTCACCGACATCGTGTCCTCGACCGAGATGGCGGTCAAGATCGGCGACAGGTCCTGGCGCGAGCTACTCGGGCGGCACAACCGGGACGTGCGTGATCAGCTCGACCGATTTCGCGGGCGTGAGGTCGCCACCACCGGCGACGGATTCTTGGCCGTCTTCGACGGGGCCGTCCGAGCCATTCAGGCCGCGGTCGGCATCCGACACGGCGCGAAGGCCCTGGGGCTGGAGATCCGCTCCGGGATCCACACTGGCGAGGTGGAGATCGTCGGCGACGACGTCCGTGGGGTTGCGGTCCATGAGACGGCGCGGATCTCGGCCGCTGCCTCCCCCGGCGACATTCTCGTCTCCTCCACCACACGTCAACTCGCGTCGGGGGCTGCGCTCGACTTCGAGGAGAGGCCGGGCCACGAACTCAAGGGGTTGGACGGGGCTCGGACCTTGTATTCAGTCGCTTAGGACGGGCTCAGTCCTCCTCGCCCTCCGCGCGCCGTGACGCCGCCCTTTCGGTGAGGGCGATGCCCAACTCGTCGAGCTGGACATCCTCGACCCAGGTCGGCGCCCCTGTCATCGGGTCGACCCCGGTCTGGGTCTTGGGGAAGGGAATGACCTCCCGGATCGAGCTCTCTCCCTGCAGGACCATGACCAGCCGGTCGATTCCGAAGGCGAACCCGGCATGCGGCGGGGTGCCGTAGCGGAGGGCCTCCAGGAACCAGCCGAAACGGCGCGCGGCGGTGTCGGCCTCGATGCCCAGGATCTCGAACACCTGTCGTTGCACCGCAGGGTCGTGGATACGAACCGATCCCGACCCCAGCTCGACCCCGTTGACAACCGCGTCGTAGGCCTTCGACAGCGCGGTCGCGGGGCTGTCCCGCATGTCCTCGAGAGAGGTGGGCGCGGTGAAGGGATGGTGGGAGAAGGTGATCGACCCGTCTTCTTCCTCCTCGAAGAGAGGGAAGTCGATCACCCACAAGAAGGCCAGATCGTCGTGACCGGTCGGTCGGAGCAGGTCGTTGCGCAGGGCGCCCAGCACCTCGACGACGAGACGCCAACGGTCGGCGGCGATGAGGAGGACATCGCCCGGCGCAGCGCCGAGAGCAGATCTGATGCCGTCCAACTCGGGCTCGTCGAGGAATTTGGCCACGGGTGATCGAATCGATCCGTCCTCTTCCACCACCATCCAAACCAGTCCTCTCGCCCCGAGCTCCTTGGCCCGCTCCGTCAGCGAGTCGGCCCGGGCCCGAGACCACTCCTGCGCCCCCACGTTCATGCCGCGCACCGTCCCGCCCGCACCGAGAGCGCCTTTGAACACCTCGAAACCGGAGTCTTCGAACAGGGATGAGAGGTCGACGATCTCGGGGCCGATCCTCAGGTCGGGCTTGTCGGTCCCGAAACGGTCCATGCACTCCTGCCAGGTCAGCCGGGGGAAAGGACGGGGGATCTCCAGGTCCCTCAGCTCCCGGACCGCCGCCACCAGCACAGACTCGATCGCATCGAGGACGTCGTCCCGATCCCAGAAGGACCCCTCCAGGTCGAGCTGGGTGAACTCGAGCTGACGGTCGGCGCGGAAGTCCTCGTCGCGGTAGCAACGGGCGATCTGGAAGTAACGCTCCACACCCGAGATCATCAACAGCTGCTTGAAGAGTTGGGGCGACTGGGGAAGGGCGTAGAACTCGCCGCTGCGAAGACGGGACGGGACCAGCATGTCCCGCGCCCCTTCCGGCGTGCTGTTGATCAGCGTGGGGGTCTCGACCTCCAGGAATCCCTGTTCGTCGAGGGTCCTCCTTATCGCCGCGGTGGCCCGTGAGCGAGCAATGAGGTTGGCCGCCATCCGGGGTCGTCTCAGATCGAGGTAGCGGTGCCGGAGCCTGGCCCGTTCGTCGATCTCCACCCGGTCGTCGATCATGAAAGGCAGCGTTTCCGCAGGAGAAAGCACCTCGAGCTCCTCGGCGCCGATCTCGACCATGCCGGTGGGGAGGTCGGTGTTCTCGGTCCCGGGGGGGCGGGCGCGAACGGTGCCGGTGACCACGATGCAGTACTCCATGCGCAGGTCGGCGACCTGCTCGTGCTCGGCGGGGTCGGCCACCACCTGAACCACCCCGGTGGCATCGCGGAGGTCGAGGAAGGCGATGCCTCCGTGGTCACGTCGTCGCTGTACCCATCCGCCAACGATCACCTTGGTCCCGACGTCGGCGGGGCGAAGCTTCCCGGCGGCATGCGTCCTCATCGGAGTCGCTCCTTCACCCAGACGCCCACATCGGACAACGGCAACATCGCGCGCTCCTCGCCGACACGTGCCTCCACGTCGTTCCGCCCCCCGACCACGACGACGGCCGGCGCCCCAAGCCGGGACACCGCCTTGAACTGTGCCTTCACCGACCGGCCTTCGGTCTCGAAATCGACCCGCAATCCCTGGCCGCGCAACACAGAGGCCGCGACCAGACCGTCGAGCGGCGTGGTCTCCGAGACAACGAAGATGTCGACTTCCATCGCAGGTTCCAACCTCGAAGAGAGAATGATCCGATCGATGCCGAGGGCAAACCCGACCGCCGGGATGCGCCGGCCCCCGAGCACCTCGGCCAGACCGTCGTATCGCCCCCCGCCCCCGACCGCGTTCTGAGCCGCGTCGAGACCCGTCGCGATGTATTCGAATGCCGTCCGGGTGTAGTAGTCGAGACCGCGCACCAGGCGGGCGTCCTCGTGGTACGGGACCCCGAGCAGCTGCAGCGCCTCTTTGACCTCTGCATAGTGGGCGGCGCAAGGCCCACAGAGACTGTCCCGCATCGCCGGGGCGTCGATCAGCACCGGGGTGCAGATCTTGCAGTCGAGGACCCGCAGCGGGTTGACCTCGATCAGGGACACAGAGTCCTCGCAGAGCTGGGGCCGATTGGCGTCGAGATAGTCCCGGAGCAACGCCACGTAACCGGGGCGACACACCTCGTCGCCCAGGGAGTTGAGCACTACCTCTAGACCGGGGATCTCGACGGCGGCCAGGAACCGATAGCCGAGCTCGACCACCTCGGCGTCCGCGACGGCTCCCTCCACGTCCAGGTACTCCACACCCACCTGCCAAAACTGACGCCGACGCCCGGCCTGGGGCCGCTCGTACCGGAACATCGGCCCGCTATAGGCGCCCTTCCACGCTCCCTTCACCCCCGAGGCGAGATATGACCGAACCACACCGGCGGTGCCCTCGGGACGCAGGGTCACCGATCGCCCGCCCTTGTCCGTGAAGGTGTACATCTGCTTGCTCACGACTTCGGTGTCCCCGCCCACTCCCCTTTCGAACAGCTCGGTGGCCTCGAAGATCGGAGTCATCACCAGGGGGTAGGCGTAGAGATCGGCCCATCGTTCCCACTCGCGCAGAACCGCCCGCCACAAGTGCGATTCGGGCGCGCCGATGTCATCGGTGCCCTTGGGTGGCTGAAAGCTCATGGAGGAGGGCAGGTTAACGGGAACATGTCCATGGCTCCGGGCCGCCGGCGTCCGACCGGAGTGCCCATCAGACACTTTGCAGCGGTTCGGCGATTGCCTAACGCCAATCGCCCAAGAACGGATTGGTGGCCCTTTCCTTGCCGATGGTCGTCTCCGGGCCGTGCCCAGGGAGGACTCTGGTCCCATCGGGCAGGTTCATGACCTTCTCCACCATCGACTCCATGAGGTCGGCGAGCGAGCCACCGGGCAGATCGGTGCGTCCGATCGACCCGGCGAAGAGCTGGTCGCCCGAGAACAGGGTCTCGACCTCCTCGAGGTAGAAGCAGCAATGCCCCGGGGTATGGCCAGGCGTGTGCCGCACCTCGAGCTCGACGCCGGCGACCCGCACTCTCTGTCCGTCTGCCAACGACTCGAACCTCTCCGGAACTTCGTAGACCCCGGGCGGGGCCATGCCGAAGATTGCCCGTAGCTGCTCGGTCGGATGCAGGGTGAGGAAGTCGTCGTCGGGGTGGACGTAGACCGCGGCACCGGTGGCCCGGGCCAATTGTCCGCTCCCACCGGTGTGATCCACGTGGCCGTGGGTGAGCAGCACCGCAGCCAGGGAGAGATCGTTCTGGACGAGCACGGATCCGATCAGGTCGGGGTCGGGGGGAGCGTCCACGACCAGGGCCGGGCCGCCGGCCTCTCGGGCGACCACGAAGGCATTGGTCTCCGTCAGCCATGCCGGCACGGGGACGACCAGCATCAATAAGAAGGCTCGGCGGCGAGCCGAAATGCAGAGAACACGCCGTCCACGCCGCGCAGGTCGGACAGCAGCTTGGGTAGCTGGCCGGGGTCCGAGAGCTCGACCTCGTAACGAAGGATGGCGACTCGATCGTCACCGGTGTGGGTCGAAGAGGCGGTGATATTGCCGCCGGTGTCGCTCACCACACTGGTCACGTCCCGGAGCAGCCGGGTCCGATCGAGAGCCTCGACCTGGATCCACACGACGAATGCCGTCGTGCTCTGCGGAGGCCAGGAGACGTCGACCGACCTCTCCCTACGCTCGGATAGCGAGGAGACGTTGGTGCAATCGGCCCGGTGAACCGAGACCCCTCGACCGACCGTGACATAACCCACGATCTCGTCGCCAGGCACCGGGGAGCAGCAACGAGCCAGATGGACCAGCATGTCGTCCTGGCCTTCGACCACCACCGGCGCGGCGTCGAGAGAGCGACGGCGGCGGGTCTGGAAGAAGTCGTCCTCGACTTCGGGATTGAGCAGCCGGGACAGCCGCGTTGCCACCGAGTCGATCGAAACTGTGCCTTCGCCGACCGCGACGTGGAGCGCCTCCACGTCTCGCTGCCCCAGCTCGGCGGAGATCAACTCGAGGAGCTTGTCCTTCTCCGCCGCCGCGATGGCAGGCGCTTCGCGTTTGAGCAGGGTTTGGATCGCGTCCTTGCCCTCGCCCAGGGCCTGGTCCCGTCTCTCCCTGGTGAACCAATGTCTGATCTTCGACTTCGCCCGGCCGGTACGGACGAAGGCGAGCCAGTCGCGGCTTGGCCCGGCCTCCAGGGATTTCGACGTGAGCACCTCGACGATGTCGCCCGACTGGAGACGGGTGGAGAGGGGGACGAGTCTCCCGTTCACCTTCGCCCCCACGCAGCGATGCCCCACCTCGGTATGCACCGAGTAGGCGAAGTCGATGGCCGTGGAGCCGGCGGGAAGCGGCTTGACATCCCCACCGGGGGTGAGGACGAAGACCTCGTCCTGATAGAGATCGAGCTTGAGATTGGCCAGGAACTCCTCGGGGTCCTCGTCCGCCCCCCATGAGATGAAGTCGATATGGGGGATCGCCCCCGCCTCTCCCTCCTTGTACCTCCAGTGGGCCGCAATGCCGGCCTCGGCCCTCTGGTGCATCTCCTCGGTGCGGATCTGGACTTCGATCGGCTTTCCGTCGGGCCCGATGACAGTGGTGTGAAGCGACTGGTAGAGATTGATCTTGGGCATCGCGATGTAGTCCTTGAAGCGACCGGTCACCGGCACCCAGTGGCTGTGGATCAGACCCAGCGCCGCGTAACAGTCCCTCATCGTGGGGGTGATGATCCTGATCCCGATCAGGTCGTGGATGTCCTCGAATGGCCGGTTCTGCTCTCGCATCTTGCGATAGATCGAGTACTGGTGCTTCGGTCGACCGGTCACCTCGGCTTCGATGCCGGAATCGGCCAGGATGCCCGACACCTCGTCGACCATCTTCTCGATGAAGGCCTCCCGTTCCGGTGCCCGCTCGGCGAGCATGGCCTGGATCTCGGCATTCGGCCCCGGGTAGAGGATGGCGAAGCAACGATCCTCGAACTCGTGTTTTATCTCCTGGACCCCGAGACGATGGGCCAGTGGCGCGTAGACATCCAACGTCTCCTGAGCCACCCGCCGCTGCTTCTCGTCACGAAGTGCATGAACGGTGCGAAGGTTGTGGAGCCGGTCGAAGAGCTTGATGATCAGTACCCGGACGTCCTGGGCCATGGCCACCACCATCTTGCGAATCGTGGCCGCCTGGGCCTGCTCCCGATTGGAGTAGCGAACCCGGTCGAGCTTGGTCACCCCGTCGATGAGACGGGCGATCTCGTCGCCGAACTGCATGGAGAGATCGGTGAGACTCAGTGACGTGTCTTCGACGGTGTCGTGGAGAAGACCGGCGGCCAGCGTCGGCTCGTCGAACCCGTACTCGGCGAGCATGAGGGCAACGGCCACCGGGTGGGTGATAAAGGGGTCCCCTGTCTTGCGGACCTGTCCCTCGTGCGCCGCTGCGGCCACCTCGTGGGCCCGGCTGAGCAACCCTGTGTCACCATCGGGGTGATGGCGCACAAAGGCGGTGACGACATCTTCGAATGTCGCCTGGCCCTGATCAGTCGTAGGTGAGGAGGGCATGAAGAGGTACCCCGTCCAGCATGTCGGCGCCGTCGAGGAATGCAAGCTCGATGAAGACCGATATCCCGACCACCTCGGCGCCGATCTTCCTCAACAGTCGAATAGCTGCGGCGGCGGTCCCGCCGGTGGCGATGACGTCGTCGACGAGAAGGACACGCTCCCCCTCGTGTGCGGCATCGGTGTGGATCTCGAGGGCATCGGTGCCGTACTCGAGGGTGTATTCCTCACGGATGGTCTCGTAGGGCAATTTGCCCGGCTTGCGGACCGGGATGAACCCGGCCCCGAGACGGTCGGCCACCGGTGTGGCCAGCGTGAAACCACGGGCCTCGATCCCGGCGACCTTGGTCACCCGCGATTCTCGAAACGGCTCGGCCAGGGCATCGACCAACATCGCGAAAGCGGGGCCGTCGGCCAGGACCGGAGTTATGTCCTTGAAGACGACACCGGGTTCGGGGTAGTCGGGGATGTCACGGATGAGCGAAGCGAGGATGTCCACACCCGGAAGTCTACGGCCGGTCAGGGAGATCCGGCTTCGGTCTCGTCGGGGCCGACGCGTGATCCGATGGCGCGCCGCGACACCCGCAGTCTTCCCTCTTCGACCCTGAGCACCACACTTTCCTCGTCGACGGTCACCACGGTTCCGTGGATGCCGCCGATGGTGCGCACCTCCTGACCCGGGGCGAGGGTCTCGGACAGTGTCTGCTGCTTCCTCGCGCGCTGACGCTGCGGTCTGATGATGAACATCCAGAAGACGGCAACCATCAACCCGAGGAACAGCAGCGACGGCAGCGGGCTCGCCGATGTCTCCTGGGCTAGGACGACGTAGGTCACTGAATCCTCCTGATCAGGTGAAAGTCGGACCGGCGGAGGTTAGGCAATGGCGTCGGAGTTCGGCGAACCGCCTACCCGGGCAGCGACGACCCCCGCTACGAAGGCGGGAAAGACACCGTTCACGATGGCCTGACGAGCCGCCGAAACCAGGTCGAGGGTGTACCTGAGGTTGTGGATGGTGAGGAGACGGTGGGCGGACAGCTCTTTCATCCGGACCAGATGCCTCAGGTACGCCCGGCTGTGTCTCGCACA
>Ga0299914_10001800_pt1 | contig 14446 bp, 9 predicted proteins | sample RVTome_10_FD_201361 | JGI IMG/M metagenome (GOLD analysis project Ga0299914, IMG submission 201361) | Soil microbial communities from uranium-contaminated site in the Upper Colorado River Basin, Wyoming, United States - RVT153D57 (version 2) ...
GATCTCGAGCTGCCGTGGGATCAGGGGCTGCTCGACGTCTGGCTCACCTACCCGATCGCCTCCACGACGTCCGGCTTCTCGATCCGGCCAGGCTTCGAGCGCCTCGGGATCCGCGTCGTCACCGTTCTGCGCTTTCTGACACCCTCGGGCGCCGTGCGCGCTTTCGAGCTCGGCGGAGATCCCGGCGTCGTTCGGCTGGACCCGCGATGGCACCAGGCTGCGCTCCGCTTCGTGGAGCTGGGGTTCTTCCACATCCTCGACGGGATCGATCACCTGCTCTTCCTCCTGTGCCTGGTGATCCCGTTCCGGCGTCTGCGGCCGCTCGTTCTGATCGTCACCTCGTTCACCGTGGCGCACTCGATGACGCTGGCCGCTTCGGCCCTGGGCCTTTCCCCCGGCGGGTTGTGGTTCCCGCCGCTCGTCGAGGCGCTGATCGCCGCGTCCATCGTCTACATGGCGATCGAGAACGTCGTTTCACCCGGCCACCTCCACCGCCGGTGGGTGGTCGCGTTCGGCTTCGGCCTGGTCCACGGTTTCGGCTTCTCGTTCGCGCTGCGGGAGACGCTGCAGTTCGCCGGGTCGCATCTGCTGACGTCGCTCGTCTCGTTCAACGTCGGCGTCGAGCTGGGCCAGCTCCTCGTGCTCGCGATCCTCGTGCCGGTGCTGAACGCGCTGTTCCGGGTCGTGAAGAACGAACGTATGGGCGCGATCGTGCTCTCGGTGTTCGTGGCGCACACCGGCTGGCACTGGCTGACGGAACGGCTGGAGGTCCTGAGCGCGTATCAGCCGCCGGCGCTGGATCCGGCGGCCGTCGTGAGGATTGGCGGACGGATGGCGCTCGCGGCGGTGCTCGTCAGCGGAATCGTCTGGTGGATGACGGCGGCCAGACGCTACCGTGGTGCGGCCACGCCGGTCGGGCGCGCCGCGCGTCCGGACTGACCGGGCGACGGCCGCACGGTCTCCCGACGACCGCGACGGCATTGTCTGGCGGAATCGTCGTGGACGTCGTGATCGTGGTGATCGTCGTGCCCGCCAACCGTGCCCGTTCACCGCAAGCCGCGAGGATTCGCCGCTACGCGGCCGCCTCTGCCTTCACGCCCAGCACCCGCGCGAACGCCTGCGTCGCGTACCGCATCTCCTCGATCGTGCCGATGGAGATGCGCGAATGGGACTTCTCGAAGGGCGGGAAGTCGCGGCCGACGCGGATGCCTTCCTTCTGGCAGCCCTCGCGGAATTCCTTCGCCGGCCGTCCGACGTCGACGAACAGGAAATTGCACTGCGAGTCGGTCGGCTCGAGGCCGCGAGCCTTGAACCAGTCGATGGTGAACTGGCGGGCTTCCGTGTTGCGCTGCTTCTCCTGTTCGAGCCGCTCGAGATCGGTGATGAGCGCCAGCGCGCCGGTCAGCCCCAGCACGTTCGTGCCCTGCGGGTACTGCTGCGCGCGGATCTTCTTGATCGTCTCGGGATGCGCGAAGGCATAGCCGACGCGCAGCCCCGCCATCCCGTAGGCCTTCGAGAAGGTTCGCGCCACGATGACGCGCGGATTCCGGAGGGCGAGCGGGATCTGCGTCTCGTGGGCCGGGTCGGTGACGTAGTCGTGGTACGCCTCGTCGATGAGGATGTGCGTGTCCGGAGACTCGCGATTGACCGTCTCGAGGAACGCGACGACGGCCTTCGCGGGATGGAGCGTCGCGGCCGGGTTCGCCGGGTTGTCGAAGAAGACGAGGCCCGCGCCCCGGGCGGCGGCAGCCAGCGCGTCGAGGTCGTGGTGCAGCGTGCTCGTCCCGGGGACGGCGCGAATCGGGGCGCCGACCAGACGGGCGACGTCGCCGCATTCCTCGTAGGTCGGGCTGCCGCCCACGAGGCCGCGCGCCGGCGTCGTGAAGGCGAGCGTCGCGGAGCGGAGGATCTGGGTGGAGCCGCAGCCGATGAGGACGTTCTCGGGCTTGCAGCCGAAGCGGCCGGCGATGGCGTCCGCGAGGTCCGGGACGAGCGAGGTGTATCGCGCGGCGGGGACGCCGCGCTCGCTCAGCTTCGCCTGCATGGCGGCAAGGGCCCTGGGTCCCGGGCCGAGCGGGTTTTCGTTGTTGTGCAGCAGGATCGGCGTGCCGGCCTGGGCCGCGGCCAGCGCCTCCTCGAAGCCGCGGGTCCACGGGCCGAGCACGCGGCCGCCGCGCAGCACGTGGCCGCCTGCCGCCAGCATCGCGCCTGCCCCGAGCGTCCGGATGAACGAGCGTCGCTGCATCGCATCTTCTCCTCATTTGACCGGCGGGCTTCGCCCCGCCGGACCCCCAACGGCGTCGCTCGCGGGACCCCCGTGCCCCGCTCCGCGCCTACTGTCTGGACACGCTGGAGGATGTCAGGTTCAGCACCGAGCGGAACACCGCCACGGCGCGCTTCATCTCGTCCATCGTGCCGATCGAGATGCGGCAGTGCGTCTTCTCGAAGGGCGGGAAATCGCGCCCGACGAGGATTCCCTGTTCCGCGCAGGCGTCCCGGAACGCCTTCGCCGGCCGCCCCAGGTTCACCCACACGAAATTGGCCTGCGAATCGGTGATGTCGAACCCGGCGGATCGGAAGAATGCCGTCGTGAACCGGCGGACTTCCGTGTTGCGCGCCCGCTCGCGCTCGATCTGCGCCTCGTCCTGCACCGAGGCCACCGCCGCGGCCACGGCCGGCGCGTTCGCGTTGTAGGGCATCGTCCAGCGCGCCAGGCTCTCGATCGCCTTCATGCCGCCGAGGCCGTAGCCGAGCCGGAGGCCGGCCATCCCGTGGAGCTTCGACATCGTGCGCGAGACGATGACGTTCGGGTGGCGCGCGATGAGCGGCACGGCGGTGGCGTAATCGGGATCCGTCACGTACTCGTGATACGCCTCGTCGATCAGGATGACGCTGTCCGGCGACGCCGCCCCGATCCGGGAGACGAGATCCCTTATGGCGTCCGCGGGGTGCACCGCGCCGGTCGGATTGTTCGGATTGCAGACGAAAACGAGCCCGGCGCCCTTCGAGGCCCCGATCATCTTCGGGAGGTCGAGCCGGCCGGCGGCATCGACCGGCACCTCCGCGACCGGCACGTTCTGCGCGCGCGCGACACGCACGGGGCTCTCGAACGTCGGCACCCCCGCCACCAGCCCGCGGGAGCCCGAGGTGAAGGCCCGGACGGCGCTGTGCAGGATCTCCCCGGATCCGGCGCCCAGCGCGACGTTTGCGACCTCGAGGCCGTGCTGCTTCGCAAGGAGCGCGCGGAGGTCGGCCATCGCGGGCCGCGCGTTCATCGGGTACCGCCCGGCAAAGGCGAACGCTCCTTCAATCGCCTCCAGCGCGGCCGGCGAGGGGCCGAGCGGGTTCTCGTTGCTGTTCAGCCGGATGGCGTCGGCCCGTCGGGCGGCGGCGGCCTGGGCGGCCCCGTCGCCGTATTCCGCTGCCAGGGCTTCGTGGCCGCGTGCGGCAATGCTGGCAGCGCGGGGAGCCCCGTTCGTCTGGGTGCCCAGGAACATCCGTCGTGAAACCGGCATACTCATCTCCCGTCGAACGGGGTTAACAGGCCGCTGACAAACGGCGGCCTGATGGAAGATGGCAAATGGAAAATGGAGAAACACGCCGGTTCTTCATCTTCCATCCACCTTTCCATGCAGGATGCGCTTTTCAGCATCCTGCTCAGGGAACGGCGCGGGCGGCCGGATCGGAGAAGCCGGGGGTCTGGAGCCCGGACGGCCGGCCCGAACGGATTCTAGGCCCGCAGCGCACGAGGTGTCAAAAGCGGCCCTGGGCCGCGGCCCGCCGCTTGACGGGCTCTCGCCCGGTCGCATATCTTCCGCGGGAACCCGGGCCGCTGAAAAGTGCCGGCCTGGATGGGAAATGGCAGAGGGTAAATGGCAAAAGAGCCCGTGAATGGGGCCCTCTACCATCTTCCATTTACCATTTTCCATCCAGGCCCGTGGGTTTCAGTTGCCTGGCCGCTCTATGCGATTGCCCATACCCGTCCGGTGGTTCTGGACGAGCGTCACCGCGATCGCGATCGCGGGCGGGGCGCTCGGCGCGCAGACGAGCGGCGGCGCCTCTTCCGCCGCGCCCGGCATCTACTCCTCCGAGCAGGCCGCGCGGGGCGCGCGCCTGTTCGACGAGCGCTGCGGCGCCTGCCACACGATCGAGCAGTTCACGGGGCCGGCCTTCATTCTGAGCTGGGGCGGGCAGTCCGCGTTGGGCCTGTTCACCCTGATACGCACCACGATGCCGCAGGGCAGCCCCGCCAGTCTCAAGCGCCAGGAGTATGCCGACATCCTGGCGTACGTGCTCCGCGAGAACGGCCTGCCACCCGGCCCGAACGAGCTGTCGGGAACCGACGCGGCGCTCAAGAAGACGATGATCGAAATGCCGAAGGAATCCTCGCGCTAGAAGGGAAGGTGAGCGGACATGTCCAGACGTGCTCTCGTCGCCGCGGTGGCCGCTTCGGTGGTGTCCTTGTCGGTGGTCCTGCCGCTGACGGCCCGGAACGGGACGGCCAACGGCGAATGGCGCTACTGGGGCGGGGACGAACGGAGCACCCGCTATTCGCCGCTCGACCAGATCACCGCGGAGAACGTGGGTGAGCTCGAGGTCGTCTGGCGCTGGAAGGCCGCCAACTACGGTCCGACCGTCGATCACATCTATCGCGCGACGCCGCTGTACGTGAAAGGCAGGCTGTACACCGTCGCCGGACAACGGCGCACGGTCCTCTGCATCGATCCTTCGACGGGCGAGACGCTGTGGATGTGGCGCGAGAAGGACAACCCGCGCTGGGAAGCGTCCACCCGCAAGAACTATGGCAAGGGCGTCGCCTATGCGGACGTGGACGGCCGCGGGATCATCTACCTGATCACGGCCGGCTATTACCTCGTCGCGCTGGATGCCGAGACGGGGCAGCCCGTTCCGCCTTTCGGGATGAACGGCATCGTGGATCTGCACCTCGGCCTGGGCGATTACCCCGTCGATCCGGATCGCGGCACGCTCGCGAGCGGCGACATCACCGCCTCCTCGCCCGCCATCGTCGTCAACGGCGTCGTCGTGGTCGGCAACTCGCACGACCGCGGCTATTACCCGGAGAACAAGGAGAACATTCCGGGGCACGTCCGCGGCTACGATGCGAAGACCGGCAGGATGCTCTGGCGGTTCCACGTCGTGCCGAAGCCCGGCGAATTCGGATTCGACAGCTGGGAGGGCGAATCCTGGAAGTACACCGGCAACGTCTCGGCCTGGGCGCCGCTCTCGGCCGACTCCGGGCTGGGGCTCGTCTACATCCCGACCGATACGCCGACCAACGATTACTACGGCGGGCACAGGCTGGGCGACAACCTGTACGGCACGAGCCTGATCGCGATCGACGTGAAGACCGGCGAGCGCCGGTGGCACTTCCAGATGGTGCGCCACGACGTCTGGAACTACGACACGCCGGACGCGCCGAAGCTGCTCGACGTCAGCGTGGGCGGCCGGCGGATTCCGGCCATTGCGCAGGCCACGAAGCAGGGATTTCTCTACGTGCTGAACCGCGAGACCGGCGAGCCGGTCTGGCCCATGGACGATCGGCCGGTGCCGCAGTCCGACGTGCCGGGCGAGCGCACGGCGCCCACGCAGCCGTTCCCGACGAAGCCGGCGGCCTTTGAGCTGCAGGGGGTCACCGAGAACGATCTGATCGACTTCACCCCCGAGCTGAAGGAGCAGGGGCTGAAGATCGCCCGGCAGTTCCGGTTCGGCCCGCTCTTCAATCCGCCGTCGCTGGTCGGTGCGCCTGATGGCACCCGCGGCGCGTTCGTCGCGCCAGGCGCGAACGGCGGAGCGAACATTCCGGGGGGCGCGGCCGCGGATCCGGAGACGGGCATCGTCTACGTCGCCACGACGCGCGGGCACAGCACCATCGGGCTGGTGACCGGCAAGGAACGGCACAAGGAGAACGCGGGCACGTCGGCGTACGTGTCGATGGGGCCGGGCGGCACGCGCGGTCCGCAGGGGCTCCCGCTCCTCAAGCCGCCCTACGCCAGCATTGTCGCGATCGACCTGAACACCGGCGATCACCTGTGGCGGATTCCCAACGGCGATACGCCCGACAACATCAGGAACCATCCCGCGCTGAAGGGGGTGGACCTCCCCGCGACCGGCAAGCCGACCCATCCCAACGTGCTCGTGACGAAGACGCTGCTGCTGTACGGCGAAGGACGGAACGGGTCGCCGATCCTGCACGCGGTGGACAAGCGCACCGGCAAGGAGATCGCGCGCGTCGATCTGCCGGCGACCACGAACACCGCGTTCATGACCTACATGCACGACGGCCGTCAGTTCATCGTCGCGGCGGTGGCCGACGCCGACACACCCGCGGAGCTGGTCGCGCTGGCGCTGCCGAGGAACTGATGTATCCGACGATTCTGCTGATTCACTCCTGGCTTCGCTGGGCCGTGCTCGCCGCCGGGCTGATCGCGGTGTTCCGGGGCGTGACGGGAGGGCGCCGGATGTGGACGACGGCCGACGAGGCCGCCTCCCGGTGGTTCATCATCTCGCTCGACACGCAGTTCCTGCTCGGGGTGATCCTGTATTTCGTGCTCAGCCCGATCCCCCCGCTCGCTTTCGACGACTTCGGCGAGGCGATGCGCACGCCCGGCATCCGGTTCTGGGCGGTCGAACACGTGTTCGGGATGGTCGTGGGGATCGCGCTCGCGCACGTCGGCCGCTCGCGCATCCGCAAGGCGCCCGACGACGCGAGACGGCACAGGCGGGCGGTGATCTATTACGGGCTGGCGCTCGTCGCGATCGCCGCGGCGATCCCCTGGCCCGGGATGCCGAACGCGAGGCCGTTGTTCAGGGTCTTCTAGGCTCGCTGGGCAAACGGTCACGTACGCACGAGATCCACGATGAACACGATGGCACGATGAACACGATGAACCTTTGAGAATTCCTCATCGCGTCATCGCGTCATCGTGTCATCGTGTCATCGTGCTTACCGGGGGCCGTCGGCCCGTTCAGCCTCGGCTCAGCCCGTTTCCGGCAGCCCGGACTCACGGCGGCCCTGGCGCACGGCGCCGTGGGCCGGGGCGTGCGCCGGCCGGGCGGGTTCTTCGCGGCCTCGCAGACGGCGCAGGCGGGCGCCCAGCGCGTCGCGCCAGTCGGAGAGGATCTCGTAGACCGTCGGGATCACGAGCAGCGTCAGCAGCGTCGAGGTGAGCACGCCGCCGATGACGGCGCGTCCGAGGGGCGCGCGGAAGTCGGCGCCCTCGCCGATCCCCAGCGCCACGGGCACCATCCCCGCGATGAGCGCGAAGGTGGTCATCAGGATCGGCCGCAGCCGGACGCGGCCGGCTTCGATGAGTGCCTGGCGCCGATCCATCCCCGCTTCCTCCGACCACTTCGCGAAGTCGATCAGCAGGATCGCGTTCTTCGCCACGATTCCCATCAACAGGATGACGCCGATCATGCTCATCAGGTTCAGCGTCGAGCCGGTGACGAGGAGCGCGAGCATCACGCCGATGAGCGACAGCGGGAGCGACAGCAGGATCGCGAGTGGATCGAGGAACGACCCGAACTGCACGACCAGCACGAAGTACATCAGCATGATCGCGATGGCGAGCGACGTGAAGATCCGTCCGAACACCTCCAGCTGATCCGCCGTCTCGCCGCCAAGGGTCAGCTCGTAACCAGGAGGGAACGTAATCCCCTGGAGGCGCGGCTGGATGTCGCCCATGACCTCCGTGAGCGAGCGTCCCTGGGTGTTGGCCTGGACCGAGATCACGCGATCCCGATCGAGGTGATCGATTCGCGCGGGACCGAGGCCGCTCGTGATCCGCGCGAGCTGGCCGAGCGGCACCACGTCGGGCGCCGCGGCTTCCCCGGATCCGCCCCCGCCGGCGCGCGGCAGGGTGATTGGCAGCGATTCGAGCGCGGCCCGCCGCCCCCGGGACTCCGGCGCGAGCCGCACGGTGACGTCCCGCGTCTCGCCGGACGGATCGACCCAGTCGCCGGCGTCCACGCCCGCGAACGCCACGCGCAGCGCCTGCGCGATCTCCCCGACCGTCACACCGAGCGAGCCCGCGAGCCCGCGATCGACGCGGACGTCCAGCTCCGGCTTCTGCCCCTTCGTCGAGAGCCCGATGTCGACCGCGCCCGGCACCTGCCGCACCTCCTCGACGACCGCCGCCGCGAGCTTCGACAGCTCGGCGGTGTCGCGGCCCTTGAGCTGGAGCTGGATCTGCTTCTGGTTGTCGAACGTGCCGGTGCTGATCGAGGCCGTGACGCCGCCGAGCCGCGACAGCTCGCGGCGCAGCTCCGTCGAGACCTCCTCCTGGTGCCGGTCCCGTTCCGCCTTGGGCGTGAGCCGGACGTATACGGTGCCTTCGTCGACCGCGCCGGTCCGGCCGCCGATGGTCGTATAGGTGTAGGCCACCTCGGGCTTCGACCGGGCGAGCCGCGCCGCCTCCTCGGCCTTCAGGCGCGTGTACTCGAGGTTCGACCCCGGCGGCGTCTCGATCATGATGTTGAACTCGGAGACGTCCTGGATCGGGAAGAAGCTTCCGCCGATGATCCCGAGCGCCGGGAGCGCCAGCGCGGCGGCGAAGGTGGCGAGCGCGAGCCCCACCATCGACCAGCGGTGATCCAGCGCCCAGGCGATGACGCGCTTGTAGTGCTCCGCCTGCCGATCGAACCACCGGTTGAACCGGGTCAGCGTGCGCTTGAGGAGGTTCTGGTCCGCCTCGGGAATGTGCGGGTCGGGCCAGTACGCCGAGAGCATCGGATCGAGCGAGAACGACACGAACAGCGACACCAGCACCGAGCAGGCGATCGTCAGCGCGAAGGGGGCGAACCACTGTTCGGCGATGCCGCCCATGAACGCGATCGGCACGAACACGACCACGATCGAGAACGTCGTGGCCGCCACAGCCAGGCCGATCTCGTCGGTGCCCTCGTGGGCGGCCGTGTAATGGTCCTTGCCCATCTCCACGTGCCGCACGATGTTCTCGCGCACCACGATCGCATCGTCGATCAGGATGCCGATGGCGAGCGAGAGGCCGAGGAGCGACATCGTGTTCAGGGTGAAGCCGAAGGCCCAGACGGCGACGAACGACGCGAGCACGGAGACCGGCAGCGCCAGGCCGGTGATGACGGTCGAGCGCCACGAGTTGAGGAACAGGAAGACGACGAACACCGTCAGCGCGGCGCCCTCGATGAGCGCCTCCTTGACGTTGTCCACCGACTGCTCGACGCGCACGCCCGCGTCGCGCACGATCCGCAGCGACACGTCCTCAGGCAGCCGCGCCTGGATCGCCGCCACCTCGCGCCGGACGTCGTCGGCCACGGCCGTCGTGCTGTAGCCCTTCGACTTCACCACGTCGATGCCGACGGCCTCCTCGTCGTTGTACATCGCCGCCGATCGCTGCTCCTCGGTGCCGGCGAACACCGTGGCGACGTCCGCGAGCCGGATCACCCGTCCGCCCTGTTCGGCCACGACGAGCTGCGCGAACTCCTCGGCCGTGTCGAGCCGCCCCTGGAGGCGGATGGTGCGCTCGTCGAGGTCGCCGGTCAGACGCCCGACCGGCGCGGCGAGGTTCTGCGCCTGGATCGCCCCGACCACCTGTCCGATCCCGATCCCCGACGCCTGGAGCGCCGCCGGCCGGAGCGCCACCGTCATCTCCCGCTCGATTCCGCCCACGACGTTCACCTCGGCGATGCCGGTGAGCGCCCTGAGCTGCCGCGTGATGCCGGGATCGGCGAGCGAGGTCAGCTCGGCGCCCCTCAGGCGCGGCGACGAGAGCGTCAGCGAGACGATCGGCAGGTCGGCCGGATCGAAGCGCGTGAGGACCGGCTCCTCCATCTCGAGCGGCAGATCGTTCCGGATCGTCGAGATCTCGTCGCGGATCTGCTGCGTCGCCTCCTGGAGGTCCTTCTCGAAGACGAACTCGACGATGATCGTCGCGAAGCTGTCGAGGGCCGACGACGTGATCTTGTTGACGCCGCTGATCCCGGAGATCGCCTCCTCGACCGGCTCGAGGATCTCGCGCTCCACCGTCTCGGGCGAGGCGCCGGGGTAGGGGATCGACACCGCCACGATCGGCGCCTGCACGTCCGGGAACTCGTCGGTGTCGAGGTTGACGAGCGCGACGATCCCGAACACCACGAGCGCCAGCATCGTCACGACGGTGATGACCGCGCGCCGGATCGCGAAATCGGAGATGAACATGCCCTGTTACCCGCCGTTGACCGTGACGGCCGTGCCCGGCGTGACGCTCCGCGCGGCGCCGGTCAGCACCACGTCCCCTTCGGAGAGCCCCGAGACGATCTCCACGCGCTCGGTCTCGCGATCGCGGATGCCCAGCGTCACCTCGACGCGCTCGGCCCTGCCGTCGCGGACCCGCGTGACCATGGGCGATCCGCCCGTTTCGTCGATGGCGTTGCCCGGCACGACCAGCCCCCGGCGCACGTCGGTCTCGACGCGGCCCTCCGCGTAGAGCCCGGCCAGCAGCCGGCCGCCGGCGTTCGGGATGGCCACGAAGATCGGCACCTGGCGGGTGGCCGGATCGACGCGCGGGCTGATCCGCTCGATCCGGCCGCTGAACGTCTGGCCGGTGTAGCCGCGAACGGTGAACTCGACCGGGAGACCCGGCGTCAGCGAACCGACTTCCTCGGAGGGCACGGACGCGTCGAGGCGCATGCTCGAGGGATCGATGATCGCGTAGAGCTCCGTGCCGGGCGCGACGACGTCTCCGGTATTGGCGGCCCTGGCGCTCACGATGCCGGAGATCGGCGCGCGGACGACGGTGTCGCCGAGCTGCGCCTGCGCGGACGAGAGGCGCGCCCGCGCGGCCGCGAGCTGCGACTCGGCCGCGGCGACGGCGTTCAGCGCGTTCTCGAGGTCGCGCTCGGCGAGCGCGCCGCCCTTGACGAGCGACGCGGTGCGCTGCGCCTCGCTCCGCGCCAGCTTCAGCGCCGCCTCGGCGGACTGCACGGCTACTTCGGCGGACCCCACGGCGTCGGAGAGGTCGCGCGCCGCGATGCGCGCCAGGACTTCTCCCTGCCTCACCGGCTCGCCCTCCTCGCGCGTGGTCTGCACGAGGGAGCCGCCCACTTCGGCCCGCACGGTGGCCTCGCGGCCCGCGGAGAGCTGTCCCGAGATGATGGGGCCGGTCCGGAGCTCCACGCGCGTCGCGGCGGCGACGCTCTCGGATCCGATCTGGATGGGCGCGGGCTCGGGCTGTTCGCGCGCCTCATGACCGCCGCACGCGGCGGCGGCCGCGGCGATGAGGAGCAGGGCTGCGGGCTTTGCGAAGAGTGCTGGTCGTGCGATCACGTGGTCGGGTCCTTTGCGTCCTGCGTGCGCCCCTCGTCCCGGGCGTTCCGGAGGCCGACGGTCGAACTGGCGGACTTGAACACTCGGGGGGCGCCCATCCGCCTCTCGGCGCGCGCCGTTGCCCCCGGGCGGCGGTCAGAAGCGTCCACCCCCGGGAAGCCCTCCGGCGCCCGTCGTCTGGGTGCCGGACGTCCGGATGAGCGGCGGGGTTTGCGTGCGGGGCGTCTGCTGCGACGTTCCGCTGGAGGCGCCGCCGGTCGGCATCCCGGACGCACCCGTCGCACCGAGCGGGAGATCCGGCAGCAGCGCCACGCGCGCCCGGGCGATCTGGAGGTCGCGGCCGGCCTGCGCCCGCGTGGCCTGCGCCTGCGCGAGGAGCAGCCGCGAGTCGCTCAGCTCGAGCTGGGTGGACACCCCCTCGCGGTAGCGCAGTTCGGCGATCTCGTAGGCCCGCCGGGCCTGCTGCACCGTCCCGGCGCTCGCGTCCCACGACGCCAGCGCGGCCCGCAGTTCCTCGAGGGCCGACTGCGAGTCGAGCAGCGCCAGCTCGCGCGCCTGCTGAAGCTGCGCCTCGGCGATCCGCGCGTCGGCCCGTGCCATCGCCTCCTCGGCCCGAAGCCGGCCGCCGGTCAGAATCGGCACCTGCACGAGGGCGCCGACGGTCCAGTTGCGGCGGAAATCGTCGAGCCCCGGAAACGCGTCCGACGGATAGGCGACCTGGCCGTATGACGACGTGAGGCTGACCGAGGGGAGCCGCTGCGCCCTCGTCACGTCGACGGCCGCCTCGCTCTGCTCGACCGCCGTCCGCGCCTGCCGGATCGGCGCACGATCCATCTCCGCCAGCGCTGCTTCGACCTCCGCGAGCTCGGCCGCGAGTCCGGCCGGCGGCGCGAGCGTGTCCCCTTCGAGCGGCGCCGCCAGCGTGATCCGTTCCGTTCTCGGCATGTCCACGAGCTGTCTCAGCCGCAGCATCGCGATGTCGCGATCGGCGCGGCTGCGGATGATCGTGGGGCGGAGGTTGTCGCGGCTCACCTGCGCGCGCAGCAGCTCGAACTCGGGCTGGCTGCCGGCCTGGTACGCGAGGCGCGTCTGCTCGAACGTCGCGTTCGCCTGATCGTAGGTGGCGTCGGCGATCGCGAGCAGCCGCTCGCTCAACGCCGCGTCGTAGTAGGCGCGAATGACGTCCAGCAGGAGCTGTGCGCGCGTCGAGGCGAGCGCGATCTCCGCCGTGCGCCGTCCGGCGGCCGCGACCGCCGACTGCGCTCCGATGCGCCCTCCCGAGAACAGGTTCTGCGAGAACGACAGGTTGAACCGGTACGTGTTCCTGCGGCCGAACGGCAGCTCCTCGAAGTCCGTGAAGCCGCCGTCGGCCGGCGCGCCTGTCGCGCCGCAGTCCACGGCCCGCTCGAGCTCGGCGAGCCGCTGGTCGATCGTCCCGGAGGTGTCCGCCACGAACGGCGGACACGGCGCGCCCCCGGCGCTGTCGAACAGGCCGGAGAACTCGGACGCGAGCGCCCGATCGTAGGCCACCGACCCCGACAGCTGCGGGAACAGATCGCTCCTCGCGCGCGTCTCGGCGCCGGCCGCTCGGTCCACGCCGGCCTGGGCGATGGCCATCTGCTCGCTGCGCGACTCGGCCAGCTCGAGCGCTTCCTCGAGCGTCAGCACGCGAGCGGGCTGCTGGCCCGCAGCCGGCGAAGACGGTGGCCCCAACACCAGGGCCAGGAGCAGCAAGACGGAATGTGAGGGATGCACAGCTCTTCTCATCCTTGTATTCATGCAGGCGGCCAACCTTTGAGGGTATTACAAGAGGCGGGCGCGGCGCGAGAGCGGTGGCGATCCCGGCGTCCCCGGTCGTGCCGGCGGCCTGGCGGTCGAGATCGCCCCCCCATGAGTTCTGACGCACCCGGGGGACGAGAGGTTCAGCAGGGAGGAGCGGAGAGCGGGGCGCCGCCAGGCGCCGGGCTTGCCGGCGCCGGCGGCGCGTCGAGCGAGGATGACGAGGACGCGTGTCGAGTTACGGGACTGTCACTTCTTCATCACCCGGATGCCGCCGTTGTTGGTCCTGACACGGATGAGCGGGCCGCCCGAGCCGAGGTTGGCGGCGATCTCGCGCCCGATCCGTCCCTGGGCCGTGACCGGGAAATCGACGTGCATGCCGCCGTTGTGGGTGCCGGCTTCGATCCGGGCCGAGTACTGCTCGGGTATCCGCAGGCGTACGCCGCCGTTGCTCGTCGCGACGTCCAGGCCCGCCCCCGTCCAGGTGGCGCCCTCGAGATCGACGTCGATGCCGCCGTTGCTCGTCCGTCCGGTCACCTCGCCGGCGAGGTTCGACAGCCTCACGCCGCCGTTGGTCGTCTGGAACTCGATCCGGCCGTCCACGCTCTCGATCGTGATCCCGCCGTTGGTCGAGCGAAGCGAGAGCGACGTCTGCGTGGGCACGGCGAGCCTGTAGCTGACGTGCCACCCCTCGTTGCGGCCGAGGCCGCGGGGGCCATTCGCCGAGACGTTCGCGGACGTGGCGTCCACCTGCACGGCGCTCCCGATCTCGCGCGCGCGCTCTTCCGTGCCTGCCGTGGCCACGACGCGGGCGAGCACCAGGATGTCTCCGCGCGGGCCGCCCTGCACGCGGATCCCGCCGTTCGGCGAGGCGTCCACCGTCAGAATGCCGCCCGGCATCACCGTGCTCTGGCGCACCTCGCAGAAGGCCGGCCGGCCGTCGTCCCGCTGCTGATCGCGGCACCAGTCGTCCGCCGTCAAGTCCTGCCGGGCTCCGGCGGATCCCTGCGCCGCCAGCGTGAACGCCGCCGCGCACATCAGAAGTGCTGTTGGTGACCTGCTCATGTCTGCTCTCCTCGGCCCCTTGGACGGAATCCGGGCCCGCCGCGTTGGCTCCGCCCTCCCATGGGACGAACCGCGGGCCCTCCGCCTCCGTATAACCCGCCATGCTCTTCCAGGACATCCGCTACGCCATCAGGACGCTGCGCAAGAGTTCAGGCTTCACGCTGGTGGCCGTGGCGTGCCTCTCGCTCGGCATCGGCGTGAACGCCACCATCTTCAGCGTGGTCGACGGCGTGCTGCTGCGCCCGCACCCCTACCCCGACTCGGACCGGCTGATCGTCGTCAATTCGAGCAACCCGAGGC
>Ga0299914_10001801_pt1 | contig 14438 bp, 15 predicted proteins | sample RVTome_10_FD_201361 | JGI IMG/M metagenome (GOLD analysis project Ga0299914, IMG submission 201361) | Soil microbial communities from uranium-contaminated site in the Upper Colorado River Basin, Wyoming, United States - RVT153D57 (version 2) ...
GCCACGTCGAGGTGCAAGCCCTCCTCGGCGACCAGGCGCGCCATGGCACCGCACAGAAACGCTTTGCTGGCGTACGCGACGGCATCGAAAGCGGCCGCGAACTCACGGCACCGGCGGCGGACCTCGTTCTCGTCGTAGACGAACACGGGCGTGCCGAACTCCTCGGCGATCCGCTCGGCGTCGAGCGCGAGGAGCGCCGGCGGGACCAGCGACCGGTCGAACGGCGCCGCCATCAGGTCTCCTCGACGTCGTCGTCGAGACGCCGCATCTCGTCGGGGGCGCCGACGCCGAGGAGGCCGAGTGCGTTGGCGATCCCGATCCGGGATGCCTCGGCCAACCAGAGGCGAGCTTGGGTCAGCTCGATGTCATCGGTGATCACTCGGCAGTCGCGGTAGAAGCTGTGGAAGCAAGCGGCGAAGTCGCGCACCCAGGTGGTCACGCGATGCGGAGCGCGCAGACGTGCGGCTTCCGCGACCACGTCGGGGTAGCGCGCGAGCGATCGGAGGAGGTCGAGCTCCCGATCGTGATCGAGGCGCGCCGTGTCGACCGCTTCGAGCGGGCGTCGTTCGATCCCTTCGTCAGCCGCCTTGCGGAGGATTGACGCGATGCGAGCATGCGCGTACTGCACGTAATAGACGGGGTTCTCCATCGACTGGCGCGTCACCACCTCGAGGTCGAACGTCTGCGCCGAGTCGATGCCTTGGAGGAGGAAGGTGAGTCGGCACACGTCGGGGTCGACCTCGTCGAGGATGTCCGCGAGCGCGACGACGTCGCCGGCGCGCTTCGAGAGCCGAACGACTTCCCCTCCGCGCGCGAGCTGCACGAGTTGGCCGAGGATGATCTCGGGTTCGCCCTCGGGGAAGCCGAGCGCCTGCATTCCTGCCTGGAGCGACTTCACCTGTCCGTGGTGATCGGCACCCCAGATGTCGATGAGGTGCTCGAAGCCGCGTGCGAACTTGTCGCGGTGGTACGCGAGGTCGGACGCGAGGTAGGTCGGGCTCCCGTCCTGCTTTACCAGCACGCGGTCGCGCTGGTCGCCGAGCGCGGTCGAGCGAAGCCACGTCGCGCCGTCGGCGACATAGGCGTGCTCGTCGTCTTCGAGCTCGGCGACGACCGCGTCGACGTCACCGCGCTCGTGGAGCACGCGCTCGGAGAACCAGGTGTCGAAGAAGACCCCGATGCGCGCGAGGTCGGCGCGCAGCTGGTCGACGACGGCGCGGTAGCCCCACTCGCGGGCCTCCTCCTCACGCACGCCGTTGCCGCGCTCCGCGCGTAGTCGCGCCCCCATCTCCGCGAGGTACTCCCCGTGGTAGCCGTCGTCCGGCGGTACCTCGCCTCGGTATCGCGCGTAGAGAGAGCGCCCGAAGGTGTCGAGCTGCGTGCCCGCGTCGTTCAGGTAGTACTCGCGGTGAACGTCCGCGCCGCGGGCGGCGAGCAGGTTGGCGATGCCGTCACCCACCGCGACCCATCGCCCGCCGCCGGCGTGCAGCGGTCCGGTGGGGTTCGCGGAGACGAACTCGAGGTTGACGCGTCGCCCCGCGAGCTCGTCGCCGCGGCCATAGGCGTCACCGGCGTCGACCGCTTCCCTCAACACGTCGTACAGCCAGGCGTCGGTCAGGTGAAAGTTGAGGAAACCCGGCCCCGCGATCTCGATCCGCTCGAGGTGCGGCGGCGGACGCGCTTCCAGCGCACGCTGGAGCTCACTGGCGATCTCTCGCGGCGGGCGACCGACCGGCTTGGCGAGCTGGAGGGCGACGTTCGTCGACCAGTCCCCCTGGTCACGCTGGGGCGGGGGGTCGAGCGCGAGGCCGCCGGCCGGCACGGGAAGGCCGACCGAATGGAGCGCGTCGCGCACGGACGAGAGAAGCTGATCGCGGATCACGGCCGACCCCGGCAGACACAGGAAGATGCTGACTGTACTGTCCGCCGCGCGCCGGACTCCTGACGTTTCCCGCGCCCACCCTTTTTCGCTTCCGTCCTGGCGCTGGCTATCCTCAGCCTCGGGGCAAACCAGTGGAACTGGGACAGGATGCTCGACCGTCGGGTCATCGGTCGGTGGCCGGCGTATTGCTGGGAGGCGGGTTTTGGCGCGACGAATGGGCCTCGGCCGCGGTCTCGCCGCGCTGCTCCCCGAACCACTGGAGCACGAGGCGGGGAACAACGCGACGCCGGTCTCGTCGAACGACGTGAACGAGTTCGGCGCCGCGCTCGTCGACGAGCTCGCAACCCAGGAATCCGGGCTCGCGGTCGTGTACCAAGCGCTCGACAGACTCGTGGAGCGCTTCGACTTGCACGATGCCGCGATCGTGGTCGACGAGCCGGGCCTCGGGCGACAGGTGTTCTGTGCCGGCCGACGACCACTCGACGAGGACGACGAGCTCCTGTTCACGCTCGAACCCGGCGTGTACACCGACCCACCGCTCGAGACCGACGAGATCGACGCGTCGATGCTCATGAACCTCTGCGCGGTCGCGCTCCGACTCGACCTCCTGCGCTACGACGCGTGGCACGACCCACTCACCGCGCTCTACGACCGCCGAAGCTTCGATCGCCTCCTCGAGCGCGCGGTCTCGCAGAGCCGACGCTACGACTGGAACTTCACGCTCGTCATGCTGGATCTCGACAACTTCAAGGAGCTCAACGACCGCGAGGGACACGCCGCCGGTGACGCGTTCCTGCGATCGCTGGCCGAGCGCTTCCAGCGGGCGCTCCGATTCGGAGACACCGCGGCGCGGATCGGCGGCGACGAGTTCGCGCTCATCCTCCCCGACACGGAGCCGGACTCATTGCCGAAGCTGATCGAGCGGATCGTCGGCGAGCCCGCGCAGGTCACCGTGTCGTACGGCTTCGCAGTGTGTCCATCCGAGGCGGACGAGGTCGATAGGCTCTTCAAGCTCGCCGACGAGCGTCTCTACGACGCGAAGGGCGCGCGGGCATGAGCACGCTGGATGACCTCGAGCTCGAGCTCCGCAAGCTTCCCGGCGTTCGATCGGCGGGGTTCACGGAGCGTGACGACATGCTCTTCGTGCAGGTCCACGCGGCGCCCAGCGGGCCCGGCTCCGGGCTCGCGTTGCAGGCGACGCGGCTCGCGTCGCGCCACACCCAGCAACCGGTTGCGGTCGAGCTCGTGCGCTGGCACCACGCGACCCCGCCGGCGGCGCCGACCCCCAACGGCGACAGCCAGGAGGACACGGTCGAGGAACCCGACACCGAGAGCCCGATCACGGACGTCGCCGCACCGGACCTCGACGACGACGACCTCCCCGCGCTCGTCGATGTCGGGGACCGCGACGCCGAGGACGTCGAGACCGTGGACCGCGAAACCGCGAAGGTCGATACCCGGGTCGTCGATACCGAGGACGTCGACGCCGCCGTGGACCTCACCTCCGAGGCCCCGGCCGAGCGGGACACGCGCGTGAAGCTCCTCGCGGTGCTCAGCTTCCCCGACACCGACGAGATCGAGGTGCACGTGATCCTCGCCGGACAACGCACCATCGGACGGGCAGTCGGAAGCCGCGGCCTCATCGCCGCAGTCGACGCCACGATCGACGCCCTGCGGGCATTCCTCCCCGGCCTGGTGTTCTCCCCCGCCTGGGCCCGCGAGGTCGACGCTGCCGAGGAAGTGGGACGCGTGGTCGCGGTGGGTCTCACCGACGGGCGCGCACCGCGTCACGGCATCGCCGCGGGCGACACCGACATGGAGGCTGCTGCCCGCGCCACGCTCGACGCGCTCAACCGCACGCTCGCGCTCGCGCTCTCGGCGGCCACGCCCTGAGAGAGGCGCGCGCGCCTGCGGTAGCATCGTCGCGGTTGCCCTCGTAGCTCAGCGGATAGAGCATCGGCCTCCGGAGCCGTGTGCGCAGGTTCGAGTCCTGCCGGGGGCGCCAGCGGGTTCTGCTCCTTCCAGGCGCAACAGGCCTGTCAGGGCGCCAACCGAGTGTTCGCCAAGGACCGTTCGTGACCGGCGCCCCGGGGGCTCAGACCCGGTCGAGGTCGAGCATCCGGATGGCGTTGCCCCGCAGCACCTTGTAGGTGACCTCGTCGTCGAGGCCGGTGTCGGCGACCATCTTCTCGACGTACGCCTTCGAGTTCGGCCACGTCGTGTCGGTGTGCGGGTAGTCGGTCTCGAAGCAGATGTTGTCGACGCCGACCATCTCGAGGTTGTTGAGCCCGACGCGATCCGCGGTGAAGCACCCGAAGATACGCCCGTAGTAGTAGGTGGACGGAGGCTCGGGGATGATCTCCTTCGAGTGCTGCCAGGCGTCGTGCTGGTCCCAGACGGTGTCGGCCCGCTCGAGCGCGTACGGGATCCAGCCGATCTGACCCTCCGAGTACGCGAGCTTCAGCTTCGGGTACTGCATGAGCTTGCCGGAAAAGAGCCAGTCGGCGAGCGACGCCATGGCGTTGTTGAAGCCGAGCGTGCCGCCCACGCCCTCGGGCGCGTCGGGTGACGCCTTGGGGTCGCTCGAGGAGGACCCGATGTGCATGCACAGCGTCACGCCGGTGTCGTTGCACACGGCGAACACCGGGTCCCAGTACCCGGTGTGGATGCTGGGCAGCCCGAGGCGGGTGGGCAGCTCCGAGAAGCAGAAGGCGCGCACCCCGCGGTTGGCGTTGCGCCGGATCTCCGCCGCGGCGAGCTCGACGTCCCACAGCGGCATCAGGCACAGCGGCAGGTTCATGCCACCCGACGGCTCGCACCACTCCTCGACCATCCAGTCGTTGTAGGCCCGCACGCACGCGAGCGCGAGCTCCTTGTCCTCGGCCTCGGAGAACGTCTGGCCGCAGAAGCGGGGGAAGGTCGGGAAGGGGAGCGACCCATCCACCCAGTTGAGCTCGAAGTCGGCGACCCGGGCGTCACGCTCGTAGCAGCCGGGACGCATGTCGTCGTAGGTGACGGCGGTCATCGTCATCGTCTCGCGATCGAACTGCGAGACGTCGCCCCCGGGGGTCGCCTCGAGCGGGATGGCCACGAACTTCTTGTGCACGTAGATGAGGCGATCCTCGTAGATCCAGGCGTCGCCCCAGTCGCCGTCGGGGTCCTCGGTGTTGGTGTATTTCGCGCCCGGATGGTGGATGAACGGCGCCCAGCGCTTGCGTTCGACGCGAGGCCCACGCTCGCGATACTTCTCGGACAGGTACGTCTGCCAGACGTGCGAGGGCTCGACGACGTGGTCGTCGACGCTGACGATCTTCGGGACGGCCATGCGCGTGACTGTACTGTCACCCTTCGTTGCGCCGCCCGAGCCAGTCGCCTCGGGTCGGCTCACCGCTGGGCTCGACGAGGAAGCGACGTGAGCGAAGCGCTGTTGCGCGGGATTCGGATCGTCGACTTCGCGGGTGAGCCGGCGTCGAAGCGGCGTCAGCCGGTTGGCTCAAGTACGAAGAGCGGGATCAGCCGGTCGGTGCCCGCCTGGTAGCCGTCGTAGTCGGGCCAGACCTCAGTGGCGCGGGCCCACCACTCGGCCTTCTCGTCACCGCTCGCCTCATGGGCGCGGTAGTCGGCCAGCTGACCCCCGTCCTGGAGCGACACCTCGTCGGGGTGGGCCACCAGGTTGTGGTACCAGACGGGATGCCGGGGCGCCCCGCCCAGCGACGCCACGACGGCATAGTTGGTGCCGTCGGTCACCCGCATGAGCGGCGTCTTGCGGACTTTCCCGGTCTTGCGCCCCCGAGTCCAAAGGATGATGCACGGCTTGCCTTCGAGGGTCGTGCCCTCGGTGCCGCCGCTGTCCTCGTAGGTCCTCACCTGCTCGGCGATCGGTTCCCAGGGGCTCGGCTCGTACTCGCCTTCGAGTGGCATCGTCCTCCTCGGCGCGTCAGGGACAGGTCGGCGTCAACCTACCCGTGGTGCGGAGGAGCACAGCCGCGTCGCAACTCGCCTCTCCCGGTGCGGTCACCTCGAGCCCGCGCGCCGGCCATGACCGCAGCCTCGACGCGAGACGGGGGACGGCGACGACGAGCGCCTCTACTTCCCGGGTCCCGATCGTGAGCATCCGGCGCCCGTCGACGACGACCTCGTCGAGAAGACGGGCGACGAGGCGGGCCTCGGCGAGCGTGAGATCGGCGAAGTCGGGGATCCTTCGCAGACCGCTCGCGTAGCGGTCGCGCCTGCGGAAGCGCTCGGTGCGTCGACGGAACCGGGCAGCAACCGCCTCCGCGCGGGAGGACGGCGGGTTCCGGGCGACGAAGCCGGTCGTCGCCGGTGCGGGGTTCGGTGTCCTGGTGTTGGGATCCACGGCGGCCTCACAAAGTTAGAGCGACTCCAACAATGTGCCACATCCGAAACCGGAAGTCTAGAGAGACTCTAAGATTGTGCGATGGGCCGACGAGAGGAGAACAAGCGCCGGACGCGGGAGGCGCTCATCGAGACCGGCTTGGCGTTGTTCCGGGACCACGGCTTCGAGCAGACCCGGGTCCAGGACATCGTCGAGCGGGTCGGGGTGAGTCCGGCAACCTTCTTCAACTACTTCCCCACCAAGGACGCCATCCTCGAGGCCCAGGCCGAGCAAGCCACCGACCTGTACGCCGCTCTGCTGCGTCACGAGGTCGAGCGCAGCGAAGCCAGTGTCGCCGCGCGGCTCGAGCAGATCACCCGCGTGCTCGCACACGCGCTCGGAAGCGACCCAGCGATCTCCCGGCTCATGATCACCCGAACCACGCTCTTCTTCGGTTCCAGCGGTCCCAAGGCCGACAAGGACCGCGCCTCGCAGCGACTCCTTGCTGACCTCTTTGCGCAGGGGCAAGCCAGCGCCGAGATCGATCCGGCAGCAGACCCGCTCCAGCTGGCAGAGCTCTACGGCGCGACCCTGATGCTCACCACGATCAACTGGCTCACGAACTGGTGGGGTGACCACGCGCAACCACTCGACGAGCGTCTCCTCGAAGCCGTGAGAATCCTCATGGACGGCGCCCGGAGCCACCCGTATCCCGCAGGCCGCGAACGCGACCGCGCCTGAACCGACGCGCGCCTGCGTTGATCAGTCGAGCGTGACCGACGCTCCCACCTCGAGCGTCCCGGGGCCGACGACGTTCGCGTACACGCCGACGTTCTGGTCGGCATGGCGCACGATCGTGCGCAGCACCTGGCGATCGGCGGCGAGGTCGGCGAACTCCCGCGTCACCATGACGCATCGCGGGCACGGCACCGTCACCTCGAGCTCGACGCCGCCCACCCAGAGCTTCCGGCCGAGCCACGTCTGCTCGGGGAACTCGCCCGGAAGGTGCGGCTCGACGGCAACGACGACGTTGGGCCGGAAGCGGCGCACGTCGAAGTCGGATCCCGGAGCCAGCGCAGCAAGCGTCTCCAACGACCGATCCGTCAGGATGTGGATGGGGAAGGCGTCGAAGTACGACCCCGGGGGTGACTCGTACTCGACCAGCACGTCGAGTGGGAACCCCTCGAAGGTGGGCAGCGGCTCGTCGGGCTCGCGTCCGAAGATCGCGCGCAGCTCCGACTCGAAGTCATCGCTGTCCGGCGCGCCGCGGCGGTAGTGCTCGAGGTCGGTCGCCGGGCGGAGGGGGCAGAGGGTGACCGGGTGGTCGAGGAGCGCCGACAGCCGCTCGTCGACGTCGTCGGCGTCCGAGCGAACACGCTGCCCGTCCGACGAGATGACCTCGACCGGAGCCGGCGACTCACCCGGCTGGGGCTCCTCGAGATACCGGGCCTGGAGCCGCATCAGACCACCGATCTTCTTCGCACCGCGGATGCCGCCTCGTACCTCGTCCCGGACTGCCCAGGCGCGGTCGCCGGCGACGCCGAGCTCGTCGATCGGCAGCGAGGAGAGACGGTCGCCCATCATCGACTTGACCGGATACCGCCAAACGGACTCCACCGAACCCACGCTCGTCACGCCCACAGTGTGACCGCCGCTCGCCCGGGGCTGCACTCAGCCGACCGGTCTCGGCGCCCGCGCTGAACCGCCGCGGTTGCGAGCCCGCCGTCTAGTCGGCACCGGGATCCGCCTCGGCCAGTTCCCTGAACTCGTCGGGGACGCCACCCGCTTCACGGAATGCGACCGGCGCGTAGGCGAGCGCATCTCGGCCGAATCGGGCGCGCACCTTGTCCATCGCCCGGTCCAACGCCCAGCGGGCGGAGCCGGTCGCCGTCCCGGGGCGGTGCGCTTCGTCGCCGATGCCGACGGGCAACTCGAGCTGGAGCGCGGACACCACCACGAGGTTGGAGACCGAGATCGCGAGCAGCGTGATCTCCCGCTCACCGGGATGGTCGGCGAGCGCGGCCCGGGCGAGATCGACACCCAGGTCCGAGAGTGTGAGCGTGGTGGAGATCGGCTCGGGCAGCGTCGCCGAGCGCGTGACCGAGCGGAGGCTCGTGAACCGAACCCGGACGGTGATGGTCCGCCCGGCGCGTCCGTCGGCCCGCAGGCGCGTCGCCACGCGGTCGGCGAGGAATCCGAGCACCGCCCGCAGCAGCTCCTCGGTGACGACGCGACGGCCGAGGGCGGACTGCGCCCCCACGGAGCCGGCCCGCCGGCTGGTCTCGATGCGGCGCGGATCGACGTTGGCCGCCCTCGATGTGAGCTTGTCTCCCGCGGCCTCGCCGAGCAACAGCTGCAACGTCGACGGCGACGTCGAGCCCAGCTCGCCGATGGTGCGGATCCCCGCCGCGGCGAGCCGCGCTCGGGTGACCGGCCCGACGCCCCACAGCAGCTCGACCGGCAACGGACCGAGGAACTCCCCCTCGCGGCCGGGATCCACGACCACGACACCGTCGGGCTTGGCAACCTGCGACGCGACCTTGGCGAGATGCTTCGTGGTCGCCACGCCGATCGACAGGGGCAGCCCGAGCTCCGCGTGCACCCGCCGCCGAATCGTCGATGCGATCTCGGCGGGCGCCCCGAACAGGTGCACCGAGCCGGCGACGTCGAGGAACGCCTCGTCGATCGACATCCGCTCGACCAGGGGTGTGAAGTCGCGCAGCACATCGATCACGTCGTCGCCGAGACGTTGGTACTCGCGGAAGTGGCCGCCGACGAATAGGAGGCCTGGACACAGCCGGCGGGCGCGCCAGCCGGGCATGCCCGCGTGGACGCCGAACGCCTTCGCTTCGTACGACGCGGCAAGGACCACGCCGCCGCCCACGGCGAGCGGCTTCCCCTGCAGGCGGGGGTCGAGCAACTGCTCCACCGACGCGTAGAAGGCGTCGAGGTCGGCGTGGAGGATCGTCGCCCCCCGGCGAGGAGCCATCGCCGACACTGTATCGAACATACGTTCGACGGCGAGGCCGCGCGCAGCGTATGCTGCTTGTCCGCTGCTGTGCGCGCCGCTCGCGACCGAGCGGATTCAGGACTCGCTGGTCAGCCCCAGACGACGGTGGCCTGCTCGGCACCGGCTCGAATCGCATCACCGTCGAGGGTGACCTTCGTCTCGCTGTCATCACCCGCTGGAAGTGACACGTAGATCTCGAGTGGGCCGCCGGGTGGGAGGGGGAACACCCAGACGCCGAAGTGATAGCCGTGCGAGCCTCCGCCACCTCCGGTCATTCTGAGGATCGGTCCGGTGGGAATGCCCTGGTCGTCCTTGGGAGTGTCGTGAGGACCCGGGAAGCTCGCGTCGCGCCCGGCCGTGCGGCCGTCGGCGAACCGGACGCCGATGCGTGGGAAACGATGGCTGGGATCCAGTCCGGCGCCGGCGAGCATCGCGAAGCCCGGTCTCGTCTGTTCGAGATGCGGGTTCGTCAGGATGAGCAGGTTGATCGTGAACCCGTTCGGATAGACGCGGAGGTGTTCGAGTTCGACGACGGCAATCTCGCTTCGGTGCACGATCTCGTTGACCGGAATGTTGGTCGGCAGCGTGCCTTCTGACGGTCGGTCCCATGCGGGCGGCGCCCACTGCCGTGCGGTCTGTGGCGGCGGGGGCGGCAGCGGTTCGAAGAACGACATGGCATCACCGTATGAACTTCACAACGGCGAGGAAAGATCCGATGCCCAGGGCCCTTCGGTAGGCCGATACGCTCACATCTGTTGAGACCCGTCCATCTGCTCGGTTGGACACTCGCTGGGGCACTCATCGGGTTCGGTCTGGTCGGATACCTGACCGGATTGGTCCTGGTCCCATTCGGTGTGCTGCTCGCTGCTCGACTCCTCTCAAGACGCGCGACGGGTTCAGGAGCCTTGTTGGTCGGCCTCGGAAGCGCACCGGTGCTCTTGCTCCTCGCCGACCTCCCCGACGACGTGCCCGCCGCCGCGCCTGTCTTCTGGGCGGGTGTCGGATTGATGACGCTCGGATTCGCGGTCGTCGCGATTCAACTCGTCGCATCGTCACGCCTGCATGCGCGGTCCAAGCAACTGGGTTGAGCATGATGTCGAGGTCGAAGTGACGCGTGTCGACCGTGTAGCTCCCGCGGTCAGGAAGGTCCGGGTCTTCCGCTTCTCCGCCTTCGCGCCGGAAAGCCGACCGGAGTCCAGGATCACGAGCTCGTCAGCGACCCGTCGCGCGTCGGTGAGGAATGCTGCGCGGTCGTGAATAGGCACGCGGAGGGCCGGGTATCCCCGAGGTGTCCACCCCGCGAAACGAGGAGGATGCCCATGCCTGGCAGACCGAGTGTCAAGGACGAGGAGCTCTACGAGCGGCTCCGCGACGAGGGCGAGAGCAAGGAGAAGGCCGCGCGCATCGCGAACACCGCCGCCCGTGAGGGCCGCTCGGAGGTCGGCGAGCGCGGCGGGTACGCACCGGCGTACGAGGACTGGACCAAGGACGAGCTCGACGAGCGGGCCCGGGAGATCGGCATCGAGGGGCGTTCCGAGATGGACAAGGACGAGCTCATCGAGGCGCTGCGCAACCATTGAGCCGGCGCGCGAGGCTCTCACTACCCGAGCCGAGGAGACCTCGTGATCACGGTTCGCTCCCCGTACGACGGCCGCACGCTGGCCGAGGTGGCCGAGTCCACCCCGGGCGACGTGGATCTGGCAGTGCGGTCGGCCGCCGAGGTGCTCGCCCGCGGTGACTTCCCCGCCTGGCGGCGCGCCGAAGTGCTCGACCACGCCGCCCGACTCCTCGCCGAGCGCACCGAGGCGTTCGCGACTCGGATCGCGGACGAGGCCGCGAAGCCGATCACGACCGCAAGGGTCGAGGCGCAGCGAGCGGTGTCCACCTTCACCTTCGCGGCCACGGAAGCCCGGATTCTCAGCGGCGACGTCGTGCCGATGGAGGCGTCGGAGGCCGGCGCCGGCAAGCTCGGCTTCACCCTCCGGATCCCGATCGGCGTCGTGGGCGCGATCTCGCCGTTCAACTTCCCTCTGAACCTGGTGGCCCACAAGGTCGCGCCCGCGATCGCGGCCGGGTGCCCGATCGTGCTGAAGCCGGCGTCGCAGACGCCGCTGTCGGCGCTCGCCCTCGCCGAGCTTCTCGTCGACGAGTGCGGACTCCCGCCCGACTTCCTCCACGTCGTCTGCGGGAGCGGCGGCACGGTCGGGAACGCCGTCGTCGAGCACCCCGACACCGCGTTGATCACGTTCACCGGCTCACCGGACGTCGGCTGGGGCATCAAGGCCCGCGCGCCGAAGAAGAAGGTGGGACTCGAGCTCGGCAACAACGCGCCGGTGATCGTCGAGGCCGACGGCGACCTCGACGCCGCCGCGGCGAAGATCGCGGTCGCCGGCTTCAGCCACGCCGGCCAGTCGTGCATCTCCACCCAGCGCGTCTACGTGCACCGGTCGGTCACCGAACGGTTCCTCGACCTCCTCGTTCCCCGGGTCGAACGCCTCGTGGTGGGTGACCCCCGCGACGAGGCGACGGATGTCTCCGCGCTCATCTCGAAGGGAGAACGCGACCGCGTCGCCAGCTGGGTCGAGGAAGCGGTCGCCGACGGCGCCAAGGTCGCGTGCGGTGGCGACGTACGCGACGGGATGCTCGTCCCCACGGTGCTCACCGAGGTGACCTCCACGATGAAGGTCTGCGCGCGCGAGGTCTTCGGACCGGTCGTCGCCGTCCAGTCGTACGAGACCCTCGACGAGGCCATCGCGCTGTCGAACGACACGGTCTACGGGCTGCAAGCGGCGGTGTTCACCGCAGACCTCTCGACTGCGATGCGGGCTGCGCACGAGCTCGACTTCGGAGGCGTGCTGGTGAACGAGGTCCCCACCTACCGGACCGACCAGATGCCCTACGGCGGCGTCCGTGACTCCGGCAACACTCGTGAGGGTCCGCACTACGCAGCCGAGGAGATGACCGTCACCCGGCTCGTGATCCTGCCCTCCTCATAGAGCGTTGGATGGGGCGTAGCCTCGGGCGGCTCACGAACGGGAGGCTCGCATGGGTGCACTCGACGGGAGGGTGGCGCTCGTCACCGGCGCGGCCTCCGGCATCGGGCGCGCGACCGCGGAGCGGTTCGCCGCCGAGGGTGCCCGCGTCTGCGTCGTCGACGTCGACGACGAGACGGGCCGGCTGGTGGCCGGCGAGCTGTCGGGGATGTTCGTGCACGCAGACGTGGGCGAAGCCGCGGAGAACGACGCCGCGTTCGCCGGCTGCATCGCCGAGTTCGGTGGCGTGGACGTCGCGTTCCTCAACGCCGGCGTTGCCACCGGTCAGGGCGACATCGCTCAGCTCACCGACGAGGAGTACCGCCGGATCGTCCGCGTCAACCTCGACGGGGTCGTCTTCGGCGTGCGAGCGGCCATCCGTGCGATGCGTGAGCGAGGTGGCGGTGCGATCGTGGCGACGTCGTCGCTCGCCGGTCTCATGCCGTTCCCGCCCGACCCCGTCTACGACCTCACCAAGCATGGGGTGGTCGGCTTGATACGCAGCGTCGCGGAGCCGCTCCGAGCGGACGGGATCACCGCGAACACCGTGAACCCGGGGATGACCGACACCAACATCCTCACCCCCGAAGCGAAGGAGGTGCTCGCCGCGAGCGACTTCCCGATGATGCCACCCGAACAGGTCGCCGACGCCGTGCTGCGAATCGTCACCGGAGGTGGGACCGGCCAGTGCTGGGTCTGTCAGCCCGGACGCGTGCCGGTGCCCTACGAGTTCCACGGCGTGCCCGGTCCCCGGGGCGAAGGCGAAGGAGCGGTCCCCCCGGGCGTGCAGGAAGGTCGCTGGCCCGCCGCCGACTGACCGATTTCGATGAGTGATCCGACGACATAGCTCCTATCCTCGTACGCGTGGCCGACGACGAGACACAAGCCGAGCGCCTGCATCCCGAGCTGGTCGAGGAACCCGACCAGGTCTCCGGTGACGGCCAGGAACAGGTCACCCGGCCCACGAAGCTGATCCGAATCGCGTCGATGGTGCGGAACCTGCTCGACGAGGTGCGCCGGGCGCCCCTCGACGACGCGGGGCGTCGCACCCTGCGCGAGGTCCACGAGCGCTCCCTGCGCGAGCTCGAAGGAGTCCTCTCCGACGACCTCCGCCAGGAGCTCGGCGACGTCGTGCTCCCGTTCACCTCCGAGACTCCCAGCGAGTCCGAGCTGCGGATCGCGCAGGCACAGCTGGTCGGCTGGCTCGAGGGACTGTTCCACGGCATCCAAGCGACCTTGTTCACCCAGCAGGTCGCGGCGCAGTCACAGCTCGAGGAGATGCACCGCCAGCGTGCGCTCGAGACGGGACAGGACCCGCGCCAGCCGACGGCACCGGTGCCGCCCAGCGGGTACCTGTAGGGCCATGAGCACAGCCGAGCTCTTCGGCGCGGGGTGGACGCCCGGCAGCTGGCGGACGCGGGCGGCGGCCCAACAGCCCGAGTGGCCCGACCCGGGCGCGCTGGGCGCCGCGCTCGACCGACTCCGTGAGCTCCCGCCGCTCGTCTTCGCGGGGGAGGCGCGCCAGCTCACGGACGCGCTCGCGATGGTTACCGAGGGCCGCGCCTTCCTGCTCCAGGCGGGCGACTGCGCCGAGTCCTTCGCGCAGTTCGACGCCGACAGCATCCGCGACAAGCTCAAGATCATCCTCCAGATGGCGGTCGTGCTCACCTACAGCGCCGGCGTCCCGACGGTGAAGGTCGGGCGCATCGCCGGTCAGTTCACCAAGCCCCGGTCGGCGCCGACGGAGACCCGGCAAGGAACAGAGCTCCCGTCGTTCCGCGGCGACCTCGTCAACGACTTCGCGTTCGACGCGGTGTCGCGCACGCCGGATCCCGCCCGAATCCTCCAGGGCTACCACCAGGCGGCGGCGACGCTGAACCTGGTACGGGCGTTCACCAAGGGCGGGTACGCCGACCTCGCACGGATGCACGCGTGGAACCTCGAGTTCGTCGCCAGCAGCCGTGAGGGCCGCCGCTACGAGCAGCTCGCGCACGAGATCGACCGCGCGCTGCGATTCATGGCCGCCTGCGGAATCGATCTCGACGCCGAGCTCCAGCTCCACGAGGTCGACTTCTTCACGTCACACGAAGCGCTGCTCCTCGGCTATGAGGAGGCCCTGACGCGCCGCGACAGCCTCACCGACGAGTGGTACGACTGCTCGGCGCACCTTCTCTGGAT
>Ga0299914_10001802_pt1 | contig 14435 bp, 8 predicted proteins | sample RVTome_10_FD_201361 | JGI IMG/M metagenome (GOLD analysis project Ga0299914, IMG submission 201361) | Soil microbial communities from uranium-contaminated site in the Upper Colorado River Basin, Wyoming, United States - RVT153D57 (version 2) ...
ATGCGCCATTTTGATGTCCAGATATTAGGCGGCATCCTGCTCCATCGGGGCGAAGTGGTCGAGATGAGAACGGGCGAAGGCAAGACCCTGGTTGCGACCCTGCCCCTTTATTTGAACGCTCTGACCGGCGAAGGCGTTCACCTGGTAACGGTCAATGAATACCTGGCCCGCCGCGACGGGGGCTGGATGAGCAAGATATTTTATCCTCTGGGTTTGACCATTGGTTGTATCGGCCCCCAGCAGTTCTCCGCTCTCTACGACCCGGACTATGTGAATCCAGGAGCGGAACTGGAAGATGAACGGCTGGTTCACTGGCGGCCCTGCACCCGCAGTGAAGCCTATAAGGCCGATATTACCTATGGTATCAGCAGCGAATTCGGTTTCGACTACCTGCGCGACAATATGGTTACGAGCCGGGAACGGCTGGTCCAGCGGGACTTAAACTTTGCCGTCATTGATGAGGTGGACAACATCCTCATTGATGAAGCCCGCACGCCGCTCATCATCTCCGGCCCTTCCGGAACCAGCAGCCAGGAATATGTTCGCTTTGCCCAATATGTACGGGGGCTGAGAGAGAATACGGCCGAGGAAGAACAAGAACCCAACGGGCATTATGATATTGATGAAAAGAGCCGCACCATCAGCCTGACGGAAATGGGAATCCTCGCCGTTGAGGAGAAAATTCCCGAAATAGACACCGACGCCGGTGACAGCCTGTACGATCCCCGCTTCTACCAGATGACCTTCTATGTTGACAATGCTCTCAAGGCCCAATATTTGTTCAAGCGGGATAAGGAGTATGTGGTTCAGAACGGCGAAGTTATCATTGTTGATGATTTTACCGGCCGTCTCATGCCCGGCCGCCGCTATTCCGACGGCCTCCATGAAGCCATCGAAGCCAAAGAAGGCGTCCAGGTTCGCCGGGAGAATGTGACCGTTGCCACCATCACCCTCCAAAATTACTTCCGCCTCTATGAAAAGCTGGCCGGTATGACCGGTACGGCCATGACCGACGCCGAAGAGTTCGATGAAGTATACGAATTGGAAGTGACGCCCCTGCCGACCAACGTAGATTATATCGTTGAAAAGGGGGTTATGGATCTGGAAGAGCGGCATCGGAAGACGGAAGGCGCGGACGAAACGTATTATGTCCATCCCGACAACCCCGAAAAACGGGTTTTTGCCAAGCGCATTGATTATGCGGATCGGGTCTATAAAGACCTGGAGGCCAAAGACATAGCCATTGCCGATGAAATTATTCGGGTCAAGGAAACCGGCCGTCCTATCCTGGTCGGTACAACCTCGGTTGAACATTCCGAACAGCTTCACCGCATGTTGACCCGCAAGAAGATCGAACATGCCGTCCTGAACGCCAAGATTCACCAGTCTGAGGCGCTCATTGTGGCCCAGGCCGGCCGAAAAGGGGCCGTTACCATTTCGACCAACATGGCCGGTCGTGGGACCGACATTTTGCTGGGGGGTAACCCGGAGGGTATGGCGGCCGAAGCGCTAGAGAAAGAGATGTTTGACCGCCAGGAGTTGGTTCAACTGGCCCACCGCCTGCTGACGGAAGGTGAGGAGAAGGCCGGGGAGCTGGTTCAAAGCAATCGCAAACTGACGGCCGATTTGATCCCGGCCCTGCAAAAAACCAAAGCTGAATTTGATGAGGCCCTGGTCGAAATTGGAAAATCACAGGTCATTGGCTACCTGGCCCTGAAATTCCAGGAGCCTTACGACATTGATTACAGTGACGTTCGCCAGGTGCTGCGCCTGGTTCGGGCCGGGCAACTGGCCGAAGCCAGGGAACACCTGGACCGGATTGGCAAAGATGTGGCCCTGGTTGACGAAGCCGTCCGCCTTTGGGGGTTATATAACCGTTACGAAAGGATGCACGCCGATCCGCGCCAGGCGGCCCAATTTGTTGCCGAAACCCTCTTTGAGAAGCTCTACAATTCGCGGGCGGCGCTTATTCGGGCCTTGATGAATAACGATACGGCCGAGGCCGACCACCTTGTAGAGACAATTCCCGGCCTGGAACCGCACCATAAGGAACGAATCGAAAAGCTGAAGAAGAATGCTGAAAAAGAGCGCCGGGAAATCTGGGAACTGGGCGGCCTGCATGTCATCGGCTCCGAGCGCCATGAATCCCGCCGAATTGACAACCAGCTTCGCGGTCGGGCGGCCCGCCAGGGCGACCCCGGTTCTTCGCGCTTCTTCCTCTCCGTTGAGGATGATTTAATGCGTCGTTTCGGCGGCGAACGGCTCAAGGGCGCCATGTCCCGCATCAGTATGCCCGACGACATGCCCATTGAAGCCGGTATCCTGGATAAAATCATCGAAAGTTCTCAGGAACGCATCGAAGGCTATAACTTTGACATCCGCAAAAACGTTGTTGAATATGACGACGTGATGAGCAAACAGCGTGAGGCCATATACAGCGAGCGCCGGGCCATCCTTATGGGCGAGTCTGTTGACCTGGACGAGAAGGTAGATGAAGCTTTTGAGGCCGGGATCGAGGAACTGATCCACAATTTCATTGACGGCTATATTAGCTATGTGCGGGGAGAGGTTGAACGGGCCGTAGCCGATTACAGCACCGATGCGACCGATGCTATCAATGTAAACGGGGTTTTGATTCGGATGCGCGGCTTGCTTCCGGGCGTGGTCGAGCTGGACCGGAGCGAACTGGCCGATGCTTCTCCGGATCAGATTACCAGGGAGTTAATGCTTCTGGCCCAGGAGAATCTGGATGAGGGGCGCAATCTGTACCAGTTCTTACAGGCTGCCGGCCGCTTCATCCCCTTGCTGCCGCCTATACCAAATCTGGGGGCTATATTAAGCGGCCGTCGTTCCGGGCAGCTCCAGGCCCGCGAAAATCTGCACCAGCAGTTCATGGAACAGATTGGCAAGGTCTTTGACGACTTTTTGGCGGGGCATATTCAAGAAACTGAGCGGGAGAAGATTTGGAGCCGGACGGTTGAACAGATTGACGCCGCTTTCGCCCAATTCAATGTTGAGGGGTTTTCCAACAAGGCCATTCAGGCCCAACAGGCCGGTTTTTTACGCCGGGTTGATGAAGCTCTCCGCAATTTGCTGCTGGACAGCTTATCTGCCCTGGACAACGAGCAGTTGTCGGAAGCGCTGAATGATTATGTGAGCCGGCAGCAGGAACAATGGCAGGAACAGATCGGCCCGGAAGAGTATGAAAATTTCCAACGGCTGGTCCTTCTGGATGCCATTGACCGGGAATGGCGCGATTATCTTATCGCCATGGATGATCTGCGGCGGGAGATTGGCCTGGAAGCCATTGCCCAACGGGATCCGAAGGTCGAATACAAACGCCGCTCTTATCAGATGTTTGCCGAAATGCGCCACAATATTGAGAAGAACATCGTAGACAGCTACTTCCGCCGCCTTGCTTCCCACCAGGATTTCATTCGCAGGCGGGAAGAAGCGATTGCCTACCAGGAACGAATGAGCCAGGCAGGTTATCAGGTTGTTCAAAGAGAAAAAGGAAAAGGGGTTGAATTAAAACGGGATATGCCCAAGGTCGGCCGGAACGATCCCTGTCCGTGCGGCAGCGGCAAGAAATATAAGAACTGTCACATGCGTAAGGATCAGGCCGCTACCGGCAAAACGTCTCGCCGGGTTCGGGCGCGTTAGGCACTTTTTGAGAATGCAATGACCAGCAATTTACAATTTAATCTCCTCAATAATATTGGACAAACGTTGGTCAAGCGCGGCTCGCTCTCGGCCGTTCTTTCCTGCCTGTCCGATAGTTTCTCGGAAGCCTTTCCCCATGCACGGGGCGTCTTGTACCTGCGGCAAGGCTGGGGGCAGTTATTCACCAGGCAGGTGGCTTTCCCCTCCGATTGGAACCCGGATTGGGTTGAGCAGGTTGCCCCGCATCTGGAAACCATCCACCACAAGGCTGCCAAAACGGAACAGCCCATTACGATCAATGGGGCCGAACTGGGCAACCCGGCCTTATTTGACCGCCAGGTTATCATTTGTCCGATTACTTCCGGCAGCCAGGTCGAAGGGTTCTTCGACCTTTTTTATACCAACGATAAACCCATTCCCGTCACTGATAAAGGAACCCTAAAGCTGCTCGTCCAGCAGTTGGGCGTCGCCATTGGTAATAACGACCAGCCTCCGACCCTTCAGATTCAGGAAGGGATGAACCAATACCGAACGGTTGAAACATTGCGAGCGGCCGCTGTTGCCGTCAGCAGTTCCCTGGATTTGAGAACCGTTCTGGACCAGCTGCTGGTCGCGCTGGGTAACGTCATCAATTATGACGCTGTTTCGATCATGTTATTGACCGATGGTCAAATAGATTTTGCCACTCATCGAGGTTACTCTATTGAGCGAAACGTTATCCAGGAGGCCAACGAGGCTTTAAGAGGGAGCCAGATAATCACAGAGATAATAGAGACCAGAGCGCCGGTTTTCATTGACGATGTGCGGCAGGACGGCCGTTGGATTGTCGTGCCTGGGGCTGAAAAGGTCTGTTCCTGGATTGGGGCGCCGTTGTTGTCCGGTGAGGATGTGGTCGGCATATTGATGGTGGATAACGCCCAGCCCAACGCCTATGGGGATCGGGAAAAGTGGCTGATAACGACCCTGGCTTCCCACGCGGCCGTTGCCGTCCAAAATGCCCGCCTCCATTACGAAGTGCAGCGACAGGTGGCCGAACTGGGCAAATTGTATGAAGCGACCGCTACCATGATGTCCGATCTGGATCAGGCTTCCCTGTTCCAGTCAGTTGTGGAAGAGATGGTCGCCGCCCTCCAAATCGAAGCAGGGGCTATTTTTACCTGGGATGAAGTAGAAGAGCATCTCCAACTGGCCGCCAATTTTCCTCACCCCTTACTGGAAAACGCCGGTTCGGACATGGAACAGGCCGGAAGTTTGACAACCCTCACTCACCTGGAGCAGTATCCGGCCGTTCAAAATGCCTTCCAAAGTAAATCCATCGTTATTATTCGGGCAAGTTCAAAAGATGCTGAAGAGGCCAGGTTGGCCGCCGCTGCCGGTTTACAGTCTGCCATGCTGGTTCCCCTGATCTGGCGCAATGAGATACTTGGCTGCCTGCTGTTGGGTAACAGCAAACAGTCACACAGCTTCATTGAACAAGAGCTGCGGATGACTCGCACCCTGGCCCGGCAGGCGGCCATTGCTATCGAACATGCGGACCTGTTCAGCCAGGCTCAGCGTCGAATTCAGGAACTGTCAACCATTCACGAGATTGCCCTCCAGCTTAACACGCCGCTGGAGATAAATCACGTCCTGGATATTATTAACCGCTCTGCTCTGGATTTGATTGAGGCCAATAACGTCCACATCTTTCTTTATGACATTGAGCGGGATCAGTTCACCATTGCCTCGGCTCTCTTCCGGGACGGCCGTCGCAAACCGGCCGTTGTCAGCCCCCGCCCGGATGGGATAACGGCCGAAGTCGTTCACGGCGGCAAACAGATCATCATCCCCGACGCCCAAAACCACCCCCTATTCCAATCACCCCAAGCCTCCGCCTGGGGTATCGGCGCTATCGCCGGATTTCCCCTCAAACGGAGTGACCGGGTTCTGGGGGCCTTTACCCTGACTTACATGAACCGCCACAACTTTACCGATGATGAGGTTTTGCTCTTGAGTTTGCTGGCCGACCAGGCGGCCGTTGCTATTGAAAATGCCCGTCTCTTTTCTAATGCCCAACGCCGTCTGCGGGATATGTCGGCCCTGGTGGATATGGCCCAGCGCGTGACCGGCAATTTGCGGGTTGAGATGGTTATGGACACCACCGTCAAGGTGCTGCAAGGCTTGCTGGGGGCCAGAGGGTGTTCGATTGCCATTCTGGATGAGGAGAGCCAGGAGTTGGTCATTGAGGCTGCGGCCGGGATTGACCCCAAATGGGTTCACAAAGCCCGGATGAAGGTCGGCGAAGGCATTTCCGGACAGGCTTTCAGCGAAAGACGGCCGATCTACGTTCGTGACACCTGGGATCATCCCGACTTCCTCTTTTTCGATGACGTGCTGCGGAGCCTCATTGCGGTTCCCTTAATGAGCCGGGACGAGGTTATTGGGGCGTTGACAGTGGATAGTGATTCGCCCAAAGCTTTTGAGGATTCCGATATTCAGTTAATGACTATTGCGGCCGCGCAGGTAAGTACCGCCATTGCCAACGCCAAATTATATGAGGAAGCCGAAGATCGGGCGGCCAAATTGGCCGTCGCCTATGAAGAGCTGCAAGAGAATGACCGCCTTAAAGATGAACTCGTGCAAAATGTCTCCCACGAACTGCGAACGCCCCTGACGTTTGTCAAAGGATATGTGGATCTGCTCATGGATGGGGAAATGGGCCTTATCAATCGGGAGCAACAAAATACCCTCCAGATTGTCTCCGACAAAACGCTGGAAATTACCCGGCTGATTGACGATATTATGTCCTTGCAGCGGATAAGCGCCGACAACCTGATCTTGGAACCTTTTGAAATGACCAAGCTGATTGAAGAAGCTATCTCCGGCCACCGCCTGACGGCCGGACAGAAAGGGCTGCTGTTGGATTTTCAGCGCCCGCCAAAAGCGCGGGGCGAAATCGTCGCCGACAAAGGCCGGGTTCAACAGGTTCTTGATAATATCCTGGTCAATGCTATCAAATTCAGCCCCGACGGGGGAACGATCTTGCTGACGATGGCTGACGAACCGGAACAGATCATGGTTCAAATCGCCGACCAGGGCATTGGGCTGCCGGCGGACAAGGTGGAACGCATTTTTGAACGCTTTTATCAGGTTGATGGAACCTCTCGACGCCGATTTGGCGGAGCCGGAATCGGCCTGGCAATTGTAAAGCGAATCGTTGACGCTCACGAAGGGAAAATATGGGTCGAAAGCGAGGTAAACCAGGGAAGTACCTTTTATTTTTCCCTGCCCAAAAACTTGCAACCTACAGAAGAGCAAGATTTTTCGTAATCTGCTAACCCTCCCGGAGGTTGTTGCAACTGCAAATAACCTCCGGGAGGGTGGGCAGAGTGGTTGCAATTCGCTTACTATCAGGTGAAAATTTGCCGGGCCAAAACCATTATTTAACTTATCCAGCGTTGAAAGCACTGCCCAAAATTGATTTGCATCGTCACCTGGAGGGTTCCCTGCGCCTCCAAACCCTGGCCGAGATAGCCCAGGAACATCGAATTGATTTACCGGCCTATGATGGGGAGAGCCTGCGGCCCTATGTTCAGATGACGGATGAACGGCCGAGTTCAAAGAGTTTCCTGGCAAAATTTAGGGTTCTCCGGCGTTTTTACCAGAGTCAGGAGACTATTTCCCGGCTGGCCTATGAAGCTGTGGCCGATGCAGCGGCCGATAATGTCCGTTATCTGGAGCTGCGGTTCAGCCCCCAGGCGCTGTCAAGGGTGCGGGGCTTTACCTTTTCGGAGGTTACGGATTGGGTGATTGAGGCCACGACCAGGGCTTCCAAGGATTTTAATATTCAGGTGGGTCTGATTGTCACCATCGTTCGCCACGACCCGCTTAAGACTGCTCGCCGGGCGGCCGAAGTCGCTTTCGACCGGCACGAAAAAGGTATCGTCGGCCTGGACCTGGCCGGGGATGAAGTCCATTATCCGATGACCCCTTTTCGAGATTTATTTATTGAAGCCAAACGGCTGGGGATGGGCATTACCATTCACGCCGGGGAGTGGAGCGGGGCCGAAACGGTTGAAGAAGCCATTATTGACCTGGGAGCCGACCGGTTGGGGCATGGTGTTCGGGCGGTTGAAAACTCCAGGACTGTTAAACTGGTTCGGGAACGCTCGGTGACGCTGGAGATTTGTTTGACCAGTAATATTCAAACGGCCGTTGTCCAGGATATTAGCCACCACCCCCTGGTAGACCTGCTTGACCTTAATCTTTTAGCCACCCTCAACACCGACGACCCCTGTGTCAGTGACAGCACCCTGACCGATGAATACCAGGTTGCCGTCCAGGAACTGAATTTGGGATATGCGGCGCTGCGGCAAATGACCATGAACGCGGCCGAGGCTGCCTTCTTGCCCGATGACAAACGCCGGGAACTGAAGGCGTATTTTGAGAGCCAATTGGGGGGAAGTGAACAGTTGGCAGTGAACAGTTGGTAGTAGGCAGTGAACAGTTGTACTGACTACCGCCTACCGACTCTAACTAGCTTCCCACTCCTTCAGGGCCATCTTAATCACCAGTTGAATCTCTTTTTCCTTAATTTCGGCCGGGCGCTGGTAGACCTGGTTGTCAACCTTGATCCGCAGCCCGCCCGCCGGGGCTTGCTCCAGGTGAATGGAGCGGCCCTCCAGCTTCGGCTCGGCCCGCACATACTTTTGCAGGATGGCGTCAATCTGGTCCACAATGCCGGCCGTTCTGGTTGTCACGACCGGTTCGTCCTTGGCCACCGCAGAAACCAGATTAACCGGATCGGAGATCGTGTTCGTCCGCGCTGCCAGGGCGTCCCGTTCTCGTTCCAGTGAGGAAAGGAAAGCGGCCCGGCGCTCTGCCATGTCTGATGAAACCCCTTCCTGGGAGCCTCCTCTGCCAGACTCAACCATAAGCGGCGGCGCAACCCCGGCGTCTACCAGCGTTTTATAGCCATCGGCAAAGACGATGAGTTCCCCAACGGCCGCCAACAGGCGTTGTTTGAGGCTGGGGTTGGTAACGTCGGCCAGGTGTTCATAACGCTGGCCGTTGACTTCAACCACCAATTTTCCCATCGGCGGCACTCGTAATACCCGCATTACTTCGATTTCGTTGTCCATAGCATTTACCTTTGAAGCTGTTGGACGATTTTGCAAATCGTCCGGGCGATTTGCAAAATCGCCCAACACTACTAAACTTGGCAGTTGGGACAAAAATGGGTGCTGCGGCTGCCCAGCACTATCCGTTCAATAATCCCACCGCAGCGCTCGCATGGTTCGCCGGTACGGCCGTAAGCGACCAATACATCTTGCATCTCGCCCCGGCTGCCGTCGGGCTTGCGATAATTGTCAATGCTGGCCCCTTCACGGCTGATTCCCAAATTCAACGCTTTCTGAATATTGGCATGAAGGGCCTGGCTTTCAGCTTCCGAAAGACTGTTGGAAATCCGGGTCGGCCGAATTTCAGCATAATACAGGGCCTCGTCGGCATAAATATTACCAATTCCGGCGATAAAAGTCTGATCCAGCAGCAGCGGTTTCAAAATCCGTTTTCGCCCCTGCAACAGCCGGTGCAGTACCTCCGGTGTAAAACTGTCGTCCAACGGTTCCGGGCCAAGCTGCCCCAACACCGTCTGGGGGTCTTGCAGCAAATAGACCCGGCCGAACTTACGCTCGTCCCGGAAGCGCAGTTCAGCCCCATTATCCAGTTCAAAAGCGGTATGAACGTGCTTATCGGCCGCTTCACCGGCCGGAACCACCGCCAGGTGGCCGGTCATCTTCAAATGAACCAGCATCGTTTCCCCTTCACTCATATTGAAAACAAGAAATTTGCCGCGCCGATCAACTGAGCGGACTATCTTGCCTGCAATACGTTGGCGGAAATCCGGCAGGGACGGGGTGGCGAGATGTTTGTCCCAGTCATTCTGCATACCGGTAACGGTTCGGCCGACCAGCGGTTTTCTCAGGGCGCGGACGGCCGTTTCAACTTCAGGTAGTTCAGGCATGTTAAGTAATTGGTGATTGGTGATTGGCAGTAAAGGACACTGCTGGTGATTGGGTAATCAATCTAATCAACTCAATCAACTAATCAACTAAAAATCGGCCGCTGTTATAAAACTCAACGCCGTCAACCCAAATGCTGCCCCCGTCGCGCATATCGCAAATCATATCCCAGTGGACGGAGGAGTTATTTTTGCTGCCCGTTTCCGGGTATCCGGCCCCAATAGCCATATGGATCGTACCGCCAATCTTTTCATCAAAGAGAATGGACTTAGTGAAGCGGTCAATGCCGTAATTGGTTCCAATGGCGAACTCGCCCAGGTAACGAGCGCCGGCGTCCGTATCGAGCATGGAATGTAGAAAGGCTTCGTTTTTCCTGGCTGTGGCCTTGACAACCTGGCCTTGTTCAAAGTGCAGTTCAATGCCGCTCACCTCCCGGCCGTTTTGAATGGCCGGATAAGAAAAGCGAACCCAGCCGTTCACCGAATCTTCAACCGGGCCGGTGAAAATCTCGCCGCTGGGCATGTTGCGGTGGCCGTCGGAGTTAATGAAAGTCCGCTCGGCAATGGAGAGGGTCAGGTCAACATTCGGCCCCTGCACCTTGACCTCTTTCTTTCCATCCAGCCAGTCCACTAACTTTTGCTGCATCGTCGAAAACTTTTGCCACTCCGCAACCGGGTCTTCCTTGTCCACATAGCAAGCGCTATAAACGAAATCCTCATAGTCGGACAGCGACATATCTGCTTCCTGAGCATAGGCCGATGTTGGGAAAAGTGTTCCCACCCAACGAAATTCTCCGGCGGCACTTCTTCGCATAAAGGTTTCCATTAGCTCTCGGCCGGCATTGCGGACAATGGCTTCCCTGGCGGGGTCAACGGCCGATAAGGTGCGGGTGTTCTCGGCCGCTCGAATGCCGATATTGCACTCATAGGTCTCAAGGGTTATCTTTTCGGGTTCATGGATAAAGGCCAACTGCTCATCATTGGCCTCTTTCAACTTTATTTCGGTCAAACTTTCATCGTGCAATAATACCAGGGGGTGTCCTCCGGCCCGAATAACTTCTCGATAAGTTTCCTGCACCAGCGGCAGGGCGGCATACCCACCGTTAATAAGCACCTTGTCGCCGGGTTTTACTTCAACACAATAATTGGTCAGCAGCTTTGCCAACCTTATAATTCGCGGGTCTGCCATTTTCTTCTCCGTTTGCTATCATTGAGACTTCAGAAACTGGGTCAGAGGTGACAGTCACTTGTGGAAGTGACTGTCACCTCTCGGTTTCTCTACGCATGGGATTATACCTCTTTTGGTCAGTTTCGCATGGGGCTGATTGTGTTAAAATCGGCAGTATGTACCCGGAAGATCGTGTTTTGGTGGCTTATGTGCCGGCTCCGGCCGATTTTACTATCATCCGCGAGGAAGGTTGGTATCGCATTCCCCAGCGCCATATGCCCAAGGGACTGTATGCGGAGTATTTTGCTTTTTATTTCGGCCGAAAATTCGGGCCGGAAAAGTGGGCCATCCATTACTACGCTTCCCAACGGGGCTTCGAACTGCTGACCCGGCGCGACCTGCTGCCCCACCAGCCGGATCATCCCAGAGCGGATGAGTTATACTACAAGGTTCAACTCGGCCCCCTCCAAAAGCTGGCCCGGCCCATTGTCAGCCTCCGCTGGCGGCGGATCACCTTTATCCATACCACCTGGGATCGGTTCCAGGACGCGCAGGAGATAAACGACCTCTATGTGGAGGGCGGCGACTATGTGGATCGGCTGTATGCTATCTTAAAAGAACGCGGCATTCAGAGCGAGCGCAATTACCAGGTGAAGGAGGGTGGGGAACCCTACCAGATTCCGCTGGCAATTTTCTGCCGAGACGGCCGCCTGGACATTCGAGAACCGCAGCTGCCGGAGGATGATTCGGCCGTTATTAATCTGGCCGACGAAATCAGCCGGGAGGTGGAGAAGAGAGGTGGGACGGCGGGTATTTGAGGAACAGATTTTCCAAAACCAGCCGGGCGTTGGCATTGTGTTCCAAAGCCCAGAGGCTCTTTTCGGTGCGCTTTAAGCCGGCGGTCGTATCCGTCGCAGGATATTCTAGGGCCAGTTTCTTAAGCCAGGCCAGATAATCCACATTGGTAAGCTGGCTGTGTCCGTTGCCGGCGGCGCTGGGCCAGTGCAATAGGGCCAGGTCGCGCCACCAACTCAGCCAGGTTTGTAGTATGTCGGGCAATGCTTCCGGCTGGCGGGCCAGCTTCTCGGCTATATCAAAACGGCCGACCCGCGTGGCTGCCAGAACTTCATTTAACAGTTGCAGATGTGATTCCCGCTCCGCCAGCAGGGCCGGCTCCTGCACGGCTTGAATGGCCCATCCCAAACGGCCGTTTGCCAGGTGTGACAACAGGCGGGCCTGTTCCGGCTCTGTCTGGTAACGGCTTTGTAATAGCTGTTCGATGGTTGGGGGCGGAAGCGGACGCAGATTAATGGTCCGGCAGCGGGAGGTGATGGTGGGCAGCAGCGAATCGGCTTCGGCGGCCGTTAACAATAAGATAACGTGACCGGGCGGCTCTTCCAGCGTCTTGAGAAAGGCATTGGCCGCGCTGGGGTTGGCGGCGTCGAACTGCTTCAAAATGGCAATTTTGTACCGCGCTTCGGTGGCGGTCAGGCTCAATTCCTGCTGCAAGCCGCGAATCTGGTCAATCTTGAGGGTCAATTTTCCCCGGCCGCTGACTTCGGGCAGCAGCAGGCGCACATCGGGGTGACGGCCGTCGGCGATGAGCGTACAGGGACGGCAATGACCACACGGCCGTTCATCTATTGTTTCCGCCTGGCAGTTGAGGGCCATTGCAAACGTTCGAGCCAATGTTGCCTTGCCAACCTGCCGGGGGCCGGTTATTAAGTAAGCGTGACCGACACGATCATGTATAATGGCCCCTCGTAACAAATCAACCGCCCACTCATGCCCGATAATCCTGTCCCAACTGTTCATGAGGCTATTATATCGGGCAAGGGGCAAGAGGCAAGAGGCAAGAAATTATTAATTGTTGAATTGTTGAATTCGTGAATTGTTAATGTTAAGAGGCAAGAGGCAAGTTGCAAATTACTCAATTACCCAATTACCCAATTACCCAATCAACCAATCAACCAATCAACCCAATCACCAATCACCCCTATGACACCTCTAACCATCTCCGGTCAAAACCTTAAAGTTGATGATGTCGTGGCCGTTGCCAACGGCCGTGAAGTTCGGCTTGATCCGGCCGTTATTCCCAAAGTCGAACGTTCCAGAGCGGCCGTTGAGGATTTTGTGGCGCGGGGGGTGGTGGCTTATGGGATTACGACCGGGTTCGGCCGTTTCAAGGACAAAATCATAGACGCCGACCAGACCCGCCAATTGCAGCAAAATCTCGTCCGCAGCCATGCTGTCGGCGTCGGGCCGGATTTGCCGGAGAAAACGGTGCGGGCCATGCTTCTGGCGCGGGCCAACACCCTGGCGCTGGGCTACTCCGGCGTTCGCCCGGCTCTCATCCAACTGCTGATAGCGATGCTTAATCGGGGCGTCCATCCCCGAATTCCCGCGCAAGGTTCTCTGGGAGCCAGCGGCGACCTGGCCCCCCTGGCTCATATGGCTCTGGTGGTTATCGGCGAAGGGGAAGCCTTTTACCAGGGGGAACTGCTGCCCGGCGGGGAGGCATTGGAGAAAGCGGGTCTTTATCCGCTGGAACTGCGGGCTAAGGAAGGGCTGGCTTTGCTCAACGGCACGACCCAGATGGTGGCGACGGGGGCGCTGTTGGTGAGGCGGGCGATTAATCTGGCTTTAACGGCCGACATTGCCGCCGGTCTCACCCTTGAAGCCCTAAACGGCACGGACCGGGCCTACGACGCCCGCGTTCACGCTGTTCGGCCCCATCCCCGCCAGATAGATTGCGCCGCTTTCTTGCGAAAGCTCCTGGCCGGCAGCCAATTCTTGCGGGGAGCGGAGTCGCTCAATGTTCAAGACCCCTACACCCTGCGCTGTGTCCCCCAGGTGCATGGGGCCGTCCGGGATTCTATCGCCTATGCCCGGTGGGTGGTGGACATCGAACTCAACGCCGTCAACGACAACCCCATCATCTTCGTAGACGAGGAGACGGGGGAGGCGGATGTGATTTCGGCCGGAAATTTTCATGGCGAACCGGTGGCTATTGCGATGGATTACCTGAAATTGGCCCTGACCGAACTGGGCAATATGAGCGAGCGGCGCACCTCCCGGCTGGTGGACGCTGACAGCAACGGCGGCATTCTGCCCATGTTCCTGACGGATCAAGGCGGACTGGAAAGCGGCTTGATGATGATCCAGTATACGGCCGCAGCCCTGGCCTCGGAGAATAAGGTTCTGGTTCATCCGGCCAGCGCCGACAGTATCCCCAGCAGCGCCAACGTTGAAGATCATGTCAGTATGGGGGCTACGGCCGCCCGGCAAGCGGAGCAAATCCTGGCCCACACCGAAACTATCGTCGCCATTGAACTGTTGGCGGCGGCTCAGGGGGTTGATTTTCGACGGCGGATGATGGGTGATGGTTCGGCCGAATTGGGACAGGGGACGGCCGTGGCCTACAAGCTCATCCGCGAGAAAGTCCCCTTCCTGACCGACGACGTTTACCTCTCGCCGCTCATCGAAGAAGTGCGCCAACTGGTCGCAGCCGGTACAATAAAGGAAGCGGTGGAAGAGGCGGTGGATTAAAGAGTGGGCAGAAAAAAATTGTTGAATTGCTGAATTGTTGAGTTGGTGAATGAT
>Ga0299914_10001803_pt1 | contig 14434 bp, 10 predicted proteins | sample RVTome_10_FD_201361 | JGI IMG/M metagenome (GOLD analysis project Ga0299914, IMG submission 201361) | Soil microbial communities from uranium-contaminated site in the Upper Colorado River Basin, Wyoming, United States - RVT153D57 (version 2) ...
GCCCTGGCCGGGCGGATGGACCTCGACCTGACGACCGAGCCGCTGGGCGAGGACGGCGACGGCGAGCCGGTGTACCTGCGCGACATCTGGCCCGACCCCGCCGAGGTGAAGGACCTGGTCGGCCGCTCGATCGAGGCGGAGATGTTCACCCGAAATTACGGCAGAGTGCTGAAGGGCGACGAGAACTGGAACGCGGTCGAAGTGCCCGAGGGCGACCGTTACACCTGGCCCGACTCCACCTACGTGCGCCGCCCCTCCTTCTTCGAGGGGATGCCGGCCGACCCGCCCGGGGTGGAGCCGATCGACGGCGCCCGGGTGCTGGCCGTGCTTGGCGACTCGATCACCACCGACCACATCTCACCCGCCGGGGCGATCAAAAAGGACAGCCCGGCGGGGAGGTGGCTGATCGAGCAGGGCGTCGAGGTTCGCGACTTCAACTCATACGGCTCGCGCCGCGGCAACCACGAGGTGATGATCCGCGGCACCTTCGCCAACATCCGCCTGCGCAACCTGCTGGTGGAACGGGCCGGCGGTTATACGCGCCGATTCCCCGGCGGCGAGGAGACGACGATCTACGACGCGGCGATGGCCTACGCCGAGGAGGGCGTGCCGCTTGTCGTCCTCGCCGGCAAGGAGTACGGGTCGGGCTCCTCCCGCGACTGGGCGGCAAAGGGGACCAAGCTGCTCGGCGTCCGCGCCGTCATCGCCGAGAGCTTCGAGCGCATCCACCGCTCCAACCTGATCGGCATGGGCGTCCTCCCCCTCCAGTTCCCCACGGGGGAGAGTTTGAAATCCCTCGGCATGACCGGCGAGGAGGTCATTGACATCGGCGACCTCCGCAACGCAGAGGCGAAGTCGGTCAAGGTCACAGCGGGAGAGGTCGAGTTCGAAGCAACCGTCCGCATAGACACCCCCAACGAGATCGCTTACTTCCAAAACGGCGGCATCCTCCAAACCGTCCTTCGCTCACTGCGAGAGTAAAAGCAAGGGGCACGGTGCGAGCCGCGGGAGGCAGGGGGGTCCGCGCGACCCGCACCGCACCTACGCGTCGGTAGCCAGGGAGGGATAGCCGACGCCTGCCGCTCCCTGCGCGGGACTGCCCAGGAAGCAGTCAGGTACTTAGCTATAGCGCGTCACTGCCCCAGGGTCAAGCTATTTAGCCTGGTTTACGGGGATTCTGCAGCGTCTTGCGGGTAAGCCGCAACGCCCCAGCCCTTGCGCTCGATCAACTCGATGCCGAGCACGCTTCCGACCGGCCCGGCCGGTGTAAGGGTTGCGGCCAGCAGCGCGTAGGGCGCCTCGCGCCTGACGCAAGCGGTCCACAACACCAGGCAGAGCAGGATGAACCCCAGCCCGTGCGCCCAGCCGAAGACCATCGTCTCCGTCTCGAACCCGGGCATCAGCCAGAAGAACATCAACCCCCCGAACACCACCAGCTCAACCCAGGAAACGCGCTTGACCCACGCAAACAGCTTCCCCGGAACGGGCTTCCTCAGCTGGTTCCCGATCACTTCGATCAGGTCCCGTCTTCGTCGAGGCGCTCGTGGCGACGGCTCATGAAGTCCCCAAAAAGCGGTGCGGTGTATGCGTAGACGCCATGGTCATCGCGGTAGATGAGATTGTCGGCGATCAGGCGCGTGAGACTCTGCGCGAGAGCTCCCGTCGAGCGAGGAGTGGCAGCGCTGAGGGCCGCCTTGGTGAAGTGCTCGCCCCCGAGGGACGCGGCGACCCTCAGGGTCTTCTGGTCCGCTTGGCGCGCATCACGGTAACGAGGCTCGAAGAACTCATCATCGAGGCTGCGCTGGATCATTACTCGCTCACGCTCATAGAGCTCTGCTGTGATCGTCGTGGCGCCGTCGAGGTCGGCGGTGTCCCACAATGCTTCGCCAAACCACTGGATGAAATAAGGGTAGCCGTCTACGTCTTCGGCGATCCGCTCAGCGACGCCCGGCGCGTAGGAAATGTCCTCGGCCGGATGCACCAGTGCCTTCGCGGCTGCGCTGAGCTCTCCCGGCGCCTCCGGCTCGAGCGAGAGATTCTCGATCTTCTCTCCGCGGAACAGCCGCTCTGCATTGCTGCGTGCCGCGTGGATATTGCCGACCAGGGGTGGCAGGCCGCACAGCACAAGCATGACCGGCAGCGGATTGTCGTCATCGTCTTGGGCCGCGACGATCCCGGACAGCAGGGCACCGAGCGGAAATTGACCTCTCGGCTCGCGGTCATAAACGGTGTGAGCTTCATCGAACAGCAGCGCCACACCGCGACCTTGTCCTCGCGCGACTTCACCGACTTGAACGAGCGCGGTGCGCAGCGTGTCCTCCAGCACAGATCGTGCTGACGTTCCTACGCCCTCAGATCCAACCGAAACCGCCATGCCGTCGAGTTGAACCTGGATCTGATTGATCGTCTGCATCGCTGCGGCAACCTGATTCTTGATCTTCGCCTTGACGCTGAGCGACTCGAGGGCCTCGCGTAGGTAATCCGCGATAGCAACTGCAAAATCGGACTCCTCGCGCAGCCTGGCTCCCCAATCGCGACGGACAACGACCCACTTGTGGCGTTTTGCGATGCGCTCGTACTCCTTGAGCAGGACGGTCTTGCCGACTCCGCGCAGTCCGGTGATGCGCAGGTTACGCCGCTTCTCGGGGTAGTCCTCGATCAGCCGCTCAAATCGGTGGATCTCTTGCCGGCGACCCGCCAGATAAGGAGGTCGTGTGCCTACTCCGGGGCGTAGGGGTTCTTCGCCACCCGCAGAAGTTACCGAAACTCACAGGACTTCACAGATTCTTGTGAGGTTTTGTTTTTTCGCCTCAACGTGAATTGTTTGTTCTTGCCTGCCGCCGCTATTACAGCTTTGCCATAACTGCGGAATTATGCGCCGGGAGTGAGGGCGGTGAGCACGATCCGCTCCTGCTCGCGAGCGTGGGCGACCGAGTAGCCCTCGCCGGGGCTCGAGCGGGTCGGGCGGCCGACGTATCTCAGCTCGACGCCGTCCGGCACGAGGTCGGGGAGGCGGCGCGACATCACCTTCCAGGCGCCCATGTTGCGCGGCTCCTCCTGGGTCCAGACGATCTCCTTCAGGTTCGGGTAGGAGGAGATCAGGCCGGTCAGCTGCTCCCTGGCGAAGGGGTAGAGCAGCTCGACCCGGGCGATGGCCACGCTCTCGGCCGCCTCGCGCCGCTCGTTGGCGTCCATGTCGAAGTAGACCTTGCCGGTGCAGAGGACGAGCCGCTCCACCTTCTCGCGGTGGCCCTCGGCGGTCGGATCGTCGAGGGTGAAGTGGAAGTGGCCCTCGGCCAGCTCTTCCGGCGAGGCGGCGGCCCGGTCCAGCCGCAGCAGCCCCTTCGGAGTGAAAACGACCAGCGGGCGCGGCTTGCGGATCAGCGCTTGGCGGCGCAGCAGGTGGAAGTACTGGGCGGCGGTTGTGGGGTTGGCGATGCGGATGTTGCCCTCGGCGGCGAGTGCGAGGAAGCGCTCGATGCGGGCGCTGGAGTGCTCCGGGCCGGAGCCCTCGTAGCCGTGCGGTAGCAGCAGCGTGAGGCGGCTGGTCTGGCCCCACTTGGCTTCGCCCGAGGCGATGAAGGTGTCGACGATGACCTGGCCGGCGTTGGCGAAATCGCCGTACTGCGCCTCCCAGAGGACCAGCGCGTTCGGGTTGGCCGCCGAGTAGCCGTACTCGAAGCCGAGGCAGGCGATTTCCGAGAGGGGGCTGTTGTACAGCTCGAACGGGGCGCCGGCGTCGTCGAGGTTCTGCATCGGGCAGTACTCCAGGCCCGTGTTCTCGTCGTGCAGGACGAGGTGGCGGTGAGAGAAGGTGCCGCGCTCGGTGTCCTGGCCGGTGAGGCGGATGTGGACGCCGTCGGTGAGCAGCGAGGCGAAGGAGAGCGCCTCGGCGTGGCCGAACTCGATCCCGCCCTGCTCCAGCGCCTCGATCCGTTTGGCGAACGGCTTGCGCAGCTTGCGGTGCATGGTGAAGCTCTCCGGCACGTCGACCAGCGCCTGGTTCAGCTCGCGCAGCTTCTCGATCGGCACCGCCGTCTCCACCGGGGGGCTGGCGCTGCGGTCCAGCTCGCCGGTGCTGGTGGTGGTGACGGTCGGGTCCTCGTAGTCGCCCAGCTCCATCTTGCGCCGCAGGTCCTTCAGCGCCGCGGACATTTCGTCGTGGCGCTCCTTGGTCAGGCGCTCGATGTCCTCTTCGGAGACGATGCCCTCCTCGATCAGCTGTCTCGCGTAGATCTCGGAGACCGGCGGGTGGGCCTTGATCTGGGCGGCGAGCTGCGGCTGGGTGTAGGCGGGCTCGTCGGTCTCGTTGTGGCCGTAGCGGCGGTAGCCGATCACGTCGATGACGATGTCCCGGCCCCAGCGCTCGCGGTATGCCATCCCCAGCCGGATCGCCGCCGAGCAGGCCTCGACATCGTCGGCGTTGACGTGGACGATCGGCACGTTGAATCCCTTCGCCATGTCGGCGGCGTAGGGGGTGGAGCGGGCCTCCTCGGGATCGGTCGTGAAGCCGACCTGGTTGTTCTGGATGAGGTGGATCGTGCCGCCGGTGGTGTAGCCGGGCAGCGACTGGAGGTTGAGCGTCTCCGCGACGACTCCCTGGCCGGGGAAGGCGGCGTCGCCGTGGAGTAGGACGGGGACCGCGCGCTTGGGCTGGTGATCGATCTTCGCCCCCTCGAAATCGGACTGGATGAAGCGGGCGGCGCCCTCGACGACCGGGTTGACGAACTCGAGGTGGCTGGGATTGGGGTAGAGGCGGACGGCGATCTTCTCCCCCTCGCTGGTCTCGTAGACGCCCTGGTGGCCGTAGTGGTACTTGACGTCGCCGGTGCCGCCGTGGGGGATCGCGGCGACCGCCTTCACCGCGTCGATCTGCTTGGCGCCCTCGAACTCGGCCAGGATCGATTCGACCGAGCGGCCGAGGTTGTGGGCGAGGACGCTTAGGCGGCCGCGGTGGGCCATGCCGAAGACGACCTCCTCGGCGCCGCCGCGGTAGGCGAGGGTGACAACTTCGTCGAGCATCGGCACGACGGCGTCCAGGCCCTCGATCGTGAAGATCTTCTGGCCGAGGTAGGCCTTCTCGATGAAGCGCTCGAACCCGAAGACGTCGATCAGGCGGCCGAGCAGGCGACGTTTCTCCTCGTCGGTGAGGGGCGCGCGGTGGGCGCCGGTCTCGACCATCTCCCGCAACCAGGTGCGCTGCTGGTGGGAGGAGAGGTGCTCGAACTGGTAGGCGATCGTGCCGCAGTAGGCGTCGCGCATGCGGGGAAGCGCGTCGAGCAGGGTTTCGCCGGGGACGCCGATGCGCAGGATCGAGGCGGGGATGCGGGCCATCAGCTCCGGCGTCAGGTTGAGCGTCTCCGGCTGGATCGCCGGGTCGCCCTTCGGCTCGCGGCCGAGCGGGTCGAGCCGGGCGGCGAGGTGGCCGTGGGTTCGGTAGCCCTTGAGCAGCGAGGTGGCGGCCTGGACCCCCTGGAGCAGCTCCTCGTCGGGGGCGGCGCCGGGAACGGCCATCTCGCCGGTTGGCGGGCCGGCGCCGAGCGGCGGGGCGGAGGCGGAGGCCGGATGGGCGGCGGCGATTGGCGCGGCGTCGAGGCCGAGGTCGGCGGCGACCGACTCGTAGAAGCCGTCCTCGCCCTGCAGGAGCTGGTCGAGGCGCCGCAGGAAGGAGCCCGACTCGGCGCCCTGGATGACGCGGTGGTCGTAGGTCGAGGTCAGCGTCATCACCTTGGAGACGCCGAGCTGCTTGATCCGCTCCGGCGTGGCGTGCGCCCACTCGGCCGGGTAGGCGATCGAGCCGGTGGCGATGATCGCGCTCTGCCCGCTCATCAGTCGGGGGACGGAGGCGACGGTGCCGAGGCCGCCGGGGTTGGTGAGGGAGATGTTGGTTCCCTGGAAGTCGTCGGGGGTGAGCTTGCTCTCCCGCGTCTTGGTGATCAGGTCCTCGTAGTAGGAGTGAAAGGCGGCGAAGTCGAGGCCGTTGGCGCCCTTGATCGCCGGCACCATCAGGCTGTGCGAGCCGTCCTTGCGCTCGACGTCGACGGCGATGCCGAGATTGACCGGCCCGCCCTCGATCGCGAAAGCCTTCCCCTCCCGCTCCTCATAGGTGCGGACCATCACCGGCCACTCCCGGGTCGCCTCCACGATCGCCCAGGCGACCAGGTGGGTGAAGGAGACCTTCATCCCCCTCTCCTTCAGCGCTCCGTTCAGCGCCCTGCGCTTCGCGTCCAGCGTGTCGACGGCAACCGTCCGGAACGAAGTCGCCGTTGGAACCTCCAAGCTCTCATTCATCGCGGAGGCGAGCATCCCGGCAGGCCCCCGCAAAGCTCTCGCCTCCCCAACGGTCGTCGCAGCCGCCGGAACTTCCCCATTGGCCACCGCCAGCACATCTTCTTTAGTCACCTTGGCCCCCGGTCCCGAGCCTGCTACCGAGCCAAGGTCGACGGCGGAAGCTTCAGCTACGCGTCGCGCAACGGGAGTCGCCCGAACTCCGTCGGCCCCGTTGGGGGCAGGTGAGGCATCAGCCCCGCCCCTCTGCGGGTGGCGTGAGGGAGGGGGGGCCGAGAACGGAGCGACCGCACCGCCCGCAGGCCCCCCCTCCCCCGCGACAGGACCCGCAGCGGGAGCGGCCTCTCCCTCGTCCCTCCCATCGCCGCCGCCGGAGCCCGCGCCAGGTTCCATCTCAGCCCATGGCGCACCGACCGGCACCTCGTCGTCAACCGATGCCACAAGCTTTGTGATCGTGCCATCCGCAGGAGCAGGGACTTCCGCGTCGACCTTGTCCGTCGACACCTCGACCACCGTGTCGCCCTCGTTGACGAAGTCCCCCACGGCCACGTGCCACTCGAGCACGATGCCTTCGGTGACCGACTCGCCCATCTCGGGCATCTGGATCTGCACGGTCGCCGTTTGCGCCATCGCTGGATTGAGTGTATGAAACGGGGGTGAACTACTTCGTCACCGGCGCGACCGGGTTCATCGGTCGCAACCTCGTCGAACTGCTGCTGAAGCGGAAGGGGACGATCTACGCGCTGGTGCGGGCAGGGTCGCGCGGCCGCCTAGAGGAGCTGCGCAGCGGCTGGGGACCGGACGGGGCGCGGATCGTCCCGATCGCGGGAGACCTCTCCCAGCCCGGGCTCGGCGTCTCCGAGGAGGACCTGGTGACGTTGCGCGGCGAGGTCGACCACTTCTTCCACCTGGCGGCGATCTACGACATGACCGCCGGCGCCGAGGCGCAGGAAGTCGCCAACGTCGAGGGCACGCGCAACGCGGTGCAGCTGGCGACGGCGATCGAGGCGGGCTGCTTCCACCAGGTCAGCTCGATCGCGGCGGCGGGCCTCTACCCGGGCACCTGGACCGAGGACATGTTCGACGAGGCGGAGAAGCTCGACACCCATCCCTACTTCCGCACCAAGCACGAGTCCGAGCGGGTGGTGCGCGATGAGTGCTCGCGGCCGTGGCGCGTCTACCGGCCGGGGATCGTCGTCGGCGACTCGCGGACCGGCGAGATCGACAAGATCGACGGTCCCTACTACTTCTTCAAGCTGCTCCAGCAGGCGCGCCGGGTGCTTCCCTCCTGGCTGCCGGCGGTGGGGGTCGAGGGCGGTGAGATCAACATCGTCCCGGTCGACTACGTCGCGGCGGCGATTGACCACATCGCGCACGAGCCGGGGCTGGACGGCGAGGCGTTCCACCTGACCGACCCGGACGCGAAGAGCGCCGGCGAGGTGATCAACCTCTTCGCCAAGGCGGCGGACGCGCCGCAGATGGGTTTGCGCCTGGGCTCCGATGTGACCGATCCGGCGACCTCGCTGGTCGAGACGGGGCTGCGGCTGTTCCCGCCGGCGAAGCGGGTGGCCAAGGCGGCGCTCGCCGAGGTCGGCATCCCCGCCGGGATCCTCACCTACGTCAACTACCCGACCCACTTCGATTCGACAAAGGCGCTGGCGGCGCTGGAGGGGAGCGGGATCGAGGTGCCGCCGCTGGAGAGCTACGCCGACCGGGTCTGGGACTACTGGGAGCGCAACCTCGACCCGGACCTGTTCAAGGACCGCTCGCTGTCGGCGGCGGTGCGGGGCAAGGTGGTGCTGATCACCGGCGCCTCGTCGGGGATCGGCAAAGCGACCGCGGTGAAGGTCGCCGATGCCGGGGCGACGGTGCTGCTGGTGGCGCGCTCGGTCGAGAAGCTGGAGGAGACCAAGGAGGAGATCGAGCAGGCCGGCGGGGTGGCCCACATCCACCGCTGTGACATGTCCGACGTCGAGGACATCGAGCGGATGGCCGAAGAGGTGCTCGCCTACCACGGCCACGTCGACATCCTCGTCAACAACGCGGGGCGCTCGATCCGGCGCTCGGTCGCCCTCTCCTACGACCGCTTCCACGACTTCGAGCGCACGATCCAGCTCAACTACCTCGGCGCGGTGCGGCTGATTCTGGCGCTGCTGCCCGCGATGCGGGCGCGCAAGTCCGGCCACATCATCAACGTCAGCTCGATCGGCACGCAGACCAACCCGCCGCGCTTCTCCGCCTACGTCGCCTCGAAGGCGGCGCTGGACGCCTTCAGCCGCGTGATCGCCTCCGAAGTGGTCGACGACGGCATCCACCTGACCACCGTCTACATGCCACTGGTGCGGACGCCGATGATCGCGCCGACGCGGATGTACGACGTGTTCCCGGCGATCACTCCGGAGGAGGCGGCGGAGATGCTGACCGGGGCGATGGTGGGGCGGCCGAAGAAGGTGGCTACGCGGCTGGGGACCTTTGGCGAGCTTCTATACGCGGTGGCGCCGACCGTCAGCGATCGGATCCTGAGCCAGGCCTACAAACTTTTCCCGGAATCCCAGGCGGCAAAGGGGAAGGCGGAGGAAGCCCCCGACAAAGCCCCGACCACCGAGGCGCTCGCTTTCGCCCACCTCATGAGAGGCGTCCACTGGTAAGACGGCTGAAGCACTGGGGGTGGGGGTGGGAGGATCAGGCGCCCTCTCGGGATGACCTCCTTAATGCTGCTGTTGGGATCAGGGAGCGGCTGGGTTTTGGGGGCGAGCCGGAGGCGGCGGTTCCTTTGGATGAGGTTGTGGTTCGTGAGCTGCGGTTGGGGGTTCCGAGCGAACTTGGCGACTTGTTCTCTGATGACAAGTACGAGCGGGTTTCGCGGGCCCTCGGCAAGGGCTACCGCGATGTCGTTCGGGGGTTTCGGGGTCAGTTCCCGAATCCACCTGACCTCGTTGCCTTTCCCAGGGACGAGTCGGAGATCGAGACTGTTCTGAGTTGGTCAGAGGCCGAAGGGGCGGTTGTCGTGCCCTTTGGGGGCGGGACGAGCGTGGTTGGGGGGGTCGAAGCGCGCGACGTGGATCGGCCGGTGGTCTGTATGGATCTGCGGCGGTTGGACAGGGTGCTGGAGGTCGATGCGGAGTCGATGGCGGCGCGGATTCAGGCCGGGGCGACGGGGCCCGGGCTGGAGGGGCAACTCAAGGAGCACGGACTGACGTTGCGGCACTTTCCCCAGTCGTTCGAGTACTCGACGTTGGGGGGCTGGGTGGCGACGCGGGCCGGCGGGCACTTCGCGACTCTCTATACGCACATCGACGACCTGGTCGAGTCGGTGCGGGCGATCACGCCCCGGGGGACCTGGGAGAGCCGGCGGCTGCCCGGGTCGGGGGCAGGGCCCTCGCCGGACCGGATGCTCGTCGGGTCGGAGGGGATCCTCGGGGTGATCTCCGAGGCCTGGGTACGGGTGCGGCCGCGCCCCGAGTTCAAGGCCTCCTGCGGCGTCGAGTTCGACGATTTCCTCGATGCGGCGAGGGCGGTGCGCGAGATCTCGCAGGCGGGCCTGTACCCGGCGAACTGCCGGCTTCTCGATTCGCTGGAGGCGGGCACGACGGGGGCGGGAACGGGCGAGAGAAATCTGCTCGTGCTCGGCTTCGAGTCCGCCCACCATCCGGTCGACGCTCCGATGGACCTCGCCCTCGAAATCTGCCGATCCCACGGCGGCGCACCGACGACAAACCCGACTTTGACCACACCCCAGGGGGGTCAAAGTCGGGTTCGTCGCGGACAGGCCGCGGAATCGGACGCGGTTGGGGCCTGGCGCGGCGCTTTCCTACTTGCCCCATACCTGCGCGACACCTTCGTCGCCTGCGGCGTCCTCTCCGAAACCTTCGAGACGGCGATCACCTGGGACCGCTTCGAGGAGTTCCACGCGAATGCGATGGAGGCCGCGCGGGGGAAGGTCGCCGAGGTCTGCGACGCGCCGGCCGACGGCCCCGGCGCCCCGCGAATCAGCTGCCGCTTCACCCACGTCTACCCCGACGGGCCTGCGCCCTACTTCACCGTCCTGGCGCCCGCGGTGCGCGGCGGCGAGGTCGAGCAGTGGGACGAGATCAAGGCCGCCGCCTCGGAGGCGGTCATAGAGGGAGGCGGCACGATCACCCACCATCACGCGGTGGGCCGCGACCATCGCCCCTGGTATGACCGCCAGCGCCCGGACCCCTTCGCCGCCGCCCTCCGCGCCGCCAAGGCCGAGCTGGACCCCGCCGGCACGCTGAACCCAGGCGTCCTGATCGGCAGTTAGACCCAGACGGGCGTGCGTTGGCGGCTTTCATGGCAAACGCGCTGCAGGCGCCGTTCGGGGTTACCCTGCTCTCATGAAGGACGGCCCTCGCGACAAGGCCCCGAGAGATCCCTGGCGCCTGAACGAAGAGGCGCGTCGGCACCGACTGCGAGCAGACGGTCGACGGCCGCTGGCCGTGAACCTGATTGAAGGACTCGCCCTCAGCGAGTTCCTCTCGACCTTTACCGGAAGCGCCCGGCGCGCTTGAGTTCCGAACCTCTTCGGTTGCGGGAGCTGCTTGAGCGGCTGGTGAGGGCGGAGATTCGCTTCGTCCTCGTCGGCGGACTGGCGGTGAACGCGTGGGGGTACCTGCGCGGCACAAGGGACGTGGACGTGGTTCCGGATCCATCCGCGGAGAACCTGACCAGACTCGACCGCCTGCTCAAGGAGCTGGGGGGCCGAGTCGAAGTCGGCGAGCGGAAACTCGACTCGGCGTCCATATCGACATTCCTCAAGGCGGGCGATCGCACGCTCGTTGCTACCGAGTTGGGAAGTGTCGACATCTTGCAGGGCCTCCCGCAGGTGCCGTCGTTCGAGGTGCTGGATGCTGACGCGACGGAGATCGACATGGACGGGCTCGCAGTCAGGGTCTGCTCGTTCGAGCATTTGCTGGCGATGAAGCGGGCGAGTGAGCGGCCTCGTGATCGAGACGACCTCGAGGCGCTGGAAGACGCCCGTGGCTCGGCTCCGGGCAGAGGCTGACAGCCGCCGGCGGTACTCTGCGGCGACCCATGGAGTCGATTACATCGGAGCACTCGACCGCCCCGGCCACGGGCGGGCAGGCCGCCGACGAGCAGGTCGTGCCCAGACGCTCGCCGCTGCGGGCGGCGATCAAGACCGGGCGGCCGCAGGAGTGGATCAAGAACGTCTTCGTGTTCGCCGGCCTGCTCTTCGGGGGCAGATTCAACGACGCCGGAGCGGTGGTGGACGCGACACTCGCTTTCGTCGCGTTCTGCGGCATCTCCAGCGCCGGCTACTACGTCAACGATCTGCTTGACATCGAGCTGGACCGCCGGCACCCGAAGAAGCGCCTCCGCCCGCTCGCGGCGGGCGAGCTCTCGGAAGGCGCGGCGAAGGCGATCGCGCCGCTTCTGGCCATTGGGGCGATCGGCCTCGCTTTCGCCGCTGTCAACTGGGAGGTCGGCCTGATGGTCATCGGCTACGGCGTCGCCCAGGTCGCGTACAGCCTCGGCCTGAAGCAGATCGTGATCGTCGACGTGATGACCCTGGGCGGCCTCTTCATCCTGCGGGTCGCCGCCGGCGCCGCCGCCGTCGACGCCCATGCCTCGGAGTGGCTGCTGCTCTGCACCGGCATGATCGCGCTCTTCCTCGGCTTCACCAAGCGCCGCCAGGAAGCGGTCTCCGAACTGCATGAGGGAACCAGCAGCCGCCCGGTCCTGGAGCACTACTCGCTGCCCTTCCTCGATCAGATGGTCGCCCTGGTCACCACCGGCACCGTGATCAGCTACTCGATCTACGCGGTCGACTCGCCGATCGTCGGCAACGAGATGATGTGGACGATCCCGCCGGTGCTCTACGGCATCTTCCGCTACCTGTACCTGATCTACGACCGCTCCGACGACCGCTCGATCGCCGCGATGGTCTCCAGAGACAGGGGCATGATCGCCGCCGGCGGCGTCTGGGTGGTAACCGCCTTCGCCCTGCTCTACATCTTCAACTGATCAGGGCGCGACCGGGAGGTCGTCGCGCAGCTCCAGCTTGCCGTCGCGGGAGAACTGGACATCGATCGTCTCGTTCTTTCGGTAGGTCCCGAAGAGGCCGAGGTACATCGCCAGCCAGCGGCTCTTGCCGATTCTCTCCTTGACGATCTGGCGGTTGAAGGCGATCTCGTCGCCGCGGATCTCGTAGTCGTCCCCCTCGGCCTGCTCGACGCCGTTGACGAAGACCGTGATGGGGCGCCCGGCACCGGTCGGCAACTTCACCCGGTTGCCGGCCGCGTAACTGCCTTTGGGAATCTCGGCTTCTGCGCTCATAGGGATTCGGATTCGCTGAACCCTTTACCCCCGAAAAAGGGGGCAAAGGGTTCAGCCTCGTTGCTTGGATTGCAGAGTCTCGCGCACCACGTCGAACGGCGTGTCGTACTCGGTCGGGTCCAGCTCTTCGCGGGCGACGCCGCCGCGAAACGGCACGAAGACGCCGTCGCCGCGCACGTCCACGCCGGCCATCGGCTTGCGGAGCAATCCCCTCCCGCTCAGCTGCAGCCGCGCGTGAACCTGCTGCCGGGGCTCGAAGTCGCGCAGCATCGATACCCGCTTCACCGTCCCCTCCGCCCGAATGGCCAGCGCCCGCTCCCGCATCGCCGCCACGGCCTCATCCAAGCTCTCAAACCGTTCGCTTGAGACATCGGACCCGCGCCGCACCGTCAGCTTCCAGGCGGCCACCTACGCGCCGCGGCGGGGCCGTCTTGGCCGCCGTGCCGGCGGCCCGACGATCTTCTCGGGCCCCTCCCGCTCGGCAACCGGAGCGTAATCGCGGTCGCGCTCGCCGGTGTAGACCTGCCGCGGCCGGGCGATCTTCTGCTCGGGGTCGTCGTTCATCTCCATCCACTGCGCGACCCAGCCGGCGGTGCGGGGGATGGCGAAGATCACGGTGAACATGTCGGCCGGGATCTCCAGCGCCTCGTAGATGATCCCCGAGTAGAAGTCGACGTTCGGGTAGAGCTTGCGCGAGGTGAAGTACTCGTCGTCGAGCGCGTGCTTCTCCAGCTCCCGGGCAATCTCCACCAGCGCGTTGTACTCGGTCGCCTCGAAGACCTCCTCCATGTGGTGCTGGATGATCCGCGCCCGCGGGTCGTAGTTCTTGTAGACGCGGTGGCCGAAGCCCATCAGTTTCTCCTCGCGGTTCTTCACTCTCTCGAGGAAGCCGGGGATGTTGTCGACCGACTCGATCCGGCGCAGCATCCGCAGCACCGCCTCGTTGGCGCCACCGTGCAGCGGGCCGTAGAGCGCCGCGACGCCGGCGGCGACGGCCGAATAGGGGTCGACGCCGGAGGAGCCGACCCCGCGCACGGCGCTGGTCGAGCAGTTCTGCTCATGGTCGGCGTGGAGGATGAAGAGGACGTCCAGGGCGCGCGCGAGGCGCGGGTCCGGCTCGTACTTCACCTCGGTCTTCTTGAACATCATCGAGAGGAAGTTCTCGGAGAAGGTGAGGTCGTTGTCCGGGTAGACGTAGGGCAGCCCCATGTTGTGGCGGTAGGAGAAGGCGGCCAGGGTCGGCACCTTGGCGATCAGCCGCACCGCCGCCATGTAGCGCTGCTCGGCGTCGCCGATCTGCTTCGCGTCCGGGTAGAAGGTGGAGAGCGCCCCCACCCCCGCCAGCAGCATTCCCATCGGGTGGGCGTCGTAGCGGAAGCCGTTGAAGAACTCCTTCAGATCCTCGTGGACGAAGGTGTGGTGGGTGATGTCGTGGGTCCAGCGATCCAGCTGCGGCCCGGTCGGCAGCTCGCCGAAGATCAGCAGGTAGGCGACCTCGAGGAAGCTGGAGTGCTCGCAGAGCTGCTCGATCGGGTAGCCGCGGTGCTGCAGGATGCCCGCCTCGCCGTCGATGTCGGTGATCGCCGAGCGGCACGACGCGGTGTTGGTGAAGGCCGGGTCGTATGACATCAGGCCGAAGTCGTCCTCGCCGACTCTGATCTGGCGCAGGTCCATGCCGCGCACGGTCCCGTCGACGATCGGCAGCTCGTACGTCTGCCCCGTGCGGTTGTCGGTGACGGTGAGGGAGTCCGAGTCGGCGGTGGCGCCGCCGGCGGCTGCGTCTTTTGTTTGCTGCTCGGTGGCCATGGCGCCTCCTCGGGCTGGGTTGCGA
>Ga0299914_10001804_pt1 | contig 14433 bp, 13 predicted proteins | sample RVTome_10_FD_201361 | JGI IMG/M metagenome (GOLD analysis project Ga0299914, IMG submission 201361) | Soil microbial communities from uranium-contaminated site in the Upper Colorado River Basin, Wyoming, United States - RVT153D57 (version 2) ...
CGGAAATGGACGGCGAGAACATGGACTTCGGTCCTCCTGCTCTCTTTCGTGTTTACGACGTTGACCACCGGGATCATGCATGCCGTCGGCTACACGGGACGGATCGGCCCGCTCACCGTGATGCAGGTCCACATCGGTGGCGCCGTTGCTGCGCTGACTCTGATGTGGTTCCACTATCGGTCCCATCCCGTGCGCATCAACCGGACGATCGATCTGAGCAGACGCGGGTTCCTCCGAACCGCGACATTCGCAGCCGTTTCCGGCATCACTTGGATCTCACTCGAAGGAACACTCGACGCACTCGGAGCATCAGGCGGTCAACGACGGTTCACCGGATCTCACGAGAGAGGCTCGTTCGAGCCTCAACACCTACCCGTCACCTCCTGGCTCGACGACCGTGTTCAACACATCGACGGCGACGAGTGGAGCATCGATGTCAACGGTCGTTCGGTCGGCCTGTTGGAAATCGAATCGCTGCACCACGAGTCCTTTGACTCCGTACTCGATTGCACCAGCGCCTGGTATTCCCAGCAAACCTGGACAGGAGTGAGACTGGACCGACTCTTCGACCCCGGGAGCCATCGGTCGATCGAAGTCCGGTCACAGACCGGTTATGCCCGCAGGTTCCCGGCGAGGGACCTCCACAAGTTGTGGCTTGTCACCCATGTCGGAGGTGAGCCACTCAGCCCGGGCCACGGCTACCCGGCCCGTATCGTCGCCCCCGACCGCCGGGGATTTTGGTGGGTCAAATGGGTCACCTCGATCCAGAGCTCGGACCTCCCATGGTGGATCCAATCCCCATTCCCGCTCACCTGAGCCTGCACCGTGTTGTGCTCGAGGTCTCTCACGAAGCTTTCTCGATCGAGATCAGCCCGGCTCGACTGGCAACCTCCGAAGGGGTGGTTATGCTGCCGTCGAACACAACACGCGCTCATCAAGAGCGGCGGAGGGACAGGCCCGTAGAAGCCGCGGCAACCAGCGCAAACACGCAAGGTGCCAATGCCTGATTCGATGAGAGCCTGAGCGGATTTCCCGCTCGGGGCGCTCGAGAGCGCGTCGAGACAAAGGAATCCGCGAATGACATTGGAACAAAGCCACCCTCGACCATCACCCTGCGAAGTGTTGCTGCAGGTCTCCGGGTCCCCCCATATCTCGGAGTGTTGCCCGTGTAGAACCTCTCGGGTGATCCATCCGGGAGCCTCCGTTCGCAACGGACGGCCTTCCTAGCTCCGACGCAAACACCCGAGAGTCCTTCGAGGACAATCCAGTCCCGACCCACCGCGTCGTCTGGTCCCCTGATTGAGGAGTGCATTCGTGTCGTTCCATCCATTTCCATCTCTCGACGAAACATCGGCCACAGGTCCGGCGTCGTTCGGCTCCGATCCGTGTAGTTGCTCTCGGGCGGCTTGATCTCGCGCCAACTTTGCACGGCTAGCGCTTGTCACGACGCCACCGCCCGAGAGCCGCATCCGACCATATGCGATGCCGGTGTCGTAATCCCTGAACCCCTTCCATTGATGAGGAGATTCTCAAAATGTCCATTCGCCTTCGGGTCGGTCAGTCTCGACCCAAATACAGATCACTGTTCGCCACGCTCACAATCACCGTCGCCTTTCTGCTGGCTGCATGTGGCGGTGGCAGCACGGCTGGTGAGGTCGACGAGATCACCGTCGACTGGGCCTACTACAACCCGGTGAGCCTGGTCCTCAAGGACAACGGGTGGCTTGAGGAGGAGCTCCCTGGCGTCGCGGTGAACTGGGTTCGCTCTGACGGGAGCAACAAGGCGATCGAGTTTTTGAACTCCCGGAGCGCCCAGTTCACCTCGACCGCTGGTGCGGCCAGCCTGTTGGCCCGGATCAACGGCAGTCCGATCAAGGCGATCTACGCCTACTCCCGGCCGGAGTGGACCGCGCTGGTCACCAACGGCGGTAGTGGGATAGCCGCTGTCGAGGATCTGGCAGGCAAGAGTGTGGCGGTCACCCGTGGTACCGACCCCTACATCTTCCTGCTGCTGGCGTTGGCTGACCACGGTCTGTCCGAGGATGACATCGAGACCGTGTTGTTGCAGCACGCCGATGGCCGCAATGCGTTGATCGACGGTTCGGTGGACGCCTGGGCCGGTTTGGATCCGATGATGGCCGAAGCCGAGTTGGAGCAGGGTGCCGAGCTGTTCTACCGGGCTCCGGAGTTGAATACCTGGGGGATCCTCAACACTGACGAACAGTTCGCTGCCGACCACCCCGAGGTGGTCGAAGCGGTGATCCGAGCTTACGAGCGTGGTCGGGAGTGGGCTATCGAGAATCCCGACGGTCTCGCCGAGATCCTGGCCGAAGCGGCGGGACTAACCCCTGAGGTCGCGGCCCGTCAGCTGGAACGCACCGATCTGACCACGCCGGCCATCGGCGAAACCCAACGGGAGACCATCCTGGCCGCAGGCCTGGCATTGCAGGCGGCGGAGATCATCGAAGCCGACGTGGACGTCGAGGCGACGCTCGACGAGCTATTCGACGCCTCATTCACCAACTCGTTGGAGGTGTCGGGATGACCAAGACAATGACACGTCTCCGGGAGCCTGAGGCTCCCGGAGAACCCAAACGACCCAAGAGGGGACGCGCCCGGTTCGGGCGCGTCGTCTTGGCGATGATCGTCCCGGTCGTCGTGTTGGTGCTCTGGGAGCTCGGGGCGGTGGCCGGGTTGATCTCGACCCGGCTCATCCCGCCACCGTCCACCATTGTCGAGACCCTGGCCGGTCTGGCCGGTGACGGGGAGTTGTGGGTGCATAGTCTGGCCACGACACTTCGGGTCCTGGCCGGCTTTGCCGTCGGAGCGGTCATCGGCACGCTCCTTGGTGCGGCCACAGGAGTCTCGGACCGATTCCAGACCTTGTTCGACCCGTCACTGCAGGCGTTGCGGAACATCCCGTCGATCGCGTGGACCCCACTGTTCATCCTCTGGTTCGGGATCTTCGAAACCTCCAAGGTGTTGATGATCGCCTTGGGCGTGTTCTTCCCCGTCTACCTGACGTTCTCGGGAGCCATCGCCTCGGTGGATCGGGGTCTGGTCGAAGTGGGGAGGGCGTACGGGTTCGGCACCCCAACCCTGATTCGGCGGATCCTGTTTCCGGCGTCGCTGCCCACCTATGTGATCGGGCTACGCAACGGTCTCGGGTTGGGGTGGATGTTCGTGGTCGCCGCGGAGTTTCTCGGAGCGAGCGAAGGGCTCGGCTATCTGCTGGTGGACGGGCAGCAGACCGGGCGTCCCGCGGTGATCATCGCCTCCATTGTGATGTTCGCATTCCTCGGCAAGGTGACCGACAAGATCCTGGCGTCGGCCGGTGCCCGATTCACCTACTGGCAGGACGGGTTCGTTCGGCAAGGTGCAGGCTCGTGATCCAACTGGCCGGTGTTTCCAAACGATTTGCGACCGGGCTGCTCGCCGTCGCCGGCATCGATCTAAACGTGGCTCGCCATGAGATCGTTGCCGTCATCGGCCCCAGCGGCTGTGGCAAGTCCACCATTCTCCGGCTCATCGCCGGGCTGGACGAACCCACCGCCGGCACTGTGTACGTCGACGGCCACCAGGTCCACGGGCCGGACAGGTCAACCGGGATAGTTTTCCAACAACCCCGGCTCATGCCCTGGCTCAACGTCACCAACAACGTCTCCTTCGGTCTCCAACACAACGGCGACCACACCCTGGAGACGAGCGAGGTGATCGACCGGGTCGGGCTCGCTGCGTTTGCCGCAGCATTGCCCCGCGAGCTCTCCGGCGGCATGGCCCAGCGGGTGGCCATCGCCCGGGCACTGGTCACCAAACCACCGGTACTGCTACTCGACGAGCCCTTCAGTTCCCTCGACGCCTTCACTCGCATCGACCTCCAAACCCATCTGCTCGAAGTATGGGACTGGTACCGGCCGACCACTCTGCTCGTCACCCACGACATCGACGAGGCACTCATCCTCGCCGACAGGGTCATAGTCCTCGGTGCCAGCCCCGGAGCCATACAAGCGGACATCACCGTCGACCTGGACCGGCCCCGCTCGCGGACCGACCCCGCGTTCCACCGGCTCCAGGATCTGTCCATGGAACAGCTCGGCCGATCGCGAATTGGAGCCGGGGAGTGAACCAGCTGCCCGATGCACGGCTTTCACGTGCACCAGGTCTCGGAAACCGCCACCTGATGCTATAGCAACGCTCTTTCGGTGCCCCCGGCAGGATTCGAACCTGCGCTCCCGGCTCCGGAGGCCGGTGCTCTATCCCCTGAGCTACGGGGGCGGGCGATTGTTGATGGTACGCCGCGCGGGCGGCCAACCCCGCAATGACTTGTACCCTCCCGTGCGATGAGCGATCGAGACCAGAACGAGGACAACGAGAGCAGCGGGAAACGGTTGGCGTCGGCGACCGGGGTGGGGCGTGGCCATCGGTGCCGGGCTGGGCGCGGCGCTGTTCGCGGCCACCGGCGATGTGATTTGGGTCGCGATCGGACCGGCATTCGGCGCCGCCTTTGGCGCGGTCTTCAGCAACGTGAAGCATTGAGCTCCGGCCCCCTATGAAGTATCGCTCGACCAGAGGTCACTCCGAGACCGTCGACTTCTCCACAGCCATCGTGCGAGGGCTGGCCCCGGACGGGGGCCTCTATGTCCCCGAGCAGTTTCCCTCTCTTCCCCGGGGCTGGGATACCTGGTCCTACGAGCAGGCCGTTTCGGAGACCCTCGATCTCTACGGCGCCTCCGAAACCGGTCACCTGGTGAAAGAGGCCGCTGCACAGTTCCATCATCCGGAGATCGCTCCCATCATCCCCGTGGGAGACGTGGAGTTGCTCGAGCTCTTTTGGGGCCCCACCCTGTCGTTCAAAGACCATGCCCTCCAGGTGTTGGCGAGGCTCCTCGATCGGGAGGTTGACGACGACGGCGTCGTTCTGGGGGCCACCAGTGGTGACACCGGCTCCGCGGCGATTGAAGCGTGCCGGGGCCGCCAAAACCTCATGATCGTCATCCTCTTCCCCGAAGCCCGCGTCAGCGACTTCCAGCGGCGGCAGATGACGACGGTCGATGCCGAGAATGTGAGGGCGATTGCGGTCCGTGGAACCTTCGACGACTGTCAACGTATGGTCAAGGAGGCGTTTGCCTCCTATCCACACCTCCTCGCGGTCAACTCGATCAATTGGGGCCGGCTTGCGGTTCAGACGGGTTTCCATATCCATGCGGCGGCGCGGATGGGAGAGGCATACGACCTCATCGTGCCGACCGGGAACTTCGGGAATGTCTACTCGGCATGGCTGGCGAAGCAGATGGGTGCGCCTATCGAGACCATCACCATCGCCAACAATGCCAATCACGGTCTCAGTGATCTGGTGAACACGGGGGCGATGCCCACCGCCGACGTGAAACAGACAATGGCACCGGCTATGGACATCCAGGTGCCCTCGAATCTGGAGCGTTTCTCTGCTGACCCCACGAAAGAGTTCGAGGCGAGCTGGTCGACCGACGAACAGATCATCGAGACGATCGCAGAAGTCCAGAGGACCCACGGCTACCGGCTGGATCCCCACACGGCGACCGGGTGGAGGGCTGCCGAGGAGAGGCGAGGAAATAGACGACAGCTCGTGGTGGCCACAGCCCACCCGGCGAAATTCGATGACGGCACTGCGCCACCGTCCTGGTTCCCGCCGTTGAATGGGCTTGAAGAGCACTCGGTGGTCATCGATGCCGATATCGCCGAGCTGGAGCATCGAATCTCTGTGAAGCGATAGCTTTGCGCAACCAACGCAACCGGCTACTATGCGAGTAGCTGGTGCGAGACGTACCAGTCATTCCCGCCACACCACTCAGGACTCTCCTGCGTGAATGCGTCTGTTGACGCCGACGGGAAGCTTCCGATCCGTCAATACCTTCACGGGGATTAGTCACGAAGGATCCAATGACCACACGAGCTCAACTGCAGAGCAAATCAATCGATGAGCTGCGAGAGGTGGCCTCGGCCGCCGGTATCGACACCGACGGGCTACAGAAGTCCAAGTTGATTGCCGCACTCATGGAAGCGGGTGAAGTCAAGGAAGGCGGGCCGACCGAAGAGGTCGACCTGCCCAAGGCCACACCGCGCTCGGAGAGATCAGACACGCCGGACGTCAGGTCCGAAGATAGATCTGATCCGAGGGGTGATGACAACGGCGATAGCGGCAGAGATGACAACAGAAGTGGTGGCGGTGGCGGCCGACAACGCAATCGACGCCGTCGTGAAGAAGACCGCGTGCCCGAGGATCAACTCGAGATGCGTGAGGGGATCCTCGACATTCTCCCGGAGGGTTACGGATTTCTTCGCGTGACCGGATACAAATCGGGTGACAAAGACGTCTACGTCTCCGCCAATCAGGTTCGCAAGTTCCGCCTCCGCAAAGGCGACATCGTCTCAGGCCCGATCCGACCACCACGATCCAAGGAGAAATTCCCCGCGGTCGTCCGAATCGCCAGCGTCAACGGGATGGACCCCGATGAGGCCATGAACAGACCGAAGTTCGAGGGTCTCACTCCGCTTTTCCCAGACGTCCGGCTCAGACTCGAGGTCGAAGGCAAGTCAAACAACATCCTCACCAGGATCGTCGACCTGATCGCCCCCATCGGGAAAGGTCAGCGTGGACTGATCGTCTCGCCGCCCAAGGCCGGGAAGACGACGGTCCTCCAGGAGATCGCCCAGTCGATCACCGCGAACAACCCGGAGTGCTATCTGATGGTCGTTCTCGTCGACGAGCGTCCCGAAGAGGTCACCGACATGCAGCGAACGGTGAAAGGTGAGGTCATCTACTCCACCTTCGACCGTCCCGCCGAAGAGCACACTCAGGTGTCGGAGCTCGCCATCGAGCGGGCCAAGCGGCTGGTGGAGATGGGCACCGACGTGGTCATCGTCCTCGACTCGATCACCCGTCTCGCCCGGGCCCACAACCTGGCGACACCGGCGTCTGGCCGAATTCTCTCCGGTGGTGTCGACTCACAGGCGCTGTACCCGCCGAAGCGGTTCTACGGTGCGGCACGCAACATCGAAGAGGGCGGGTCGCTCACCATTCTGGGGACAGCCCTCGTCGAGACCGGGTCAAAGATGGACGAGGTCATCTATGAGGAGTTCAAGGGAACCGGCAACATGGAGCTCCATCTCGACCGTAAGCTCGCCGACAAGCGGATCTACCCGGCAGTCAACATCGAGATGTCGGGAACACGTAAGGAAGAGCTGCTGTTCGACAGGACGGAGCTGAACCAGGTTTGGAAGCTCCGCAGAGTCCTTCTCGCTCTCGAGCCCGGAGCCGCCATCGAGCTCCTGATCGATCGCCTGAAGACAACCAAGTCGAACGCCGAGTTCCTCGCCGAGGTGGCGAAGAGCAGCGGCTGAACAGCTACTTTTCAGGAGGGCATTTTGAAGACCGAAACCCATCCCAACTACGACGTCACCAAGGTGACGTGCTCCTGTGGCAACACGTTCGAGACCCGGAGCACAAAACCCGGCGAAATGCACATCGAGCTGTGCAACGAGTGCCATCCCTTCTTTACCGGGAAACAAAAGGTCGTCGACTCCGGTGGCCGTGTCGAGCGGTTCCAGCGTCGTTACGGGAAGAGCACCTTCACCAAGGCTGGTGAGGTGTCTGAGTCCGACGCCGACTCCGAGGACGGGGATTCTGACTCAGAGTGAGTCGGCCGCGCCCCAGGGCAGCGGACACATCGACCCCACGGCCACGGTGGGGGGACAGGCCGTAATCGAGGGCGTCATGATGCGCGCCCCGACGGCGTGGTCGGTGGCAGTGCGTCAGCCCGACGGTGGCATCACCGCGCGGCGTAACGACTTATCCCGCCTTGCCGAGCGAAATCGCTGGGCAAAGATTCCCTTCATCCGGGGCATCTTTGTTCTGGGGGAGTCGCTCACGCTGGGTTTCAAGGCGCTCTCGTGGTCGGCGCAGGTCGCCACCGAGGAGGAGGAGAAACCGCTGACGGGCGCTCAGATCGGGTGGACCATGGCGTTGGCGTTCGCTTTCTTCGCCGGAGTATTCATCCTCTTGCCGGCGGTCGCCGCCGGTTTCGTATCCAATGACTCCGACCTCCTGTTCAGTGTCATCGAAGGTGTGATCCGTCTGGCGCTGTTCATCGGCTACATATGGCTGATCGGCCGATCGGCTGAGATCGCCAGAGTTTTCGAGTATCACGGGGCGGAGCACATGTCGATTCACGCCTACGAGGCCGGCGAGCCGCTCAGCATCGATTCGGTGCGGCGCTACCCACCGGAGCACCCCCGTTGTGGGACCAGTTTCCTGCTCATCGTCGTGCTCGGTTCGATCGTCCTGTTCACGTTTCTCGGCCAACCGGGGATTCTGTTCCTCGTTGTCTCGCGACTTCTCGGTATCCCGCTCATCGCCGGCTTGGCATACGAGTTGCTGCGCTGGTCCGGCACGCGGCCCGACGGTCGCCTGGCCGTGGTGCTGGCACGACCGGGGATCTGGCTTCAGAAGCTGACCACGTCCGTACCCACCGAAGACCAGATCGAGGTGGCAGTCTCGAGTCTCGTGGTCGCACTCAATGACGAGCAGTTCGCCGACGTGTCCTCCCGCGGGGGCATCCCGGCGACCGCAATTGCCGTGAGGGAGACCGCTCAGGTCGGAGGGCTGTGATGGAACAGGGTCTCAGTGAGCGTCTCAATGAGATCGAGACCATCTTCGAGGAGGTCGAGTCCTCGCTCGCCGACCCCGAGATTCTCTCGGATCCCTCCCAGGTTGCCGAGTTGGGGAAGAAGCATTCCGACTTGAAGGACACGGTTGCCGATATCCGTCGTTGGCGCGCCGCGCAGATCGATCTCGAAGAGGCCCGGGACATGGCCGAGGACCCCGACATGGCGCAGATGGCCCATGATCTGGAGAAGGAGGTCGCGGATCTGGAGGAGCGCATCAAACGGTCGCTGGTCCCCAGGGATCCCAACGATTCCAAGGACGTGATCGTCGAAATCCGCGCCGGGGTCGGGGGTGATGAGGCGGCGATTTGGGCCGGTGATCTTCTCCGTATGTATCAGAAGTACACCGAGCGGCTTGGATTTCGCCTCGAGGAGATGGAGATTTCAGAGTCGGAGACGGGGGGCTATGACAAGGTCACCGTGTCGGTCAAAGGAAATGGGGCATTCTCCAAGCTCAAGTTCGAGGGTGGAGTACACCGCGTGCAGCGGGTTCCCAAGACCGAATCCCAGGGTCGCGTGCACACCTCGACCGCCACTGTCGCCGTCCTACCCGAGGCAGAGGAAGTAGATATCGAGATCGACCCCAACGACGTTCGGGTCGATGTGTACCGATCGACCGGCCCCGGTGGTCAGTCGGTCAACACCACCGACTCAGCGGTACGACTGACCCATGAGCCCACCGGTATCCGGGTCTCGATGCAAGACGAGAAGAGTCAACTCCAGAACAAGGAGAAGGCGTGGCGGGTCCTCCGCTCGAGACTTTTGCAGATGGAACAGGAGAAGGCTGCCGCCGAATTGGCGGGTGCCCGAAAGAGCCAGGTTGGTACGGGTGGCCGCTCGGAGAAGATCAGGACATACAACTACAAAGACAACCGGGTCACCGACCACAGAATCGGTCTCACCATCAAGAGGTTGGACTCGGTCCTCGAGGGCGACCTCGACGACCTCGTCTCCGCCATGGCCGCCGCCGACCAGGCCGAGAGGCTGTCGGATCCTGCAACCTAATGCTGTAGGGACCGTATATGGTCCCTACAGCGTCTGGAACGACGCGGACGACCCAGCGGCATTCCGCAACCATCCCTGGCAGACTGTCTAGTCCCCATGGAGCAGATTCCGCCGCATGAGCTGAGCCGACTGGAGGCCATCGCGGGCCCGAGCAAGCCGCTCCAAGAACTCGTGGCGAGGCGTCTCGGCGGTGAGCCGCTCCAGTACATCGAAGGCACCGCTCCATTCGGTCCACTCGACCTGCTGGTCGACGAGCGGGTGCTGGTTCCACGGCCCGAGACCGAGGGTCTCTTCGATATCGCAACCAAAATGGTGCGCAATCCAGAGGTCGTGGTTGATCTGTGCACCGGCTCGGGAGCTTTGGCGCTGGCCTTGAAACAGGAGTTTCCCTCGGCAGCGGTGTTCGCCACCGACATCTCCGAGGATGCCATCTCGGTGGCCGTCGAGAACAAACATCGCAACAGTCTCGATGTCTATCTTGCTGCCGGAGATCTCTACGACCCGCTGCCTGCCTCGCTCCTCGGCGAGGTGGATCTTCTCGTCGCCAACCCGCCTTATGTCTCCGAAGCCGAGTTCGATTCGCTGCCGGAGGACGTGAAGCGGGAGCCGCGTGTAGCCCTCGTGGCGGGTCGGACCGGGTTGGAGGTGATCCAACGAATCGGCGCCTCCGCCTCCCGATGGCTTCGCCCTGGCGGCGTGCTGGTGTGTGAAATCGGCGAGAGACAGGGCATCTGGGCAGCGAGCTCATTCCTCGATCTCCCTACCGTTGTCCGCCAGGATCTCTCCGGCCGCGACCGCTACGTGGTCGCCGTCAAGCCATGATCGAGGCCGCTCTCGAGGCAATCCTCGACGGACAAGTCATCGGGCTTCCTACGGACACGGTCTACGGGATCGGGGTTGACCCGTTCAATCTCGACGCGGTGGCTCGCCTGTTCGAACTCAAAGGGCGACCCGACCACAAGCCGATCGGTGTTCTGGTTGGAACTGTCGAACAGGCCGCTGAGATCGGGCAGATCAGCGGGGACGCTGAACGACTGGCGAGACAGTTCTGGCCGGGCGCTCTCACCCTGATCGTGACTCCCCGGGTGGTGATGGCCGATTGGGTGGGAGACAAACAGCGGCGAACTATCGGTGTGCGCGTGCCGGATCATCCGGTGGCAACGGAGCTCCTCGAATTGGCTGGACCCCTTGCGGTCACATCGGCCAACGAGTCCGGAGGTGAGGAGACGATGAACGCCCATGCGGCTCGCCAGATCTTCGGGGACCGGGTCGCCGTCTACGTCGAAGGCACGGCGCCCGGGGGAGAGGCCTCGACCGTGGTCGACGCTACGGGGTCGAGACTGACCATTCTGAGAGAAGGCCCGGTCGAGATCCACTGACATTACGCTCGACCCATGATCTCAATGGACCCGATAGAGCAGGTCGACCCGGCTGTCGCCGGGTTGATTCGAAAAGACCTGGAACGGCAGAACTCACACATCCATCTAATCGCGTCGGAGAATTTCGCCTCCCCGGCGGTGATGCAAGCCTCGGGTTCGGTGTTCACCAACAAATACGCCGAGGGCTACCCGGGTCGCCGCTACTACGAGGGTTGTCAGGTTGTCGATGAGGTCGAACAACTGGCCATCGACCGCGCAAAGCAACTGTTTGGGGCGGAGTACGCCAATGTTCAGGCCCACTCCGGCGCCCAGGCCAATATGGCCGCCTATTTCTCTGTGATCGAGCCGGGCGACACGGTGCTCGGTATGCGTCTCGACCACGGGGGCCATCTAACCCACGGGTCACCCGTCAACTTCACCGGGCTCTACTACAACTTCGTGGCCTACGGTGTCGACCCTGAGACCGAGTTCATCGACATGGATGAGGTCAGGCTTCTCGCTAAGGAGCACCAACCCAAGATCCTTCTGGCTGGTTTCTCCGCCTACTCGCGCACCCTCGACTACCAGGGCTTTCGCGACATCGCCGATGAGGTCGGGGCGGTGCTGATGGTCGATGCGGCCCATTTCATCGGACTGGTCGCCGGCAATTCCCATCCCTCGCCGGTACCTCTCGCCGACATCGTGACCGCAACTACCCACAAGGCCTTGCGTGGCCCGCGTGGTGGCCTCGTCCTCGCCAAGGAGGAGTTCGGTCAACAGATCAACAAGGGAGTCTTCCCCAACGTCCAGGGCGGCCCCATCGAGTCCCAGATCGCGGCCAAGGCGGTCTGCTTCCTCGAGGCCAGCCGGCCCGAGTTCTCCGAGTACACCGATCAGATAGTCGCCAACGCTTCAGCGATGGCTCGCCAGACACAAGATGAGGGGGTCAGGGTGGTCTCGGGGGGCACGGACAATCACCTATACCTGATCGACCTTCGCTCCGTGGACGAAGGTCTGACTGGCAAGGAGGCCGCCGGGATGCTCGACTCGATCGGCATCACCCTCAACTTCAACACGATCCCAAACGACCCCCGGCCTCCCTACCGCGCCTCCGGTCTACGGATCGGCACTCCTGCCATGACAACGCAGGGGATGAAGGAGGAACAGGCCTCCGAGGTGGCATCACTGATCTGCCGTGCTCTGAAGGAGCGTGACGACGAGAGATCGCTCAGCGAGGTTGCCGGGAGGGTTTCCGAACTGTCGGCGGAGTTCTCGCCATACCCGGCAGACTTCGTCGGCCACGTCTGATCTTTGAATGAAACGCCGCAGGGACCGTATGTGGTCCCTACAGCATTAGGTTACAGGTCGAGGGCTCGGGTCAGGAACGCCGCCATCTGCCCGCGAGTGACGTAGTCGTTTGGGCAGAACCTGGTGTTGGACGGCGGGTTGCATCCTGTCGTGATGCCGGATGCGGCGAGCGATTCGATGTCTGCTTCGAACCCGGATCCATTGTCGTCGGAGAAGTCGATGCCACTGGCTTGGGGCAGATTCAAGGCCCGGGCGATGAACGCCGCCATCTGACCACGAGTCACGTAGCTGTCCGGGCAAAACCTGGTATTGATGGGTGGGTTGCAACCTCTGGTGATGTCGGCGCTGGCAAGTCGGACGATCGAATCTGCAAACACGGAATTGCTGACATCGCTGAAGTCGACATCCGAGTCCTTGGGAAGTCCCAACGCGCGTACGAGAAATGCGGCCATCGCGCCCCTGGTCAGCGGTTGGTCGGGGCAGAATCGATCGTTGGTGGGTGGATTACACCCTTGAGTGATGTCAGCTCCGGCGATCTTCTCGATGGCATCTTCGAATGCGGAGCCGTCGTCGTCACAGAAGGTGCCCCGGCAACTGACGGCGTATCCCGTCGCGTCGAAGAGAAGTTGGGTGGCCCACCATCCCGAACTGTCGACATAGGTTCCGATGGCTACGAACTTGACCTTCGGGTTGAGGATGTTGGCGAGATGAGGAGGCGAGTTCATCCACAGGTCGTGGACACCCTGGCAGTCGGACATGGTGTGATCGGAGTGCATTGCAATGTTCTCACTCCACACGATCCACGAATCGGGAAGGATGTCCTGACGACGTGAATCCGGCATGTGCTCGAAGTCGTTGAACCGCATCCACTCGGACCAATCCCGCACGGGGGGGACCAGGTCGCGGGCCATCTGAAGGTCTCCGAGCCCGGCGGCCGCCCGTGCCTCGTTGGCGCCCTTCAGCAAACAGTCCTCGAACGCGTCACGGCTCGATGCAGCCCGCGCCGGGGGCGAAGCGACGATCCCGACCATCGTGATCAGTATCAGAAAGAATGCGACGCGTGCGAGTGTCGACCAGCGGTTTGTGACTCTGCCCATTGCCTCCCTGAGTTCCGACCGAGGCTCCCGGATGCCCAATCGGAACGAGTTTCAAACTCTTCGTCCAGAATTTCTACGATGACCCCGGTTCCCGGCAAGTTGGAGTTACCAGCGCGACGACTCCACTATCCCGACGTCATCGGCCACGGAGAGTACACATCTTTTCTCGAAAGCGTCGCTGACAGTGAGAAAGTCCAGGAGAATCGAAAGCGACAGCGAACGGATGCCGTGCAGAGGAGACTCAGAGGTCGAGGGCGCGGGCCAGGAACGTTGCCATCTGCCCGCGGGTGACGTAATCATTTGGGCAGAACCGGGTGTTCTCCGGCGGGTTACACCCTGTGGTGATCCCGGCGGCGGCGAGCGACTCGATATCTGCCTCGAACGAAGAGGTGTTGTCGTCGGTGAACTCGGTTCCCCGCGCTGCAGGCAAATCGAGGGCTCGGGTCAGGAACGCCGCCATCTGCCCGCGGGTCACAAAGCTGTCGGGGCAGAAGAGACTGTTTGCCGGAGGGTTACAACCCCTGGCGATGTCGGCACCGGCAAGACGCACGATCTGATCGGCGAAGATGGAGCCACCGACGTCGTCGAAATCGACTTCGTAGCCGTCGGGAAGGCTCAGGGCACGGGTCAGGAATGCGGCGATCGCACCTCTGGTTATCGGTTCGTCCGGGCAGAACCGGTCGTTGGCTGGGGGATTGCACCCCTGGGTGATTCCGGCCCTTGCGATGGTTTCGATGTCGTCCTCAAAGACGGATGCATCGTCGTCACAGAAGGCGCCTTGGCACGATGTCTGATATCCCTCGGCGTCGAAGAAGAGCTGAGTGACCCACCAACCCGAATCGTCGACGTACGCACCGATGACCACATAGCCGACCTTCGGGTTGAGGATATTGGCCTGGTGGCCGGCCGAATTCATCCACATATCGTGGATTCGATCGCATTGAGACATGTCCGTGGCGCCG
>Ga0299914_10001805_pt1 | contig 14430 bp, 12 predicted proteins | sample RVTome_10_FD_201361 | JGI IMG/M metagenome (GOLD analysis project Ga0299914, IMG submission 201361) | Soil microbial communities from uranium-contaminated site in the Upper Colorado River Basin, Wyoming, United States - RVT153D57 (version 2) ...
CGCGTGGTCTACGACACGGTCAACGGTCTCCCCGACCCCGGTGAGTTCGAGTGGACCTTCCGGGTCGGATGACTGTTAGGAAAGCCCTCCTTATGAAAGCACTCTGGGACCTTCATCCAGCAGTCTTCTGAAGGTGGCGCCGTCGATGATCGGCACGCCGAGTTCCTCGGCCTTCTGTGCCTTTGATGCACCGGGCGAATCTCCCACGATGAGGGCGGTCGTCTTTCCCGATACCGATCCTGTCGCTTTGCCGCCGCGAGCCTCGATGGCGGCCTGTGCCTCTTCACGCGTGAACCCTTCGACAGTTCCCGAGATCACGAACGTCGTCCCTGCAAGAAGATCGTCAGTTGCCGAAACGTCAACATCGTCGATCAGCTTCACTCCTGCAGCACCCAGCTTCCCCACCAGTTCCTGATTTGCCGGGTCGGCCGCCCATTCCACGACCGCCGAGGCGATGGTCTGCCCAACCCCGCTGATCTCCAAAATCTCTTCTTCGGTTGCGTCAAGCAGAGCCGGCAACCCCCCGAAGTGGCGGACCAGTGCCCGGGCCATCGTGCCGCCGACATGTCTGATACCCAGGGCTGTCAGCAGGCGCGGCACCGGCCTCTGCTTCGCCTCGGCGATCGCCGCTTTGAGGTTGGTGACGGAGATCTCACCCCAACCTTCTCTACCCCTGAGTTGGTCGACATCGAAAGTGAACAGATCCGCCGCATCCTTGACCAGGCCCTCGCCCAGCAGCATGTCGATCGTCTTGTAGCCCATGTGCTCGATGTCCATCCCTCCCCGTCCGGAGAAGTGAAAGAGCCACTCCCGGAGCCGCGATGGGCACTCGTATCCACCCGTGCATCGCGCCACGGCCTCGCCATCTGGGCGCAGTATCGGGCTGCCGCAGAACGGGCATTCAGAAGGCATCGTCCAGACTCTCTCCTCGCCGGTGCGAGCTGCAACCACAGGGCCTACCACTTCGGGGATCACATCTCCGGCCCTTCTCACTATCACCTGGTCTCCGATCCGCACGTCTTTCAACGCGACCTGGTCCTGATTGTGAAGTGTTGCGAGCCCGACGGTGGCGCCGCCGACAAAGACCGGCTCCAGCACGGCAAACGGCGTTGCGGCGCCGGTCCGGCCAATGTTGATCGCGATGTCCTTGAGACGCGTCACCTGCTCCTCGGGTGGGAACTTGTAGGCAATTGCCCAACGTGGGGCCTTGGATGTGAACCCGAGACGGTCCTGCTCTGCGAGCGAATCGACTTTGACCACCACTCCATCCGTCTGATACTCCTCGTCATGTCGACTCTTCTCCGCCTCCGAGACGTACGCCATGACCTCATCGAGGGTTTCAACCCGCCGCGATGATGGGTTGACCTTGAAACCGAGCGAGCTCAGATACTCCATGGTCGTTGTGTGCGACGTCAGGTCGGGGCCGCGTTCGATTAGACCCAGTTGATACACCCAGATGTCGATGCCGCGGCGTGCGGTGATTGCCGGATCCTTCTGGCGGACCGACCCGGCCGCCGCGTTCCGGGCATTGGCGAACAGACGATCATCGTTCTCTGCCTGGCGGCGGTTGAGCTCGTTGAATGCGTTATAGGGCATATACACCTCACCACGCACCTCGAGCACTGACGGAGGAGAGGCAGTGTGGAGTCGGAGGGGAATCGAGTCGATTGTCCGCAGATTCGCCGTTATGTCCTCCCCGGTGGTGCCATCACCCCTCGTCGCCCCGGTAACCAGAGTTCCCTCGCGATAGATCAGAACAACGGCGAGACCGTCGACTTTCAGCTCACATGAATAGGCAGAAGGCTCATCGCCGAGCTGGCGGACCAGACGCTGGCGCCATGCCTTGAGATCAGACTCACTCTCCGCATTATCGAGTGAGAACAAAGGCCGCAGATGCTCGACCGGGGCGAAAAGGTCTCCGATCGGCGTCCCTACCCGTTGCGTGGGCGAATCGCTGGTGACCAGATCGGGATGGGCAGCCTCGAGTTCGCGCAGCTCGGCGACCAGGGCATCGAACTGGGCGTCGCTGACCGTCGGGTCGTCGAGGATGTAGTAGCGGTGAGCGTGTTCACGGATCGCCTGGCGGAGCTCTTCGACCCGTTCCTCTGGCTTGATCATCAGCGGGGACGTTAACCGACGGCTGTCACGAAACCGTTGATGCGATCAAGGCACCGCCCAGCACCATGTCGCGGTCGTAGAAAGCCACGGTTTGGCCGGGCGCAATTGCGCTCTGGCGCTCGTCGAAGACCAGCCGGCCGCCTTCGATGGTCGCTGCGACCGGATCGCCGTGTGCCCGGTATTGGGCCATGACCAGACCGGAATGGCCCTCGCCTGTTGTCCAGGTGACTTGTTCGAGTTCAACCCCACCGACACCGAGCTCGTCGCGACTTCCGAGAACCACTGTCGAACTTGCCTGATCGATGCGGACGACGAAACGTGGCTCTCCCATCGCGACACCCAGACCGCGGCGCTGGCCGATGGTGAAGCCGGCGATTCCCTCATGTTCGCCAATGGTGTTTCCTGCTGTGTCCACCACCTCCCCTGGATTGAAGACCCCCGGCGCATGCTCGGATAGGAAACCCCGATAATCGCGCTGTCCAACGAAACAGATATCCATTGACTCGGGCTTCCGTGCGGTGCGAAGGCCCATCCCGGCGGCAACGTTTCGCACCTGCGGCTTGGTGAGCTCTCCGACCGGAAAGCGGGTTCGCGACAGCTCGCGCTGGGTCAGCATGGAAAGCACGTACGACTGATCCTTGGCGGCATCTTCGCCGCGATGCAGGGTCCAGGCTTCACCGTTTTGTTTGGAGCGGGCGTGGTGCCCCGTTACCAGGACGTCGCTGTCGAAGTCATCGAGGCGGTTGAGAAGCCGATCGAACTTAACGGTTCGGTTGCATTCGATACATGGGTTGGGTGTTCTCCCCGACGCGTAATCGGTGACAAACCTGTCGACCACGCCACCCTTGAACTCGTCGGAGTAGTCGAGCACGTAGTACGGGATGTCGAGCTGGGCAGCGACCCTGCGGGCATCCTCGGCGTCGGAGACCGTGCAGCAACCGGCCGTTGGAGCCTCGCCGTTGGGTCCGGACCACAGCTTGAGCGTGACTCCCACAACCTCGTGGCCCGCGTCCTTCATCAAGGCTGCCGCCACCGAGGAGTCGACACCACCGGACATTGCGACGAGTGCCTTCATCGCAGCTCACCCACCAGTTTGATCACTACTTGCGCGGCCCGGTCTGCCTCGTCCCGGGTCGAGGTCCAGCCGAAGCTGAACCGGACGGACTCCCGTGCCTCGGATGCGGTCAATCCCATCGCCTCGAGCACATGGGAAACGGTGGCTGCACCTGATTGACAGGCCGAGCCCGCAGAGGCAGCAATACCCTCTTTGTCGAGACGCATCAGGAGGGCCTCGTTGCGAACGCCGGGAAAGCGAATGTTCAAGTGGTGCGGTGAACGGTCCGAAGCCGGCGTATTGACAATTGCATCGGGGACGGCGTCTATGAGGCTCAGTCCGAACTTGTCCCTGATTCCCCCGACCTCGCCCACGAACCGATCGCGATCGGCAGCAGCCAACTCCATTGCGGTTGCTAGACCAACGGCACCCGCCACATCGTGGGTGCCCGATCGCCGCCCGAGCTCCTGGCCGCCGCCGTGGATCAGCGGTTCCAGGGAGGTTCCTTCGCGAACATAGAGCAGGCCCGCACCCTTCGGCCCGCCAAATTTGTGGGCGGTCAGAGACAGCATGTCGACACCGAGCTGGCCGACGTCGAATTTCATCGAGCCGAATGCCTGGACGGCGTCGGTGTGTACCAGTACGTCGGGATCGGACTCCTTGACGGCGTGGCTCACCGCGGCGACATCATTGATCGCGCCGGTCTCGTTGTTGACCATCATCAACGACACCACAGACGTGGACGGTGTCAGCGACGGCAACATCGCGGATGCTCTCACCCGCCCTGCCCTCTCGGCGGCGGCGATACTGACCGTGCTGCCACGGCGACCCAGGAAGTCGGCCGTTTCCAAGACGGCCTCATGCTCAGTGGCGCCGACGACCAAATCGGAGCGATCAGAGGTGTTGAATACGGCGCCGGTCAATGCGAGATTGTCGCTCTCCGTGCCGCCGGAGGTGAAGACGACCTCCATGGGAGCGCAGCCGAGGATCCCGGCGACCCGTTCCCGGGCCTCCTCAAGGGCGTTTTTTGCGCGACGCGACACACCGTGGATTCCCGACGAGTTGCCGAAGGAATCGATGGCGTGAGGAGCCATTGCCTCCCATACTCCGGGACGCATCGGCGTTGTGGCAGCATGGTCCAGATAGATCAAGACATCTATTCTCGCAGCTATCGCGCTTTGAGCCAGCCCGGCATGGCACCGGAGGATTCAAACGACGAGGGAGTAAACAAGTGCGAAAGTCACGCTGTAGATCCCGCACGCACCCATCACCACCGCGGGGGTCTTGTCTCCCCAACCCACGCCGAACAGCCCCGGATCGGAGAAGACGATCTCACCGCTATCGTCGAACACCAAAGCGCCACCCTTCACTTCTGAGCCGTCGACGACGCGGGGGTGGACCTGTCGCAGCCAGCCGAGGCCAACACCGATGAGGGCGCCGTGGACCATCCCGATGAGGGCAGCCCCGATCAGGCCGGCTCCGATTAACGAGAAGACCAGGGCATAGATCGCTCCGTTGACAACCGTGCCGATGACGACGTAATGAACGGCCGAGCCGACGGCCATCGCGAGATCGTGGTCACCGGAAATGAAGCCTCCGAGTAACAGGGGCACCGACGGCATCGATGTTGCACCGCGAAGCGCCGCCACCTCAGTGGCAAGCGTCATCATCACGGTGGCCAGGAAACCCGCAATCAGCGAGGAGAGCACATCGAAGTCCAACTGTCTCCTTGTTCGATTCAAGCGCGGTACCCCGACAGTGGACGCCCCAAACCGGGTATCTGCCCTGAAGGGCTCAGATGGCACAATCAGCTGATGGGCATCAGAGTCGAGAAGTCGATCCAAGCCAACCGGGAGGCGGTCTGGTCGGAATTGGCCAATCTCGCGAACCACGCCTCATGGATGAAGGACGCAGTTGAGCTGGAATTCCTCGGGGCCCAGCGGTCCGGCATCGGCACCAGGATGCGTGTGCCGACCCAGGTCGGCCCGTTCCGTACAACCGACGTCCTCGAGGTGACCGGCTGGGTCGAAGGTGAATCGATCAGTGTCGATCATGAGGGACTGGTGAGCGGCAGCGGACAATTCACTCTCGACGGAGATGCCCCAACAGTGGTTGTCTGGGAAGAGACTCTGCGCTTTCCCTGGTGGATCGGCGGACCGGTCGCAGCCTTGTTTGCCCGCCCGATCCTCCGCGCCATCTGGGCCGGGAATCTCCGCCGGTTCGCGGCACAGTTCCTCGAAGGCTGAGCAGGTGAACTCCTGGCGACGGGTCTGTGATTCGGCCGACAACGCCCCCCATCCGACGAGTAGCCTTCGCTGTACCTTGCCCCCAGATGAGGAGCCTTCATGACAGACACCAAATCACGGACCTCCCGGACACTGGTCGCGGCATGCGTTGCTGCACTCGTAGCGGCCACGCTCGCATCCCCGGTTGGCGCCATCGAGGACCCAGAGAGCAGTTTTCGGGCCACGGACAAGCCGGTCGATATCCCCCTCCAGATCCTGGCGATCAATGACTTTCACGGCCACATCAACACGTTTTCGAGCGGATTCGGCGGGACCGGTGGAGCACAGAACCTTGCTACCAACGTCCGCGAAGCACAGGAGGGTTACAAGCACTCGATCCTCGTATCGGCTGGCGACCTGATCGGCGCATCGCCGCTGATCTCGGCTCTGTTCCACGATGAACCGACCATCGAAGCGATGAACCTCATAGGTCTTGAGATTGCCGGCGTCGGCAACCACGAGTTCGACGAAGGCCCGGAGGAACTCCTCCGGATGCAATTCGGGGGGACCCACCCGGTTGATGGTGACCTCGACGGCGACGGATTCGAAGGTGCCGATTTCAGGTTCTTGTCCGCCAATGTCGTCATCGATGCGACCCGCAAGACCCTCTTTCCACCCTACGCGATCAAGACCTACGACAGTATCCCGGTGGCATTCATCGGCATGACCCTCGAAGGAACCCCGAGCATCGTTACCCCATCAGGTGTTGCCGGTCTCACGTTCCTCGACGAGGTAGAGACCGTCAACAGCCTGATTCCGCGTTTGGAACGACGCGGGGTGCGAGCGTTTGTGATATTGCTCCATGAGGGAGGCTTCTCCGAAGGCGGGCCCGAGGGAGACGGCTGCGAAGGCACCTTCACCGGACCGCTCGCCGAGATCGTGCCAGCGTTTGACGACGCGGTCGACCTGGTGATCGCCGGACACGTCAACGACGAGTTCGTATGCGAGATCGACGGCAAGTGGGTGACGATGGCAGACAACGCCGGCCGGCTCTTCACGAACATCGAAACAACCCTCAGCCGGTTGACCGGAGAGATGTCGATCGTGGCGATCGACAATGTTCCCAACCTGCAGAGCGCGGCGGATGCCCCCGACCTTCAGGCCCTCATCGACAAGTACGACCTCCTGTCGGCGCCGCTGGCCAACACCGTTATTGGCACGACAACGGGTGACATCCTCCGAACCCCGAATGACGCTGGAGAGTCGCCTCTCGGTGATGTGATAGCCGACGCCCAACTTGCCGCCACCGACGACGTCGGCTTCGGTGAAGCTGTGGTCGCATTTATGAACCCCGGTGGGATTCGCGCCGATGTCCTGTTTGCGCCGACGGGCGCGGAGGCACCGGGAGAGCTGACATACGGTGAGGCTTTCAGCGTACAGCCGTTTGGCAACAGCCTGGTGACGATGACACTGACGGGGGCTCAGATCGATACGCTTCTCGAGCAGCAGTGGGTCGGCCAGACCGACCCGAGGATTCTTCAGGTCTCGGAAGGCTTCACCTACACCTGGGACGCTGCTGCCCCTGACGGAGCCAAGGTCGATGCCGCAACGATCATGATCGACGGAGTCCCTGTCGATTTGGCGGCAGGCTACCGCGTGACCGTCAACAGCTTCCTGGCAGACGGAGGAGACAACTTCTTCGTCCTTACCGAAGGCACCGACCGCCTCGGCGGCGAGGTCGACCTCGACGCACTGGTCACCTACTTCGGGCTGAACTCGCCTGTGGCTCCGGGGCCGCAGGACCGGATCAACCGGCTCAATTAGCCGCGACAGCCGCCATCGAAAAGGGCCTCCGTCGGGGAGGCCCTTTTCGCATTCAATCCTTTGACTCCTCCTGCAGCGGCAATTGAAGGACGACCCTGGCGCCACCCGAGTGTGAGGAGCCGATCCGCATCGTTCCTGACGCGTTCCGGGCGAGTCGGCGAACAATGTCGAGGCCGAGCCCGCTGGAGCCTGCTCCGCTCGATCCGCGCTCCAGAGGATCGAATCCGTCGGGAAAGCCGTTGCCACTGTCGGCCACCTCCACCTCAACCGCTCCGTCAAGAACCCTCACGATCACTCCGAATCCGACACCGGCGTCGGTGTGCGAGAAGACATTGCCGACCAGCGCATCAAAGGCAGCTGCCACCTCGCTCGCAGGGACTCCAACCGGCGCAGGCGTGTCCGTGATGTCGACATGGAGGCTCCTGGATTGTTCTTCTGAGAGCACCTGCCAGAACTCCAGTCTCGCCTCGACGACAGCGATTGCGTCGCAATCGGCAGCACCTTGCGTTTCGGTGGTCATCCGCGCCTCGCTGATCAACTCGTCGACCGCACGTCGGAGGCGATCGACACTCTCGACAAGCGACTCCCGCTCCCCCGAAGGCGCCATCTGCTCGACCTGTAGTTGCAGTGCCGCAAGCGGGGTGCGCAACCGGTGGGATAGATCGGCAACCCCCTCGCGTTCCTCTGCGAGCAGCCCACGAATCCTTCCGGCCAGCTGATTGAAGGCCACCGCGATCGCCACGAGTTCCTCAGGACCTTCCTCGGCGACCCTCGTCTCCAAGTCGCCTCTCCCCAATCGCTCGGCCGCCCCGGCAATTCGCTGTGATGGCCCGACAACACCGCGCCCGAGTCGGTCGGATACAAACAATGCGGCGGCAACCAGTCCCACCCCCAGCAAGGCGAGCAGTGCCCAGGCCCTGACGACGCCCCGGTTCAAAGACGCCTCAGAAACAGATGAGTAGACGACGGTCGTTCCGCCACCGGTCACTACCGGGATCGCGATGCCGAAGCCTCCGTCCTCCCGATAAGCGGCAAGTGCTGTGTGGGCGGCGCGGACTTCGTCGATCAGGGCATCGTCAGGCTGACCCGGCCCGAGAGTCTCCCCATTGGGGAGAGTGATCAGGCTCCCTTCCGGGACCGGCCCGATCAATCCACTGATGTCGCCGGGAGCGAGGTCACCCCCCGCCCCGACGGCGGCCGGGATTATGAAGGCGGCAAGGGTACGTGCGGTCCGTTCGGCTTCGAGGCGCGCCCGTTGGTCGGCTTGTTGCATAACCAGAAAGCCGAGGGGGACCACAAACGCGATGACGACGAGTGAAGTGACGCCCGCCGTCAGGTAATTGATCCGTGCCCTCATGGGGCTGTCAGTTTGATTCCGACTCCATGGACGGTCTGAAGGTAGCGGGGCTCCGATGCCGACTCGCCCAGCTTCTTACGCAACCACGACAGATGGACATCGACCGTTCGCTCCGAGCCGCCGTATGGCTCCCGCCACACCTCGGCGAGCATCTGCCGTTTGGTGACAACGCTGCCGGAACGTTCGACGAGCAGGAGCAACAAGTCGAACTCCTTGGGTGAAAGATCGAGCGTGCGCCCGCCCAACCTTGCCTCCCGACCTGCCCGGTCGATGGTGAGCTCCCCGACGCTGAGGGTTGCCGGCTCGTCACCCGGACCTCTGCGCAGCACTGCTCTCACCCGGGCCTCGAGGTTCTCCGCCGAGTACGGCTTCACTATGTAGTCGTCGGCGCCGGCATCGAGCAGCCGTACAACCGACGCGTCATCATCACGGGCAGTGGCCACGATTACCGGCACCTGGCTGACGGCCCGCAGCATCCGCAATAGCTCGCCACCATCGAGATCGGGGAGACCCAGGTCGAGTACCACGACATCGGGCGAGTTGGATACAACTTGCTGCAGACCCTCGAGCGCCGACGAGGACGTCTCGATATCGTGACCGGCGCGAGCGAGGGCGGCGGCCACGAGCCTGCGGATGTCGGAGTCATCTTCGATCAGGTGGATTCTTGCCATATTTCCGAAAGCCTATTGGGATTCTCGCTGGCGACAACGGTCTTAGGAAAACCTTGAGGTTTCGCTGACATATAGCTCGCCGGGTTCGGGCAAGATGGGCGGATGATCTCAGCACGACAGGCTCTCGGATGGGTACTGGCGACGACACTGGTCACTCTTGCAGCATGGTGGGTCGTGGCAGCAGCGTCCGGGGAAGTCAATGCGACAGCCGGGGCTCCACTTGTGGTCCCCACGGCAATCGCCTCGGTTGACACCGGGTCATCTTCTCTCCCCGATGCCACGACAACCACCGCACCGGATTCGACGACCACATCTCAGGCAACCACATCGTCGACAGCCTCCGGCGGGAGCACATCAACGACAATCGCGGCGATGCCCGCGGGGGTGGAGACGATCAGTTCGGTCGGGGGAACGGTGACAGTTTCTTACAGCAATGGCCAGGTGCACTTCCAGGGGGCATCCCCTGCATTCGGCTACTCGATGGAAATCGAGGAGACAGGACCTGACGAGGTCAGGGTCGATTTCGAATCAGACGAGTCCGAGGTCTCGGTACGGGTCGAATGGGATGACGGTGGCCTGGATATCGAGGTCAAGGGCTGAATCCGGTTATTTTCCGTTGAACTCGGGCTTCCTCTTGTCGACGAAAGCCGCTACCCCCTCGCGGGCATCGTCGGTCGTGAAGAGCCTCTGGAAAGCGGCGGTCTCGCTGGCCATATCGGCCTCGAAGTCGTTGTTGACGCCCGTCGCGTTGAGGAGTCGTTTCGCCTCGGCCAGACCCCTGGTTGCCATCGTCGCCAGCTCGGCGGCGTCTTTCATCCCCAGCGGCAGGATGTCGTCGACCGAAGCCACCTGGTCGGCAAGGCCGATTTCGAGAGCCTCACCCGCGGAGACCTGCCTTCCGCTGAAGACCAGCTTCTTCGCACGCTGATATCCGATGAGCCGGGCCAGCCGTTGGGTTCCGCCAGCACCCGGGATCAGGCCGAGCAGGATTTCCGGTTGGCCGACCACGGCGTCGTCTGCCAGATATCTGAAGTCGGCCCCCATCGCCAGCTCCAGCCCACCGCCGAGGGCGAAGCCGTGGATAACCGCAATCGTCGGCTTCTCCAGCTTCTCGAGAACGTCGATTGCCTCGACGAGGGCGCCTGCGATCGCGTCGTTCTCGGACCCTGATTCCATCTGCTCCTTGAATCCTTTGATGTCGGCTCCAGCGGCGAAGTTGGGCTGTCCTGTGATCACCACCGCCCGTATCGAGGGATCCCCACACTCGCGGAAGGCCCCAAGCAGGTCATTCGCCAGCTCCAGGTTCAGCGCATTGACAGGTGGTCGGTTGAGCCGCGCCAGAGCGACGGCTCCTTCCCGGGTGAGTTCAACTAACGACATTTCAGTAGGCTAGTGCTCCCGTCGTGGCTTCCCCTCGGCCACATCCCCCGTTCATTCGCCTGACAGATACCTGGCGAGATCGACCAGGACTCGCTGAAATTCCTCTCCGTGGCCTGGCGCAACGGCATGGGCAACCTCGTGGGCGACGACCCAAGCGTTGGCGGGCCGATCAATCGAAATCGACCGGGTCGAGGCGTCGTACACACCTCCGAGGCGCCCACCCAATTCGTCGACAACGGACAGCGCAACACGTCTTACGCCGAGATAGTCGGTCAGCTCGTTCGCCAGTGCGACAGCCTCGGCGTCGTCGAGGAGTGTGTTGGCCAGACGGCTCATTTCCAGATCGAGACCGGCTTCCACAACAGCCTCACGGACGATGCAATAGTCATCGCCACATATTTCGAGACCACTATCGGAAACAGCAGGAGTGGTCCCGTCGAACAAGCTCTGCAGTGGAAGAATGGCGAGGCTCAAAGCGACCAGAATGGCCAGGGACACCATTGCCGGCCGCCGCCACCGCGGGGGTGGAGTCGCTTCGAATTCCTCGTCGCCGGCATCCCACTCATCGAAAAGCGTTGTTTCGGGGTCAGTAGGTGGAGAGTCCATTCGCGAGCGGTGATGATAAAGGCGGGAGCATCCAACCCGACCGGGCACCAAAGTCAGTGTGGAGCGGGCTCCGTCGCCGGAAGGTCACGCATCTCCGGGCGCTCTGCTGGGGGAACCGGACGGATTCTCATCCGGGCGTCGACGACCGTCACCCCGCCACCCGGCTGATGGACCTTGACCGGGTTGAGGTCCATCTCCATCAGCTCCGGGACGGCCGAGATCAGTGCCGACACCCGCAAGATTGCATCTTCCAGAGCGATGATGTCGCCTTCGGGTTGGTTGCGGTATCCCTCGAGAAGCCGGAAGCCCTTGGTCTCCCGGACCATTTCCCGCGCATCGACGTCGGTCAAGGGGTGGATCCTGAAGGCGACGTCTTTGAGCAGCTCCACATAGATCCCACCCAGGCCAAAAACCACCAGCGGGCCGAAGTTGGGGTCCTGGGTCATCCCAACAAGAACCTCATGGCCGCCGGGCACGAACTCCTGAATGAGAACCCCATCAGCGTCATCGACGACTCCAGTGACCGACTCGAAGCCCGAGCGCACTTCCGTGTCCCCTTCGACTCCAAGAAGCACTCCTCCCACGTCGGACTTGTGCAAAGCAGAATCTGAAATCACCTTGAGGACAACCGGCCCTCCGATTGCAGCGGCCTGATCGACGGCTTCGTCGGCAGTGCGCGCTGTGGCCGACTTTGGGATTCGCAGCCCGGCGCCTTCCAGCACCAAATCGACATCGGATGGATCAAGCCAGATCCCATCCTCTGGTGCTCCTTTGAGGACCCTGTCGACGACGTTCCTGATTGCGGTGACTGATTCGTGCTCCAGACGCGACTCGATACCTGTTTCCCTGGCACGCCAGGTGCCGTGACCAACCGCCCTGGACAGGGCAAGGGCGGCGGCTTCGGGAAATACATAGGTGGGAATTGCGCGATGGCCTTCACCCCCGGCAAGCGGGCGCGCCACGTCACCGGCCTGCATGAAGACCGAAAGCAGCGCGACGTCGCCCTCATAGGCATCCTGACACGATCGGATGGCCATGGCCACGTCGTAAGCGCTGTCAGGTGACGTGGGGACATAAATGACCATCACGGCATCGACCTCCCCCGATTCCAGCAACAGCCTGGTCACAGCCTCGAACTGGGCCGGGCCGCCAGATGCTATGAGGTCGACCGGGTTCCTGGTCGAGGCCTCGTTTGGCAGATGCGACTGCATCGCGTTACGGAGTTCGGTTGACAGCTCCGGCAACTCGAGGCCGTTGGCCTCAAGTGCGTCTGCAGCGAGTATTCCCGGACCGCCGGCATTGGTCACGATCCCCACCCTGGTCCCCACCGGCACGGGTTGGTTGGCGAGGAGGTTGGCCGCGCCAAAGAGCTCCTCGATCGTGTCTACGCGAATCACCCCTGCCTGGCGGAACAGTGCGTCCACCGCCACGTCGGACGAAGCAAGGGCACCAGTGTGCGAGGATGCCGCCCGGCTGCCTGCAGCCGACCTGCCCGACTTGACCGCGATTATCGGCTTTCTGCGGCCAATCCGGCGGGCGAGACGTGAGAACCTCGTCGGGTTACCGAAGGACTCGAGGTAAAGGGTGATCACATCAGTCTCCGGATCATCCTCCCATGCGAGCAGCAAGTCGTTGGCGCTGACATCGGCCTTGTTTCCCACCGAAACGAACTGAGAGATCCCGATGTTGTTCCGGTTTGCGTAATCGAGGATCGAGATGCCAAGGGCCCCTGATTGGCTCGACATGGCGACATTTCCCGCAGGAGGGTAAACCGGGGCGAAGGTCCCGTTGAGACGGACCGCGCTTGCGGTGTTGAGCAAGCCCATACAATTCGGCCCGACCATTCGCATTCCAGAATCGCGGGCGATCTTCAGTAGTTCGGCCTCGTCTTTTGCGCCCTCCGGCCCGACCTCGGAGAATCCCGCTGAGATAACCACCACACCCCGAACCCCTTTCGTCACACACTCCTTGACGACTTCGATGACCAGGGGCTGGGGTACCACCACAAACGCGAGGTCGACGTCATCGGGGACGTCCATCACCGACGAATAGGCCCTAACGGATCGGACCACTCGAGACTTCGGGTTCACCGGATACAACGGGCCGGTAAAGCTCTCTGTGAGGATGTTGTGGAACAGCCTCCCACCGATCGAGGCGGGGTTGTTCGAAGCACCGATGACCGCAATGGAGCGCGGGAAGAACATCGGGAGCAGCGAAGCGGCGACCGCCCGCTTCTCATACTCTCCGGCCACGGTGAGTGACTCCTCGCTTTCCGCGGTGGGGAAGTCGACTGAGAAGACACCTTCGTCGATCGTCCGCGTCAGCTCATACCCGCTGTTGCGAAAGAGCCTCATCATTTGCCTGTTCTCGGGAAGGACGTAGGCACGGAAAGCGTCGATGCCGGTGCCACGGGCGTGGTTGGTCAGCAATTGGAGGAGTTTGGTTCCCAGTCCTCTGCCTTGATGCTCGTCGGCCACAGCGAAGGCGACTTCCGCATCGTTGTGCTCTCCACTCTCTTTGTCGTAGCTGGCGATACCGATCATCTCTCCGTCGTGAAGCGCGATGAGCGCCATGCGGTCGTGATAGTCGACGGTGGTGAAATACTCGACCTCTTTGGGTTCCAGTGTCTCCTTCAACCTGAAGAATCGGAAGTATTTCGATTCCGGGCCCAGCGTCTCGAAAAACCGGATGATCAAATCGGAATCGCTGGGTTTGATCGGTCTAATCCGGACCCCACCACCATCGCGGAGGACCGCATCCAACTCATATTCAGCCGGGTAATCGCCCAATTGTCGCCTTTCGTCTGATCGCCCCGCCAACAAGGATACGGATCATCCGCCGTTGTTACCTGTTTCTACCTCCACTATGTAGCTACAATCTGCGGCAACGGGAAAGGTCCAGGGTGGAACCTCTGAGTGGGACCTCTCACCGGTCATCGTGGGGCCCGGGTTCGGTTCCTCTCCCCTCCCCCACCCACCGGCCCGGGTCCCGCGACCTTTCTTTACCCTGCACTGTGCAAAAGAGAGCGGATACCGAACCCCCCTGCACAGTGCACAAGTTTGGCCAACGTTCTATCACCTGCACTGTGCACAAGAGAGCGGATACCGAACCCTCCTGCACAGTGCAGGAGGGTGGTTGGTGCGACGGTGCCCGGGGTGGGAATCGAACCCACACGGGCCGAATTGGCCCAAGGGG
>Ga0299914_10001806_pt1 | contig 14426 bp, 12 predicted proteins | sample RVTome_10_FD_201361 | JGI IMG/M metagenome (GOLD analysis project Ga0299914, IMG submission 201361) | Soil microbial communities from uranium-contaminated site in the Upper Colorado River Basin, Wyoming, United States - RVT153D57 (version 2) ...
TCGGACCGACGAACCCACCTCACCTACGGGCGCGGAGCGCATCCGCGATCGCCCACTGGATCGGATCCACGGTGGTGGCGCCAGCGGCCGTGTCTGAAAGCTCATTCGGGTCGTTGCGGCGATGCCGGTGCCCACGGTCGGGTGACCCCGGTCAGGTGACCACGGTCAGGTGACCACGGTCGGGTGCATGGTCAGGCTGACAGGTGCAGGGCTACGGTCGCTCTCCCACCCCGGCAGGGGTGGTGGCCCGGTCCTACGACTCTGCTGTCGTAGGTGAGGCGGCTGCTGTCCTGGGTGAGGCGCCAGCGGGTGCGGGTGGAGCACGATCATGGCCGCTGTCGTAGACGAGGCAGAGTCGTAGGTTCGCGGCAGACCCTCGGGGGGCCGACCGGTCAATCCACAGCCGGGGCCGGTGAAAGACCCGGCCGCTGAAAGCTGACCGTGTGGGTGGGCGACAACCGTCTCACCGACGAACCCGCTGGCCCGGATCACATCGGTGAGACGCTCGCGGGGAGGCCAGGCGACTGGGCGCCACTCGGCAGTCGGTGGTCAAGGTATGGATCGCGGAGCGGCTGGAACGGCGGCAGCAAGCCATCACCTGACCCGCGGGGCCACGACGAAGACCTGCCGACCCAGCGGTCCTCCGAGACCTGCTGGCGGGAACGGAGCGCCCGCACAGACGGAGCAGGTCTCGGAGGGGCGCGACCGGACCCCGCCCCGGCGCTACCCGAAGTAGACCGGCTTCAGGTGGGTGAAGAAGGCGATCCCGTCGCCGGCCCCCTCATACTCTCCCCGGCCGCTGCTCTTGCGGCCGCCGCCGGGCACGGTCAGGTCCCCGACCGAGGTGGGCAGGTTCACCCCGACCCGCCCGACGTCCACTGCCCGGGCGAACCGCCGGGCGTGCTCGGTCGAGCCGGTGAAGATGGACGCGCACAGCCCGTACGGCGTGCCGTTGGCCAGCGCGATCGCCTGGTCCAGGTCGGCCGCCGGCAGCAGCGCCACCACCGGCCCGAAGATCTCCTCCTGGACCACCACCGAGTCCAGGTCCGGCCGGTCGATCACGGTCGGCGCGATGAAGTAGCCGTCGGCCAGCCCGGGGCCGGTCGGCGGTCCGCCCCCGCACAGCACGGTGCCGGAGAGCTTCTCCGGCCCGAGGTACGAGAGCACCTTGTCGAACTGCGTCCGGGAGCTGACCGGTCCCATGTCCACCTCCGGGTCTGCCCCGTCGCCGACCCGGATCTGCCGGGTCCGCGCCACGAACCGGTCCCGGAACTCGGCGTACACCGGCTCCTCGACGATGATCCGGCTGGTCGCGATGCACCACTGCCCGGCGGCGGTGTACGAGGCGTGGACCGCCGCGTCGACCGCCGCGGCCAGATCGGCGTCAGCCAGCACCACCAGCGGGTTCTTCCCGCCCATCTCGACCTGGACCTTCACGTCCCGGGAGCCGACCCGTTCCGGGATCGCCAGCCCGACCCGGGCCGACCCGGTGAACGAGATCGCCCCCAGTCCGGGATGGTCGACCAGTGCCTGGCCGGCCTCGCCACCGGTGCCGAACACCAGGTTGAACACCCCGTCCGGCAGCCCCGCCCCGGTGAGCGCGGCACCGATCAGCGCTCCGGTCACCGGGGTCAGCTCGGACGGCTTGACCACCGCGGCGTTGCCCGCCACCAGGCTCGGCACGCTCTTGCGCAGCACCGCGCTGAACGGGTAGTTCCAGGGCGTGATCAGGGCAGCCACCCCGACCGGGGCCCGATCCAGGGTCACCGCTAGGCCAGAGTCCAAGGTCCGGCTGGCCGACAGCAGGTCCGGCGCGATCTTGAGCTGGTAGCGGGTGGCGGCGATCGCGCGGGAGATCTCGCCCTGACAGTCGGCCCGGGTCTTGCCGGACTCCCGGACGTCGGCGTCGGCGAGCTCATCGGACCGGGCCTCCAGCAGGTCCAGTGCCCGCCCGAGCACGGCCACCCGCTCGTCGACCGGGGTGGCCGCCCAGCCCGGGGCGACCGCCTGGGCGGCGGCCATCGCCGCGTCGACGTCGTCCGGGCCGGATGCCGGACAGGTGGCCACCACCTGCCCGAGGTCGGCCGGGTTCTCCCGGGTGAGCGTGCGGCCGGACCGGGCGGGCAGCCACTGGCCACCGATCAGGTTCTGCACCGGCCGGCTCGGGGCGGTCACCTTCGACACTTCCTGCCTCGCTTCGCGTAAGGTTAGCTAACTATCAGTCCTGATGTTCCTGGTAAACACCGGGTTAACGTCGATCAGTTCGTTAGGGTAGCTTACTATCGTGGACATCGTCAACGAGCTGCCGGGCGAGCGCCAGGGCGCCCGTCGCGGCCGGCGGACCGGCCAGCCCGGAGCCGACCAGATAGCCCTCGACCGCGCCGGTGATCCAAGCCACCGCCGGATCGCCACCCAGCCGGGCGCGGGTCTCGGCCCGGAGTGCGGCCAGCATCCCGGGCAGCGCCGGCACCGCCCCGTCCACCACCACCAGCTCCGGCGAGAACAGGTAGGTGAGTGCGGTCACCAGCTGCGCCAGATACCACGCCTCCAGCCGGATCGCCGGCTCCGGCAACGAGCCCAGCTCGGTCACTGGCAGCTGCCACCGTCGCGCCAGCGCGGCACTCTTCGCCAGCCCCTCCAGGCAGTCCCGGTGGTGTGGGCACAGGCCGGGCAACCGGTCGGACGGATGCCGGGCCACCGGCAGGTGCCCCATCTCCGGGTGGGTCCGGCCGTGCACCGGGCGGCCGTCGACCAGCACTCCGGCACCGATCCCGGTCCCGGTGCCGATGGTCACGAACGCGAGCTGGTCCCGGCCCCGGCCGGCGCCGGCAGCCCGCTCCGCCACCGCCGCGGCGTTCACGTCGGTCTCCAGCACGACCGGCACCGGCAGCTCCCGCCGCACCGCCCCGACCAGATCGAAGCCCTGCCAGGCGGGCGCCAGCGGAGAGGTGAGCCGGCCGTAGCCGGGCGAGCCGGGGCGCAGGTCCAGCGGGCCGAAGCAGGCGATCCCGACCGCCGCGACCGGCCCGAGCCGCGGCTGCGCCGCCCGCACGAACCCGGTCACCGCTGCCAGCGTCGCCTCGGGCGTGGTGACCGGGAACGCCGCACTGGCCCGGATGTCCTCCGGGCCGCTTCCCAGGACACAGTGGAACTCGGTGCCCCGGCCCTCGATCCCCGCCAGCACCGGCCGCCCCGCCCGGTCCAGGGTGGTCATGCGCCCCGCCCACCGGCCAGCCGGTCCCAGCGTTCCCGCGGCAGCGAGAAGACCTCCCCCAACGTCGCGTACCCGGTGCCGGCCAGCCGGCAGACCGGATCCAGCAATGCCGGGTCCACCCGGCCGTCCCGCCACACCGCCGGGTCGACGTGGACGTGCACCACCTCCCCGATCACCAAGGTGGCGCTGCCGACCGGCACCTCCTGGGCCAGCCGGCACTCCAGGTGCGCCCGGGCCTGCGCCACCCGCGGGGCGGCCACCCGGACCGCCGGTGCGGCAGCCAGCCCGGCCCAGTCGAACTCGTCCTCCTGCGGCGGGAAGTCGGTCGCGGTCAAGTTCATACGCTCCACCAGGTCGGCCGAGACCACATTGACCACGAACTCGCCGCTGGCCCGTACGTTGGTCAAGGTGTCGCGTACCCCGGTGGCGCTGAACCCCACGTGCGGTGGGTCGTGCGAGACCAGGTTGAAGTATGAATGGGGGGCCAGGTTCCGGGTCCCGTCGGCGGCCACGGTGGACACCCAGGCGATCGGGCGCGGCACCACCAGCCCGGTCAGCAGCAGGTACAGCTCGCGGGCCGGCCACTGGCCGGCGGCCAGCTCCAGCGGGCCGGTGAGCCGGTCGGGCGGGCCGGCGGACGGCCGGGTCATCGAGCACCTCCGGGAAACCTTGACATAGCATGGCGGCGCCTGGGGTTGGGTGCGGCCCACCCGCCGCGCACGGACTGGGAGGACAGGACCATCTTCGTCGAGCGCAGGAGCTTCGCCCGGGCGACCCCGGCGATGGTGCGTGCCATCAACCAGCGGTCTGTGGTGGAGGCGATCCAGCACCATGGCGCGCTGTCCCGCTCCCAGGTGGCCCGGGTGGTCGGGCTGTCCAAGCCGACCGTCTCCGAGGTGTTCACCGAGCTGCTGGCCGCCGGGCTGCTCCGCGGGGTCGGCTCCACACTGGGCAACCAGGGCCCCCGCGCCTCGCTGTACGAGGTGAACAACGAAGCTGCCTGGGTGGTCGGGATCGATGTCGGGCGCCGGTGGGTGCGGGCCGCCCTGGCCGACCTGTCCGGGACGATCGTCACCCGGCAGGACGAGCGGGTCCGGCTGCGTAGCCGGCAGACCCTGCTGCACCAGATCGGCGGGATCGCCCGGGCGGTGACCAAAGACCGGGAGCTGGACTGGGAACAGGTCACCCAGGTGACCGTCGGCAGCCCGGGGGTGATGGACCCGTCCCGGGGCCGGATGGTGCTGGCGGCCAACCTGCCCGGCTGGGAACGGCAGGGGATCGTGGAGGCGATCCGGACCGAGTTCGCGACCGCGGTGCAGATCGAGAACGACGTGAACCTGGCCGCGCTCGGGGAGCTGTGGAAGGGCCACGGCCGCAGCTGCGACCAGTTCGCGTACCTGTGGATCGGCACCGGGGTCGGGCTGGGTCTGGTGATCGACGGCCGGCTGTACCGGGGGGCGCACGGGCTGGCCGGGGAGATCGGCCACCTGCCGATCGGCCTCGACGGGGCGTCGCCCGGCCGGCCAGATCCGGGCGGCCCGGGCGGCCCGGGCTGGTTCGCCAGCGCGGCGGTGGCCGACGCGATCGTCCGGCTCGCCTCCTCCCGTGGGATGGCCGGCCCGCTCACCCTGCGCAGCGTGTTCTCGCTGGCCCGGAAGGGGGACCCGCTGGCCCGGGAAGTGGTGGAGGTGGAGGCGAAGCTGCTGGCCCGGGCGGTCTCCACGATCGCGGCGGTGATGGACCCGGAGATGGTGATCCTGGGCGGCGGAGTCGGCCACAACGGCGACCTGCTGCTGGAGCCGATCGAGCGGGAGCTGCAGGCGATCACACCGCTGTCGATGCGGGTGGTCACCTCGGCGCTGGGCACCGACGCGGTGCTGCACGGGGCGGTCAGCACCGCGGTCACGGCGGCCTGGGACCAGCTGCTCGGCACCGCCGGCGCGGACCAGCCAGCGGCCGGTTGACCGGGCTGACCCGGCCGGCGCCGGCCGGCCCGCGGTCCCGGCCGGCAGGCCCCGGTCACGGCGCCTCCGCGGCCGGCAGCCGCACCCGGTCGGCGGGCCGGACCGGGCCGGGCGAGCCGTCGGCCATCCGCTCCTGAGTGAGCGTGCCGGCCAGCTTCTCCCCGGCCGCCGCATCCACCCCCAGCTCGGCCAGCCCGAGCAGCGCGGCGCCGAGCACCGGCGGAGCCGGGAGCACCCGCAGCCGGGCGCGCGGCGCCACTGCCAGCACCCCGCGCCGGATCCGTTCCACGAATCCAGTGTCACCGGAGCGGAACAGCCCGCCGCCGAGAATCACCGGCAGCTCCCGGTCGGACAGCCCCAGCCGGCGGACCGCCGCCGCCACGTAGGTCACCACCTCTCCGGCCAGCGCCTCGATCAGCGCCCGCGCGATCCGGTCCCCGGCCGCCGCCACCCGGAACACGGTGGGGGCCAGTTCCAGCAGCTGCCGCTCCTCGATCCGGCCGAGGTAGACCGCCTCGGCCACCGCCATCGGGTCCGGCAGGCCGTAGTACGCGGGGACGGCGTGCTCCAGCGCGGTCCGGGGACCCCGGCCGTCCCGGGCCCGGACCGCCTGCCCGAGCGCCCGGACCCCGAGCCAGCGCCCGCCGGCCACCCAGTCGCCGGAGATCTGCCCGAGGGCCGGGAACCGCACCTCCCGCCCGTCCGGGGCGACCCCGACACAGTTCAGCCCGGTCCCCGCCGCGACCGCCACCCCCCACCGGGCCGGGCTGCCGGCCCACAGCACCGCCCGGGTGTCGTTGTGCAGCACCAGGGTCCCGGCCACCCGCTCGGCCCGCAGCGCCGCGCCGATCCGGCCGGCGTCGACCGGCAGGTCGATCCCGGCCAGGCAGAACACGCCGACCCGGGCGAGCGGCCGGTCGGCCGGAGCCGGCAGCGCGGCGAACCCCTCCCGCAGCGCCCGGACCGCCCCGTCCAGCCCGAGCCGCTGGTGCGAGCAGCCCGGCCCGCGGGCCGCCGCGACCAGAGTGCCGTCGGAGGCCACGAGCGCGAGGTCGGTCTTCGAGTTCCCGCCGTCCACCGCCAGCACGGCCGTCCCGGTCGTGTCTCCCGTCACGTGCCCTCGCCCTCTCGCGCGTGCCGCAGCCCGTACCCGGGGCCGTCCCGGGGTGCCGGCTACTCTATCCCAAGTAAGGGAGACTTACTATCTATGGGTGTCTGAGAAGGGACGTGGTACCTGTGACGGTCACGCTCGCGGTGATCGGGGGCGGCAGCACCTACACCCCCGAGCTGGTCGACGGGCTCGCCGGGCAGGCCGCCCGGCTGCCGGTCGGCGAGCTGGTGCTGCAGGACATCGACCCGGACCGGCTGGCGCCGGTGGCCGGGCTGGCCGGCCGGATCCTGCGCCGGCACGGCTGGCCCGGCCGGCTGCGTACCACCACCAGCCTGCCGGAGGCGGTGACCGGTGCGGACTTCGTGGTGGTCCAGCTGCGGGTCGGTGGGCAGGCCGCCCGGCTGCAGGACGAGACCATCCCGCTGCGGTACGGCTACCTGGGCCAGGAGACCGTCGGGGCGGGCGGGTTCGGCAAGGCGCTGCGGACCGTCCCGGTGGTGCTGGAGCTGGCCGAGCAGGTCCGGCGGTACGCGGCCGGCGATGCCTGGATCGTGGACTTCACCAACCCGGTCGGGATCGTCACGCAGGCGCTGCTGGACGCCGGGCACCGGGCGGTCGGGCTGTGCAACGTGGCGATCGGGCTGCAGCGGGAGATCGCCCGGCTGCTCGACGTGGCACCCGACCGGCTGGCCCTGGCGCACGCCGGGCTGAACCACCTGACCTGGGAGCTGGCGGTCCGGCTGGACGGCACCGACGTGCTGCCGGAACTGCTGGACCGGCACGCCGGGGCCCTGGCCCGGTACCTGGACCTGCCGGCCGACCTGCTCCGGGACCTGGCCGTCATCCCCTCCCGCTACCTGCGGTTCTACTACCGCACCGCCGAGCAGCTGGCTCGACAGCAGGCCGGCGAGATCCGGGCCCGGCAGGTGCAGCGGATCGAGCGGGAGCTGCTGGAGCGCTACCGGGACCCGGCGCTGGACACCAAGCCGGAACAGCTGGCCCAGCGGGGTGGGCGGTACTACAGCGAGGCGGCGGTCCGGCTGATCGCCTCGCTGCACGACGGCCGGGGGGACGTGCAGGTGGTCAACGTCTGCAACCAGGGGGCGCTGGCCGGGCTGCCGGACCACGCGGTGGTGGAGGTGCCGGCCCGGATCGACGCCACCGGCGCGCACCCGCTGCCGGTCGGGCCGCTCCCGCCGGAGCTGCTGGGCCTGGTCCAGCACGTGAAGGCGTACGAGCACCTGGCGGTCGAGGCGGCCCAGACCGGCGACCGGCGGACCGCCCGGCTGGCCCTGCTGACCAACCCGCTGGTGGGCGGCCACCCGGCCGCCGGGCAACTGCTGGCGGAGCTACTGGCGGCCAACGACGAGTTGGTAAGGGCTCCTTCCTAACTATTGCCCTTTGAAGATCGGCACGCTAGATTGTCGGGACCGGTCCGGGCACCCGGTCGGCAGCGGAAAGGAACAAGTCCCATGAGATGGCGAGATCCTCTTTCCTGGATCACGCGGCCAGCCGACGGCTCGCCGGCCGGTGGGACCCGACGGGTCCGCCGGGGGCGGGTGCTCGCCGCCACAGTGGCGGTGAGCTTACTGGCCACCGCGTGCGGAGACAGCGGCGAGGGGGGCGACGGCACGATCGAGCTCACCATCGCCACCTTCAACGACTTCGGCTTCCAGCCCCTTTACGAGCAGTACATGGACGAACACCCGAACATCACGATCACCGAACACGTCGCCGAGTACCAGAACCACCACACCCAGCTGGCCACCCGGCTGGCGGCCGGCAACGGCGCCGCCGACGTGGTGGCGATCGAAGGCGACTTCCTGGCCCAGTTCACCGCCCAGCCGCAGAACTTCTACAACCTGTTCGACTACGGCGCCGACGAACTGGAAGGCCGGTGGCTGGACTGGAAGTGGCAGCAGTCCATGCCGGACGCCGACACCCAGATCGGGCTCGGCACCGACGTCGGCGGGCTGGCGATCTGCTACCGCCGGGACCTGTTCGAGCAGGCTGGGCTGCCCGCCGACCGGGACGAGGTGGCCGCGCTCTGGCCGGACTGGGAAAGCTACCTGGAGGTCGGCCGGCAGTTTGTGGCCGCCGACACCGGCGCCCGGTTCCTGGACTCCGGGCCACTGCTGTTCAACGCGATCCTGGGCCAGGCGCCGCAGGCGTTCTACGAGCCGGACAACACCCTGATCGTGGAGTCCAACCCGGCCATCAAGCAGGCCTGGGACCTGGTGATGGAGGCGGTCGAGGGCGGGTTGTCGGCGAACCTGGTGCAGTACTCGACCCAGTGGACCACCGGCCTGCAGCAGGGCACGTTCGCCACCATCACCTGCCCGGCCTGGATGATGGCGTTCATCCAGAGCCAGGCCGAGGACACCGCCGGGAACTGGGACGTGGCCGCGGTGCCGAACGGCGGCGGCGGCAACTGGGGCGGCTCCTGGCTGACTGTCCCCAGCCAGTCTGACCACCCGCAGGAGGCGTACGAGCTGGCCGCCTGGCTGACCGCGCCGGAGCAGGCGCTGTCGGTGTTCCAGCGGCTGGGCAACATGCCATCGACCGTGGAGCTGTACGAGAACCCGGAGCTGACCGAGTTCACCAACCCGTTCTTCCACGACGCCCCGGTCGGGCGGATCTTCACCGACGCGGCCCAGGCGCTGGAGCCGCAGTATCAGGGCCCGTCATCGGCAGCGGTCCGGCTGGCGGTTCAGAACGGGATCCGGCGGGTCGAGGACGGGCAGCAGTCCCCGGAGCAAGCCTGGGAAACGGCTCTCGGTGAAGCGGTCCGGGCCGCAGACTAGGGCGGTGGCGGGTCCGGCGGCGCCGGGTCCGGGGGCGGCTCCGCCGCCGCCGGACCCGGCCCGCGACCCGGGCCGGACGGAACGGGGGCCGGGCCGGGGAGCCGGGGCGACCCGGCCCCGGCTCGGGTTCCGGCACCGGCTGCAACGCACCGACGCGAGCGTCTCGCCCTACCTCTACGTCGCACCGTTCTTCCTGCTGTTCCTCGGGTTCATGTTGTTCCCGCTGGGCTACACGTTCTACGTCTCGCTGAACGACTGGAACCTGATCGGCGCCGAGGCGCGCAGCTTCACCGGGCTGGAGAACTACCGCACCCTGCTGGCCGACCCGAACTTCTGGAACGCCCTGCGGAACACGTTCTCGATCTGGCTGCTCTCGACCGTCCCGCAGCTGCTGCTGGCGCTCGGGTTGGCCCATCTGCTGAACGCCCGGCTGCGGGGGAAGACCCTGTTCCGGATGGGCGTGCTGGTGCCGAACGTCGCCTCGCTGGTGGCCGTGACGATCATCTTCGCGCAGCTGTTCGGCCGGGACTTCGGGCTGATCAACTGGCTGCTCGGGCTGGCCGGAGTGGGCCCGATCGACTGGCAGGCCGGCACCGCCAGCTCGCACATCGCGATCGCGGTGATGGTGGTCTGGCGGTGGACCGGCTACCACGCGCTGATCTATCTGGCCGCGATGCAGGCGATCCCCCGGGAGCTGTACGAGGCGGCCAGCCTGGACGGGGCCGGCAGCTTCCAGATGCTGCGCAGCATCACCATCCCGGCCCTCCGTCCCGTGATCATCTTCTCGGTGCTGATCTCGACCATCTACGGGATGCAGATCTTCGCCGAGCCGCTGCTGTTCGACCCGAAGCCGGGCAGCGTCACCGGCGGCGCCGGGCGGCAGTTCCAGACCCTGACGGTCTACCTGTACGAGCAGGGCTTCCGGGAGTTCGACTTCGGCTACGCGGCGACCATCGGCTGGGTGATGTTCCTGCTGGTGGTCGCGGTGGCCCTGGTCAACTACGCACTGACCCGCCGGATCAGCTCGACCCGGTGACGCCGGTGGGAAGGGGGAGACGTATGGCCAGGTCCCGGGTGCCGCGACTGGGGCGGGTCGGCCCGCTGACCTACCCGCTGCTGATCCTGGTGCTGCTGCTGTCGGTGTTCCCGCTCTACTGGACCGGGGTGGTCGCCTCGCAGACCAACCGGGCGATCGGCCAGACCCCGCCGCCGATGCTGCCGGGCGGCAACCTGCTGGACAACATCGGGCGGGTGTTCGAGCAGACCAACTTCCTGAAGGCGCTGGTGAACTCGCTGGTGGTGGCCACCGCGATCACCGTGTCCGTGCTGGTGTTCTGCTCGCTGGCCGGGTTCGCGTTCGCCAAGCTGCGGTTCCGGGGCCGGCAGGCGATGATGCTGATCGTGGTGGCCACCATGATGGTGCCCACTCAACTGGGCGTGATCCCGCTCTACCTCATGATCGGCGAGCTCGGCTGGTCCGGCCGGCTGCCGGCGGTGATCGTCCCCACCATGGTCACCGCGTTCGGGGTGTTCTGGATGCGCCAGTTCATCAGCCAGGTGGTCCCGGACGAGATGATCGACGCGGCCCGGGTGGACGGCTGCCACACCGCCCGGATCTGCTGGCACGTGATCCTGCCGGCGATCCGCCCGGCGGCCGCGGTGCTCGGGCTGTTCACCTTCATGCAGGCATGGAATGACTTCTTCTGGCCGCTGGTGGTGCTCACCCCGGACAACCCGACCGTCCAGGTCGCCCTGTCCACGCTGGCCGCCGGCTACTTCCAGGACTACGCACTGATCCTGGCCGCCACTGCCGTGGCCACGTTGCCGGTCCTGGTGGTGTTCGCGGTGCTCGGCCGGCAGATCGTCGGCGGCATCATGGAAGGCGCCGTCAAGCAGTGAACGGCTATGACTACATCGTGGTCGGTGCCGGGGCCGCTGGATGCGTGCTGGCCGGGCGGCTCACCGAGGATCCGGCGGTCCGGGTGCTGCTGCTGGAGGCTGGGCCACCGGACCGCAGCCGGGCGATCCGGATGCCGGCCGCGCTACCGCTGCTGTTCGGCAGCCCGTACGACTGGAGCTACCGGACCGAGCCGCAACCGCACGCGGGCAGCCGCCGGGTGACCTGGCCGGCCGGACGCACGCTGGGCGGCAGCTCGTCCACCAACGCGATGATCCACGTCCACGGCCACCCGCACGACTACGACACCTGGCGGGACGCGTACCACTGCCCCGGCTGGGGGTACGCGGACCTGCTGCCCTACCTGCGCCGGGCCGCCGGCCCGCTGCGGGTCGGGCCGCCGCGGGAGCGGCACCGGCTGACCCGGGCCTGGGTGGCGGCCGCCCGGGCAACCGGGCTGCCGGCGGCCGACTTCCTCGGCCCGGAGCCGGACGGGGTCGGGTTCTTTCCGCTGAACCAGCGCCGCGGCCGGCGCTGGTCGGCCGCGGACGGCTATCTGCGACCGGCCGCCGGACGCCCGAACCTGACCGTCCACACCGGCGCCCGCGCGGCCCGGGTGACGGTCGCCGGCGGGCGCGCCACCGGAGTGGACTATCACCGGGACGGCCGGCCGCGGCGTGCTACCGCCGCGGTCGAGGTGGTCCTGGCCGCCGGCGCGGTCGGCTCCCCGGCTCTGCTGCTGCGCTCTGGAGTCGGCCCGGCCGGCCACTTGGCGGCGCACGGGATCCCGGTGGTGGTCGACGCGCCGGCGGTCGGCACCGGGCTGCAGGACCACCCCCGGGTCACCGCACTGTGGAGGGTGGCAGGCGGCGGCGCCCGGTGGTGGGCACGGCTGCAGTGGGAACTGCTCCGCCGCGGGCCGCTGGCCTCCAACGGTGGCGAAGCGGGTGGCTTCCTGCGGACCCAGCCCGGACTGCCCGCACCGGACCTGCAACTGCTGGCCTGCCCCCCGCCACCACTACACCCGCCCGGCGAGCCGCCGCCTGACCCGGCGGTGGCGGTGCTGGTGACCGCGGTCGCGGTCGGCAGCCGGGGCCGGGTCGGGCTGCGGTCGGCCGACCCGGACGCCCCGCCGCTGATCGACCCGGGTTACCTGACCGATCCGTCCGACCTGGACATCCTGGTGGCAGGGCTGCGGCTGGCCCGCGAGATCGCCGGGCAGCCGCCGTTCGCCCGGCCCACCCGGGGCGAGCTGGCCCCCGGCCCGGAGCTACGCCGGGCCGAACAGCTCCGCGCCTGGGTACGCGGCAACCTCGTGACCCTGCACCATCCGACCAGCACCTGCGCGATGGGCGGTGCGGAGGCCGCGGTCTGCGACCCGGAACTGCGGGTGCGGGGGGTGGCCGGGCTACGGGTGGCCGACGCGTCGGTGATGCCGGCGGTGCCCCGCGGCAATACCCACGCCCCGACCGTGGCGCTCGCCGAGCGCGCCGCCGACCTGATCCGCCAGTCCCGATCGGAGGACCACCATGCCGCGTACCACTGATGTGCTGTTCGTGCTCACCAGCCACGGGGAGCTGGGCGGCACCGGGAGGCCGACCGGGTTCTGGCTGGCCGAGGCCGCCCACCCGTGGCAGGTGTTCACCGCCGCCGGGCTGGCTGTGGAGTTCGTCTCGATCCGGGGTGGCCGGTCCCCTGTCGATGGTGCGGACCGGTCGGACCCGGTGCAGCAGGCGTTTCTGGAGCAGGTGGACCTGGCTGCGGCCGGGCCGGTGGAGTCGGCCGACCCGGCCGGCTACCGGTCGGTGTTCTATGTCGGCGGGCACGGGGCGATGTGGGACTTCCCGGGCAACCCGGCGGTGGCCCGGCTCGGCACCGGGATCCACGCCGCCGGCGGAGTGGTGGCGGCGGTCTGCCACGGCCCGGCCGGGTTGCTCGATGTGCGGCGCCCGGACGGCTCCCACCTGCTCGCCGGGGCGGACGTCACCTCGTTCAGCAACGCCGAGGAGACCGAGATCGGGCTCCAGTCGGTGGTCCCGTTCCTGCTGCAGAGCGCGCTGGAGCAGCGCGGGGCGAGACACACCGACGCCGGTGTCTTCGCGCCGCACGTGGTGGTCGACGGCCGGCTGGTGACCGGGCAAAACCCGCCGTCCTCGGCCGGGGTCGCGCGGGAGGTGATCCGGCTGCTGGCGGCCTGACGCCCGGGGGTGTGTCTGGCGGTCCTCCGGGACACCCCGGCCTTGACGCCCGGGGGTGTGTCTGGCAGTCCTCCGGGACACCCCGGCCTTGACGCCCGGGGGTGTGTCTGGCGGTCCTCCGGGACCTGCTGGCCGGAACGGAGCGCTAGCGCCACCGGTGCAGGTCTCGGAGCGATGGCCCCACACACCCCCAGGTCGGAGCCGCGGCCCGCCCCCGGGTCAGCCCCTGGGTCAGCTCCCGGGTCAGCCCCCGGGTCGGGCGAGGGCGTTGATGGCGGCGGTGTCCAGCACCCGCTGCGGGGCGCCGCTCCGGGCCACCGCCAGCATCGCCCGGCCGACCCGCTCGGTGGTGGTGACCTGGTCCGGGAACAGCCGCCGGGCCAGCGGCAGCAGCGGCGCCGCCACCGCGTACATCAGCCGGTAGGAGCGGGTACGGGAGGTGGCGCCGTGCCGCGGCTGGATGATCCCGGGCCGGAACAGGTATGCGGACAGCGCCGGCAGCTCGAGCAGCGCGTTCTCGGTCTGCCCCTTCACCCGCGCCCACATGGTCCGGCCCTGCCCGGTGCTGTCGGTGCCCTGGCCGGAGACGTAGACGAAGCTCAGGCCCGGGCTCCGCTCCGCCAGTGTGCGGGCGGCCGCCAGCGTGACCTCGTAGGTGAGCTGCCGGTAGGCGGCCTCGCTACGGCCGGCCGCCGAGACTCCGAGGCAGAAGAAGCAGGCGTCCTGGCCGGCCAGCCGGTCCGCGATCGGGGCGAAGTCGAGGAAGTCGTCGTGGACCAGCTCCGCCAGCTTCTCGTGCCGCTGCCCGGTCGGCGCCCGGCCGACCGTGGTGAGATGGGTCACATCTGGCGCGAGCAGGCACTCCCGCAGCACCCCCTGCCCGATCATGCCGGTGGCGCCGAACAGGACCACCTTCACGCCAGCACTCCCGGGCCCGGGGTGAGCAGGTAGTCCTCCCCCTCCGGGCTCCACTCCAGACCGACCGCGCCGCTGGTCGCGGCCGCCCGGCAGAACTGCAGGAAGCTGCGGTAGCCGAGCTTCTTCTCGCTGAAGTCCGGGTGCACCCGGCGGAGCTGGTTCTTCAGGCCGGACAGCGCCACCGCGCCGTCCCGCTCGGCCAGGTCCGCCACGACCGAGCGGAGCAGCCCGAAGGCCGCCTCCCGGTCGCCGTGCTCGGGCAGCGTCACCTCCGGGTCGCCCTTGGCCGGCCCCTCGGCCAGCTCGATCACGTTCCGGTC
>Ga0299914_10001807_pt1 | contig 14426 bp, 15 predicted proteins | sample RVTome_10_FD_201361 | JGI IMG/M metagenome (GOLD analysis project Ga0299914, IMG submission 201361) | Soil microbial communities from uranium-contaminated site in the Upper Colorado River Basin, Wyoming, United States - RVT153D57 (version 2) ...
GAGGCGGCCCTGATCAGACCACCGGAGCCGCGCAGCTCGATGGACCGGCGGTTGCGGCGATCCAGTCGCCGAGCCGTCGGGGGTCGGCACCACCGATCGGCACACCGTCCAGTACCTCGCCCTGAAGCGCGACGCCGATCACACGTTCAGCCTGGCGACTGCCTATGAGCAGGAGGCGACCCTCCACCAGCTGCTCGGTGAACCCGCGGTCGTGGAAGACCATGCAACCAGGGCGCTCGAGCTCGTGCGGAGCCAGGGATTCCCTCCGCGGATCGCCATCGCCCAGATCATGCTGGGCTGGTCCTGGGCCGCACAGGGGCGAACGACGACCGGCCTCGACCAACTACGCGACGGGATCGTGGCCTATCGCGCCACCGGCGCCCGCATGGACCTGCCGTACTACCTCGGCCTTCTGGCCGACACGTACCTCCAGGCGGGTCGGATCCCCGAGGGTCTCGCCGCCATCGACGAGGCCATCGCAGAAAGCGGCGGTCGCGACTACTGCCATGCGGCGGAGCTGCACCACCTGCGTGCCCGGCTGCTGGCGCAGGGCGGCGCTGACGATGCCGACGTCATCGCCGAGCTGGTCCGGGCGCGCGACATCGCCCACCGTCAGCGTGCATCCGTACTCGAGGAGCGGGCGTCCCTCGCACTCCAGGAGATCGCACCCGCCGTGGCGCAGGACTGATGCCTCCGGCCGGCCGGGGCGCTGCGCGCCATCAGGGCCGGATGATCGGGGCCTCGGCGGCATGGCGGGCCCGCAGCTCCGCGTCCCAGTCGCCGCTGCAGTAGACGGTCAGCTCGGAGACCTGGCCACCCCGGACCTCGCACAGCAGGATCTTGCGATCGGTCATATCCTCGCCGTTCTCGTCGTGGCGGCCGACGAACTCGCTGACGAAGCCGGTCGCCGTCGGAATGGTCCGCACGACCGTCGTCTCGGCGCCGTCGGGCGTGAAGCCGGCGAGCCACGCGGCGAACGCGTCCAGCCCCTGGAGCTGGAACCGCCACAGCGGTGGGTGGCCATCGAGGAACAGATCGTCGGCTAGCACGTCGTTGGCCTTGCCGGTGCGGAACACGTCCGCCAGCCGTTCGCTCAGCTCCTGGGCGGTGCCGTCGTCGATCGGGATCATCGCGGGTGCCGTCATGTCGTCCTCCTGGTCGCGATCGGCCGTCGAGTGCGACGGTACGAACGCGAGGCACATCACGGCGTCGGTCGAACGAACGATTTCCGCCCGCGGCGCGCCTCAGCAGAACCACCTACTGGACCAGCTCAACGCAGTGCCCCAGCGGGACCGGGCAGCCGGGCCCCCCGCATCGGCGATACTGGCGCGGTGCGGCGAGCGATCGACGACGCTCGGGCGGCCTTCGAGCGTCACGACTGGAGCGAGACGCACCGGTTGCTGGCCGGGGTGCCGGTGGATGACCTCGCGATCGAGGACCTCGACCGATTCGCCACCGCGGCCTACCTGACGGGTCGCGACGAGACCGCCTTCGAGCTGTGGGCACGTGCGCACCGGGATTGCGCGCGGGCCGACGAGATCGAGCTGGCGGCCCGGTTCGGCCTCCGCCTGGCGCAGACGTTGGGGTTCAAGGGCGACATCGGCCGGAGTGCGGGGTGGGTCGAGCGGGTACGTCGACTCCTGGACGACGCCGGCATCGACTGCATCGAGCGCGGCTACCTCGCGCACGCCTCGGCGATGTGCCGGATCTTCGGGGCGGGCGACCATCCCGGTGCGCACGAGCTGTTCGTGCGTGCGGGCACCATCGGCGCGCGGTACCGCGACCAGGAGCTCATGACCCTGGCGCGCATCGGCGAGGGCCGGATGCTCGTCTACCTCGGGGCGGTCGCCGAGGGGGTGGCGCTGCTCGACGAGGCGATGATCTCGGTCGAGGCCCGCGAGATCTCCCTGATCGCCGTCGGCGACGCCTACTGCACTGTGATCGACGCGTGCACAGAGATCTTCGACATGTCCCGCTGCCGTGCCTGGACCGACTCGTTCTCGCGCTGGTGCGACGAGCACACCGACCTCGTGCTCTACCGGGGCAACTGCCTGTTGCACAGCGCACAGGTCCTGCACGTGCACGGCGACTGGTCCGACGCCGTGGAGACCGCCCACCGCGCGTGCGAGCGCTTGGCCGAGCCGATCAACAGCCTCACGCTCGGCGGAGCCCACTACGTGGAGGGCGACCTGCATCGGCTCCGCGGCGCCTTCGACGCTGCCGAGGCTTCCTACCGCAGCGCCAACGAGTACGGCTGCGAGCCCCAGCCGGGCCTGGCACTCATGAGGCTCGCGCAGGGACGGAGCGACACGGCCGCTGCGTCCATCCGGCGGGTGCTCGACGAGGCGGTGGGCCCCATCTCCCGGGCGCGGGCGCTCGGCGCCTACGCCGAGATCACGCTCGCGGTCGGCGATGTCGCGGCGGCGCGGGCCGCGGCCGAGGAGCTGGCGGCGGCGGCGGCCGAGCTGGGATCACCATTCCTCCGGGCACGCGCGGCACACGCGACCGCCGCCGTCCTCCTCGCCGAGGGTCGGCCCAAGGATGCCCTCCAGACCTCCGGTCAGGCGCTGCAGCTGTGGACGGAGCTCGACGCGCGGCACGAGGCGGCCCTCACACGCGTGCTGATCGCCGATGCCTGCGTCGCCGTCGGCGACACCGAGGGAGCCGAGCTGGCGCGAAGTGCCGCCCGGACGACGTTCGAGGCGCTCGGCGCGGCACCGGACCTGGCCCGGCTCGACCGGGGCGCTACGCCGGGCCGCCCGGCTGGCCTCACCTCCCGGGAGCTCGAGGTGCTGCGCGTGCTGGCGCAGGGCAAGACGAACCGGGTCATCGCCGAGAAGCTGTACATCAGCGAGAAGACCGTGGCGAGCCATGTCAGCCACATCTTCACCAAGCTCGGCGTGTCGTCCCGCGCCGCAGCGACCGCCTACGCCTACGACCACGACCTCGCCTGACCGGCGGCGCCCCCGCCGGCAGGTCCCCTTCGCGGCACCGGTCAGCCTCGGGGGGAGAGCCCCTCGATGGCGCCCTGGAGGCGGGTCTGGAGCACGGTCGTGGTCACATCGCCGCGGCTGCGCTCGAGCACCGCCCGCAACGCGTCGAGCGTCCGGCGCAGCCCGTTGGTCAGCGCGTCGGGGTAGTCGACGACGACCAGAGCGTCGTAGACCTCGTCCATGGCGGCCAGCAACGACTCGCCACGCTCGACCTGGCCCTCCCGCAGGCGATCGAGCAGGTGGCGCCGCAGCTCGCTGGCCGCCTCGGCCACGCCCCGCATCCACGCCGCCGCGGCAACCCCCAGCTCGGCGGGCGTCGGCATGGGACCACCCGCAACCAGGGCGGCAACGGCGCGGGCCTCGGTGTACTCCTTCTCGGCGTCGTGGAGGAAGCCGCCGTGCCCGACTGCGGGGAACGGGGACAGGACCTCCTGGGCCTCCCGCAGCGCCGCCTCGGCGCGGTCGGCCAGGGCTGCGGCGGCGTCGGCATCGAGCCTGTGGATCGCCCGGATGCTCGACCCCGCGGCCCGGATGACGCTGCGGCACGACGCCAGCGCCGTCTCGCGGGCCCGGTTGGCGTCGGCCAGCTCGTCGTGGATGGCTGCGACGGCACCCGCCAGGCTGTCGCGGCGGGCCTCGTGCCCGGCGTCTGGTGCCGACATCGTCTGCTCGGCGAGCTAGCGGCCGGTGCCGGTGCCCAGCACCACCACCGCCGGGCGCGGTGCGCGGATCGGGGCCAGGTAGCGCACCTTCCGGAGCCGCTCGGCGAGCCGACGCTGACGTCGCACCAGCAGCGCCAGGTAGGTCAGCAGCAGTCCGCCGGCGGCCGCCAACGCGATCCACCCGGCGCCACCGAGCAGCACGGCCGGCGCCACACTGCCGATGGCCAGCACGGTGAGGCCGGTGAGGATGTGACGCCGCCGGCGATAGGAACCCCCGGCCGCGACCCGCGGCGACACGGGGCCGCGCCCCGACCCGGTGGAACCCGGCGCCCGCCGACGGGCCAGCCCGTCCCCGTCCGGGAGCCGCCCGATCCCGGCCACCCCGGCCGCGCCACCATCGTCGTCGCCGTCGTAGGACTGATCGGCCAGGTCGCCCGGGTACTCGTCGTCCTCGTAGCCGCTGAACGCGTCCGTGTACACGGGGCGATAGCCGGGCGACGTTCGTGCCAGCGACCACAGCTGGCGCCGGAAGGTGACCATCGAGGCGGTGGGCCGGGCTTCACGACGGCTCTGCAACCAGGGTGGCAGCAGCACCGCTGCCCAGATCACGCCAAGAAGCAAGAAAGCAGGCACGGCATCCATTCCGAGGTCTCGCTTGCGACCGTACAGGTCGCCGTCGCGGGCGCGGTGGATGCCCCCTGACCTGGGGTTACAGGCCGAGCTCGGCGTCGATGCCGTCGCTGCGCCGGTAGGTGCCGCTGCGGCCGCCGGTCTTCTCCCAGAGCGCCATGTCGCCGATCGTCATGCCCCGGTCGACCGACTTGCACATGTCGTAGATCGTGAGGCAGGCCACCGAGCACGCGGTCATCGCCTCCATCTCGACACCCGTGCGATCGACGGTCTCGACATGCGCCTCGACCTCGATGTAGTCGTCCTCGATGCGGAAGTTGACGAGGACGCTCCCGACAAGCAGCGGGTGGCACAGCGGGATCAGCTCGGGCGTGCGCTTGGCCGCCTGGATACCGGCCACCCGCGCGACGGCGAGCACGTCACCCTTGCTGATCGCCCCCCGGGCCACCAGCGACGTGGTCTCGGGCCGCATGCGCACCCGTCCCCGCACGACGGCTCGGCGGTGGGTCGGCTCCTTGGGCGTGACATCGACCATCCGGGCTCTGCCGAGTGGGTCGAGATGGGTGAGCCCCCGGTCGGACATGGGCCCCACCCTAGTGCCCCCAGCAGGGACAACGTTCATCCCCCGCCGCCGAAGCTACCCCCCGATCTGGCTCATGGACCGGCGCGGGCGCACGAACTGCACCTGTCCGATCATGTGCCCGGCCCACTTGCCGGCGACGCAGCGCTGGACGGCGGCGCCGACTTCGTCGTCGGAAGCGCCATCCCGCAGCAGGGCGCGCAGATCGACCTCGTCGACTGCGAACAGGCACGATCGAAGCTGACCGTCGGCGGTGAGGCGGATCCGGTCGCACGATCCGCAGAACGGCCGTGTCACCGACGGGATCACGCCCACCTCACCCATGCCGTCGCGGTACACGAAGCGCTCGGCCGGCTCGTGGCCGCGCTGGATGGCTTCGACCGGGTAGACGGCATCGATCATGCGCAGGATCTCGTCCTGGCTGACCACGGCGTCGGCGTCCCAGCGCTGGTCGGCGTCCAGCGGCATCCACTCGATGAACCGCACGACGACCCCCCGGTCGCGGCCGAACGTCGCCAGGTCGAGGACCTCGTCGTCGTTCACGCCCCTCATCACGACCGTGTTCACCTTCACCGGATCGAGCCCGGCCTCCTTGGCGGCCTCGATGCCGTCGAGCACGCTGCCGATCTCGTCGCGGCGCGTCAGCTCGGCGAACCGGTCGCGGCGCAACGTGTCGAGCGAGACGTTGACCCGCCGCAGCCCGGCGGCCACCAGGTCACCGGCAATCATCCGCAGCGTGGCGCCGTTGGTGGTGAGTGCGAGATCGGCGCCCAGCGGCGCCAGCTTGCCAACGAGGACGGGCAGGTGCGCCCGCACGGTCGGCTCGCCGCCGGTGAGCCGGATGCTGTCGATGCCGAACCGCTGCACGCACACCCGTGCGATGCGCTCGATCTCCTCGAAGGTGAGCACCTGGTCACGGGGAAGCCACTGCAAGCCCTCGGCCGGCATGCAGTAGGTGCAGCGGAAGTTGCAGCGGTCCGTGACCGAGATCCGCAGGTCACGGTGAACGCGACCGAAGCCGTCGACGAGCGGTCCGCTGACCATTCCTCCACGCTAGTGGACGATCCCCCGGACCCCGCCCCCAGAGGCATCACGGGCGGGCACGTCCGCTGGGCCTCTCAGGCCCATTCCTGTGTCGGCGGCTCCTCCAGGAGAATGACCTCCACCCGGCCGCCGAGCCGCACGCCGTCGCCGTCCGGGACCACCGCCAGGGCGTTGGCACGGGCCATCGCCGCCAGCTGGTGCGACCCCTGGCCACCCGACGAGCGCACGTGCAGGACGCCCCGCTCGCCTGCCGTCGCCACGACCCGCACGAGGTGGACCTTGCCGTCGGGCCGGCGGGCCAACGCCTCGTCGGCGGTCGCCACCAGCCTCGGCCGGTGGAGCCGGGGATGCGGGTGCCCGCCGAGCCGCCGCAGCCCGGGGCGGGCGAACAGCTCGAAGCTCACGAGCGACGACACGGGATTGCCGGGCAGGCCGAAGACCGGCACGTGGCGCCGGCCGCCGTCCCCGGCGCGGATGATTCCGAACGCCAGCGGCTTGGCCGGCCGGATCGCCACCTGCATCCAGCGCATCTTGCCGATGCGATCCAGAACGACCCTGACCAGGTCGATATCGCCCATCGACACCCCGCCGCTCGTGAGGACCGCATCGCACGTGGCGGCACCCCGCTCCAGGCCGGCCGTGATGGCGGCCTCGTCGTCGGCGACACGGCCCAGGTCCACGGCGTCGAATCCCGCCTGGGCCACGAGCGCGAGCAGGGCCGGCCGATTGCTGTCACGGATCTGTCCCGGCTGGAGCGGACCGGGGCCGACCACCAGCTCGTCGCCCGTCGACATCACGCCCACCCGGGGCCGCGGGTGCGCCTCGACCTCGTCGATGCCGAGGGATGCGAGCACGCCGAGACGGGCAGGCGTCAGCTCGTCTCCCGCGCCGAAGACGCGCTGCCCGGCGTTGAGGTCCTCGCCTACCGCCCGCACGTGGTTGCCGGGATCGACCGACACCTGGATCTCGACGGCCTTGCCGCCGTCGCGTCGCTCGGTCCGCTCCACCATCACCACGGCGTCCGCGCCCTCGGGCATCGGCGCCCCCGTGAAGATCCGCATGGCCTCGCCCGCCTGGAGCGGTCGTGGGGCCGGGTGACCCGCCGCCAGCTCCGCCACCACCGGCAGGGTCACGGGCACGGCGGCCACGTCGGCCGCCCGCAGTGCGTAGCCGTCCATGGCCGTGTTGGCGAATGGCGGCACCGGCTCCCCGGCCACGACGTCCGCAGCCAGCACGCATCCCACTGCCTCGGTGGTCGCCATCCTCGACGGCGGGAGCGGTGCGCAGCCGGCGAGCACGTGGGCGATGGCGTCGTCGAGCGGGATCATCGCACCCGCCTGAGCGGGCCCACTAGTGGGCGCTCGCCCACTAGACGAGCCCCCGGCGGCGGACCGCGTCGGCCAGGTAGGACGCGAATTCGGGACCGAGGTCGTCGCGGTCGAGCGCCAGCTCCACCGTGGCCCGGAGGTAGTCGAGCTTCTTCCCGATGTCGAACCGCCCGTGCTCGAACACGAACCCGTGCACGGGCTGGTCCTCCAGCAGTATGGCGATGGCGTCGGTGAGCTGGATCTCGCCGCCCACGCCCGGCTTCGTGCGGTCGAGGGCGTCGAAGATCTCGGGTGTGAACACGTAGCGGCCGACCACGGCCAGGTCGGAGGGGGCGTCCGCGGGCCGGGGCTTCTCGACGATCCCCCGCAGGCGCACGAGCCCGTCGTCGGCCGCCTCGGCGTCGACGCAACCGTAGGAGGAGATCTCCTCGATCGGGAACCGCTTGACGGCGATGATCGAGCTCCCGGTCTGTTCGTAGGCGGCGATCATCTGCTCGAGCACCCGGAACCGTTCGTCCATGATGTCGTCGCCGAGCATCACGGCGAACGGGTGGTCGCCGACGTGCTTGCGGGCCACCGACACCGCGTGGCCCAGCCCCAGGGCCTCGCCCTGCCTCACGTAGTGGATGTCGGCGAGCTCCGCTAGGCGCCGGATCTCCTCGAGCTCCTCCAGCTTGCCCGCCGCGTCCAACGACGCCTCCAGCTCGATGGAGCGATCGAAGTGATCCTCCAGGCTGCGCTTGCCCCGGCCCGTGATGATCAGGATGTCGTCGATTCCCGCCCGCACCGCCTCCTCGACCACGTACTGGATCGCCGGCCGGTCGACGACGGGCAGCATCTCCTTCGGCTGCGCCTTGGTCGCCGGGAGGAAGCGGGTGCCCAGCCCGGCCGCAGGGACGACTGCCTTTCGAATGCTCACCGTTCGAACGCTACTGGACCCTCGCGGAGGCCATCGTGGCGTCACGCCGCCGTGCCCAGGTGCGGCTCCTCGCCCCGCCAGAGCCGCCCGACGTTGCCCCCGTGGCGGGCGATCACGAGCACGGCGCACCCGGCCAGCGCCGCCACCTCGCGCCCCGGCGCCCCCAGCGCGCCGGCGGCAGCCGGCAGGACGGCCACGGCGGCGATCGAACCCACCGACACCGTGCGGCTGAGGGCGGTCACCACTCCGAACGCCGCCGCCGACACCAGCGCTGCGAGCGGGAACAGCACCAGCGCCATGCCGGCGACGGTGGCCACGCCCTTGCCCCCGCGGAGAACACGTTTCCCGCTCCCGCGGTCCGAGCGGCCGTGGAAGCGGGAGGTGCGTCCTGGGCCGGGCACCAGCGGGGCGACGTGGCCCACCACGGCGGCGACGCCGCACGCCACCCCGAGGCCGTGGCCACCGATGGCCCAGCCCAGGGCGGCGGCGCCCGCCCCCTTGATCACGTCGCCGACCAGGGTCAGCACGCCGGCCCGGCGCCCAGCGGTGCGGTACACGTTGGTGGCACCGGGATTGCCCGACCCGGCAGCGGTGGGGTCGACGCCCCGGCGGCGGGTCGCCAGCCAGGCGCTGGGGAAGGTCCCCAGGATGTAGGCGCCGGCGACGCAGGCCACCACCACGCCCGGGGACGCAGTGGCGACGAGTGGCGAGAGCACGCTCACGACGCGGCGATCGTACCGGCCGGGGCGCTACCCTTGGCACTCTCAAGTCGCGAGTGCTAATTCCCACCCGACCGCCATCGGCGATCAGCTGAGTCCACCGGAGTCCAGATGCCCAGGTACGAGTACCGCTGCCGCAACTGCGGCGAGCCGCTCGAGGTCGTCCAGTCGTTCACCGACGATCCGCTGACCGAGTGCCCCGCCTGCGGGGGCGAGCTGCGCAAGGTGTTCCAGGCCGTCGGCATCGCATTCAAGGGCTCGGGCTTCTACAAGACCGACAGCCGGAAGGCGGCCAAGTCCTCGGCGGCCTCGTCGGGCTCCGAGTCCTCGGGCTCGCCCGAGCAGAAGTCGGCGACGGCGGGCGCGAACGGCGACGGCGGCTCGAGCGACGGCGCCAAGTCGTCCTCGTCGTCCCCGTCCTCCTCCGCGGCCTCGTCTTCGTCCTCGTCGTCGACGGCGGCCAGCGGCGACAAGTGAGTGGGGCCGCGGCGGAGGCGCACCGCGCCGACGTCGGCGTCTACGGGGGTTCCGGCCTGTACACGCTGCTCGAGGACGTCGACGAGGTGGTGGTCGAAACCCCGTTCGGCCCGACCTCGGCGCCGCTGACGATCGGCTCGGTCGGCTCCCGCAGGGTGGCGTTCCTCCCCCGGCACGGCCGCGACCACACGCTGCCGCCACACCGGGTCCCCTACCGGGCCAACGCCTGGGCGCTCTGGCAGTTGGGCGTGCGGGCGCTGTTCGCGCCTTGCGCCTCGGGATCGCTGCAGCCCGAGATCCGTCGGGGTGACTTCGTGGTCGTGGACCAGATCGTCGATCGCACCTACGGCCGCGACGTCACCTTCCACGAGGGCCCCGGCACCCCGGGCGGACTGGCGCCCGTCGACCATGTGAGCTTCGCGGCGCCCTACGACGCCAGGTTGCGCGCCGCCGCGGTCGAGGCGTGCCGGTCCGAGGGCGTCGCCGTCCACGACGGCGGGACGGTGGTCGTGATCAACGGGCCCCGGTTCTCGACCAGGGCAGAGTCGCGGTGGTACGCGGCCCAGGGGTGGCAGGTCGTCAACATGACCCAGATGCCCGAGGCGGTGCTGGCGGCCGAGGCGCACATCCCGTACGCGGCGATCGCCCTCATCACCGACTACGACGTCGGACTCGAGGGCGTCCCCGGCATCGAGCCCGTCACGATGGACGAGGTCTTCGCCATGCTCGAGCGCAACGCCGAGGTGGTACGCAAGGTGCTGTTCCGGGCCATCGGGCTGCTTCCCGACGACCTTTTCAGGCCGTAGCCCGGGCCCCGCGGGGCGCGATCGGGCCCTGCGCCGCTGCGCTAGCGTGCACGTCGGCTTCCCCCGCTGGTCCCGCCGATCCCGCCGCTCGGGAGGAAGCCGTGTCCCCTCATCCCGTGTTCCTCGGCGTACGCGCCCGGCGCGCCCTCGCCCGCACGGTCGTCCGCCGGGCGGTGGTGCTGGGGCTCGCCATCGTCACCGGGTTGGTCGTCGTGTCGCTGGTCTCATCCGCCGAGGCGGCCCGCCAGCGCTGGGGGCGCGCCCGGCCGGTGGCGGTCGCCACCCGCGACCTGGCCCCCGGGGACCTCGTCGACGGCTCGGCGTTCGTGGTGCGCCGGCTGCCCGAGGGGGCGGTGACCCCGGGTGCCCTGGCGGAGCCGCCGTCCGGCTCGGTCGTACGCCAGCCGGTGGCTGCCGGTGAGCCCCTCGTGGCCGAACGGCTGGCACCCCAGGGTCTGACGGGCGTGGCCGCACTGGTGCCGGCCGGGCACCGGGCAGTGGCGATCCCCATCGGTCCACTGGCCGCCCCGCCGCTCACGATCGGCGACCTCGTGGACGTCCTCGCGGTCGTGCCCGCATTGGTGGAGGAACCGCCGCGTCCGCCGCTGAACCAGCCCTCGTTCCCGCTGGTCGAGGCGGCCGTGGTGGTCGACGTGGGCGAGGAGTCGATCGCCGTCGCGGTTCCCGAGGCCGACGCACCCCGCGTCGCCTGGGTGCTCACCAACGGATCGGTCGTGCTCGCGCTGGCCGGCGCCTGATCAGCGGAACGAGCTGGCGAGGATCAGCAGGATGAGGACGCCGAGCACGATGCGGTAGACGACGAACGGCAGGAACGAGTGGGTGCGGACCAGCTTCAGCGTGCCCCACACGGCGATGTAGCCGGTGATGCCCGAGGCGACGATCCCCCACAGGAACGGCGCCCTGAAGTCCGCCGGGATGCCGCCCTCGGCCGAGACGTCGAACCACTTGAAGACGATGGCTCCGAACGTGATGGGCAGGCTCATGAGGAAGGCGAACCGGGCGGCGCCGTCGCGGCTGAGACCCGAGAACCGGCCGACGGTAATGGTGACGCCCGAACGCGACAGGCCGGGCTGCAGGGCGAGGGACTGGGCGGCGCCCATCACCAGCGCATCGCGCAGTCCCACCTCGTCGATCGTGCGCTTGCCCCGGACGCCGTCGGCCCACGCCAGCGCCAGCGCCCCCAGGATGAGCATCACGGCGATCAGCCAGATCTGGTCGGTGTTCTCCTCGATGGTGTCGGCCAGCAGCGCCCCGGTGATCGCCGCCGGCACGGCCGAGACCGCGATCAGCCAGGCGAGCCGTCCGTCCTTCGAGCGCGGGGTTCGCACCGCGGCCCGGGACAGGCGCACGATGTCGTGGCGGAAGTAGGCCACGGCCCCGCCGAGCGTGCCCAGGTGGAGTGCCACGTCGAACGTCATCTGCAGCGACTCGTTGCCGGCGAAGTCGTCCCAGCCGAACAGCCACGGGATGACGATGAGGTGGCCCGACGAGGAGATCGGGAGGTACTCGGCGAGTCCCTGCGCGATGCCTAGGACGATGGCGTGGAGGATCGACACGTGTATCGGTGGTCAGGGCCCGCACCCAGGTTGGCTCGAATCTACGGAAGCGCACGATGCTCACCGACCGGGGCCCCTCCCCGCAACCCCGACTCGCCGGATTCGGGCTCAGTGCCTCCCGTGGGGCTGCGCCCCACACTCATCACCGGCGCGTCGCCGTAAGGCGCTCGCGCCATCGGCCTACAGCACTCGCTTCGCTCGCGCTTCAGTGACCGCTGAGCATGACCCCGGGGATGACGAGGGCGGCGGCACCGGTGCCACCCGGCGTCCAGTGCCGTTCGCCCCCGATGGCGCTCACGTCGAGCAGCAGCCGCTGGAGCGTCGAGGCGATCGTCGCCTCCCGGATCGGCTCCGCCCGCTGACCGTTGCGCACCATGAGGCCCTCCACACCCACCGAGAAGTCGCCCGACACCGGGTTGACGCCCGAGTGCAGTCCGGTCATCGACTGCACCAGGACGCCGTGTTCGACGGCGGCGACGAGATCGTCGAGGCTGCCCGTGCCGGTGGCGAGCGCCAGGGCCTGGGCGCCGACCCCCGGGGTGGACCGGTAGCCCCGGACGGCCGAGGCGGTCGAGGGGACACCGGCACGCCGGCCGGTCATCGTGTTGTGGAGGAACCCCTGGAGCACACCGTCGACGATCAGCGGCACCCGACGCGTGGCCAACCCCTCGCCGTCGTGGGAGTCGGCCCCGAGCGACAGGGGGTCGGTCGGGTCGTCGACGAGCGTGACCAGTGGCGACGCCATCGGCTCGCCCACCCGGTCGGCGAACGGTGAGCGCCGCTTGAGCACGGACTCGCCGTTGAGGGTGCCGGCCACCACGCCGAGCAGGGTCGCCGCCATCCGGGGCTCGAGGACGAGCGTGACGCTGCCGCTGCCCGGCTGGACGGCTCCCAGCAGCCGGGTGGCGCGGTCGACCGCGTCCTCCGCCGCCTGGTCGAGGTCCACGTCGTCGGGCTCGCGGCCGACCGACACGCCGTACCCGGTCTTCGTCTCGGCGCCGTCGGTGGCGAGCGCCAGCACCGAGAGGTGGCAGAACGTGGATCGCCCGGCCACGGCGATGCCTGTCGACGTGGCCACCGCCCCCTCGCCGGCGCCGTCGGCCCACTGGGCGGTCCGCACCCCACTGATGCGCGGGTCACGGGCGCGCACGGCCCGCTCCAACTCCAGCGCCAGATCCACCTTGCGCTCGGAGGGCTGCGCGGCCAGGCCCTCGCGCCACAGGTCGATCCGCGGGGGTTCCACGCCGTCGGGCTCGGGCAGCCCCACCCAAGGCTCGGCCTGGGCGTACGCGACGTTGTCACGGGCCTCGGCCAGAACCTCTGCGACGACGTCGTCGTCCAGCGAACCGGCCCAGGCGAAGCCCTGGCGGCCGTCCTCGATCACCCGCACGCCGATCCCGGCCGAGGTGGCCTGCGTCAGCGACTCGATGGCGCCGCCATGGACCTTGGCGGACGTCGAGGTCGACCTGCCCACGAACGCCTCGACCTGCTCGCCGGCGCCGGCGGCGCCGGCGACCTTGGCTGCGAGGTCGAGCAGCTCCCTCATGGCTCCCAGCTAGTGTCCCGGAAGGCAGATCATGTCGGCATTTCGACGGGTCTGAACGCCGCTCGCGGCGTCCTCCTCCTCGCCGCAGCTACGGCTGCGCCTCGTCGTGCGTCCTTGCCACCGACGCCCAGCCCTCGCCGAAATATCCAACGGATCCACCTTCCGGGACACTAGGCACCCGAGACGGCGACGTCGCCGACGACCAGCGTCATGCCGGCGGCGCTCATCGGCAGCCACGTGAGGTCGGAGCCGACCGCCACCAGGTCGTGCAGCAGGCGCTGGATCGTGGAGGCGATGGTGAACTCGCGCAGCGGCTCGGCCAGGGCGCCGCCCCTGATGCGCAGGCCCTGGGCACCCGTCGAGAAATCCCCGGAGATCGGGTTGACGCCGGAGTGCAGCCCCGAGACCTCCTGCACCAGCACGCCGTCGCCGACGTCGGCGAGCAGGGCGGCGTCGTCGCGGTCACCGGGCGTGAGCGCCACTGCCCGGCAGCCGGCCGTCGGGGTGGACTTGAACCCGGCCCGCACCGCCGAGCCGGTCGAGTGCGTGCCCATGCGGCGGGCGGTCCACGTGGAGTGGACGAAACCCCGCAACTCGCCGGCCTCGATGAGCGGCACGCGCCGCGTCGCCAGTCCCTCGGCGTCGACGGGCGAGGCACCCCACGACCGGGCGTCGGTCGGATCCTCGACCAACGTGACGAACGGCGCCGCCACCGGCTCGCCCTCTCGTCCGGCGAACAGCGAGCGCGCCTTGATGACCTCCTCGGCGCCGAGCGTGCCGGCCACGATGCCGACGAGCTGGGCCGTCACCCAGGGATCGAGCACGACCGTGAGCCGCCCGGAAGGCGGCTGGACGGCGCCCAGCATGCGCAGCGCCCGGTCGGCGGCGTCGCCCGCGGCGGCTTCGACGTCCAGCTCGTCGACGTCGCGCCCCAGCGAGAAGCCGAAGCCCGTCTGTGTCTCGTCCTCGTCGCCCGCCAGGGAGTAGGCCACGAGCTCGCAGCCGGTGGCGCGCGCGCTGCGGCGGATGCCCGTGGTGGTCACCACTGTGGTCTCGCCGAGGGAGTCGCCGTAGTCGCAGGACTCGACGCCGGTGATGCGGGGATCGGCGGCCAGCACCGCCCGCTCCAGCTCGAGTGCGAGTGC
>Ga0299914_10001809_pt1 | contig 14417 bp, 16 predicted proteins | sample RVTome_10_FD_201361 | JGI IMG/M metagenome (GOLD analysis project Ga0299914, IMG submission 201361) | Soil microbial communities from uranium-contaminated site in the Upper Colorado River Basin, Wyoming, United States - RVT153D57 (version 2) ...
CATCCCGGACCGGTTCGTCATCGGCTACGGGCTCGACTACGACGAGCGCTACCGAAACCTGCCCTACGTCGGCGTGTTGAAGCCATCGGTCTACGGAGGCTCCCCTCCGGAGGGCTGAGGCCGGGAGGGCTGAGGCCGGAGGGCTGCGCCGATGCCGCAGGGACGCCGCTACCGGATCCCGATCCTGCTCGGCTGCCTGCTCATGGTCGCCGCCGGCTTCCTGCCATGGTGGCACGCGGGCGGTGGCTCGGTGAGCGGCGTGCCGGTGCCCGCCGCACGGGGCATCGGGCTGGAGGGGCCGGGGCTCGTCATCTTCGGGGCGGCCATCGCCGCGCTCGTCCTGCTCGACATCGGCTACATGCGCGGTCGCTGGGGCTTCGTGCTCGACGCGCCGTGGGCATATCTCGTGCTCGGCATCGCCGCCGCGGGGGCCCTCGGCTGGCGGGTGTGGGAGCTGTGGACGCTCGGCTTCCTGCCCCTGCCGCAGCAGTCACCGGGCATTGCCGCCGCTGCGGCCGGGGTGGCGCTGCTCATCTACGGCGCCGGGGTCGGCTTCACGGTGCGCCGGCCGGGCTAGCTGCGGGCGGCAGGATGAGCGGGCCGAGGACGAGCCAGCCCAGCACGACCGCGACGAGCAGCCCGACCAGGATCAGCATCGGGCGCAGGTCCGGGCGGTAGCTCGAGGGGGGACGACGTGCCATCGAAGCAATTGTGCTCCACCGTCGGGTTCCCTCAGGGGGTTGACGGTGATGTACTATTCGCCGCTACCGTTTCCCGGCACAGCGAACCCCGAGATGCAACGGAGGACTTGGCGTTGATCGCCGGCCGCGAAGCGGTCGTCACCACTGATGCTCGCGCAAGGTCAGCACCGTACTGGCTCGGAGCCGCTTGCAATACGGATCAAATGGAGGAGAGTGAGATGAAATTGGCAGGCGACTCCAGCAACAGCTGGAGGCTTATTGCGATCGGGGCGATCATTGCGATTGTGCTCGCCGGATGCACATCGGGGGAAAGCCCATCGGCCGCAGCCAGCGAAGCGATGTCGGCGGGGCCAAGCGAGCCGGCGGAGGAGCTCGAGCCGGTCTCGATACAGATCGGCGTGATCCTCCCGCAGACTGGGCAGCTCTCAGGCATCATCGATGCCCTCGAGGAGCCGCTGCGGATGGGCGCGGAAGAGATCAACGCCGCCTCTGACGGTCTTGTGGCGCTCGACTTCACCGACTCCGGGACCGACCCGACGATCGCGTCGACGAACATCGACCAATACCTGACCGGAGACCACAACGCGATCATCGGTCCGGCTGCCAGTGGCGTGGCGAATGCCGTGTGGGACAAGGTGAACACCGCCGGGATGGTGATGTGCTCCGGCAGCAGTACCGGCTCGGTCTTCAGCGGTGAGGAGTACAACCCCAACCACATCCGCACCGCCCCGTCTGACGACATTCAGGGCCCGCTGCTGGGCAACCTGATTCTCGAGGACGGCCACACCGACGTGGCCGTGGTGTGGCGCAGTGACGACTACGGCGTCGGCTTCGGTGAGGCGGTGGCCGCGGCCATCTCCGATGCGGGCGGCAACGTGGTCATGCAGGAAGCGTATGACCACACGCAGACCTCGTTCTCGGATCTGGCACAGTCGATCGTGGCCTCGGGAGCCGAGGCGCTGGCGATGATCACCTTCGCTGAGGGTGGTCAGATCCGGCTCGACCTCCAGAGCGCCGGGTTCGAAGGCCAGATCTACGTGGCGGACGGATTCGTCGACAATGTGACCGTCGCAGAGGTCGGTGACGACGCGTCCCTGCTCGAGGGCATTCGCGGCACGTACCCGGCTGTCGCCCCCTCGAATGGAGAGCCGACGTTCCCCGATCGGTTCGCGGACTTCGCGCCGGACGCACCGACCGTGTTCTCGGCGCACATGTACGACTGCCTGGCCGTCCTGGTGCTCGCTGCCCAGGCCGCACAGAGCGCTGATCCGGCGGTGTACGTCGACGAGATCATCAACGTGACGCGGGATGGCGAGAAGTGCTCGCTGATCGCCGACTGCCTGGACATGGTCTGGGCCGGGACCGATATCGACTATGACGGGGCTTCGGGTCCGCTCGATTTCAGTCCCAATGGCGAGCCGGGTCTCGGGACCTACAACGTCATCCAGTACAACGCCGAAGGGGCGTCGGAGAACCAGGACGAGATCCAGGGGCAGCTGCCGAGCTAGGATCATCGCCTCCATTTGAGAAGGTGCCCGGAGCTCTCCGGGCACCTTCTTGTTTTCCTCGTGCTCCGGCTCAGGACTGCTGCCGGCCCATGGTGCCCAGGTAGAGATCGATGACCTTGGGATCGTGGAGGAGCTCCTGGCCGGTCCCGGTATAGGCATTTCGACCCTGGTCGAGGACGTATCCTCGATCGGCGATGCCGAGGCAGTGGCGTGCGTTCTGCTCCACCATCACCACCGACACGCCGCTGGCGGCGATCTCCTTCACCTTCTCGAACACGCGGTCCTGGACGATGGGCGACAGCCCCGCAGACGGCTCGTCGAGCAGGAGGACCCTGGGTGCGGTCATCAGCGCCCGGCCGAAGGCCACCATCTGGCGTTCGCCGCCCGAGAGGAAGCCTGCCTTCTGCTGCCGCCGATGGTCAATGAGCGGGAACATGGTGGTGACCGCCTCGTACCGTTCGGCCCACGTCCCGATGTTCAGGTAGTGGCCCATCCGGAGGTTGTCCTCGACGGAGAGAGACGGGAACACGTTGGCCCGCTGCGGGACGTAGCCCATCCGCTTCTGCACCAGCTCGTGGGTGGGCTGGTTGGTGATGTCCTCACCCCCCAAGGAGACGGTTCCCGATCGTACGTTGAGGAGACCGAAGATTGCCTTGACGAGGGTCGACTTGCCGGCGCCATTCGGCCCGATGATCCCCACCAATTCTCCCTCGCGCAGGGTGAGGTTCACCCCTTTCAGGATGTCAACCTCGGGGACGTACCCGCCCACGAGGTCGTCGACCACCAGCAGCGGCTCGGTCACTGGTCTTCAACTCCCCGATGTCTTCCCAGGTATGCCTCGATCACTGCCGGATTGCGCGCGACGACCTTCGGTGGCCCCTCTGCGATGACGTGACCTTCGGCCATGACCACCACCCAATCCGAGATTGACTGCACGACATCCATGTCGTGCTCGACCAGCACGACGGTCATGCCCGCGTCCCGCAGGTCCTTCACATGCTCGAGCAGGGACTGGATGAGGACGGGATTCACGCCCGCCGTGGGCTCGTCGAGCATGATGACCGTCGGCCGCACCATGAGGACCCTGGCCATCTCCAGCAGCTTCCGTTGGCCGCCCGAGAGGCGCCCGGCATACTCGTCGGCCATCGCAGCCAGCCCGAAGCGATCCAGGATCTCCCCGGCCTCTTTCTCGTTCTCACGCTCCTGCCCGCCCCAGCCCCCGCGCAGCGCGCCGAGGAAGGATGACCCCGGCTGGTCCTTCGCGGCCACCAGCATGTTCTCGAGGACGGTGAGCCTGGGGAGCACTTTCGTGAGCTGGAACGTCCTCACCATCCCACGCTGCGCCACCTGGTGCGCCGGGATGCCGAGCAGGAGATCACCATCCAGCATGTGGTCCCCCTGATCGGGCGCCTCGAAGCCCGTGAGCAGGTTGAAGAACGTGGTCTTGCCCGCCCCGTTGGGCCCGATGAGAGACGTGATCGTGCGGCGCTGAATCTCGAGATGGTCGATGTCCACCGCTCGAAGGCCACCGAACGACCGGCGCATGCCGGTGACGGTGAGTACCGGATCGGGTTTGGGAGCCCCCGGCTCGTGCGGGATGGCCGGCTCAGGTCGCATCGCCCAATCCCTCGTCCCTGCCCCTCAGCAACCCCTGGGCGCGGAACACGATCAGGAGGATCAGCGCGATGCCCACGAAGACGTACTTGATGAGGCCAGCCTCTGCTGGCGAGAGGATCGCCCCGATCCAGTCCACGTTGGCCTGCAGCCGCGCCATGAGCGCATCGATCCCGAAGAAAAGGAAGTTGAACACCGCCGCTCCGAGGACGGCCCCCCAGATCGTGCCCGCACCCCCGAGGATCACCATGACGAACACGATGAACGTGATCCGCGGCTCGAAGCTTGCGGGATAGATGCTCTGCTGCTCGACGGCGAACAGGATGCCGGCCAGGCTGGCGATGCCGCCGCCGATCATGAGGGCCTGCAGCTTGTAGGCGAAGACGTTCTTGCCGAGGGATCGCGTCGCGTCCTCGTCCTCCCGAATCGCCTTCAGGACCCGCCCCCACGGGCTCCGCATGATGCGGGCAACGAACAGGGTCGCAAGGAGCACGAGCACCCACCCCGCCACGATGACCCATAGCGCCCGGCCGGTCACCACGAATGGGCCGAGGCCGTACAGCCCCGCCGGGAATGGGTTCAGCCCATGGAAGTCGCCGGCGAACCCCTGGATGCCGAACACGCCACCGGTCAACGGCTCGGCCCAGGAGGATCGGACCACCAGGCGCAGGACCTCGGCCGCGGCGATGGAGGTGATGGCGAAGTAGTCGGCCCGCAGGCGCAGCGTGGGGATGCCGATGAGCAGCCCGAACAGCGCGGCCGCCGCGATACCGACCAGGACCCCCAGCCAGAGCGGTCCACCGAACTCGACGGTCATCGCCGTGCCGTAGCCACCCATCAGCATGAAGGCGACGTGGCCGAAGTTGAGCAGGCCGGCGTAGCCGAACTGGAGATTGAGCCCGATGGCGCTGAGCGCATACCCGGCGGTGACCGGTCCCACGGTCGCCAGCACCCCGGCCACGAGGATCTGGATCCAGTCCATCACCCGATCCTCTCGCGGGTCCCGAGGATGCCTTGCGGGCGGATGAGCAGCATGAGGATCAGGATGACCAGGCCGGACACGATCTTCAGCTCCGCCGGCAGCACGAGCGTGCTCATCTCGACCACGACGCCGACAATGAATCCGCCGGCCATGACTCCGTAGGCCGTGCCCAGCCCGCCCAGCACCACGGCTGCGAACAGGAGGAGCAAGATCCTGAAGCCCATGTCATAGGAAACCGATTCGTTGAGCCCGAAGAAGACTCCGCCGATGGCGGCCAGGAGCGCGGCGAGGACCCAGGTCACCTGGATCACGCGGTCGACGTCGATCCCCGACGACTCGGCGAGGTCGCGGTCGTCAGCGACGGCTCGCATGGCCGTGCCGGTGCGGCTTCGCTGCAGGAACTGGGCGACGAGGAGCAGGACGGCGATGGTGACCGCGATCGTCACGAGGTGTTTCGGGACCACCGGGACTCCGAGGACGATCATGGACGGCTGGCCCGCAAAGTCCGGATATGCCGCAGGCTGCCCGCCGAACGTGAGCTGAATGAGGCTGCGCAGGGCGAAGGACAACCCGATGGAGACCACCATCAGCGAGAGGACCGCGGTTCCTCGCCTGCGGAGCGGCTGCCAGAGGTACCGTCCCTGCAGCCAGCCGAATCCGGCAACCAGCAGGATCGCCGGGATGGCCGCGAGGATGAGCGGCCAACCCGGACCGCTGCCGGGCACATGGAAGACGAATGCGAGGACGGCTCCCAGGGTGACCAGCTCGGCGTGCGCGAAGTTGACGAGACGTGTGACCCCGTAGATGAGCGACAGGCCCACTGCGGCCAGGGCGATCGTCGCCCCCAGCTTGAGGCCTGCGACCAGCAGCGCGCCGACGCGTACGTAGACGCTTACCCCGCCGCCTGCGACAGAACCTTCCCCTTCGGTGAGGGGAAAGATGACGACCTTGCGCTGACCGCCGATCACCGCGACGTTCGGCAGCTCGGCCCGCGTCGGATCGGTCAGGGTGACGCCCTCGGGAAGGGTGGCGATGTCGAGGCTGACCGCGTAGCTGCCGGCACCCGGCACCGGCACCTCCCACCGGCCCTCCGCGTCAGATACGGCCGTCCCGATCTCGGTGCCATTCTGTGAGACGGTGACGCTGACGCCCTCGATTGGAGTGCGCTCGTCGCCCGCTCGATAGGTCAGTGTCCCACCGAGGATTTCACCCTCGGCCAGGGCGGGCTGCGGCAGTGCGAGCATGGCGAGGATTCCCGCCGCGCCAGCCAGCAGGCGGATCAGGCCCCGGATCGAGCGCCCTTCACCGCCTCCCACCGTCAGGGCCACACCGGTTCGAGCGCGCGCCCGTCTACAAACGACACGGTGGCCGTCGACTCGCTGCAGTCCCCAACTGCGTCACAGGTGTATCTGCCGGACAGTCCCTCGTAGCCTTGCACAGCCAAGATCGTCTCGCGCAGCGCCGTCCGAGGTATGTAGAGCACGCCCTTCTCCTCGATCGCGGTGTCTACCACCGCGTCCAGCACGATATTGACGGCGTCGTATGCGCGGCCGTGAAAGGCGCCGATGGGCTCATCGTGTGCGGATACATCGCGGTACTCGTCAAGGAAGGCGCCTTCGTAGAAGTCGCCGGTGGGGACGACCATGGGAGTCGAAAGATACATCCCGTCGGAGGGATCGGACGATGCCGCTCCGTCCTCTCCGGTGTGGATTCCTGCCAAGATCGTGTCCTCCAGACCTGTGGCCTTTCTGACCCGGCTCGTGACCAGCAAGCCCAGGTCGCCAGCCAGCGGGTAGTACAGCAGCTCGGGGGACGCGCCCCGATTCGAGTTTGCGATCGAATCCAGCGCAGCATCCACCCGACCGGGCTCCGGGGAGGCGACGACCTGCTTGGTGATCGTACCGTCGCACTGAGAGGCAAACTCGGTGGCGAATGCCTCTTGCATGGCGTCCGCATATCCGCTCCCATCGCCGATCGTCGCAGCGGTCGCGACGCCGGCCTCCGCGCAAGCCCACTCCGCCATGGCGCGCGCCTGCCCCACGTCGTTCGGCGCTGTGCGCGCGTAGTACGGACTATTCGCGTCGTCGGCCGTGAGGTATGGCGCAGTGTTAGATGGCGAGACGAGGAGGATGCCACGCTCGCCGAGGATGTCGGTGGCTGGCTTGGCGGCCGACGAGCAGCTTGTCCCAATCACCGCCACCATGCTCCCGAGTTCGATGAGCAGGCTGGCGGCCGCCGTTCCGCCATCCGCGCTGCAGCGATCGTCGTGGTTTACCAGCTCCACCTCGTGCCGGAGCACCGGGCCTCGCAGATTCAACGCGACCTGCGCTCCGTACTGGCTGTCCAGTCCGCGTGCGGCGTCCGGGCCGGTGAGCGTCAGAGCAGTGCCGATGATGATCGGATCGCCCTGGTCGACCTCGACACAACCGAACGCATCGGAGGCGCACACTCCGGCAGCGAATCCGACCGTCTCGCTGGCTTCGGCCGAGCCCAGGCTGCTGCTGGTGCGCGGCTCCGGAGTGATCGTCTGGGCACAACCAGTGACGAGTGAAAGCAAAACGATCGGTGCCCATCGGATGCGGAGCCTGTCGAACATTCCCGGGATCATAGGCGCGCCCGATGACGGCCCACAAGGCAGGTGGAGCAGCCCTCGGCGTGCTAGACTCTTCCGGGTACGTCCGCAGCCTCGCTGCGAATCGCCCGAGAGGCCCCCGTGGAATATCACGTCCGCAGCGCTCGCCTCACCGATGTCGACACCGCGCTCCGCCTCGTGCTGCGCGACCCGTACGATCCCGGCGAGCAGCGCGACGGAGCCGATCGTCTGAGGAGCCTGCTCTTCCTTCCCGCAGCCACCGTCGTGGTGGCAGAGGCGGAACGGCGGCTAGTGGGCGCAGGGGTTCTCTCCATCCGGCCATCGATCCGGCCCGGCCCGTTCGTCGGCGTGATCGACGCGCTGGGGGTGGCGGACGAGACGGCGGACGACCCGAGCCGCGACGCGATCGGGCACTCGATCATCGAACACCTCGTCGCCTCGGCTCGCAATAAAGGCTGTGCGCGCGTGGAGGTCACTGATCTTCTCGCGAGCGCCGAGTCCGACCTTTTCGAGGGGGCCGGGTTCGAGCGACGAGGAGTGCTGCTGAGCCGCGCCATCGGCTAGGGCTTCGGGCCCAGATCCGATCGGCGCGCCGGGCCAGGACGCCGGCGACGCCAGCCGACCATCAGAGAAGACAACAGGAGATCAGCTCAGCGTGAGCAAGAACGTGGCCCTCTTCGTCGATGTGGCCAACCTCTACTATTCCGCTCGCGGACAGGACGTCGACGTCGACTACGTCGCGCTCCTGAAGACCGCGACGAAGGGGCGCGACCTCATTCGTGCCTATGCCTATTCGGGGCTCGACCCCGAGAACGAGAATCAGAGGAAGTTCATCGACTTCCTCAACAAGAACGGCTACAAGGTCCTCACCAAGGACATCCGCAAGTTCGGCGACGGCCGGGTCAAGGCGAACCTCGACATCGAGCTCGTCGTGGACCTGTTCCGGCTCGCGGACCGCATGGACATCGCCGTCGTCGTCTCTGGCGACGGCGACTTCGCCCCGGCCATTCGTGCGCTCCAGGACAAGGGCGTGCGCTGCGAGGTCATCAGCTTCCGGCCGAACACCTCGTCGGACCTCATCGCCGTGGCGGACGAGTTCATCGACATCATGAAGATCGCCGGCATCGGCCGCGGCTCCAAGGAGGCGAAGGCCCAGCGCGGCATGAGCGCTCCGGAGATGCCGGCCAAGGAGGTCGTACCCGAATTCGGCTTCCGCGAGGCCTCGCCGGGAGTGGCCGCCGCGGCGCTCGCGGCGCTCCGCGAGGGGAAGGCTGAGCCCGAAGGCCGAGCCACCGGTGGACGGTCCGCCGGCGGGCGGGGTCGCGGGCGGAGCCGCGCTGCCCCCGCGTCAGCCGAGGCGGAGGGCGGGACGGCAGAGGTCGAGACGATTGCGACCGCCGACGAAGGCGCGGCCGCTGCCGACGGTGACACCCGCAAGCGCCGCCGCCGTCGGGGTGGCCGTGGACGCGGCCGTCGTGGACGCGGGCAGGGCGAGGCGCCCTCGGCCGACGAGGCGGCCCAGCCGGGCGAGATCGGCTGGGTGGAGCTCGATGACCTCTCGCAGCTCGCTGAGCTCGAGGGGGTCGACCTCGGCGCGGATGACGCCGGCGCCGAGCGGCAGTACACCTTCGAGGAGGCGGACGCCGCGACGCTCGCCGAGCTCGGCATCAGCGGCGAGGCTCCGGCCGATGAGGCCGCAGGGGGGGATTCAGCCGAGGCGCCCGCCCCGGAGAAGAAGCCGCGTCGGCGAACCGCCCGCAAGGCCGCGGGGCCTGCGAAGGGCGATGCTGCGACAGAGTCGGCCGAGGCGCCAGCCTCGGAGAAGAGGCCGCGCCGGCGAGCCGCGCGCAAGGCCGGTGCGGACGACGCGCCCGCCGCAGAAGCGTCCGCCGAGGCCGGAGCCGCCGACGAGAAGCCGAAGCGCGCGACCCGGTCGCGTTCGTCGTCGACCGCGTCCCGGTCGAGGAAGGCGTCCGCCACCTCCCTGGACGATACGGAGGAGCCGAAGAAGCCGGCGCGACGACGGACCACGAAGAAGAAGGACGAATCGGCCGGCGAGGCTGGAACCGGCGCTGCCGAGGGCACTGGCGACGAGGCGGAGGGGATCTGGCAGCGCTTCCGCTCCGCGCGCGGACGGACGCCCACCTCCTAAGGCAATCCCGCGTTCGCGCATAGCCGAAGGCCGGTCCCGCGGGACCGGCCTTCGTTCGTTCGCGCAATCGCAGCTCAGGCTCGCTCGTCGCCCTCGCCGGCGGCGTCAATCGTCTCGGGGGCGGGGGCTGGCTCCGCCTCCGCCGGTTCGGCCGGGCTGCCGTTCGTCTCCTCACGCTGGAAGAGCGGGACCCAATCGCCGGCCTCGTCGCGGGCCCGCGTCGCGGCGTCCCGCGCCTTGTCCGCCAGCTCGTCGCGCATCTCGCGGCCGGGCTTCGGGGTGGTGAGCATGGCCACGATGGCTCCGACGGCCGCTCCGACGAGCAGCCCCAGGAAGAACGCCATCCAGTGCCGCCGCTCCCGCTGCTTGCGGATGCCGAGGCGCGCGGCCGCGTCCTCGGCCAGCTGCTGGCCGGCCGGGATCGCCGCGCCGGCTGCGCTCATCGCCACGGTGCGCCGCTTCCACAGGTCGCGGAGGACCGGGCTGAGCTCCTTCGTCCACGTTCGGCGCGACCAGGACATCGCATCCTTGCCTGCACGCCGGGCGGCCTTCTCAGCGTCCCTGCGCTGCGGCTCCGATTCGCGCCACGCGTCGCTGGCTCGCGCCGAAACGGTCTCGGTCGCCTCCGCCACCGCTGCGGCGAGGTCGCGACCGCGCCGCGCGATCTGGTCCGTCACGTCTGCCTCGAGCACCTTCTCGACGACGGATCTGACCCTCGTGGAGACCTCATCGGCCATGTCGTCCTCCTCGTTCACTCGGGCACGGGTCGGTGCAGGAAGTATGCCACTCGACGGCGGTGCCCGCCCGGCGCGTCCCGACGGGCGGAGCCGGTTGCCGGCCGGCCGCCAGCGCAGCGTGCCCGGCACCCGGCGGGCACCGCCCACAGCATGGGGCCGAGCCCTCATCGGCCGCTTACCGGCCGCTTACCTATACTCAGGCGGTGTCCGTCATCGAGGCTGAACCGGGCTTCCTGAGCCTGGGGCAACCGATCGCGCGGCGCGTCCTGCAGGAGGCGGCCGGCCGGGACCGGCTGGGGAGGACGATCCTCGTCCACGGCCCGCGCGGGGCCGGCAAGGGGGCCTTCGTCGACGACGTGCTCGCGCTGCTGCTGTGCGGCGAGTCGGCCGCGGACCGCCGCCCGTGCAACGCCTGCCGGGCCTGCCGCGACGCCCGCTCGCGCGCGCACCCCGATCTCGTCGTCGGGTCGCCCGAGCGATGGCGCGACGACCGATCGACCGGCGAGAGCATCGTGGCCGCCGCCCGCCGCTGGCTGCTCGAGAGCGCCGGTACGCCGATCGCCGGCGCGCGCCGCGTCATCCTGGTCGAAGGCGTCGACCGCGCCGGAGAGCCGGTGCAGAACGCCCTGCTCAAGGCGCTGGAGGAGCCGTCGTCGCGCCAGGTATTCGTCCTCGTCGCCGACGACCTGGGTCGCGTCCTGCCGACGATCGTGTCGCGCTCCCAGTCGCTCCGGGTCGGTGCGGTGCCGCGGGCCGAGCTGGTGGCGTGGCTCGTGGATCGCGAGCGGCTGCCGGCCGACCAGGCCGACGCCCTGGCCCGCATCGCCGAGGGCCTTCCGGGACGAGCCATCGGCTTCGCCCGGCAGCCGGAGCTTGTCGAGTGGCGGCGCCGCACCCAGGCCGAGCTGCTCGCCCTCCTCGAACGCGGCCGGGCCGACCGCTTCGCCAGTGTGCGGGACCTGCTCGACGCGGCGCCGCGCGTCGAGCCTGCGGGAGCCGAGGAGCCGCCGCCACCGGCACCGGACGACCCGACCCCGGCCCGGCCGGCAGCAGCCGCGCAGCGCGCCGCCGCGCTCGCCATCGTGGACGCCTGGCAGGCCCTCGTGCGCGACCTCATCGTCGCCGCTGCGGGACGGCCGGCGCTCGCACCCGCCGCCCAGCTCTTGCCCGAGCTGGAGCCGATGGCCGGCCGCCTCCGGCCGGCGGCGCTCGTTGACTTCGCCGCGCTCCTCGAGCGGATCCGCGACGGCCTCCTCGAGAACGCCGCCCCCCGGCTGGCGCTGGAACGGGCGATGCTGACCTGGCCGGACGTGTGAGCCGGGAGCGGATGGTCGCGCGCGTCGTCGGCCGGGTCCAGGGGGTGGGATTCCGGTGGTGGGCGCGGACGCGCGCCGAGTCACTCGGCCTCACCGGCTGGATCGCGAACGACGACGACGAGCGATCGGTGACGCTACTGGCCGAGGGGCCGAGCGAACAGCTCGATGAGCTCGAGCGGCTGCTGCGCATCGGTCCATCCTCGGCGCGCGTGGAGCAGGTCGACGCCAGCCGGGAGCCGTCGTCCGGGTCGTTCACCCGCTTCGAGATCTCGCGCCGATGAACCTGCGCGCCCTGGGCTGCGCCGTGGTCGGCGTGGCCGCGTTCGTGGGCCTCGGCGTGTGGGGCCTGTCGCTCGCCTTCCGAGACGCCGAGGGCTGTCCGCCCACGCTCCAGTGGGAGGATCGCTCGTACGTCAGCGAGGGCACGCCCGCTCCGTCGCCCGACCTCGGCCCGGGCGAGGCGGCATACATCGGATCGACCTTCATGGGACCGATCACCCGCCGCACCTACGGCCCGCCGGGCAGCTCGCCATCGACCGACGCCGCCGACCGGCCGGCGCTGATCGCCCTCGACTGCGCGGACGGCACGTTCCAGACGTACGGGTGGGACGGCGCCGCGCCGGACCGGCCCCCGGCCTCGCCGTGAGCGGGCGGCGTCCGCTCCTACTCCTCGTCAACCCGGTGTCCGGCGGCAAGCTCGGCTCTCCGCCGGCGCTCCACTCCGACCCGGCTGCGCTCGAGCCCGGGGCGCTCCTCGCCGCCGTGCGGGAGCGGGGCCTGGAGGTCGAGCTCCATGTGCTCGAGGAGGGCGACGACGCACCGGCGCTGGCCCGCGCCGCTGCGGAGCGTGGACTCGATGTCATCGCGGCCGGCGGCGACGGGACGGTGGGACCGGTGGCCGGCGCGCTGTGCCACAGCGGCGCGACGCTCGGCATCCTGGCCATGGGCTCCTGGAACAACGTGGCCATGGCCTGCCGGGTGCCGACCGAGCTCGATCCGGCGCTCGACGCGATTGCCCGCGGCGACGTGGCGCGGATCGACGCCGGCCTCGCCTGGCATCCGGCGGAGGACGTTGAGGGACCACAGGAGGCCGCGCCCCCCGACGACGCGATCCGCTTCTTCGAGGCGGCCGGCGTCGGGCTCGACGCCGCTGGCTTCGGGGCGACCCAGGTCGGCGAGCGGCGCGGCTTTCTGGCCGCGCTCAGGTCGGCGTGGCGGGCCCTTCGCCGGCGTCGCACCTCGATGCGGCTCGATGTCGACGGCCGGCGGCTCGGCACCTTCGCGCCGGCGGTCACCGTCTGCAACGGCCCGTACATGGGGATGGGCTTCGCCATCGCGCCCGAGGCCGACCCCACCGACGGAAAGCTGAACGTCGTGGTCTTCTCGGGCATGACGAGCTGGGACGTGGTGCGTCACTGGATCGCGATCGCCGGTCGCCGGCCCCGGCGCGAGCCGCGGATGACCCGCCTCGATGCGGCGCGGGTCACCGTGGCGGGCGTGCGGCGCGTCCTGCCGGCGCACGCCGACGGTCAGTCGATCGGGACCACGCCGGTGACCTTCGCGGTCGACCCCGGCGCGCTCCGCGTCTTCCGCTGAGGTCGTCCCCGCCAGCCGGTCAGGCGCGAATGGCGTCCCAGCCGGTATCGGTCCCGAACAGGCGTTCGTGGGTCGCCAGCGCGTAGCGGTCGGTCATACCGGCCACGTAGTCCGCGACCTGTACCACCGCCGGCGCCTCGTGCTGGCGATAGGTGTCCGGGATCTCGCCCGGGTGGGCGAGGTGATGCTCGACCAGGTCGTGGAGGATGCCAATCGCCCGCTCCTGCCTCGAGCGCTGCTCCGGCGACTGGTAGACCCGGGCGAACATGAACTCGCGCAGCTCGTGCATGACGGCCAGCGTCTCCTCGTCCATGCGCACCTCCCCCGCCACGAGCGAGTGCTCGATCACGGCTTCGATCATCTCCCCGATCCAGGCCCGTCCCGGCTCGCCGAAGCGCGCCACCACGCCCGCCGGGAACGCCGAGGGGGTGAGCACGCCGGCCCGCAGCGCGTCGAGCGCATCGTGGGAGAGGTACGCGATGCGGTCCGCGTAGCGGACGGTGTATGCCTCCGGCGTGGCGGGAGGCGGCGAGATCCTCCAAGAGTGGGCGCGGATGCCGTCGCGCACCTCCCAGCTCAGGTTGAGGTCCTCGAGCACCTCGAAGATGCGCACGCTCTGCGCGGCATGGTGCCAGCCATCGGGCGGAAAGTACGGCGACAGCGCCTCCTCGCCGGTATGCCCGAACGGCGTGTGCCCCACGTCGTGGCCGAGGGCGATCGCCTCGGCCAGCGGCTCGTTCAGCGACAGCCCCGCCGCCAGCGATCGGGCGATCTGCGCCACCTGCAGGGTGTGGGTCAGGCGGGTGATGAAGTGGTCGCCATCGGGATGGAGGAAGACCTGGGTCTTGTGCTTCAGCCGGCGAAAGGCCTTGGCGTGGATGATCCGGTCACGGTCCCGCTCGAACGCGGTGCGGAACGGGTCGGGCGTCTCCTCGCGCGCGCGCCCGCGGCTGTGGCTGGAGCGCGCCGCCGCCGGGCTCAGCCGCTCCTCATCGGCCTCGCGGGCTTCACGGCCGCGCCGGATGAAGGGCTGCATGGACCGATGATGCCCGATGGTGCGGCCCGCTCGTGCGGGTGTTCAGGTCATCTGAACAGTTGGCGGCCCGGCCGGGATGGCCCGGGCCGTCGCTTCGGTCAGTCCTCGTCCTTCTTCGTTTCGCCCTTCCCGGAACGCTCCTGGTTGACGGTGCGGGCCGCGCGTTCATCCGCCTCGTCGTT
>Ga0299914_10001810_pt1 | contig 14411 bp, 14 predicted proteins | sample RVTome_10_FD_201361 | JGI IMG/M metagenome (GOLD analysis project Ga0299914, IMG submission 201361) | Soil microbial communities from uranium-contaminated site in the Upper Colorado River Basin, Wyoming, United States - RVT153D57 (version 2) ...
GGGCCAAGGGTGACCTTGACCGCGTCAGCCAGGATGTTGACGCCGCGCTCGAGCGCGCGCCGCGCATCCTCGCTGAAGAGAAGCTCCTTGTGAGCCATCTACTTCCTCCGTTTCGATTCCGTGACTGGCGGGCGGGGGCGCTAGGCAGCCGCGCCGGCCAGCTCCTTCTTCTTGCCCTTGGCCTTCGTCTCGGCGACGACCTTGGCCAGCACGTCGGACTCGCGGAGGATGAGGTACTCGTCCGTCCCGAGCTTGATGTCCGTGCCGCCGTACTTCGAGAAGATGATCTCGTCGCCGGGCTCGAGATCCATCTTGACGTACTCGCCGTCCTCGTCGCGCGGGCCGGGGCCCACTGCGAGGACGCGACCGCGCTGAGGCTTCTCCTTGGCGGTGTCCGGGAGGACGATGCCGCTGACGGTCGTCTCCTCCTCGTCCAGCGCCTCGACGATCAGCCGGTCGCCCAGTGGCTGAAGATTCATCCAGCACTCCTCCTTGCGAATGTGACTCCGTGGCTTGGCACTCGGTTGAGCGGAGTGCCAGCGGCAATGCTAGCGAACTTCGCGCGGCGGGATCAAGGACTCTCTGGCACTCGGCTGAGCGGAGTGCCGAAGAGACGACGGCCGCGCACCAGCGCGAGGAGCGTGAGCCCGCAGATCCCGGCCATGAGCGCGAACGGGAACGCGTCTCCGGCGGCGTCGGCGAGCGCACCGCCGAGCGCCGGCCCGAGCGAGTTTCCGGCGCCCCAGGCGGCGTTCATCAGCCCGAACCCGAGGCCCTGCGCGAGCCCGATTCGCTCGGCGCCGTCGGAGAGGAGCGCCATCGCCGGCGCCCAGAACGAACCGAAGGCGATCGCGGCCACGACCACGAGCGGCGCGATGAAGGCCGGCCGGCCGGCGAGCGCGAGTCCGGCGGACACGGCGATGGCCCCGCCGGCCGCAAGCCGGAGCGGAAGCAGGCGTCCGCGGCGGTCGGAGAAGCGCCCGAGGAGCGGCGCGACCACCATCTCGATCGCGGCGGCACCGATGAAGAGGGCGGCGATCGCGGCCGCGCTCCAGCCGGCATCGTCCAGCTCCAGCGGGACGAGGACGGCGAGGACGCCGAAGAGGAGCGCCGGGAGCACCATCAGCCAGAGGGCGCCGAGGATGAGCGGCTGCCGCACCGCGCCGAGAAGGGCCCGCGGGGACTGCTGCTCGGAGGCGACCGCAGGCGTGCGCAGGGCCCAGGCGATCAAGCCGACGGACACGGCGGCGACGCCGACGAACGCCGGGCGCGGGCCGACGGCCTCCGCGACGGCTCCGACCGCGGGGCCGAGAAGCGCGCCGAAGATGGCCGCACCGACGGCCGTCCCCAGCATCTCGCCGCGGCGCTCCCGCGGGGTCCCGGCGACCAGCCAGGCGAGGGCGCCCGCCCACGAGATCGCACTCCCGAAGCCCTGCGCGAGCCGCGCGAGCCCGAGCTCGGCGGCCGACCCGGCGAAGCCGAAGCCGACGCTCGCCACGGCCATCAGCGTGAGCCCGGCAACCACCGCCTGCCGCGGCCCGAAACGCGCGGCTGCGATCCCGCCCGGGATCGCGCCGACGAGCGCCCCGAGCGCGTAGGCGCCGACGAGGAGCCCGGCCTGGCTCTTCGAGAGGTCGAACTCGTCCGCGTAGTGTGGGAGGAGCGGCACGAGGGCCGCGTAGAGCATCGTGTCCGCGAGCGTGATCGAGCAGACGAGGAGGAGCAGCCGGCGCATCGCCCGCTGACGATACCGGGGCTACGATCGTCGCCGTGAGACGCGAGTTCTCCGCCGGCGGGGTCGTCGTCCGGCGTCTGCGCGGCGGGTGGCGCCTGGCCGCGATCCGGCCGGGCGGCAAGTCCGTGTGGGCGCTCCCGAAGGGCCTGATCGGCCCCGGCGAGGATCCGGCGGCGACCGCCTTGCGCGAGGTGACAGAGGAGACCGGCGTCGAGGGCCGGGTCGTCGAGAAGCTCGGCGACGCCCGCTACGTCTACACATGGGAGGGCGAGCGCGTCTTCAAGGTCGTCAGCTTCTTCCTCGTCCGCTACGTCCGTGGACGCCTCGGGGACATCCCGCCCGAGCACGCCCACGAAGTCGACGCGGTGCGCTGGCTTCCGCTCGAGGAGGCACCGCGGCTGCTCGCCTACCGGAGCGAGCAGGAGATGGCCGACCGGGCACGCGAGCTGCTCGCGGAAGAAGCCGTATGATGAGGCCGCTCTCCGCCCTGCCTGGCCCCATGTACGCCCTCAACTTCTACTCCCCGATCGTCGCCGACCAGCTGCGCAGCCGGCGCAAGACAGTCACTATCCGCCTCGGCGACAAGTCCGGGAAGTACAAGAAGGGGATGGTCGTCCAGGTGCTCGCCGGCCAGCGCTACGGCCCGCGCCAGAAGATCTTCGACGCGGTCATCGACAAGGTCGAGGTGAAGCCGCTCGGCGAGTGCTCCCCCCGGGAGGTCGAGAAGGACAACCCGGAGATCAAGCGCACGGAGGACATGGTCGTCTTCCTCGGCCAGCTCTACAACCGCGCCGTGACCGCCGAGGACACGGTCACCGTCATCCACTTCTCCGACATCCACCCGTAGCCGGGGTCGGCGGAGCGCCGCTCGTCGCCGCCCGGCGACACAGGCTCCGTTTCGTCAAACCCTCCTGGTCCGCGGGGGCTTGCGGATCGGACCGCCGAAGAGCTCGGCGGGCCTGAGCTCGGCCTCGCACTCCTCGCAGGTCACGGCGAAGGCGGAGGCGATCCGCGCACCGCACGCCGGGCAGCGGACGCGGAGCCCGCCGCCGCAGGTCGGGCACGCGGCGGGCAGAGCCGGCTCGTCCTCGGCGAAGTAGCGCTGCACGTGGCCGCAGCCGAGGCAGAACGCCGCCCAGTCGCCGAGGGTGCGGCGCCGCTCCTCCCTGAGCCAGTCCGAGGCGCTGCCCACTTCCACACCCTAGACGCTAGAGTTCGACCCGCGACATGGCGATCGCCCGGGAAGCAGAGCCCGTCTCCTCGCTCACGGAGGTCAGGGAGTTCGGCCTCGACCGCGAGGACCTCCTCGACATCTACCGCCACCTCCTCACGACGAGGGGCATCGAGGAGCGCGGCCACATCCTCTACAAGCAGGGGAAGATCCCGGGCAGCTTCTACACGGGCCGCGGCAACGAGGCCTCGGCGGTCGGGATCGGGACCGCGATGGGGCCCGACGACGTCGGCGCGCCGCTCCACCGGGACATGGGGGTCCACATCGTGCGCGGGATGGAGCCGTGGCGCGTCTTCGCGCAGTTCATGGGGCGCATGGACGGGCCGACGCAGGGGAAGGACGGAAACGTGCACATGGCCGACATCCGTCTCGGTCTGGTCGCCATGGTCAGCCACCTGCCGGCCATGCTCCCGGTCGCGGTCGGCTGCGCGCTCGCGTTCCGCATCCGCGAGGAGAAGCGCGTCGCGCTCGGCTGGTTCGGCGAGGGCGCCTCCTCCCGCGGCGACACGCACGAAGCGATGAACCTCGCCGGCGTCCGCCGCCTGCCCATCGTGTTCATCTGCGACAACAACCAGTGGGCCTACTCGACACCGACGCACCTCGAGTACGCCGTCGAGCACATCGCCGACCGCGCGAAGGCGTACGGCTTCGACGGGGTCGTCGTCGACGGCACCGACGTGCTCGCCGTCTACCGCGAGGCCAAGCTCGCCATCGAGAAGGCGCGCGAGGGCGGCGGCCCGACGCTGATCGAGTGCCAGACGCTCCGCATGGAGGGCCATGCCGTCCACGACGACGCGTTCTACGTCCCCAAGGAGATGTTCGAGGAGTGGGCGAAGCGCGATCCGCTCGAGAGCTTCCGCACCTGGCTCCGCGCGAACGCGGAGTTCACGGACGAGGAGGAGGACGAGATCCGCGGCGAGGTCAAGAAGCTCCTGAACGAGGCGGTCAAGCGCGCGGAGGAGAGCGCCGTGCCGGACGGGTCGACGCTGCTCGACGGCGTCTACGCGACGCCGGAAGACCTCGACAACCCGCATCACAAGTAAGTGGCTCGCTGATGGCCGAAAAGACGTATTTGCAGGCGATCTCGGACGGGCTTCGCCAGGAGATGCGGCGCGACAAGCGCGTCTTCGTGATCGGCGAGGACGTCGGTGTCTACGGCGGCGCGTTCAAGGTGACACAGGGCTTCCAGGAGGAGTTCGGCCCCTGGCGCGTGATCGACGCGCCGCTCGCCGAGACCGCCATCGTCGGCGGTTGCACCGGCGCCGCGCTCATGGGCATGCGTCCCGTCGCCGAGATGCAGTTCGCCGACTTCGTCTCCTGCGCCTGGGACCACCTCGTCACGGTGGCGGCGAAGCAGCGCTTCCGCGCGGGGACGCCCGTGCCGATCGTCGTCCGCTGCCCCTCGGGCGGTGGCTTCTCCGGCGGCCCGTTCCACTCCCAGAACCCGGAGTCGAGCTTCGCGCACATCCCCGGGCTCAGGATCGTCTGCCCGGCCACGCCCGAGGACGCGAAGGGGCTCCTGGTCTCGGCAATCGAGGATCCGAACCCCGTGCTCTACTTCGAGCACAAGCACCTCTACCGCCGCATCAAGGCGAACGTGCCCGACGAGCGCTACACGATCCCGTTCGGCGAGGCCCGCGTCCACCGCGACGGCGAGGACCTCACCGTCGTCACCTGGGGCGCGATGGTCTACACGGCCACCGAGGCGGCGGAGAAGGTCGCCGAGGAGGACGGAATCTCCACGGAGATCCTCGACCTCCGCACGATCGTCCCGTGGGACCGGGACGCCGTGCTCGCCTCCGTGGAGAAGACCTCCAAAGTACTCGTCCTCCACGAGGACACGCACACCGGCGGCTTCGGCGGCGAGATCGCGGCGACGATCGCCGAGGAGGCGTTCGAGCACCTCGACGCCCCCGTCCGGCGGATCACCGCGCCCGACACCCCCGTCCCCTTCGCGCCTGCGCTCGAGAAGACGTTCCTCCCCCAGGTCGACGACGTCGTCGCCGGGCTCAGGGAGCTCGCCGCGTACTGATGGCCACCGGCACCCTCGTCGACGTGGTCATGCCCCAGATGGGCGTCTCGGTGTCCGAGGGGACGATCACGAAGTGGATCAAGTCCGAGGGCGAGGCCGTCGAGGCCGACGAGACGCTCCTGGAGATCTCCACCGACAAGGTGGACACGGAGGTCCCGAGCCCGGCATCCGGCGTCGTCCAGCAGATCCTCGTCCCCGAGGGCGAGACCGTCGAGGTGGGGACGAAGCTCGCGGTCATCGCGCCCGAGGGCGCGGCGGCCCCGGCGCCTGCGGAGACGCCGGCCGAGCCCGTCGCCGAGGAAGCACCCGAGCCGGCCACGCAAGAGGCTGCGGCCGAGAGCGCCGCCGCCGCCGGACCGGAAGGGGAGACGCCGACTGCCGCTACCGTCGAGACACCGGCTCCGCCTGCCGTCTCGACGCCGGACGGCCAGGAGGACGGGGCGCGCTTCGTCTCGCCGGTCGTCGCGCGCATCGCCGCCGAGCACGGCGTCGACGTCGCGCAGGTTCCGGGCACGGGCCGCGGCGGCCGCGTGACGAAGAAGGACATCCTCGGCTTCATCGAGTCCGGTGCGGCGGCGGCTCCGGCCGCCCCGGAGGCGCCGGTCGCTCCCGACGCGCCGGCCGCGGCGCCGGCTCCCGCTGCGGCACCGGCACCCGCGCCGGCTCCCGCCCCCGCTCCCTCGCCCGCTCCCGCGGAGGCTCAGGCCGGCGAGACCCTGGAGGCCATGTCGGCCATGCGCCGCGGGATCGCCGAGCACATGCGCCGGTCGCTCGACACCTCGGCGCACGTGACGAGCGCGATCGAGGTCGACATGTCGAAGGTGGCCGCGCTCCGGCAGAAGCTCAAGAAGGAGTACCAGGCGGCCTACGGCGTCAACCCGACGTACCTCGCCTTCGTCGCCCGGGCCGCGGTCGAGACCCTCAAGGACTACCCCTGGATCAACGGCGAGCTGCGCGGCGACTCGATCGTCACGAGAAACTTCGTCAACCTCGGTTTCGCCGTCGAGCTGGCGGACGGGAAGGGCCTGATCGTCCCCGTGATCAAGAACGCGGAGACGCTCAATCTGCTCGGGATCGCCAAGGCGATCGCCGACATTGCCGCCCGCGCCCGCGACAAGAAGCTTCTCCCGGAGGACGTCCAGGGCGGTACGTTCACGATCACGAACCCCGGCGGCTACGGGACGTTCCACGGCACGCCGGTGATCAGCCAGCCGCAGGCCGGGATCCTCGGCACGTACGCGGTCGTGAAGCGCCCGTGGGTCGTGCAGGACGAGATGGGCGAGGACGTGATCGCCATCCGCTCGATCATGAACCTGACGCTCACGTACGACCACCGCCTCGTCGACGGCGCCCTCGCGGGCCGCTTCCTCCGCGACCTCCGCGAGCGTCTCCAGACCTGGGGCGAGTCCGACTACTAGTCCACTCCGGCCATGTCTGGGTCAGACCCCGGACGTGTCGCCGAGGACCCGCCCGTCCGCCCTGGCCATGGCCCGGTGCCAGGCACCCGGCCGTGTCCGCCGGGGACGTGGTGCGCCGACTACGCTGTGGACGATGAAGCGCGGCGCGTACCTGCTCAACCTCGGGCGCACGCCCTACCTGGAGGCGTGGGACCTCCAGCGCGCGCTCGCGGCCGCCGTCTCGCAGGGCGCGATCCCGGACACGGTCGTCCTCCTGGAGCACCCGCCCGTGATCACCCTCGGCCGGCGCACCGACGAGGGCGCCGAGCTCCACGTGCCCGAGGGCGCCGCAGTCGAGGTCGTCGAGACTGACCGCGGCGGCAAGTCCACCTTCCACGGCCCGGGGCAGCTCGTCTGCTACCCGATTCTCGACCTCAACCGCCACGGGCGCGACGTGAAGCGCTACGTCCGCGACCTGGAGGAGGCGGTCATCCGCACGGCCGCCGCGCTGGGCGTCGAGGCGAGGCGGATCGACGGCCTGACCGGCGTCTGGCTCGAGTCGCCGCCGCGCAAGCTCGCCTCGATCGGCGTCCACATCGCCCGCTGGGTGACGACGCACGGCTACGCGCTGAACGTCGACCTCGACCCGACGCCGTTCACGGACTGGATCACGGCCTGCGGCCTCGAGGATGCGTCGTTCACGACGCTGGCGCGCGAGCTCGGACGGCCCATCACGATCGACGATGTGCGCCCGCACGCCGCCGAAGCGCTCGAGGAGGTCTTCGGCCTCGTGCTCGAGGAGCTCCCGGCCGAGGACGGCGCCGGGCTCTGGGCACAGCCCGTGCATGAGAAGATCTCAGCCAAGCCCATGCCGTCCACGACCCGATCGGGAGAGGCGGTCGGAGTTGAACAGGTCACAGCCGGAAGCTAACGCCGTACCTCCCGAGGAGGGGGCCCGCGGGGGAACCATGGGTTCCCCCGCGCTGAGGTCGCTGCCGGTAGCTGACAGGCCGAGGCGCCCCGAGTGGATGAAGGTGCGCGCGCCGAGCGCTGACTCCCGCTACTTCGAGGTGCGGGAGCTCCTGCACGGCCAGCGCCTGAACACGATCTGCGAGGAGGCCCGCTGCCCGAACATCGGCGAGTGCTGGGGGCGCGGCACCGCCACCTTCCAGATCCTCGGCGAAACGTGCACGCGGGCCTGCCGCTACTGCTACGTCCACTCCGGGAAGCCCGGCTCGCCGCCCGACCCGCTCGAGCCGCTGCGGCTCGCGCAGGCGGCAGCGCAGATGGGACTCCGGCACGTCGTCGTCACCTCGGTCGACCGCGACGACGTCCCCGACCGCGGCGCCGGCCACTACGCGGCCACGATCCGCGCCCTCAAGAAGAAGCTGCCGGAGGCCTCCGTCGAGGTCCTGACACCGGACTTCCTCGGCGTCGAGGAGGAGGCGCTCGCGACCGTCCTCGCCGCCCGCCCGGAGGTCTTCAACCACAACATCGAGACCGTGCGCCGGCTCCACCGGAAGATGCGCGGGGCGAAGGCGTCCTACGACAAGGCGCTCTGGCTTCTCCGGCGGGCCAAGGAGTTGGCCGGCTATCCGGTGCTGACGAAGTCCGGGATCATCGTCGGGCTCGGCGAGACGAACGACGAGGTCGTGGAGACGATGACCGACCTGCGCGAGCACGGGGTCGACGTCGTCACGATCGGCCAGTACCTGCAGCCTTCCTCCCGGCACGCGCCCATCGACCGCTGGGTGCACCCGGACGAGTTCCGCTGGTTTCGCGAGCAGGGCGAGGCGATGGGCTTCGGCTCGGTCTTCTCGGGCCCGCTCGTCCGCTCGTCGTACCGCGCCGACGAGCAGCGCCATGCAGCCGAGACCGGCCGCGGCGCCGTCGCCCACTGAACGGAGGGAGCCGCCCTGACAGCGGCTCCTCTCACGCGGCTCTCCCCCCAACGTCGACCGGGAGGTCGCGAGGGGCGAGCCCCGACGCCACGTACGAGATCTCCCCTCGCGGCGTCCCGGTGCGCGCTGGGACCCGTGAGTTAATGACACTAAGAGGCGCGTGTCAAGACCCGTGCGGCCGCGCCATCGCGCGGTAGTCGAGCGCGGCCTCGAGGATCTCCTCGTCGACGCCGAGCTCGCGGGCCACCTCGCGCAGGGACCGGCCGGAGGCGGCCGCCTCCTTGACGATCTCGCTCGCCCGGTCGTACCCGATGTGCGGGTTGAGCGCCGTCGCGGCGGAGAGCGTGAGCTCCGCGTAGCGCTCGAGCGTCTCCTCGTTCGGCTCGATGCCGTCGACGCACTTCTCGGCGAAGAGCCGCGACGCCGCGGCGAGGAGCCCGATCGACCCGAGCAGGTTCCGCGCCATCATCGGCACGAAGACGTTGAGCTCGAAGTGCCCCTGGAGCCCACCGACGGTGATCGCGGTGTCGTTGCCGATCACCTGCGCCGAGACCTGCGTGACGACCTCCGGGATCACCGGGTTCACCTTCCCCGGCATCATCGAGCTGCCCTTCTGGAGCTCGGGGAGCGCGATCTCGGCGAGCCCGGCCCGCGGGCCCGAGCCCATGAGCCGGATGTCGTTGGCGATCTTCGTCAGCGAGACCGCGACCGTCTTCAGCGCGCCGGAGGCCTCGACGAGCGCGTCGCGCGCCGCCTGCGCCTCGAAGGCGTCGGCCGGCGGGAGGATCCCGAGGCCCGTCTCCGCGCCGAGCTTCCCGCGAACCCGCTCGGCGAACTCGGAGTGCGTGTTCAGCCCGGTGCCCGTGGCGGTCCCCCCCAGCGGGATCTGGCCCAGGCGCTCCAGCGTGGACTCGACCCGAGCCATCCCCTCGCGCACCTGCGCGGCGTAGCCGCCGAACTCCTGGCCGAGGGTGACCGGGACGGCGTCCATCAGGTGCGTCCGGCCCGACTTGACGAGGTGCGCGAACTCCTCCGACTTGCGCTCGAGCGCCTCCGCGAGCAGCGCCAGGCTGGGGACCAGGTCGTTGACGAGACCGTCGAGCGCGGCCAGGTGCACGGCCGAGGGGAAGACGTCGTTCGACGACTGGCCCATGTTCACGTCGTCGTTCGCGTGGACGTCCTCGCCGGCGAGCGCGGCGATGACCTCGTTCGCGTTCATGTTCGACGAGGTGCCGGAGCCGGTCTGGAAGACGTCGATGGGGAACTGGTCGTCGAACTCGCCCGCGGCGACTCGGTCGGCGGCGGCCGCGATCCGCTCGGCCTTGCCGGGGTCGAGCAGCCCGAGCTCGGCGTTCGCGCGGGCGGCGGCGGCCTTGAGGCGCCCGAGCCAGCGGGCGACGGAGACCGGGATCGGCTCGCCGGAGACCGGGAAGTTCTCCACGGCCTTCCTCGTCTCCCCTCCCCAGAGCTCCCGGGACGCGGTCTCGCTCACGCCGCTGAGTCTACTGCCGTGCCCCGTCCAGAAACAGCCGGAGCGCGGTCGCGCTGATGTCCTCGGCATGGACGTCGTCGCCGGCCGAGCGCAGGCACACCGCGACCAGGACGAGCAGCGTTTCGGCGAGGACCGAAACCGGAACGTCCGAGCGAAGCTCGCCGCCCTCGACGCCTCGGCCGAGCAAGGTGACGAGCGGAGCCGCGAAGCTCGGCTCCGGCGGCCGCCGCTCGCGCAGGAGCACGATGTAGTGCATCCCGACCGCGACCAGGGCCCTGGTGGCCCGTGCGAGCCCCTCGTCGACGGGTACCCGGTCGAGGTTCGCCTCCGCCAGGCGGCGGCCGGCCTCGTCGTTCGCGGCCACCTCGAGGGCAGCGACCAAGGAGTCCCTCGTCGGGAAGTGCCGATAGAGCGTCCCCCGGGCAACCCCGGCAGCCGCAGCGATCTCGGCCATGCTGGCGGCCTCTCGCTCGGCGAGGACCCCCGCCGCCGCGGCGAGGATCCGCCCCCGGGTCCCTGCGGCGGTCACTGACGAAGCGTAAGACACTCGTGTCCTTTACGTGAGACTGTCTTGACTCGCTCGGCGCGGGGTGATTGACTCGCTCCGACAACCGCCGCGCCGGCGGACGACCCCGGCCGTAGGTCGTTGGCGAGCGTCCGGCGGCTGTCGGGGCAGCTTACGTCCGACAAGCGCGGGAGGTGGCCCGATGTGAGCTCGAGCGATCGCGGCCTGGGTAGGCCTGGTGATTCCGTGGCTCCCGAAGGAGGACGACCGATGTCTCCGATCACCCGAAGGCGCTTCTTCGAGTACGGCGCGGTTGCAGGAGCGTCACTGTTCGTCCCGCTCAGATTCGGCTCGTATGCGCTCGCCCAGATCCCGGGCGGGACGCTCGCGCCGGGGGACATACCCAAGTACCGGACGCCGCTGCTGATCCCGCCGGTGATGCCGCGGGCGGGGACCATCAAGCTCAAGGGCGGCAAGAACGCCGACTACTACGAGATCTCGATGAAGCAGCTCGCGCAGCAGATCCTGCCGGCGGGGCTGCCGGCGACGACCGTCTGGGGCTACGGAGCGGTCGCCTCGGCCAGCAAGCGCGGGCTGCTCCTCCACAACGCGCCCTCGCTCACGATCGAGGCGCGGTGGAAGCGGCCCGTCCGGGTCAAGTGGATCAACGACCTCGTGGACGCGAACGGGAACTACCTCCCGCACCTCCTGCCCGTCGACCAGACGCTCCACTGGGCCAACCCGCCCGGCGGGGCGGCTGGCCGGGACACACGGCCTGTCTTCGGCTCGACCCCGGGGCCCTACACCGGTCCCGTTCCGATCGTCACGCACGTCCACGGCGCCGTCGGCGTCGGCGACGAGAGCGACGGGTATGCGGAAGCCTGGTATCTACCGGAGGCGAACGACATTCCCGCGGGCTACGCGACCGAGGGCACCTGGTACGACTTCTTCAAGGCCAAGGCCGCGGCGGGCTTCGGCGCCGCATGGGGCCCGGGCTTCTCCACCTTCCAGTACCCCAACGCGCAGCGCGCCTCGACCATCTGGTACCACGACCACGCTCTCGGCATGACGCGACTCAACGTCTACGCCGGCCCGGCGGGCTTCTACCTCGTCCGCGGCGGGCCGGACGGCGACGACGCCGTACTGGACACGCGCTTTGGGACACCCGCCGTCCTCCCGGGGCCGGCGCCCAGAGAGAACGACAAGTTCCCGCCCGTGAAGACCTACTACGAGATCCCCATCGCCGTCCAGGACCGCTCGTTCAACGCCGACGGGTCCCTCTTCTACCCGGACACGCGGGCGTTCTTCGACGAGATCGCCGGGCCGTACATCCCCGACACCGACATCTCGCCGATCTGGAACCCCGAGTTCTTCGGCAACACGATCATGGTCAACGGGAACACCTGGCCGTTCCAGACGGTCGAGCAGCGGCGCTACCGGCTCCGCTTCCTGAACGGCTGCCAGTCCCGCTTCCTCATCCTCGACTTCAGCAACATCCCCGGCGTCGAGGTCTGGGCCATCGGCAACGAGGGTGGCTTCCTGGCCGCGCCCGTCAACCTCACGGCGGACCACGGCAACCGGCTGCTCATGGGCCTGGCCGAGCGGGCCGACCTGATCGTGGACTTCACCAACGTGCCGGTCGGCAACTACGTCCTCGGCAACGTGGGCCCGGACGAGCCTTTCGGCGGCGGCGAGCCGCCCGGCGACTTCGATCTCGCCGACCCGGAGACCACCGGCCAGGTGATGGAGTTCCGCGTCGTCCCGGCGGTCGCGCCGGATCCCACGACGCCGCCCAGGTTCCTGCGGCTCCCGGCGATCGCTCCTCTGCCGGCGGCGACGGTCACGCGGCGGCTGGCACTCCTGGAGGAGCTGTCCGCCTTCTTCGACGACGCGCCGGCGGAAGCCCTGCTCGGCACCGTCGCCGGGAATCCCAACGTCGCACCCGGCGTCTGGACCAGGCGGCTGTGGGCGGATCCGGAGACGGAGAACCCGGCCGTGGGCGCCACGGAGGTCTGGGAGATGTACAACGCCAGCGCCGACGCCCACCCGATGCACGTGCACGAGGTGGTCTTCGAGGTGGTCGACCGGCAGGACATCTTCGTCGACGAGGACACCGGCGAGGTCCAGGTCGTCCCCGGGTCGCTGCCGAGGCCGGCGGAGCCCTGGGAGACCGGCTTCAAGGACACGGTCATCGCCTATCCGGGGCAGGTGACGCGGATCCGCGCCCGGTTCACCTCGCCCGGCCAGTTCGTCTGGCACTGCCACATCGTCGAGCACGAGGACAACGAGATGATGCGGCCGTACCGCATCGGCCCGGTCCAGCCGGGCCAGCCCGAGTAGCCCCGGCTGCGGGAAATCACGCACGGTCGATCGTGGCGCCCGCCGATGCCGGTGGGCGCCACGGCCGTGAGGGTGGGTGCCAAAGCCACGAAAGGGGGTGCCTCATGAAGGCACTCACGTACGGAGGGCCGGGCGTGCGAGCCTGGGAGGCCGTTCCCGACCCCGCCGTCCGGGAGCCCACCGACGTCGTCGTCGAGATCGGCTCCTCGACCATCTGCGGTACCGACCTCCACATCCTCAAGGGCGACGTCCCCACCGTCGAGCCCGGGCGCATCCTCGGGCACGAGGCCGTCGGGACGGTCGTCGCCGCGGGCTCGGCCGTGACGACGGTCGCCGAGGGCGACCGCGTCCTCGTCTCCTGCATAACTGCCTGCGGCCGCTGCCGCTTCTGCAAGGAAGGCCGGTACGGCATGTGCATCGGAGGCGGGGGCTGGATCCTTGGGCACCTGATCGACGGGCTCCAGGCGGAGTACGCGCGCGTGCCCTTCGCCGACACGTCCGTGTACCCGGTTCCCGAGCAGCTGACCGACGAGCAGGTGCTGTTCCTCGCCGACATCCTTCCGACCTCGTTCGAGGTCGGGGTGCTGAACGGCAAGGTGCAGCCCGGCGACACGATCGCAGTCGTCGGGGCCGGCCCGATCGGGCTCGCAGCGATCATGACCGCCCGGCTCTTCACGCCGGGACGGATCATCGCCATCGACCTCGCCGAGGCGAGGCTCGCCCAGGCGACCGAGTTCGGCGCCGACGTGACCATCCAGAACAGCGTCGAGGATCCGGTCGCCGCGGTGATGGAGCTGACGGGCGGGCTGGGAGCCGACGTGGCCATCGAGGCAGTCGGCGTGCCCGAGACGTTCGAGCTCTGCACCGAGCTGATCCGCACAGGAGGGCACCTAGCCAACGTCGGCGTCCACGGCCGGGCGGCGAGCCTCCACCTGGAGACGCTGTGGATCCGGGGCGTGACGATCACCACGGGACTCGTGGACACGTACACGACGCCGCAGCTCCTGCGGCTCATCGAGGGCGGACGGCTCGATCCGACCGTCTTCGCGACGCATCGCTTCCCGCTCGAGGAGACGATGGAGGCCTACGACGTCTTCGCGGCCGCCGCGGAGACGCACGCGCTGAAGGTCGTGCTCGAGGGCGAGCGCGCCGTGCGGGAAGCCCCCACTGCGCTCGCGGCCGCGACCGCCTGAGCGGTCAGGGGCGGGCCGGGCCCTCCCGGCCCGCCCCTAGTCCGTGGAGTACTTCGGCTGGACCTTCTCGCCGCGGATCTTGGCCACCGCCTGGTTGGCGGCGATCGCGGCTTCGCCGAAGCCGATCGAGATGAGGGTGATCTTGCCCTCGTAGCCGGCGACGTCGCCGGCGCCGTACACGGACGGAAGCGTCGTCTCCATCGTCGCCGGGTCGACGACGATCTGGCGCTTGCCGTGGAGCTCGAGCCCCCAGTCGGCGATCGAGCCGAGGTGCGAGTGGAAGCCGAGCAGCGTGATGAGCGCGTCGCACTCGACCTCGAAGGCCTCGCCGGAGGAGGTGTCCTCGATCGTCACAGCCTCGATCTCCCCGTCGCCGCGGACGGCGCGGACCTCCGCGGAGGTGCAGATCCGCACGGCGCCCTCGCCCTCGAGGACGCGCGCCTCGTTGACCGAGGACTCGAGCGCGCGGAAGCGGTCGCGCCGGTGCACGAGCGTGATCGGCAGGCGCGCGGTGTCCTGGAGGCCGAGCGTCCAGTCGAGGGCGGAGTCGCCGCCGCCGACGATGACGCAGGTCTTGTCCTTGAA
>Ga0299914_10001811_pt1 | contig 14410 bp, 26 predicted proteins | sample RVTome_10_FD_201361 | JGI IMG/M metagenome (GOLD analysis project Ga0299914, IMG submission 201361) | Soil microbial communities from uranium-contaminated site in the Upper Colorado River Basin, Wyoming, United States - RVT153D57 (version 2) ...
TGGTCATCGTGGACGCCGTGGCCGACGAGGGTCCCACGATCAAGCGCTGGCGGCCGCGCGCCCAGGGTCGGGCGTTCCCGATCCACAAGGCCATGACGCACATCACCATCACCGTTGCGGACCAGGAGGCCTGACATGGGACACAAGGTCCATCCGTACGGCTTCCGACTCGGTGTCTCGCGCACCTGGACCGCGAAGTGGTACGCGGATGACAAGGAATACACAGCCTCCCTCCAGGAGGACATCAAGATCCGCCAGCTCATCGCCAAGCGCCTGGCCAACGCCAGCGTCAGCGGCGTCGAGATCGAGCGCGGCATCAACCACGTGACAGTCACGATCCACACCGCCAAGCCGGGGATCGTGATCGGCAAGGGTGGCGCCAATGTCGAGGTGCTTCGGCACCAGATCGGCGCACTCACCAACCGCAAGGTCAAGCTCGAGATCAAGGAGATCCGCCAGCCCGAGCTCGACGCCTACCTGGTCGCGATGAACATCGCCGGCCAGCTGAGCCGCCGTATCGCGTTCAAGAAGGCCATGAAGCAGGCCATCCAGCGCTCGATGAAGGCCGGCGCGAAGGGCGTCAAGATCGCCGTCGCCGGTCGGCTCGGTGGCTCCGAGATGGGCCGCCGCGAGTGGGACAAGGAAGGCCGTATCCCGCTCGGCACGCTGCGCGCGGACATCAGCTACGGCCAGGTCCACGCTCACACCACGTACGGCCGAATCGGCGTCAAGGTCTGGATCTACCGCGGCGACGTGGCCCAGGAACCGATTCGCCGGCCGGAGATCGCCCCACCCGCACAGTCCCCGGCGCCGGCCGGGCAGGGGGGCTAGCCATGTTGATGCCCCGACGCGTCAAGCACCGCAAGGTGATGCGCGGCCGGATGTCCGGTCTCGCCAAGGGCGGCCACAGCGTCGCCTTCGGGGAGTACGGCCTGGCCACGCAGGAGCCGGCCTGGATCACCAGCCGCCAGATCGAGGCCGCCCGGCGGGCGATGACCCGCTCGGTCAAGCGTGGCGGCAAGATCTGGATCCGGATCTTCCCGGACAAGCCAGCGACGAAAAAGCCGGCGGAGACCCGCATGGGCTCCGGCAAGGGCGCGCCCGACCACTGGGTGGCGGTCGTCAAGCCCGGTCGGATCCTGTTCGAGATGGCCGGCGTCGACCACGACTCGGCGATCGAGGCGATGCGACTGGCCAGCCACAAGCTGCCGGTCCAGACGCGCGTGGTCGTGCGTGAAGGTGCAAAGGAGGCGAGCTGATGGACATCGACAAGGTCCGGACGCTCTCCGACGAGGAGCTCGAGCAGGCGCTGACCGATGCGAAGCAGGACCTGTGGCAGGCCCGCTTCGCGCTGTCGACGCGCCAGCTCAAGGACTACAGCCAGATCCCGCACACGCGGCAGACGATCGCCCGGATCCTGACCGTTCAGCGCGAGCGGAGCCAGGCGGGCGCGACGGAGGCCACGCGATGACGGACGGAAACACGGCGGTGCAGACCCGGCGCAAGACGAAGGTCGGCCGGGTCGTCAGCGACAAGATGGACAAGACGGTCGTCGTTTCTGTCGAGCGGCTGGCGCGTCACCGCCTGTACAAGCGGGTCATCCGCCTGACCAGCAAGTTCAAGGCGCACGACGAGACCAATGACGCCAAGGTTGGCGACACGGTCCTGATCGAGGAGTCGCGTCCAATGTCGGCGACCAAGCGATGGCGCCTGGTCGCGGTCATCCAGCGCGCCGGCGACCATGGCCTGCCCGGCGAATCCGTCGTCACCGAGGAGGCCGAGACGTCCGAGGCGATCCACGGTGCGGCCCATCCCGGCCGCAACCGCGGCGAGGCGGGTGACGGCGAGGAGAACCCGGCGTCCATGCCCGCCGACGAGGCGGCCGAGGAGCCGGTCGTCGCCGAGTCCGGCGCCGAGGAGACCACCTCGTGATCCAGCCCGAGAGCCGTGTCAAGGTCGCCGACAACACCGGCGCCCGCACGATCCAGTGCATCCGGGTCATGGGCCGGTCGCAGAAGAACGTTGCCGGCGTCGGTGACGTGATCGTCGCGAGCGTCAAGCAGGCGATCCCGAACGCGGCGGTCAAGAAGGGCGACGTCGTCCGTGCCGTCATCGTCCGGACCAACAAGGAATACGGTCGCCCGGACGGCAGCTACATCCGATTCGACGAGAACGCAGCAGTGCTCATCAACAACCAGGGGAACCCGCGCGGGACCCGGATCTTCGGGCCGGTCGCCCGTGAGCTCCGCGACCGCAACTACATGAAGATCGTGTCCCTCGCCCCGGAGGTGCTGTGATGGCCGCCCGGAACGCCCCGACGCGTGGCACGAAGGTGCCCGAGATCAAGAAGGGCGACACGGTCGTCGTGCTGTCCGGGAAGGACGCGGGCAAGCGTGGCACCGTCGAGCGGATCATCCGCGAGGTCGGGTCCCCGTCGGGCGCGCGCAGCGTCTTCCGGCGCGGGTCCGGCGCGGCCGGGGTGAAGGTCGTCGTCGAGGGCCTGAACGTGTCGAAGCGGCATACAAAACCGCGGCCGCCCAGCGCCGGGTCGATGACGACCGGTCGTGTCCCGGCGTCGCAGCACGGCGGGATCCTCGACATCGCCCAACCCCTGCCCGTCGGGCGGGTCATGGTCGTCTGTCCCAGCTGTGACCGTCCCACGCGGATCGCCCACGCGACCCTCGAGAACGGCCGCCGGGTGCGCGTCTGCCGCAATTGCAATGAGCAGCTGCAGGTGAAGGCATGACCAGCCGACTCCATGAGCGGTACGTCGGCGAGATCGTGCCGGCGCTCACCAAGCAGTTCGAATACACCAACCCGAACCAGGTCCCGCGGCTGTCGAAGATCGTCGTCAACATCGGTCTGGGCGAAGCCCTGACCAATGCCAAGGCGCTCGACGCGGCCCTCGGGGACCTGTCGATGATCACCGGCCAGAAGCCGATCGTGACCAAGGCCAAGCGATCGATCGCCCAGTTCCGCCTGCGGACGGGTAACACGATCGGGGCCAAGGTCACCCTCCGCGGCGAGCGGATGTGGGACTTCCTGGACCGGCTGACGACGATGGCCCTCCCGCGCATCCGCGACTTCCGGGGTATCCCCGGCAAGTCGTTCGACGGGCGGGGCAACTACTCGCTCGGTCTCCGCGAGCAGCTCGCCTTCCCGGAGATCGACTACGACAAGGTGGACCGTCTCCGCGGGCTGGAAGTCAGCATCGTGACGACGGCGAAGACCGACGAGGAATCGAAGAAGCTCCTCGAGCTCCTCGGCATGCCCTTCGCCTCGTAGGCGCGGGGAGGGAGAACCATGGCCAAGAAGTCGATGATCGCCAAGGCAAAGCGACCAGCCAAGCACAAGTCGCAGGCGTACCACCGCTGCACCGTGTGCGGCCGGCCGCGCGCCTTCATGCGGCGATTCGCGCTCTGCCGCATCTGCTTCCGGGAGCGCGCGCTCCTGGGCGAGCTGCCGGGCGTCACCAAGTCGAGCTGGTAGGGAACAGATGAACATCTCCGACCCGATCGCGGACATGCTCACGCGCGTTCGGAACGCCTCGCGGGCACGCCACACCGAAGTGGTCGTCCCGGCGTCGCGGACGAAGCGGGAGATCGCGCGCATCCTCAAGGACGAGGGCTTCATCGCCGACGTCAGCGAGGAAAAGGCCGGGCCCGGCGTGGTCCTGCGCCTGAAGCTCAAGTACGTCGACGGCAAGGTGCCGGTCGTCTCGGGACTGAAGCGGATCAGCAAGCCCGGATTGCGCGTCTACGCGGGCAAGACGGACATCCCGCGCGTCCTTGGCGGCCTCGGCATCGTCATCGTCAGCACCAGCCAGGGGATCATGACCGGCCAGCAGGCGCGTCAGGCGCAGCTCGGCGGCGAAGTCCTCGCGTACGTCTGGTAGGCAGGACACATGTCGCGTATCGGTCGCCTTCCCATCACCGTCCCGTCGGGTGTCGACGTGACGATCGACGGGCGCAGGCTCACGGTCAAGGGCCCACGCGGTTCGCTGTCCCGTGAGCTCCATCCGGACATCTCGGTCAGCCGTGAGGATGACCGCCTGGTCGTCACTCGTCCCACCGAGCAGAAGACCCACAAGCAGCTCCACGGTCTGACCCGGACCCTGGTCAACAACATGGTCGTCGGCGTGACCGACGGTTATCGCAAGGGCCTCGAGATCACCGGCGTCGGCTATCGCGCGACCAAGGTCGGCGAGAAGCTGCAGCTGAACCTGGGCTACAGCCACCAGATCGAGATCGATCCCCCGAGCGGGATCACGTTCGAGCTCGAGAACCCGACCCGCCTGGCGGTCATCGGGATCGACAAGGAACTCGTCGGGCAGATTGCCGCCCAGGTCCGCTCGACCCGCAAGCCCGAGCCGTACAAGGGCAAGGGTGTCCGCTACGCGGGCGAGTACGTCCGCCGCAAGGCCGGCAAGGCCGGCAAGATCGGCGGCAAGAAGTAGCCACCATCAACGAGGAACGAGCACGATGACGCAGGTTGCCAGCCGCGGCGCCGCACGACGCAAGCGCCACGAGCGGATCCGCCTTCACCTGGCGGGGACGCCCGGGCGGCCGCGTCTTGCGGTGTTCCGCAGCCTCAATCACATCTACGCGCAGGTCATCGACGATGCGTCCGGCCGGACGCTGGCTGCCGCTTCCACGGTCGAGAAGGAGCTCAAGGGCTCGACGTCGACCAAGACGGAGGAGGCGGCCGTCGTCGGCCGGCTCGTCGCCGAGCGCGCCAAGGCCGCCGGCGTCGAGCGCGTGGTCTTCGATCGAGCCGGGTTCCGGTACCACGGGCGGATCAAGTCGCTCGCCGATGCCGCCCGCGAAGCCGGCCTCGAGTTCTGATCGAAAGGAGCCGACGTGGCACGGATCGACCCCAACAAGCTCGCGCTCGAAGAGCGCGTCGTCCAGATCAACCGGGTCGCCAAGGTCGTCAAGGGCGGCCGGCGGTTCAGCTTCAGCGCGGTCGTCGTCGTCGGTGACGGTGCCGGCCACGTGGGCGCCGGGCTCGGCAAGGCCGGCGAGGTGCCCGAGGCGATCCGCAAGGGCGTCGAGGACGCGAAGAAGAACCTGATCAAGATCCCGATGGTCGGGACGACGATCCCGCACGAGATCAACGTCCAGTTCAGCGCCAGCAAGGTGATGCTCAAGCCCGCCTCGCAGGGCACCGGCGTGATCGCCGGCGGCTCCGTCCGGGCCGTCGTCGAGGCGGCCGGGATCCGCGACATCCTGGCCAAGATCTATGGCTCGACCAACCCGGTCAACGTGACCCGGGCCACGATCGAGGCGCTGCGCAGCCTGCACTCGGCCGAGGAGCTCGGCGCCCGCCGCGGGGTCAAGCTCGTCAGCCGGATCCCGGGCCAGCCGGTTGTCGGCGCGGAGGCGGTCGATGGCCGGTAAGCTTCGGGTCACCCAGGTCAAGAGCACGATCAGCCACATCGCCCGCAACCGGGCGACCGTCCGCGCTCTCGGCCTCAAGGGAATCGGCAGCACCGTCATCGTCCCCGACAACGACGCGGTCCGCGGCATGGTCCGCCAGGTCCGTTTCCTCGTGAACGTCGAGGAAGTCTCGGACGCGCAGGAGAAGTCATGAAGTTGCACGATCTCCGCCCCGCCGCGGGATCGCGAACCGCGAAGACGCGTGTCGGTCGCGGCATCGCCGCCGGCAAGGGCAAGACTGCGGGTCGCGGCACGAAGGGCCAGAAGGCCCGCGCCGGCGGCTCGATCCCGCCCTGGTTCGAGGGCGGCCAGACGCCGCTCCACGTCCGGATCCCGAAGTTGCGGGGGTTCAAGAACCGGTTCAAGATCGAGTACGAGGTCGTCAACGTCGGCGCGATAGCGGCGGCCGCCGAGCGCGGTGCGTTCGAGTCCGACCCGACGCCGGGCAAGGGCAAGGGCAGGGGCAAGGACGCGCCGCTCACGATCAACCAGGACATCCTGCGCGCCGTGGGCCTCGTGCGCACGCTCAACAAGCCGCTCAAGATCCTGGGGGCCGGCGAGCTGGAGACCCCGCTCTTCGTCGTGGCCGACGCCTTCACCGCCTCCGCCCGAACCAAGATCGAGGCGGCCGGTGGATCGGTCAACGTCCTCGAGGTGCCTGACCGTCCGCTCAAGGCGGTCGGCGTGGGCGAGGCAGCAGAAGGCGACACGCCCCGTCGGGCACGCCAGCCGCGCACCGCCGCCGGGCGCGCAGCGGCCGACCGGAGCGCACATGCCCGGGCCGGCCGCGAGGCGGATGCCGCGGAGGCCGAAGCCGAGGCCGAGGCCGCCGCTGCGGCCAGGGCTTCGAAGCCGAAGACCTCGACGAAGGCTGCGAAGCCGGCACGGGCCGCCAAGGCGGACGTGGACGACACAGGGGCCGCGGAGGCCAAAGAGCCGTCAGGCGCCGCGGAGGCCGAAGAGACGGAAGGATCCGCCGGGGCCGACGCACCGCCTGGCGCCGACACACCGTCCGACGACGCGCCGACTAGCGACGACGCCTGACCTCCGTGTTCGACTCACTCCTCAACGCACTACGCGCGCCGGACATCCGGCGGCGCATCCTGTACGTCCTCGGGATCATCATCGTCTTCCGGTTCCTGGCCGCGGTGCCGGTCCCGGGAATCGACCGGGCGCAGCTGGCCACGTTCCTCGAGGGCAACCCGATCTTCGGGCTGCTGAACCTGTTCTCGGGCGGCGGGCTTTCGTCGTTGTCGATCGTCGCGCTCGGCATGAACCCGTACATCAACTCCTCGATCATCATGAACCTGATGACCGGTGTCATCCCGCGGCTCCAGGCGTTGAGCCGGGAAGGGGAATACGGGCGCAACAAGATCAACCAGTACACCCGCTACCTGACCGTGCCGCTCGCGCTGCTGCAGGCGTACGGGTTCCTCGCGCTCCTCAACTCGCAGAACGTCCTGACCACGGACTTCCAGCTGGGCAGCTTCGAGACGTTGACCCAGATCGCGACGCTCACCGCCGGGGCCATCGCACTGATGTGGCTGGGCGAGCTCATCACCGAGAAGGGCATCGGCAACGGCATCAGCTTCATCATCTTCGCGGGCATCGTCAGCCAGGCCCCGTCGGCGATGGGCGCGTTCTTCGCCAATCCGGATGCGACGGCCCTCGTGTTGTTCGCGCTCATCGCGATCGCCGCGGTCTCGGTCATCATCTACATCCAGGAGGGCCAGCGCCGGATCCCCATCCAGTACGCGAGCCGCGTCCGCGGCCGACGCATGTACCAGGGCGGGCAGACGTTCCTCCCGCTGCGGGTCAACCAGGCCGGGGTCATCCCGATCATCTTCGCCGTGAGCATCCTGCTCTTCCCGCAGCAGATCGCTTCGTACTTCACGAGCTCCGAGGTGGACATCGTGCGCGACATCGCGACCGGTGTCCGGGACTTCTTCGTCCAGACGTCCGTGCCCTACGTGATCCTGTACTTCCTGCTGGTCATCGGGTTCACCTACTTCTACACGGCGTTCACCTTCAAGCCCGACGAGACCGCGGAACAGCTGCGCAAGAACGGCGGCTTCATCCCGGGCATCCGCCCCGGACGTCCCACACAGGACTACCTTGCCCGGGTGGTCACGCGGATCACCTTCGCCGGCGCACTCTTCCTGGCGATCGTGGCGGTCGCTCCGACGGCGATCGGCGTGATCGTCCCGGACCTCCAGGCGCTCGGCCTGGGCGGCACGAGCCTGCTCATCGTGGTGTCCGTCGTGGTCGAGACGATGAAGCAGATCGAAGCCCAGCTGATGATGCGCAACTACGAAGGGTTTATTCGGTGACGACGGCGGCGCCCAGGGCGGACCATTGCGGCGTTGGCGCCTGCGCGCCTCGCTCACACAATCCTCGGGCCGATGGCTCGCAGGAGCGTCGCCTCGGACCTCGGAGCGGGCATCCTCGACTCCGCCTTCGCCTCGACTCGCCATGACCGCCGATTCTCGGTTCGACTTGGTGGCCGGATCTGGGTTCGGCGACCGCCTTGACTGCAGCCTTGTCCCGGGCGGCGCTTCGGCTCTCTCGTGACGGTCGTCGTTCTCCTGGGCGCGCCGGGGGCCGGGAAGGGGACGCAGGCGCCGGTGCTGGCAGAGCAACTCGGGGTGCCGGTCCTCGCGTCGGGGGACCTGTTGCGGGCCGCCGTCGCCGCCGGGTCGCCGCTTGGCGTCGAGGCGAATCGGTACATGAGCCGGGGTCAGCTGGTGCCGGACGAGACGATCGTGCGGATCTTCCTGCAGCACCTCAAGGGGGCAGGGGATGCCGACGGCGCGATCCTCGACGGCTTTCCCCGGACGCAAGCCCAGGCGGAGGCCCTGGACCGCGCCCTGGCCGACCATGGCGACCGCGTCGATCACGCGCTGTACATCGAGGTGCCGCTCGAGGAGCTGGTCGTGCGGATGGCGAGCCGGCGGATCTGTTCCGCCAACGGGCACGTCTACAACGTCGCAACGAACCCGCCGCGGGTGGCGGGCCGCTGCGACCTCGACGATTCGCCGCTCATCCAGCGGCCGGACGACGAGGAGTCGACGGTCCGCGCCCGGATGGCCCAGCAGGTGCCACCTCTCGAGGAGGTCGCCGACCACTACCGGACGGCCGGCATCCTGACCGTGGTCGACGGCCGCCGTCCCATCGACGAGGTCGCACAGGCGCTCCTGGCGGCCCTGACCGCCGGCAGCGGTGCCGACCCGGGCCCGCGGCGCTGATGGTCACCCGCAAGTCGCGCGCCGAGATCGATCGGATGCGCCGAGCCGGGGCGATCGTCGCCGAGGTCCTCGCACTGGCTGAGGCAGAGCTGCGGCCGGGCGTGACGACCGGGCATCTCGACCGGATCGCAGAAGCGCACATCCGCTCGGCGGGGGCGACGCCATCTTTCCTCGGCTACCCGGGCGTGAACCCGCGCCGGCCGTTCCCCGGCAGCATTTGCGCCTCGATCGATGACGAGATCGTCCACGGCATTCCGGGCGACCGGACGATCCGGGCCGGGCAGCTCGTCTCGATCGACGCCGGGGCGATCGTCGACGGCTGGCACGCCGACGCCGCGCGCAGCTTCTACGTGGGCGAGCCGCCCCCCGAGACTGCGCAGCTGATCGAGGCGACACGGGCGGCGATGATGGCCGGCATCGCCGCGGCCGTTCCCGGCAATCACATCGGCGACATCGGCGCCGCGGTCGAGGACGTGGCGCGCTCGAAGGGCTACGGCGTCGTCCGCCAGTTCGTCGGTCACGGGATCGGAACGGCGATGCACGAGGATCCGCAGGTCCCGAACTTCCGGACCGGCCGCAAGGGGCTCCGCCTCGAACCGGGCATCTGCCTCGCGATCGAGCCGATGTTCACCCTGGGAACCCATGAGACCCGCGTCCTGCCCGACGACTGGACGGTCGTCACGAAGGACGGTTCGCTGGCCGCCCACTTCGAGAACACGATCGCGGTGACCGACCATGGCCCCGAGATTCTCACGGCGGTCGACGGACGATGACGACGCTCCGGGCGCTGCACAGCCCCGAGGTTGCCGGGATCGGCCTCTTTTGATACGCTACGCGTTCGTGTGTCGGTCCATGTCGGACCGACACTGCGCGTGAAAGGGAAGCACACAGCCTGTGGCCAAGCGAGATGCGATCGAAGTTGAGGGAACGGTCATCGAACCGCTCCCCAATACGATGTTCGCGGTCGAGCTGGAGAACGGCCACCGGGTGCTGGCCCACATCAGCGGCAAGCTGCGGATGAACTTCATCCGGATCCTGCCCGGTGACCGCGTTCGCGTCGAGTTGTCGCCCTACGACCTCACACGCGGCCGGATCACCTACCGCCTCAAGTAATCCGATCGAGGATCCAGTGAAAGTCAGAGCCTCCGTCAAGGCGCGTTGCGACAACTGCAAGGTGATCCGTCGCCATGGCACCGTGATGGTCATCTGCACCAATCCCAAGCACAAGCAGCGGCAGGGGTAACGAATGGCCCGAATCGCCGGTGTCGACATCCCGCGCGAGAAGCGCGTCGAGATCGCGCTCACCTACGTCTACGGGATCGGCCTGCCGACAAGCCAGAAGATCCTTGCCCAGACGAACGTCAACCCGGACACCCGGGTCCGCGACCTCACCGAGGAGCAGGTCAACCGGCTGCGCGAGCTCATCGACCGTCGTCACAAGGTCGAAGGAGACCTCCGCCGCGAGGTTGCGCTCAACATCAAGCGACTGATCGAGATCGGCTCGTATCGCGGGCTGCGCCACCGGCGCAACCTTCCGGTCCGCGGCCAGCGAACGAAGACGAATGCGCGCCAGCGCCGCGGCCCCAAGCGGACCGTCGGCGTGCGTCGCAAGAAGTAGAGGCTGACGACACGGCATGGCGGAACGAAAGCGCGCGGTCAAGCAGCGACGCAGGGAGAAGAAGAACGTCCCCCAGGGGCACGTTCACGTCCAGGCGACGTTCAACAACACGATCATCACCATCACGGACCTCAACGGGGCGGTCATCAGCTGGGGCTCTGCCGGCACGGCCGGCTTCAAGGGCTCGCGCAAGAGCACCCCGTACGCCGCAGCGCTGTCCGCCGACGGTGCCGCGCGACGTGCGATGGAGCACGGCATGCGTCAGGTCGAGGTCTACGTGAAGGGTCCCGGTGCCGGCCGCGAGCAGGCCATCCGGTCGCTCCAGGCCGCCGGCCTCGAGGTCAGCGCCATCACCGACGTCACGCCCATCCCGCACAACGGCTGCCGCCCGCCCAAGCGGCGCCGAGTCTGAACCGAGTCAGGAGCCCATGGCCCGCTACACCGCGTCCGTCTGTCGCCTCTGCCGCCGGGAGGGAGCAAAGCTCTTCCTGAAGGGCACGCGCTGCTATACCAAGAAATGCGCCTTCGAGCGCCGTCCAAGCCCGCCCGGCCAGCACGGCGTTCGTCGCCGCAAGGTCGGCGACTTCGGGCTGCAGCTGCGCGAGAAGCAGAAGATCCGCCGCGTCTACGGCGTCCTCGAGCGGCAGTTCCGCAACTACTTCCGCGAAGCCCAGACGCATCCCGGCGTGACCGGCGAGTGGCTGCTGCGCTCGCTCGAGCTGCGCCTCGACAACGTCGTCTATCGGATGGGCCTGGCCTCGTCACGACCCCAGGCTCGGCAGCTCGTCGGGCACGGCCACCTGGCCGTGAACGGTCGGCCAACGAACATCCCGTCCTATCAGCTCAAGCCGGGCGACAAGATCGAGGTGCGCGAGTCGCGCCGAAGCCGTGAGCCGTTCAAGGTGGCCAAGGAAACCCTCCGCAACCACCAGGCACCGGAGTGGCTCGTGGTCGATCCGGCCACGCTGTCCGGGACCGTCAGCGCTCCGCCCAGCCGCGACCAGATGCCGCTCGATCTCAACGAGCAGCTCGTGGTCGAGTTCTACTCGAGGTAACCCGTCCTGATGATCGAACTCGAGACCCCGCAGATCGAGCCCGTCGAGGAAGTCGGCACGTACTCCAAGTACGAGGCCGGTCCCCTGCAGGCCGGCTACGGCGTCACACTCGGTAACGCCCTCCGGCGTGTCCTCCTGTCGTCCCTCGAGGGCGCGGCCGTCACGAGCATCCAGATCCGTGACGTCTACCAGGAGTTCTCGACGATTCCCGGCGTCAAGGAGGACGTCACCCAGATCGTCCTGAACGTCAAGAAGCTGCGGCTGAAGAGCTTTGCCACCCACCCCGTCCAGCTTCGCCTGATCAAGAGCGGGGCCGGAGCGGTCACCGCCGCCGACATCGCGGAGTCCGCCGACGTCGAGATCGTCAACCCGGACCTCGTGCTGATGACCCTCGACACGGACGACGTCACGATCGAGCTCGACCTGACCGTCGAGCGCGGCGTCGGCTACCTCGGAGCCGAGCGGGCCGAGGCCCTGCCGATCGGCGTCATCGCGGTCGACGCGATCTTCACGCCGGTCCGCAAGATCAACTACTGGGTCGAGAGCATGCGCGTGGGTCAGATGACCAACTACGACAAGCTCACGATCGAGATCGAGACCGACGGCACGATCACCCCGGAAGAGGCCCTCAGCCGGGCCGCGGAGATCCTGGTGAACCAGTTCCGCCCGTTCGTGACGATCGGTGTCGCGGCCGTCCCGGCCGCCCAGGTTCCGGGTGCGGCCGCGCTCCCGCCGAACATGCTCGACATGCCGATCGAGGAGCTCGACCTCCCGATGCGGGCTTACAACTCGCTCAAGCGCAACAACATCGTCAAGGTCGGCCAGCTGCTCCAGCTCAAGGACGACGACCTCCTCCGGATGCGCAACTTCGGCAAGAAGTCGCTCGACGAGATGAAGGAGCGGCTGCGCATGCGCGGCTTCATCGTCCCCGAGACGGAGGGCGACGGGCTCGACATCGACGGCGCGGAGCCGTTCGACGACGACGAGTCGGAGGACTGAGTCGTGGCGCACCGCATCGGCGGCCGCAAGCTGAGTCGCAAGCAGGGCCCCCGGCTCGCGCTGTACAAGAACCTGACCGTCTCGATCCTTCGCTACGAGAAGGTCAAGACGACCGAGGCCAAGGCCAAGGAGATCAGCAGCCGCGTCGACAAGATGATCACGCTCGCCAAGAAGGGCGACCTCGCCGCGCGTCGCGCGGTGGTCTCCCAGTTCCCGAACGAGCCGCTCGTGGTCACCAAGCTGTTCGACGAGATCGCACCGAAATACGCCGACCGGACGTCCGGCTTCACCCGGATCGTCAAGATCGGCCAGCGCCGCGGTGATGCGGCGGACATCGTCCAGATCGAACTGGTCTAGCGCTCGAGAGGGCGCGCCTGTGCGGTATCGAGCACGGGTCGAATACGACGGAACGGACTTCGCCGGGTTCCAGGTCCAACCTGGACGACGGACGGTCCAAGGGGTTCTCGAAGACGCGCTGGCGCGCCTCAGCAATGGGGTGGTCCGGCGGGTCGACGGGGCCGGCCGGACGGACACCGGGGTGCACGCAACCGGACAGGTGATTTCCTTCACCTACGAGGGGCGGCTCGCGGCGACCGACCTGGGACGGGCGCTCGACGTCCTCCTGCCGCCGGACGTCTCGATCAGGGACGTTCGCCGGGCGCCGGCCGGGTTTCAGCCCCGCTACGCGGCGCGATACCGGGAGTATCGCTACACCGTCTGGAACGGGCCGCGCAGCCCGCTCCGCGAGCGAACGGCGCTCGGGGTGCGGGTCCCGCTCGACACCGCCGCGATGGAGCGGGCCGGGTCGGTCCTCGAAGGCCGGCACGACTTCAGCGCCTTCGGGGTGGCGAACCGCTCGCCCGTCCGGACCGTTCAGACGGTTCGGGTCAGGAGGAACGGCCGGACCGTGACGATCGACGTCAGGGCCGACGCCTTCCTGCGGGGAATGGTTCGCCGGATGGTCGCCCTCCTCCTGGAGGTCGGCCTCGGCAAGATGGATGAAGCAGCGGTCCGGTCGGCACTCGCCGGCCCGGGCCCGGCCCTCGCCGGGGCAGCCGCCCCGGCGCACGGCTTGTGCCTCCGCCACGTGGCCATCGGCCGGCGGAGGAGCGAACGGAACGGAGAAGACGAGGAACGATGAACGCGAAGACCATTGCGGTCAAAGAGAGCGAGATCGAGCGGCGCTGGTTCGTCGTGGACGCGGCGGACGAGACGCTCGGCCGGCTCGCCTCGCGTATCGCCCACGTCCTCGAAGGCAAGCACAAGCCGACCTACAGCCCGCACCTCGACTCGGGCGACCACGTCATCGTGCTCAACGCGGCGCGCATCGCGGTGACCAGCAACAAGCTCGAATCGAAGCTCTACATTCGCCACAGCGGTTACCCCCAGGGTCTCAAGCAGGAGACCCTCGGTCAGCTCCTCGCGCGTCGCCCGGAGGAGGCAATCCGCCGGGCGGTCAAGGGGATGCTGCCGCACAACCGGCTGGGCGCCCAGCAGCTGCGCAAGCTGAAGGTGTACGCCGGCTCGCATCACCCGCATCAGGCCCAGCGGCCTGAGCCGCTCGCCTGACGAGGAGCCAGACCACGATGATCACTCCAGCCTTCTACTCCGGGACCGGCCGTCGCAAGACGGCGATCGCCCGCGTCCGACTGCTGCCGGGCGAGGGCGAGATCGTCGTCAACGGTCGCTCGCTCGAGGAGCACTTCGGGAATGCGATGAACGAGGCCGACGTGCGCATGCCGTTCCGGGTGACCGGGACCGAGGGCCGCTTCAACGCGATGATCAAGGTCGAAGGCGGCGGCGTCACCGGCCAGGCCGGGGCCATCCGCCACGGCATCGCCCGGGCATTGCTCGAGCTCGATCCCGAGAACCATCGCCTCCCGCTCCGCCAGGCCGGCTTCCTGACCCGCGACCCGCGAATGAAGGAGCGCAAGAAGTACGGCCTGAAGCGGGCCCGCAAGGCCCCCCAGTACACCAAGCGCTAGGGAGCGGCGCTGGGATCGCCCAGGCGGGCGTTGTCGGCTCCGCCCCTCGCTCACACAATCCTCGGGCCGA
>Ga0299914_10001812_pt1 | contig 14406 bp, 11 predicted proteins | sample RVTome_10_FD_201361 | JGI IMG/M metagenome (GOLD analysis project Ga0299914, IMG submission 201361) | Soil microbial communities from uranium-contaminated site in the Upper Colorado River Basin, Wyoming, United States - RVT153D57 (version 2) ...
GTCGACTACGCCGACCGGAAGAACGGCCGTAAGCCGGTGACGCCGATCCACCCCGAACTGGCCGAGCCGTTGGCGGACATCCTGGACGAGACGTACGGGCTGATCGTCTACCAGGAGCAGGTGATGGCGATCGCGCAGAAGGTCGCCGGCTACTCGCTGGGCTCCGCCGACCTGCTGCGGCGGGCGATGGGCAAGAAGAAGAAGGAGATCCTCGACAAGGAGTGGGTCGGCTTCCAGGCCGGGATGCGCGGGCAGGGTTACTCCGATGACGCGATCCGCACATTGTGGGAGATCCTGCTGCCGTTCGCCGGGTACGCGTTCAACAAGTCCCACACCGCCGGGTACGGCATCGTGTCGTTCTGGACCGCCTATCTGAAGGCGAACCACCCGGCCGCGTACATGGCCGCGCTGCTGACCAGCGTGTCCGATGACAAGGACAAGATGGCCGTGTACCTGGGTGAGTGCCGGCGGATGGGGGTGCGGGTGCTGCCACCGGACGTGAACGCCTCGGTCGGTCGGTTCTCGGCGGTCGGCGCGGACGTGCGGTTCGGCCTGGCGGCGGTGCGCAACGTCGGTGCCGGGGTGGTCGACTCGATCGTGCGGGCCCGCCGCGAGCAGGGCGAGTTCACCGACTTCTACGACTTCCTCCGCAAGGTCGACGCGGTGGTGTGCAACAAACGCACGGTCGAGTCGCTGATCAAGGCCGGAGCGTTCGACTCGCTGGGGCATACCCGCAAGGGGTTGCTGGCCGTGCACGCCGACGCGATCGACTCGTTCATGGACACCAAACGAAACGAGGCGAACGGGCAGTTCGACCTGTTCGGCGCGCTGGAACAGCCCGGCGCGCCGGTCGGGACCCAGCCGGTCCCGGACGGGGAGTGGGACCGGCCGGACCTGCTGGCCTTCGAGCGGGAGATGCTGGGCCTGTACGTGTCCGACCACCCGCTACGCGGGGTGGAGCGGTTGCTGGCCGGCCACGCCGAGCACTCGATCCCGCAGATCGACGACGACGAGCTGCCCGACGGGACGACGGTCACGCTGGCCGGGCTGCTCGTCGGCGTACAGCGCAGGGTCACCAAGCAGGGCCGCCAGTGGGCGTCGGCGAATCTGGAAGACCTCACCGGCGCGGTCGAGGTGCTGTTCTTCCCGAACACGTTCGAGCAGTTCGGCCAGCACCTGCACGACGACCAGCTGGTGGCCGTGAAAGGGCGGGTGAACCGGCGCGACACCGGCGCGGTGTCCGTGGCCGTGCATGACCTGGCGATCCTCGACCCAGGCGCCCAGGACACCAACGGCGGCGGTCGCCCGCTGACGATCAGCCTCCGCGATACCACGATCACCCCCGAGAACATGGAGAAGATCCGCGACGTGCTCGCCGCCCACCGTGGCTCCACCGAGGTACGGGTCCGGCTGCAGTTCGCCAGCCGCCGCCCCGCGCAGCTGCTCCGCACCAGCTACCAGGTCGACGTCTCACCCGCGCTGATGGCCGACCTCAAGGCACTCATCGGCGCCGGGGCGATCACCTGAGCACGCTGGTCCCCGGCCCGGACCAGCAGCGCGCCCGCCGCGGTGCGCCCGTCCGCGCCGTCACCCTGCATGCCCGGGCAGTACTCGGGAGAGGATGCGGTGCGCGTGCGGCGGCACGTCGACCAGCTCGACCGTGACGTCGGCGAGCCTCGCCTCCTCGATCACTGCGCGCAGCGCAAGGGCGCCGGTGAGGTCGATGCGTCCCAGGCCGTCGCAGTGCAGCACCAGCCGCTCGGTGTCTGGATGGGCGGCGAGCAGGTCCCCGAAGGCCTCCTCGATCGGCGGGGCGGATGCGAAGAACAGCACCCCGCGCGGACGCAGGTGCAGCGCGCGGCCTTCGGTCCAGCTCGGGACCTGGACGTGCAGCTCCCGCCACAGGTGGACGGCGACCGCCAGGCCGATCCCGATCAGCACCGCCCGGTCGATGCGCGGTGCCAGTGCGAGGGTGATCGCGAACGTGGCCGCCGCGACCAGCGCCTGCGGCCGCGAGAACGTCCAGAACCGGCACAGCGGCCCGACCGCCAGCAGCGGCGCCACCGCGACGATCACGATCGCCCCGAGCACCGCGGTCGGCAGGTCGGCCAGGGCACCGGCCACCGGCAGGAACGCCAGCGCCGCCAGCCCGGTGACCAGCCCGCTGAACCGGGTCCGGCCGCCGGCGAGCCGGTTCAGCGCGGTGCGGGAGAACGAGCCGCCGACCGGGAACCCGCCACCGGCGCCGGCGGCCAGATTCGCCAGGCCCTGGCTGGCCATCTCCCGGTTGGGGCGCCAGCGCTGGTGGTCGGTGGCGGCGTATCGCCGGGCGATCGCCGATGGCTCGGCGAACCCGACCACCGCGATCACCAGCGACCCCAGTAGCAGCGCCGGCGCCTGCGACCAGGGCAGGTCGAGGGTCAGCACCGGTAGCCCGGCCGGTAGCCGGCCCACGGTGGGACCGGGGTAGCCGGCGAGGGCGCTCACCGTGATCGCGCCGGCGACCGCGACCATGACGCCGGGCACCAACGGCGAGATCCGCCTCGCCACGACCATGACGACGGCCGCGGCGGCGGCGAACGCGACTGCCCAGACCTGCCACGCCCCCGGCTGGCGCAGCACCTCCCAGGCGACCGCCAGCGGGTTGCCGGTGCCCGCTCGCACCCCGAGCACTGCGGGCAGCTGGGAGCCGATGATCAGCAGGCCGGCGGCGGCGGTGAAGCCGAGCATCACCGGCTGCGACATCAGGTACGCCAGCAGGCCGCCCTTGACCAGGCCCAGCAGCACCCGCCAGGCGCCGACCAGCAGCGCCAGCAGCGCGGCCAGCGCCGCGTACTCCGCGCCTCCGATTGGTGCCAACCCGCTCAGCGTGCCGAGCACCAGCAGCGCGGTGCCCGCGGTCGGCCCGGTCTGCAGGTACGGCGAGGAACCCCACAACGCACCGGCGATCGGTGCGAGCGCCGCCGCGTAGAGTCCCCGCTCCGGCGGCACGCCGGCGAGCTGGGCGTACGCCAGTGACTGCGGGATGAGCACGAAGGCGACGCTGAGCCCGGCGACGATGTCGCGGACCGCCGTGGCGAGCCAGGCCGGCCGCCGTGCCTGCGCCGTGGCGATCAGGCCGCCGCGGTCTGGCGTGACCGGCACCGGACCCGCCATTCGCCCACCCCTCCGTTGCCGACCAGCCGGACCGGGATGCCGGCGCCGTCGAGCATGCTGGCCGCGATCGCCGCCCGGTGCCCGTTGGAGCAGATCACCCACACCGGTGCGTCGGTGGGTAGCTCGGCCAGCCGGTCCCGCAGCTGGGCCACGAAGATCAGGTGGCTGCCGGGGATGGTCCCCCAGCCCCACTCCAGTTCCTGCCGGACGTCCAGCACCACCGGGTGCTCGCCGCGGTCGTGGGCGTCGCACAGGTCCTCGGCGCTGACCACATCGTAGCGGGACATCGGCCCGCCGTGGGCCTGCCAGCGCTCGACCCCGCCCGGCAGGTAGCCGGCCACCCGGCGCCAGCCGATCCGGATGAGCTGGGTCATCGCCTCGGTCAGCGACTCGCCGACCGGCTCCGGCAGCAGCAGCACGAGCTCGGCGTCGAAGGGCAGCAGCCAGCCGACATAGCTGCCGAAGCCGGAGTTGAGCTCGATGTTGATCGAGCCGGGGAGGTGCGCCGCCGCGTACTCGTCGCGGCCGCGGGCGTCGACCAGCCACGCGCCGCGACCCTGCGCCTGGCGGGCCGCCGCCGGCGAGACCTCGCCTGGCCTCGGCAGGGTACGCAGCACCGGTGCGCCGGCCCGGTTGATCGGTGCCATCTGGGCGTAGTACGCCGGGTAGGCCATCAGCTCGCCGGAGAGCTCCTCGGTGAACGCGGCCAGGTCGGCGGCGCGCAGCAGCGGGTTGCGGCGGTGCTCATCGGCCATCCGGCTGGTCGGCTGGGTGCCGGGCATGGCCGCGACGCAGAAGCTCCCCGCGCCGTGGGTGGGTAGGACGGCCACGCTGTCGGGCAGCGTCGCCAACCGCGACAGGGTGGTGAACTGGTCGCGGGTCAGCCCCTCGGTGTACGCGGGGCCGAGCAGGTCGGTGCGCCCGGCGCTGCCGACCAGCAGGCTGCCGCCGCTGAACAGCGCCTCCGGGTCGGCCTGGCCGGCCCGGTAGGCAAGCCACGACAGGTGCTCTGGCGTGTGGCCGGGCGTGGCCAGCGCGACCAGCCGCAGGTCGCCGACGGCGAGCTCGTCGCCGTCGTCCACTGGCCGGTGCGGGAACTGGTAGCCGCCGCGGGCGGGCAGCACCAGCTCCGCGCCGGTCGCGGCGCGTACCTCGTGAGCGCCGGAGACGTAGTCGTTGTGCACGTGCGTCTCCAGCACCGCCCGTACCCGTACGCCCAGCCGCTCGGCGGCGGCGAGGAACCGCCAGGCGTCGCGCTGGGGGTCGATGATGACCGCCTCGTCGCCGGAGCGCAGCAGGTAGCTGGTGTCGCCCAGGCCCGGGGTGATGAAGAGCTCGAGATCCATGATGCTCACCACCGAACGATGTGATCGTGCATTCAATTGACTAATTAACTGCTGAAGACTAAGGTTAGCGCATGGCCAAGCTGTCGGGTCCGGTGCTGGTGGAGACCGCCGCCCGGTTCGCTCTGCTGGGCGACCCCACCCGGCTACACCTGTTGAGCCTGCTGCTGGAGCGGGGCGAGTGCGCGGTCGGCGAGCTGGCACGGGCCGCCGGGGTCTCGGTGGCCAACGCCTCCCAGCACCTGCGGCGGCTGATGCACGGCGGCATCCTCGGCCGCCGCCGCGAGGGCAGCCAGGTCTACTACCGGGTCGTCGAGCGCACGATCGGCCAGCTCTGCGAGATCGTCTGCGTCAGCGTGGCGGAACGGGCCCGGGTGCTGGTGCCGGCCGGCGAGGAGGTGCGCTGATGGACGTCACCGCGGCCACCGCCACCGGTACCGGCGGCTGGGGCAAGGTCATCGACCAGACCAAGTGCATCGGCTGCCACGCCTGCACCACCGCCTGCAAGTCGGAGAACGAGGTGCCGCTGTCGGTGACCCGCACGTTCGTCAAGAACGTCGACGTCGGCTACTTCCCGCAGGCCAGGCGCGCCTTCCAGGTGACCCGGTGCAACCAGTGCGCGGACGCGCCCTGCGTGACCGCCTGCCCGACCGGCGCGATGTTCGTGCGGCCCGACGGCATCGTCGACTTCGACAAGCAGGCCTGCATCGGCTGCAAGGCGTGCATGGCCGCCTGCCCGTACGATGCGATCTTCATCAACCCGCAGGACCACAGCGCGGAGAAGTGCAACCTTTGCGCCCACCGGCTCGACGTCGGCCTGGAGCCGGCCTGCGTGGTGGTCTGCCCCACCGAGGCGATCCTGGTCGGCGACCTGACCGACCCGGACTCCGAGGTGAGCCGGGTCGTGCACCGGGAGCCGGTGGCGGTCCGCCGGCCGGAGAAGGGAACCCGGCCGAAGCTGTTCTACCGCGGCGCCACCCAGGCGACACTCGACCCGCTCGCCGCCGCCCGGCCGGCCGGCGGCAGCTACGCCTGGAGCCAGCAGCCCACCGGGCCGCAGGTCGTGGCTGGGCCAACCGCCCCGCAGACCAGCAGCGCCGCCGCGATCATCTCCTACGACGTCGCGCACCGCGTCCCGTGGGACTGGCGGGTCAGCCTCTACACCTGGACCAAGGGCATCGCCGCCGGTGCCTACCTGGTGCCGCTGCTGCTGGTCCTGTTCGGCTGGCTCGACCCGGCCAGCACCCTCTGGGTGTGGAGCGCGCCGCTGGTCGCCGCGGCGTTCCTCGCGGTCACCGGCGGCCTGCTGGTGTGGGACCTGGAGCACCCGCTCCGGTTCTACTACCTGCTCACCAGGCCGCAGTGGCGGTCCTGGCTGGTCCGCGGCGGCATCATCCTCAGTGGATACGCCGTGGTGCTCGGCGGCCACCTGCTCGCCGGCCTGCTGGACGCGCCCGGGCTGCGGGTCGCCGTCGCGGTGGCCGGCGGGCCGCTGGCGCTGCTCACCGCGGTCTACACCGCCTACCTGTTCGCCCAGGCCAAGGCGCGCGACCTGTGGCAGAGCCCGCTGCTGGCGCCGCAGCTGGCCGGCCAGGCGCTGCTCGCCGGTGCGGCGGTGATGCTGCCGTTCGCGGTCTGGTGGGGGGCCGCGGAGACCGTCGAGGCGCTCGGCTGGCTGCTCGGCGCGGCGGCGCTGCTGCACCTGCTGTTGACCGTCGGCGAAACCACTTTGCCGCACGTCACGGCCCACGCCCGGCTCGCGGTACGGGCGATGACCGCCGGCCGCTACCGCGGCTTCTTCTGGGCCGGCCTCGGGCTGGTCGCGCTCGGCCTGCTCGCGCCCTGGCTCGCGGCCTGGGTGGCCCTGCCGGCGCTGGCCGGGCTCGCCCTGCACGAGCACGCCTACGTCCAAGCCGGACAGTCCGTCCCACTGGCGTGAGGAGTCCACCGTGACCCGCCTAGCCGAGATCGCCGGTCGCGTCAGCGCCGCCCGGGCCGACGCCGCGGCCCGCGGGGAGACCTTCTACCCCGGCCCCAGCCGGGTCCACCTGGCGGCGTTCCCGCCCAAGGAGCGCTGGGACGACTGGGTGGAGCTGGCATCCACCGACTGGCCGAAGCGCACCGAGCGGCACTACATGCTCGTGCCGACCACCTGCTTCAACTGCGAGTCCGCCTGCGGGCTGCTGGCCTATGTAGACCGCGACACCTGGCAGGTGCGGAAGTTCGAGGGCAACCCGGAGCATCCAGGCTCCCGGGGCCGCAACTGCGCCAAGGGCCCCGCCACCGTCAACCAGGTGACCGACCCGGACCGGATCCTGCAGCCGCTGCGGCGTGCCGGCGAGCGCGGCTCCGGCCGGTGGGAGCCGGTGAGCTGGGACGAGGTGCTCGACGACATCGCCGGCCGGATCCGGACGGCGATCGAGGAAGGGCGCCGCAACGAGGTCATGTACCACGTCGGGCGGCCCGGGGAGGACGGCTTCACCGAGCGGGTGCTCGCCAGCTGGGGCGTGGACGGGCACAACTCGCACACCAACGTCTGCTCCAGCGGCGCCCGAGCCGGCTACCACTTCTGGACCGGCATCGACCGGCCCAGCCCGGACCACGCCAACGCCGAGGTGATCCTGCTGATCAGCTCGCACCTGGAGGCGGGCCATTACTTCAACCCGCACGCCCAGCGGGTGATGGCGGCCAAGCAGCGCGGCGCGAAGCTGATCGTGTTCGACACCCGGCTGTCGAACACCGCCACCCACGCCGACTTCTGGCTCTCGCCGCACCCCGGCTCGGAGCCGGCGATCCTGCTGGCGGTCGCCTCGCATCTGCTGCGGACCGGGCGCTACGACCGCGAGTTCGTCCGGGCGTGGTGGAACTGGCGGGAGTACCTCGCCGCCGAGCACCCGGAGCTGCCTGCCAGCTTCGAGCGGTTCGAGACCGTGCTCGCCGACCTCTATGCCGGGTTCACGTTCGAGTTCGCCGCGGCCGAGTCCGGCGTGCCGGCGGCGGCGATCGCCCAGGTCGCCGAGGCGGTCGCCGGCGCCGGCAGCCGGCTGTCGACCCACAGCTGGCGGTCTGCCGCCGCCGGCAACCTCGGCGGCTGGCAGGTGTCCCGGTGCCTGTTCCTGCTCAACGCCCTGCTGGGCGCGGTCGCCACGCCCGGCGGCACCTACCCGAACGCCTGGCACAAGTTCGTACCCCGGCCGGTCTACACCCCGCCGCAACCGCCGAGCTGGAACGAGCTGACCTGGCCGCTGGAGTACCCGCTCGCGCTCAACGAGCTGTCGTTCCTGCTGCCGCACTTCCTCAAGGAGGGGCGCGGCCGGCTGGACGTCTACTTCACCCGGGTCTACAACCCGGTCTGGACCAACCCGGACGGGCTGAGCTGGCTGGAGGTGCTCACCGACGAGCAGCTGGTCGGCCTGCACGTCGCGCTGACCCCCACCTGGAGCGAGACCGCGTTCCTCGCCGACTTGGTGCTGCCGATGGGGCTCGGCCCGGAGCGGCACGACCTGCACTCCTACGAGCAGTACGACGGGCAGTGGGTGGCCTTCCGGCAACCGGTGCTGCGGGCCGCCCGCGAGCGGGCCGGCACCCCGGTCTCCGACACCCGCGAGGTCAACCCCGGCCAGGTGTGGGAGGAGAACGAGTTCTGGATCGAGCTGTCCTGGCGGATCGACCCCGACGGCAGCCTCGGCATCCGCCGGTTCTACGAGTCGCCGGACCGGCCCGGCAGCAAGCTGACCGTCGACGAGTACTACGGCTGGATCTTCGAGCACTCGGTACCGGGGCTGCCCGAGGCGGCCGCCGCCGAGGGCCTCACCCCGCTGGCCTACATGCGCCGGTACGGCGCCTTCGAGGTCAGCTCCGGGGTCGGCCAGGTCTTCGCTGAACAGGTGCCGGCCGGCGAGCTGACCGGCGCCGTCGAGGACCGGTTCGGCCGGGTCTACAGCCCGGCGCCGCGGCCACCGTCGGCCAACCTCGCGCCGGTCGCCACCCCGGAGCCCGACGCGGCCGGCCGGCACCCGGTCGGGGTGAGCGTCGACGGGCTGGTCCGGCGTGGCTTCCCCACCCCCAGCGGCCTGCTCGAGTTCTACTCCCGCACGCTGGCCGACTGGGGCTGGCGCGAGCAGGCGGTCCCCGGCTACCACCGCAGCCACGTCCACCCCGCCGAGCTCGAGCCGGACCAGCTCGTGCTTATCTCCACGTTCCGGCTGCCCACTCAGATCCACACCCGCAGCGCGAACGCCAAGTGGCTCGACGAGCTCGCCCACACCAACCCGCTGTGGCTGCACCCCCGCGACGCCGGCCGGCTCGGGGTGGCCGGCGGCGACCTGGTGACCGTGGAGACCGAGATCGGCTCGTTCGTGGTCAAGGCCTGGGTCACCGAGGGCATCCGGCCCGGTGTCGTCGCCTGCAGCCACCACATGGGACGCTGGCGGCTCGCCGGCGAGGCGGCGCAGCCCGGCCAGCGGCAGGCGATGGCCACCGTGGACCTCGACCGCCGGGACGGGCAGTGGCACATGGCCAGGCGGGCCGGGGTCGCGCCGTACCAGTCGTCCGACCCGGATACAGCGCGGATCTGGTGGACCGACGTCGGCGTGCATCAAAACCTCACCTTCCCGGTGCACCCGGACCCAATCTCCGGACAGCACTGCTGGCACCAGGCGGTACGGGTACGCAAGGCGGCCACCGGCGAGACCTACGGCGACATCACCGTGGACACCGCCAAGGCGCACGACGTCTACCAGCGGTGGCTGAAGCTCACCCGCCGCGCCGACCTCCACTCCCCCGACGGCACCCGCCGGCCGTACTGGCTGATGCGCCCGCTCAAGCCCAGCCGCGACGTCTACCAGCTCCGCAGCGTGGTCAGCGATGAGCCCGCCGCCGCTGACTGACAGCCGTGCCGAGCTGTTCCGCGCCCTCGGCGTGCTCGCCGAGCCGCCTGGCCCGGCGCACGCCCGGCTGGCCGGCCTGCTCGAACTGCCCGAGCCGGACGGTGCGATGTGGACCGAAGCGTTCGTCGTGCAGCTGGTCCCGTTCGCCTCGATCTACCTGAGCCCCGAGGGCATGCTGGGCGGTGAGGCCGCCGACCGGATAGCCGGGTTCTGGCACGCGCTGCGGCTGCCCGTACCGGCCAACCCGGACCATCTCACCGCGCTGCTCGGTCTGTACGCGACCCTGGTCGAGGCGGAGCACCAGGAACCGGCCGGGCCGCGCCGGGTGCTGCGGCGGCAGGCCCGTACCGCGCTGCTGCACGAGCATCTGCTCAGCTGGCTGCTCCCGTTCGGGCACGCCATGGCCGAGGCCGGCCCACCCGCATACGCCGGCTGGGCCCGGCTGGTCCGGGAGGCGTTGCGCGACGAGGCCAGCGAGCTGGGCGTGCCGGACCGCCTCCCCGCGCAGCTGCGCGCGGTGCCGCCGCCGGATGCCGGCCCGGAGCGGCTGGACGAGGTGCTGGCCGGCCTGCTCGCCCCCGCCCGCTGCGGGCTGGTGCTCACCCGCGCACAGCTGGCCGCGACCGCCCACCGCGGCGGGCTGGGCCTGCGGCTGGGCGAGCGGCGGCGGGTGCTGCGGGCGCTGGTCGAGCAGGACCCGGCGGGCACGCTCACCGGCCTCGCCGAACAGGCCGAGCGGTGGGCGGCCCGGCACAACGGCGACCGGCCGGTGGCCGGGCCGATCTCGGCCTACTGGGGCGACCGGGCACAGGCCACGGCGCGGCTGCTGCGCGCCGGCGCGGCAGCGATCGGAAAGGAGAACCACCCATGACTACCGAAGCACCGATCTCACCGGCGAGCCTGACCGAGCAGGACATCCGCCGGATCGTCCGGGAGGAGGTCACGCAGGCGTTCGTCAAGGACCCGGGGGCCCGCCGGGCGGCGATCATCGCGTCGAAGGGCACGCTCGACTGGGCGTACCCGCCGCTGATCCTGGCCACCGCGGCCGCCGCCGCCGGCATGCAGACCTCGGTGTTCTTCACCTTTTACGGGCTGAACATCATCCATCGGGACTTCGAGAAGCGGCTGAAGGTCGACCCGGTCGGCAACCCGGCCATGCCGATGCCGATCCCGATGCCCGACGTCCTGACCGGGATGCCGGGCATGGTATCGCTCGCATCGAAGATGATGCGGTCCCGGTTCGCCAAACACCACGTCGCGACGATCAGCACGCTGCTCGACTCGGCCGACGAACTCGGCGTGCGGCTGATCGGCTGCCAGATGACCATCGACGTCTTCGGATACTCGCAGGACGACTTCCGCGACGGGGTCGAATTCGGCGGCGCGGCCGCGTTCATGTCCGAGGCCCGCCGCGCCCACGCGACACTGTTCATCTAGGACGGAGGTACAAGGTGACCACCGACATAACCGTTGACGAGCTGGTCGACGCCCGCGACCTGATGTGCCCGATGCCGGTGCTGGCCACGGCGAAGGCCATGCGCCGGCTCGAGCCCGGCCAAGTGCTCAAGGTACTCGCCACCGACAAGGGCTCACTGTCCGACATCCCGGCCTGGGTCGACGACACCGGCAACGAGCTGCTCGCCACCGACACCGACAACGGCGTGCTGGCCTTCTACATCCGCAAGTCGCCCGACCGGTGAGCGCAGTCTGGTGGTGAGTTCGCCGGGTGGAGACCATATCCCGGGATGGGCCTCATCCCGGGATGGGCCTCCCGGGGCGGATGCTGCCCGGCGCCGACCCGCGGGTGGTGCGCTACCTCGCACAACCCAGCGCCAGAACCGCGGGCGAACCCCACTCCCCGGAGCCTGGACCAGCCGCGGGAACGCCTGGCCCCCGGCCGCCCGTGACCTGGCTCGCAGGATATTTACGGTGAGATTGCTCACGACTACGGACAGTAAGTGTTACGTTTGTTCTTCCCGGGTTGCGGGCATCCGGGAGCGGTCGCCCTCCGGATACCCGCTCAACCTAGGGAGTGTGCATGGCCGCCACCGACCATCAGATATCGCCGGTCATCCGGACCGATAGCTCGGGTGCCGGGGCGGCTCCCGCGGATGCCGCGGGGACGCCATGAGGGCGCTGGTGACCGGCGGTGCCGGCTTCATCGGAGGGCACCTGTCGGAGCGGCTCCTGGCCGATGGGCACCAGGTGATCTGCCTGGACGACCTCTCGACCGGGTGCTACCCGAACATGGCCCACCTGGCGACCTGGCCAGGGTTCGAGTTCGTCCCGGGCTCGGTCCTCGACCGGCCGCTGATCGACGACCTGGCGGCGCGCTCGGACACCATCTTCCACCTGGCAGCCGCGGTCGGTGTCGAGCTGATCATGTCCCGTACCCTGGACGGGCTGCACACCAACATCCACGGGACCGAGATCGTGCTCGACTGCGCGCTCCGGCACGGCCGGCGTACCCTCGTCGCGTCGACCAGCGAGGTGTACGGCAAGAGCGCGACCGCCACCTTGCGCGAGGACCAGGACCGGCTGGTCGGTTCGCCGCTGGTCCGGCGCTGGTCGTACGCGGAGGCGAAGGCCCTCGACGAGACCCTGGCCTACCTGTTCTGGTCCGACCGGGCGGTCCCGACGGTGATCGTCCGGTTCTTCAACGTGGCCGGCCCGCGGCAGACCGGTCGCTACGGCATGGTGATCCCCAGGTTCGTCGACCAGGCGTTGCGGCACCGGCCGTTGACCGTCTACAGCGACGGGAACCAGACGCGCAGCTTCTGCCATGTCCGGGACGCCGTGGCGGGGCTGATCGCACTGATCGAGCATCCGGGTGCCTATGGCGGGGTGTTCAACATCGGGCGCCCGGAGGAGGTGTCGATCCAGCAACTGGCGGAACGGGTCATCAAGCTGTCCGGCTCGCGGAGCACGATTCGGCACATCCCGTACCGCGAGGCGTACGGTGACGGCTTCGAGGACACGCTGCGGCGGGTCCCGGACATCTCCCGGGCCCGGGCGCTGGTCGGCTTCCAGCCGAGACTCGATCTGGACGACATCATCCTGAGCGTGATCGAGGACCGGCTGGTCCGGGCGCCGCCGGAGCCGGACCGCCCGGTGCCGGTGCCGGTGGAGCCGGAGCTCGCGCTGCCACCGGGCGGTCCGGATGGTGAGTACGTTGCCTGATGACGAGTTCCTCGCCCGGCAACGGCTGCTGGTCATCACCCCCCATGCCGATGACGAGACCTACGGCTGCGCGGGCAGCATCGCCCGGATCAAGGCACTCGGGGGCTCGGTCTACGTGGTGCTCGGCACGGCCGGCGACGTCGTCCACTTCGCCGATGGCGACCCGAAGCTGATCACCCACCAGACCCGGCTGGGCGAGTTCGAGTCGGTGATGAGGCTGTTGAAGGTGGACGACTGGGACCTGCTGTACTCCGATGAGGACAGCCATTTGGCGCTGGACATGAAGCCCCGCCGGGAGCTGGTCAGGCGGCTGGAGTCGACCGGCAAGCTGGCAATCGAGCGGGTCCGCCCGACCATGCTCATGATCCCGGCGCCGAGCTACAACCAGGACCACGAGGCGCTCTTCCGGGCCTGTATCACGGCCACCCGGCCGGGGGTTCCGGGACAGCGGCACGTGGTGCCGACCGTGCTCGCCTACGACAACACCGCCCTGTTCTGGTCGTTCGGGCAGGAGCGCTTCCAGCCCACGTACTACATCGACATCTCGGAGTATCTCGACGTCAAGATCAAGGCCATGCGACTGCACTTCTCGCAGGTGCGGCCGCCGATCTATCACGGCAGCCCGGAGAGCCTGGAGCTGGCGACCCGGCTGCGCGGGCGCGAGGTCAGCGTGGCGGCGGCCGAGGGGTTCTCCGTGCTCCGCGCGGTGTTCTAGCTGAGGAGGGCTGCGATGAGTGGCACCCTGGTGTCGGTCCACCAGCCGAACTTCCTGCCCTGGCTCAAGTTGCTGGACAAGATCCTCGCCAGCGACGTGTATGTCGCCTACGACTCCGTGCCCTACACCAAGACCGAGTACCATGCCCGGCAGCGGATCCGGGTGCCAGACGGAACCACCTGGCTGTCGGTGCCGCTCCGGCACGTGCCGGGCACCAAGCAGCTGATCAAGGACATCCGGCTCGACAACAGCCAGCCGTTCCGCCGCCGGCACCTGAAGCTGCTGCGGATGTCCTACCAGTCGACGCCGTACTTCGACGAGGTCTTCCCGATCCTCGAGAAGGTCTACGCCCGCGACCAGGACTGGCTGGTCGACCTGAACCTCCAGCTGATCGAGGCCCTCTGCGGGTACCTCGAGGCACCGGTGCGGATCGTCCGGGCGAGCACCCTGCCGCACGCGGGTGGGCGGACCGAACGGCTGGTCCAACTGGTCCGCAGCGCCGGCGGTTCCGAGCACCTGACCAGCACGTACGGAGCCGACCACCAGCAGGTCGGGTGGGAGCAGTTCCGGTCGGCCGGGATCGGCCTGCGCTCCCAGCAGTTCGAGCACCCCGGGTACGACCAGATCGGCCGCGGCTTCGTCCCCCACCTGGCCGCGATCGACATGCTGTTCACCTGCGGGCCGCAGGCGGGTGAGATCCTGGCCAGCCGCCGGCGGCTGGTCCGGGTCGACCCGGCGGGTGACGACCAGTAGCGGCGGTCCGCTGACAATGGATGCCGTGCTGCTGGTCCTGATCCTGGGTGTCAACCTCGTCCTCTGGACGGCGGTCGGCGGGGTCCGGTTCACCGGCGAGCGGCTCCGGTCCCGGTCCGACCCACCCCCGGCCGCCGGCCGGCGGCTCTCGCCCACCGATGTCGCCGTGCTGATCCCGGCTCACAACGAGGAGCCGGTCATCGCCGCCACCATCGACTCGGTGCTCCGGCTGGTCCCGGCGCGCAGCGTGCACGTCATCGCCGACGGCTGCCGCGACGCGACCGCCGCGATCGCCCGCGCCCGCGGGGTCCACGTCCTCGAGCTCAACCCGGGACGCGGCAAGGCGGGTGGGATCCAGGCGGCGGTAGCG
>Ga0299914_10001813_pt1 | contig 14406 bp, 13 predicted proteins | sample RVTome_10_FD_201361 | JGI IMG/M metagenome (GOLD analysis project Ga0299914, IMG submission 201361) | Soil microbial communities from uranium-contaminated site in the Upper Colorado River Basin, Wyoming, United States - RVT153D57 (version 2) ...
CGTGAGCCCGGTCTTCTCTGCCAGCCGCATCCCGGTGTCGAGAACAGCCGGATGATCGAGGTGTCGCGCCGTTCGGTGAACCCCGACCCCTTGCACGCGGCCAGCAGCGCCTTGAGCTGATCGCGCGACAGCACCGGCACCGGCTCCTCGGGTACCTTCGGCGCCTGCATGCCAGCCATCGGATCGGCGGGCAGCTCGTCCTCGGCGGTCAGCCACTTGGTGAACTGCTGCAACGACCGGTACCGGAACGCCACCGTCGCCGGCTTCCACCGGGAGGCCTGGTCGGCGAGGTAGTCCTCGATCAGCGCGCGGTCGAGCTCGGCGTGACCGTGGCGGCCGACGAACGCGGCCAGCTCCTGGGCGCTGTCGGTGTAGGTCTCGACCGTGCGCGGCGAGCGGTTGCGGGCCCGCAGGCTGCGCGACCATTGCCGCAGCAGCGACGCCAGCACGTCCGGTTCGAACAGGTCGCTCATGGCCGTCAGCCCCCTTCGACGGGCCGGTCCACGCGGGATCTCGCGGTACCGGGGCGTCGAAGTTATGCGCTGAACGAGCGGTGTGCTCGATCGACCGTGGCGGTTCTGTGGATAAGCCTGCTGGTCAGAGGCGGTTTGTGGTCAGGGGCGGGGTCGAACCGCCGACCTCACGATTTTCAGTTGATCAGGTCCCAACGGTGTGCTGACCAGCGGAGATGCAGGTCGCGGGCGAGCGAAACCGCCAAAGTTATGCGCTGTATCAATTCAGCGCGGGTCCCACGTTCGATGGTCCGCGTGCCAGGTTCGGTCGTTGACGGACTGTGTGAGCACCGGATCCGCGAAGCTGCAGACGGCGTCGAGGACGGTCGCGAAGTCGTCCGGTACGAGCGGCTGCAGACCGTGACATCGAGGTGGTACGGGACCACGGCGGAGCCGGTCGCGGCCAAGTCGTCGAGCGCCGCATCGCTCCGGACGCCAGCGGCGACGGTCGCACCAGCCGCGGCGAGCGCATCGACCAGGCCCCGTGGCGAGCGCATCGACCAGGCCCCGTCCGATCCCGCGGCTGGCACCGGTGATCAGCGCGACCTGGCCGTCGAGACGGAAGCTGGGTAGCGCATCCGGGGGTGGCGGTCGGCGCGTCATCGGCGCGGTGGCGCGTAGGCCTGGAACCGGTCGATGACGAACCGCTTCGGGTACGCCTCCGCCGGCGCGGTGGCCGCGAACTCGTAGATGCCGAGCATGAACTGCATGGGGTACCCCGGCGACTGGTCGACGGTGCGCACGGGGTCGCCGTCCACGAAGAACACGACGCGCTCGGGCGTCCACTGCGCGGCGTACTCGTGAAACTCGCGGACGTCGATCGGCAGCTCGACCGCCGCGAAGGCGTCCGTGATCGCGGGGTCGCCGAACGGGTGCACGCCCATGCCGACGGCCGCCGCGTCGGGTGTGGCGTCCTTGCCGAAGATCTCGCAGATGCAGATCTCGGCGGACCGCTCCGGCCGGTCCTCGAAGCCGACCATCCACAGCGCGACCATCGAGTCAGGGTCGAGCAGGCCCTTGGCGCGCAGCACGAACACGCCGTGCTGCGGCGTGAACAGCCGCGTCGGCGGTTGCGCTTCCCGCACGACAGCGTCGGAGCTGAACCGGTGCTGACCGATCGTGCTGCCGACCGGCCCCGAGAACACGCCGGTCTGCAGCGACGAGACACGGGTCTCACCGTCGAACTCGGGGCACCACGGCGGCTGGTCGGCATCGATGCGCAGCGTCAACAGGCCTTCGGTGACGTCGTAGCGCGCAGCAGACGCCGCGCGGGAGCTCCACTGCGGCAGGTGGTGCGGCAGCCACCGCGACCGGTCCAGGTCCTCACCGTCGAAGCAATCGTCAACGACCAGCCCGTACCCGTCATCGGCGAGGACCTGTGCGAGCGTGCGATCCACCAGCGACCTCCCTCGGTTGCCATCGTGGCGGCACGCTGCCCGTTCGGGCGAGCCCACTGCTCGTCCGTGCCGCGGGCGGTGCCGACAGCGTGACCGTGCGGGCGCGCATGCGACACCGGCAATGATGACGACATACGCAAAGATCCTGCCATCGCGCCCTGACGTCGGTGGCCGCGGTCGTTGGTCGGCGCGCCGCCGCGTTCGAACTCGGCATCGCGGCACACGTGTTCGGGCTGGACCGGTCGGATGAGGGCTGCCCACCTACCGGTTCGCGGGCTGCGCTGCCGGGCCGGGACGGGTGCCGACGACGTCGGCGTTCACCATCGAAGCGACCAGCAGTCTTCCGGTACCCGCCAGGCGTCCCAGCGCGCGGTCGGCATCGGACAGCCGCAGCACGGTGTCTGGACCAAGGTCGACTGCCCGCGGCATCGGCGCGGGCTGGAACGCGACGTAGCCGTGCCGGCCGCGCGTCCGCACGGCACGGCCGAAGTCCGGAGCTACAAAGCGCTTCGGGCCCATACACCCAAGCTACAACGAAAGCCGGCACACGCGTCAGCAGCAGAGACCTCGCGGACTGCGCGTGATACGCGATGAACTCGGTGACGCGTTCGTCGCGGGCGTCGTCATGTACACCGGCGCACGGTCCTACAACGCCGACGACCGCATCGCCGTCCTACCAATCGACCGACTGTGGACCGCATCACGCTGACGCGCGCTCTGGTCCGCCTCGCGGTACGGAGAGAACTTGAGCGCTGTGCTACCAGTTCCGAGAGGGGTGTAGCAGGCAAACGCCCTGCTCAGAGGCGGTTTGTGGTCAGCGGCGTGTCGAACCGCCGACCACGATGCACCCTCTCCCGTCGAACACGGTGGAGGCTTTCGATCCGATGTCTTGGTGGGGCGTGAGGCCGGCATGATCGGACCCCCGCGTCGTATGGCCCGCGGGAGTCCGATGTCTTTCAGTGACGGCATATCAGGTCGGCATGAGCACCGGCACCAGCGTCATCGAGAAGGCCACGATGAGGACCACGCCAATGAGGTTGAGCAGGACGCCGTTGCGGACCATGGAACCCATCTCGACGTCACCCGTTCCGTAGACGATCGCGTTCGGCGGTGTGCCGACCGGGAGCATGAACGCGCAGGTGGCGGCCAGCGCGGTCGGGACCAGCAGGACCAACGGGTCGATGCCCTGGGCAACAGCGAGGCCCGCGATGACGGGACCGAACGTCGCGGCGGTCGCAGTGTTCGAGGTCATCTCGGTGAGCAGCAGGATCAGTCCGGCAACGAGCGCGACGAGGACGACGAGCGGCATGCTCGCGAATCCGCCGATCTGGTCACCGATCCACACGTCGAGCCCGGAGCTGCTGATGCCGCTCGCCAGGGTCAGGCCGCCACCGAAGAGGAGCAGCACACCCCAGGGCAGTCCCTCGGCGGCCTCGCGCCAGGATAGGACGGGACGGCGGCTGATCCCGATCGGCAGGCCGAGCAGGACGATCGCTGCCGCGATCGCTACGGTCGTGTCGCTGATGAGGTCGAGCACGGGCAGGATCCCGGCGAGGAAGGGCCGCGCGATCCACAGGGTCGCGGTGGCAAGGAACACTACAGCGACGGTCCGCTCCCGGGTGCTGACCGGGCCGAGCGCGCGCAGCTCCGTGGCGATGACCTCGTCCCCGCCCTCGCCCATCTCAGGCAGTGCGCCGCGGCTGAGGTGGGCCCAGCCGATGGCCAGGAAGATCGCGGCGAGCGGAACACCGATGAGCATCCAGTCGAGGAAGGTGATCGTGATGTCGAAGGTCTCCTGAACGATGCCGGCGATGACGAGGGTCGGTGGGCTGCCGATGAGCGTGGCGAGGCCGCCGATGGTTGCGGCGTAGGCGACGGACAGCACGAGTCGCGAACGGTAGCGGCGGGCGACCTGAGTCTCCCGCTGGCCGGCGAGCGCGACGTCGAGCACGGAGGTCGCGATCGGCAGCATCATCAGCGTCGACGCGGTGTTCGACACCCACATGCTCATCACCGCGGTCGTCAGCATCACGCCGAGCATCAGCCGACGCGGCTTGGTGCCCACGACGGACAGCACGTGGAGCGCGAGCCGTCGGTGCAGCCCGCAGGCCTGCAGGGCCAGGGCGATGACGAAGCCACCCATGAAGAGAAAGACGATCTCGTCGGCGAACGGGGCGGTCGCCTCGTCGGGGGTCAGCACGCCGAGCAGCGGCAAGGTCACGATCGGCACCAGCGCGGTCGCTGCGAGCGGCAGCGCCTCCCCCATCCACCAGATCGCCATGAGGATCGCAATCGCTGCGGTCGCGCGCGTCCCTGACGCGACACCACCGCTCAGGCCCATTGTGACGTATGTCGCGATGGCGGCGATCGGACCGCCGATGAGGCTCCAGAGCTCGTGTCGCGGCCGGGGCGCGGGCGCCTCAGTGGTCACCGCCGTGGTCGGCTCACCTTCGGGGCCGTGGTGAGCGGTCACGACGATCTCATCGGGCGTCAGCTCACGGACTGTCAGGTCGCGGTCGCTGCTGTGGGTCGTCTGGGACATGGTGGGCTCCCCTCGCGTGGTGGACTGACTGCGCCCACAGAACCACCGGATGTCGTACGCATCGCCCTAACGGTCATTACGGCCACTGACGCGTGGCCCGACACGGACCGGCGGTAGGCAACGACCTGTGCGTCTGAGTACGCTCGCCGTCGGAGGAGCCGATGGCCGAACGAGTGCGAAAGTCCGTGCCGCTCGCACGGCGTGTCCTCGTGGTTCAGGTGCTGGTTGTCGTGCTGGCGGTCAGCGTGGCGACCGTCACCGCGGTCGCGGCCGAAGATCGGCTGATCACGTCGGGCGCCCGCGATCGTGTGCGGTCGGTCGCGATCACCCTCGCGGAGAACCAACAGGCCGTCGACGCGCTTCGTAGCGACGATCCCGGTGCGGTGCTCGCGCCGCTCGCCGATCGCGTGCTGACCCGAGCGGACCTGTCGTTCGTGGTCTTCATGGATCCCGAGGGCATCCGCTACACCCACCCGAACCCTGATCGGGTCGGCGAGCCCTACATCGGCGACCTTGCCGCCGCCCGGGCGAGGGGGATCGGCACCGAGGTGGCCACGGGAACCCTCGGCGAGTCGATACGCACGGTCGTACGGATCGACGATCCGCAGGACGGGGTCGTGCTCGGCTTCGTCGCCGTCGGGGTCACCCTCGACCGGCTCCGCGACGTGCTCCTGGGAGCGCTGCCCTTGCTGCTCGGCAGCGCCCTCGCCGCCGGTGGCGTCGGGGTCATCACCGCCCTGTTGTTCGGCCGGTGGGTGCGGTCCCGCACACGTGATCTGTCAGCCGACGACATCCAACGGGAGCACGTGCACCTGCAGGCGGTGCTCGCCGCGGTCCGTGAGGGGCTCGTCGTGGTCGAGGAAGGCGGACGTGTGGTGCTCGCCAACGCTGCAGCACACCGCTTGCTCGGACTCCCGGACGACGCGGTCGGCAGGATGGCCAGCGATGTCGTCGAGCCGGCACTCAGCGCGCTGCTGTCGGCTCCCGAGCCGGTGTCGGACGCCACGGCGCTCGCCGGTGAGCGGGTCGTCGTCGTGAACAGCCGGCGCATCGCCGCGAGCGCGCACGACGGGCGACGCGGTGAGACGGTCGCGACCATCCGGGACCTCACCCAGCTCAAGGACCTCACCGACGAACTCGGCTCCACCAAGGGACTCCTCGCCGCCCTGCGCGCGCAGGCGCACGAGGCGGACAACCTGCTTCAGACCGTGGTAACGCTCATCGAGCTCGGGGAGCCCGAGGAAGCCGTGGCGCTCGCCACTGCAGACGCCGATCGCGCGCAGGAGCTCACCGACGAGCTGTTCACCCGCGTCGGCGACCCGATGCTCGTCGCGCTGTTGCTCGGCAAGACCAGCGAGGCACACGAGCGGGGTGTGGAACTGCGGATCGAAGGCGCAGACGGCGTGGACGTCGGCGAGGTCGGACTCCCAGGCGAGGACCTCGTCACCATCGTCGGCAACCTGGTCGACAACGCGGTCGACGCCGTCGTGGAGGCGGCGCCTCCACGACCGCGTGTGACGCTCCGCAGCCAGCTCACAGGCGGGATGCTCGAGCTCCGCATCACCGACAACGGCACCGGCCTCGGTGGCCGGGCGTTCTCAGACATCGTCGCCGCGGGCTACTCGACCAAGTCGTCCGGCGAAGCGACGGGTGCAGCTGCGCCTCGGGCCCGCGGGATGGGCACCGCCATCGTCCAGCGGGTCGTGCGGCGGCTCGGCGGGACGATCGACGTCCACGACCGGAGCGACGGCAGCACGGGGGCGGAGGCGGTCGTCCGCCTGCCCGTACGTGGAGTTGACCGGCGGGCCCCCGCGATTGAGGTCGGCCGATGATCGAGGTGCTCATCGTCGAGGACGAGCCGATCGTCAGTCGCGGTCACCAGGCTGTCGTCGACGGACTCGACGGATTCGCGGTCGCTGCAGCCGTCGGCACCGGCCGCGACGCGCTGGAGACGGTCGCCAGGAGACCGGTCGATCTGCTGCTGCTCGACATCGGACTGCCCGACATCGGCGGGCTCGAGGTGTGCCGAGCCATCCGCGCGGCGGGCCGGCGCATCGACGTCATCGCCATCAGCGCGGCACGCGACGTCGACACCGTGCGTGGCGCGGTCGACCTGGGGATCGTGGAGTACGTGGTCAAGCCGTTCCCCGCGCGCGTGCTGCGAGAGAAGCTGGTGCGCCACCGGGAGGTCGTCGAGGAACGCACACGCCGCACCGGCGCCATGACCCAGCAGGAAGTGGACCGGCTGCTCGGCCGCGGTGGAGGATCGCAGCAGGGCTACGGACTGCCGAAGGGACTGTCACCCCAGACCCTCGATGCCGTCATCACAGCACTTCGGGAGGCGGGACCCGAAGGGCGGACCGCCGCCGAGATCGCTGACCACGTCGGCATGTCGGTCCGCAGCGCCCGTCGCTACCTCGCCCACCTCGACGAGACACGCTGCACCGAGGCCACTCCGGACTACGGAGGCCCCGGGCGGCCTGAGCTGCGCTACCGCTGGCGCACCGCCGAGGAAGGACCGCGCGGGTGATGCCAGCGCGGTGTCCAACCGCGTCGGCCGTGACGGCGCATGCGCTCGTCGACCGGATTGACCGTATTGTCCGTATCGACCGTCGACACGGTGGACGGGCGTACGCTGCCGCCCATGTTCGAGATCAGCCCCTCGGCGGGGTACACGCAGACCCTCAGATGCGAGTTGCAGCAGCAGCCCGGGACGCTGGGCCGCCTGACGTCAGCGATCGGCAACGCGGGCGGTGACATCGAGGCGCTCGAGATCGTCGGGCACCGCAAGGGCACCGTGATCCGCGAGATCGCCGTGAAGGCGCGCAACGAGGAGCACGCAGCCCACATCGCCGACGCCGCTCGTGCGGTCGACGGCGTCGACCTCGTCGGCGTGACCGACCGGATCTTCGAGCAGCACCGCGGCGGCAAGTTGTCGGTGCGCAGCAGCATCCGGGTGCGCACGCGCGACGACCTGGCGATGGCCTACACCCCCGGCGTGGGGCGGGTGTCCCAGGCGATCGCCGACGACCCCGACCTCGGCTGGGACTTCACCATCCGCAGCAACACCGTGGCGGTCCTGACCGACGGCACGGCGGTGCTGGGGCTCGGCGACATCGGCGCGACCGCCGCCCTACCTGTGATGGAGGGCAAGGCGCTGCTGTTCAAGGAGTTCGCCGACATCGACGCGTACCCGATCTGCGTCGACGTGGACAGCGCCGAGGAGCTGATCGCCGTCGGCAAGGCGATCGCGCCGACGTTCGGAGGCATCAATCTGGAGGACATCGCGTCGCCACGCTGCTTCGAAGTCGAGGACGCGCTGAAGCGGGCACTGGACATCCCCGTGTTCCACGACGACCAGCACGGCACCGCCGTCGTCGTGCTCGCGGCCTTGACCAATGCTGCCCGCTGCGTCGGCAAGCGGTTCAGTGATCTTCGGATCGCCATGCAGGGCATGGGCGCGGCCGGTGTCGCCATCACCCGGCTGCTGCTGCACGCGGGTGTGGCCGACATCGTCGGTGTCGACATCGGCGGAGTGATCCACCCGGGTCGTGACGACCTGAACGAGACGCTGGTGTGGGTCGCGGAGCACACGAACCGGGCAGGGCGAACGGGGACGGCGGCGGAGGCGTTCCATGACGCCGACGTGTTCATCGGGGTGTCGGGTCCGAACACCGTGGACCCCGAGTGGGTCGCCACGATGACCGAGGACGCGATCGTGTTCGCGCTCGCCAACCCGGTCCCCGAGATCATGCCCGAACACCTGCCCGACAACGTCGCCGTCATCGCGACCGGCCGCAGCGACTACCCCAACCAGATCAACAACGTGCTGGTGTTTCCCGGCATCTTCCGCGGCCTGCTCGACGCCCGCGCCACCGACGTCGACCTCAACACGGAACAGGCCGCGGCGACCGCCCTCGCCGACATCGTTTCGGCCGACGAGCTCGCCGCCGACTACATCATTCCCTCGCCATTCGACGAGCGCGTCGTGCCAGCCGTCGCCGACGCCGTCCGGACACAGACCGAAGCGGCCGGCTCGGCCCGCCGTGAGAGCAACGGAGCCAGCCGGCGCTGAAGCTCATCGGCAGCCTGCCGGCCATGGCGCTGCTGCGCGACGTCCGGCTGGGCACGTTGTCGGATGCGCGTCGACTCGCTGCTAGCGCAGACGTCCACACCCCGCGTCGTGATGGAGATCTCGGCCACTCCGGCATCGCGATCACCATGGACACCTACTCCCATGACCTGCTCGAGCTGCAACGCGAAGCAGCCGACCGCATGGACGAGGCCCTCGGCTACACCACCAACCACGACGACGAGGACGAAGGACCGCCCGAGCCCGACCTCGGCGTCGACGGCGCCTGACCCACGCCCAGCCGGCGTCGACGCCATGGGCGTCGGTTGACCTCGCGTCAGATCATGTCGCGTGAAGCGTCGCCGACTCGACGTGCTCCGCGGCGCAGAGCAGCGCCTGACGCACGTCCTCGGTCTCGATGAACGGGGAAGTCCTGCTGGATCTGCTCGACGTCCATTCCAGCGGCGACGAGCCGGACCATATGCGCGACGGTGAACCGGTGGCCGCGGATGCACGGTTGCCCGTGCATCTTGCCGTCGACTGTGATCCGATCGAACACGACGCGCTCCCTCGACATCCCCTCCGCGAGCGACCCGGCCGCCTGTGCGCCAGCCTCCGCACAACCGCCCGGCGGGTTCACCGACGATACGCGGCCAGCGCATCACGGCGCGCCAACGCGGCGCGTGCGGCACGCCGAGATCCTGTGGCTGCACTTGTGGCTGCAAACCGGCGATTCAGGACCCTGGCGAGGCGGTCCCGAAGAGCCGAATAGGCCGCTGACCTGGGGTTTTGTTGGTGGTCAGGGGCGGGGTCGAACCGCCGACCTCACGATTTTCAGTCGCGCGCTCTACCAACTGAGCTACCTGACCGGGTGTCGTCCACTTGAACGACAACGGCCGGGGTGACCGGCCGTTTGAAGCGGAGCTGACGGGATTTGAACCCGCGACCTTCACCTTGACAGGGTGACGAGCACTCCTAACTGCTCCACAGCTCCATGACATTGTTTCCAACAGCGTAGGCCGTGCAGGACTCGAACCCGCTCCGCCGGATTAAAAGTCCGGAGCTCTACCCGTTGAGCTAACGGCCCATGTTGCAGCCACGCGGCAGCGACCGTCGCGGATGGGAGTGTAGCCGTCCACGGCCGCCCGTGCGAGTCGACCTGGTCCCCGGTCTGTCACACCTCGGGGTCGACCACACGTGGCAGACGCGACCGAGGCTACGCTTCGTGACCATGACACGAATCGAGTCGCGCACCGTGCTCGACCGGGACACCCTCGACGAGATCCTCGACCTGATCGAGGTCACGACGAAGCTCGAGGGCCATCGCCCGGTCGGTGAGCACAAGTACTCCCACCTCAAGGTCGGCGCCGTGGGATGGCTGGGGGTGCTCGCACACGAGCACGACGAGCTGATCGGCTACGCGCACACGCGGTGGGGGCAACCCAACCAACGACCCCGGGTCGCGGTCGAGGTCGTCGTCCATCCCGACTGGCGGCGTGACGGTGAGGTCGCCATCGCGCTGCTGGACGAGACGCGGGCGGCGGTCGCACGGGCGGGTGGCGGTCTGATGTTCCTCTGGGTGCATCGTGTCGAGCGCGCCGACCAGACGCTGGCCTTCGAGCTGGGTTTCGACATCCAGCGCGAACTGGCGTTCATGAGCCGATCGCTCGACGGGCAGCCACCCGCGCCGGCCTTGCCGGACGGCGTCGTGCTGTGTCCCTACGGCGGGGAGCAGGACGACCGCGCGTTCCTGGCCGTCAACAACGCGGCGTTCGCAGGTCACCCCGAGAACGGCGACTGGTCGGCCGAGGACTTCGCCGAGCGCCGCGAGCGCGACTGGTTCGAGCCGGCGGACCTGTTGATGGCGTGGCGGGGCGACGAGCTCGTCGGCTTCCACTGGACCAAGTGGCATGGTCACGAGTCCGAGGAGATCCCCGCCCACGAGCCGGTCGGCGAGGTGTACGTCCTGGCTGTCGATCCCGATGCACAGAGCACGGGCCTTGGTCGCAGCCTGCTCGACGCCGGTGTGCGTCACCTCTACGACCGCGGCTGCCGGCAGGCGATCCTCTACGTCGACTGCGCCAGCACGGCCGCGGTGCGCCTGTACGAGACCGCGGGGTTCACCCACCACTACCGCGACGTCTGCTACCAGCAGTGGATCGACCCGGCGTACGAGGACGCCGCCGTCGACCTGCGCCGTCCCAACTATTGAATCGACCGCCGCGCGTCGAGGCGTTGCAGCAGTTCGTGGGCGGCGAGCTCGACGGCCTTGTGGTCCCATTCGGCGGCGCGGTAGCGACACGCGATCAGGCCCGAACGGTGGACCCGGCGGAAGTCACCGAAGACGAAGCCGTAGCGCGCCTTGGTGCCGTTCGACGCGCCGACGGTGAGACCCAGGTGCCACTGCGCGTAGCCGTCCCAGCCATGCCGTTCGAGGTAGTCGTTCTCGGCAGCGGCGTCGGGCTGGACGTCGCTCCAGCGACTCGACACGACGTACTGGCCGGCATCGATCATCTGCTCTGCCTTGGCCACACCGGCCGGGTTGACCTCGTAGCTGGCCATGGCTACACGTCCGCGGTGGGCGCGGCGGGGTCCAGCTTGTAGCCGACACCGCGGACGGTGCCGATCAACTGCTCGTACTCGGTACCGAGCTTGGCCCGCAGGCGCCGGATGTGGACGTCGACGGTCCTGGTGCCGCCGAAGTAGTCGTAGCCCCACACCTCCTGCAGCAGCTGTGACCGGGTGAACACCCGGCCGGGGTTGTTCGCCAGGTACTTCAGCAGTTCGAACTCGCGGAACGTCAGGTCGAGCGGCTTGCCGCGGAGGCGGACGACGTAGGTCTCCTCGTCGATCGACAGGTCGCCGATGCGTGCCCGCGAGCTCCGGGCGTTGCGTGCGTTCTCCGCCAGCAGGCGCAGCCTGGTCTCGACCTCCGCCGGCCGCGCACGCGGCAGCAGCCAGTCGTCGAAGCCCCACGTGCCCTTGATGGCGGCGAGCCCACCTTCGTCCACCACCACCAGCACCGGACGGGACCGGTCCGCCGCGACGATCGACCGGCACGTGCTCGACGCCGCACCCAGATCGTCGGTCGCGTCGACGATGACCAGATCGGCCTCCTGCACATCTGGAACCCCGCGTGGATGCAGGGGCGCGACGGCCAGGCTGTGGTCGAGGAACTCCAGGGCCGGCAACAGCGTCTTCGCGCTGTCACCGTCGGAAAGGATCAGCAGCCTCACCGGCCCGTCCCTACGTCGGACAACCTCACACCGTGTCACCTGGTCGGCGGCGACCACCACCGCGTGCCTCGAGGAGAGGGTTCCACGAAGCTGTGCTGAACGGTAGCACCAGTCGGCACGCCACCGCCGCCGCGGCCGGTGACCGCCGGCACGGGCTACGCTGCGCAGCAGGTGACGACGTGGCCAGGCCATGGTGCGCTGGCACGGCAACGGGTGAGAGGTGGTCGGTGGCGGTCACGGTGCGGTTGTTCGCCGCGTTGCGTGACGCGGCCGGGACCGCGCAGGTCGAGGTGGCACCCGGCACGGTGCCGGCGATCGTCGCCGATCTCAGCGACCGCTTCGGTGAGCCGTTCGCGACGCGCGTGACCGTCGCGTCGGGCATGCTCGACGGACAGCGGGTCGCGCTCGATGAGCCCCGCCACGCCGCGGACGGGGCGGAACTGGCGCTGCTGCCGCCGTTCAGCGGTGGCTCGACCGCGACCCTGCGCCAGCAGCGCGTCTACCGCCTGCTCCTCGCAGGCTCGCTGCTGGTCCCACTGCTGCTGCTGGCCGGCGTGTTCGCCGGCCGGTGGGCATTCGGCCTGGTGGTCGTCGTGGTGGCCGTCGGCAGCCTGATCGACCTGCACATCACCCTCGGCGCGACCAGCGTGCGCACACTGCTTCCTGCGACGCTGCTCATGGGTGCCGGCCCAGCCGCGCTGCTGTTGATCGCACCGGAAGCGGGTCGTCCGTGGGTCGGAGGCGTGCTGGCGGTCGCGGTGATGCTCAGCTTCCTGCTGGCGTTCGCGTCGCCGCGGCGACCTGACACAGCGGCGGTCGTCGGGTCGACGCTGTTCGCGGGCATGCTGGTCGCTGTCGGGGCAGGGACGCTGGTCGCCATGCACGACCAGCTCGACCCGGTCCTGGTCGCTGGTGCGCTCGCGATGATCGCGCTGACCGACGCGGCCGTCGTCATCGCCGGCCGTCCGACGGCCCGGCAACGCATCCGGTACCGGCTGGCCGCCGCGGTCACCGTTGCGCTGCCGTCGGCGATCGTCGTCTACGCGGTCAGCGATGTGCCACCCCCGCCGGTGGCGTTGATCGGCGGCTTCGCGCTGGCCGCGGTGATCGCGGCCCTCGCCGGCGCGCGGCTCCGCCAGGTGCTGCGGCGTGCCGGGACCGCGCCGGAGGCGACCGTCGAGGCGGTGCCGGCCCTGCTGATCGGCACGGCGGACGCCGTGCTGTTGGGGGCGCCGCTGACCCTGCTCTGGGCGCAGATGGTGCTTGCCTGAGACCCGTCCCGTGCGGAAACCGCACACGCCAACAGTGTTTACAATGCAATATCCGCCGCAGACACCCTCTCCCCGGGACGATCCCGCCAGCAATACGGTAGAAACAGGCCCATGTCGTTCATGCGCTCCACGATCGTGCACCCATATGCCGCCGCGACGGTGGCCGCAGTCACGGGGTGCGCCGTTGCGCATGGCTGACGACGGCGGCGGTGACACGCCCACCGAGCGCTGGGTCCGCCGGCCAGCCGACGTCAGCACGCGCCGCGCGCTGCGCAGCACGACGCGGGCGAGCATCTACGAGCACCTCGGGCGTGTCGGTGAGGGTCAGACCGTCCGCGACATCGCCGGCGCATTCGACCTGCACCCGAACGTGGCACGCACACACCTGGAGACGCTCGCCGACGCCGGCCTCGTCGTGGTCAGCAGCCGCAAGCACCCGGGTGGTGGCAGGCCGGCCAAGGTGTACCTGGCACGCGCCGAGATCGGTGCGGACGAGATCCGCGTCGACCCCACGGTCCGTCCGACACATGGACCCACGACGCTGTTGCGGCTGCTCGGCGAGGTGATCGTCAGCGGCAACGGCGACGGCGGCCAGACGGGTGGACGGCTGGAGATCGTCCGTCAGGCAGCGGCGCGGGAGGGCAACCGGCTGGCCGAACGAAACGACGAGCCGTGCAGTTCGCTGACGGAGGCCGCCGCAGCGGTGGGCCGCGTGCTCCGTGCGGAGGGGTACCTGGTCCAGGTGCACCGCGCAGACGATGGCGAGGTGCTGCTCAGCCGCCTCGGCGGGATGATCGACCCGCTCCGGGCCGTGCGGGGTGGCCTGACCGCCGCCCTGGAGTGGGGCCTGCTCACGGGCGCGTTCGCACGCGTGTGGCGGCCCGTGCAGCTGGCACCGGTCGCCGATGTGGACGGCGACGGAGCCGCGGGCTGGGCGGCGCGGCCCGCACCGGCCGGCCCTGCCAGCAACCGGCTGCTCGTGACCGTCGGCGGTCGCGTGGACGCGCGTGGCGCGCCGCGTGAGACCGGCGTCGTCCGCGCGATGCGGGCGATCACGGCGCTCGAGCCCGGCGCGGTGCTCGAGGTGCTGGCCGGCGGCCCCGGCTCCCCCGCAGCGTTCGCGCGCTGGGCCGACCGCGCCGGCCACGAGCTGATCGGCGTCGAGCGGGCGACCGACGACCAGGGACGGTCGGCGATCCGTCTCCTGATCCGCAAGGGACGTGCATGACCTCAGACAGCGAAGCGGTAGGTCACGGACCGACCTCGGACAGCGAAGCGGTAGGTCACGGACCGACCTCGGACAGCGAAGCGGTAGGTCACGGACCGACCTCGGACAGCGAAGCGGTAGGTCACGGACCGACCTCGGACAGCGAAGC
>Ga0299914_10001814_pt1 | contig 14405 bp, 12 predicted proteins | sample RVTome_10_FD_201361 | JGI IMG/M metagenome (GOLD analysis project Ga0299914, IMG submission 201361) | Soil microbial communities from uranium-contaminated site in the Upper Colorado River Basin, Wyoming, United States - RVT153D57 (version 2) ...
CCTCGGCGAGCACCTGGTCCCACGCGCCGACCAGTTCACCCATCAGCGGGTTGTCGGCCACCGCGTCGGCGGCCGGCGTCCGCGACGGCAGCCATGCCTCGGCCCACAGCTCAGCCGCGCGCTCGGATGTCATCCACGCCACGTACTGCCGGGCCAGCTCGGGCGCGTCGGTGCCGGCACGGACCGCCAGCGGCACACCCATGCCCCCGGTCTGCGGCGGCAACGCCCCGGCGCTGTCACCCGGCGTCAGGAAGAAACCGACCTGTTCGGGATCGAGCTCGCCGGCGATCCAGCTGCCGGTCAGCAGCAGCGCACCCTCGCCGGCGGCGAACTGCGCCCACGAGTCGTCGTAGCCGATGCCCGAGAAGTTCTCGGTGAAGTAGCCCTGGTCGGCCCACCGCTGCAGCGTCTCGGCCGCCTGCGCGTTCTCCTGCGTGTCGAACGAGACGTCGCCGTCGAAGATGAGGCTGTTGAGGTACGCGGTGTCGACGAACGTGTGCTCGATGGCGCCGTAGGTGTGGATCGCGGGCCAGGCGTCGAGGTTGCCGAAGGTGATGGGGGTCTCGCCCGCGTCCTTCAACGTGGCGAGCAACTGCTCCAGCTCGTCGAACGTGGCCGGCGGCTCGAGTCCGTGCTCGTCGAACGTGTCCCGGTCGTAGAACCAGCCCACGATCTCGGCCTGCGGCGCGACCCCGTACAGGTTGCCGGTGCCGAACTGCTCGCCGCTCTCGTCGAACATGTTGCGGGCCAGCAGGTTGTCGCCCCAGGTGTCGAACCAGCCCTGCTCCCGGCCGAAGTCGGTCAGGTCCATCAGGCCGCCGGCCGCCACGATGGCGCCCATGTCGGCGCGCCCCTGGTTGACCGAGGCGACATCGGGCCCGTCGTCCTGGCCCATCGCCAGCGGCAGCGTGGCCTTGAGATCGTCGAGGTTCTTGGGTTCACGCGTCACGGTGACGCCGTGCTCCTCCTCGAACTCGCTCGTGAGCTGCTCGGCGACGTCGCGCTCCGTGCCGCGGACGTAGATGTCCCAGACCACGAGCTCATCGGCCCCGGCCTGTGACGGATCGCCGGCCTGTCCCCCACCGGTCTGTGCCCCGGCGGTCTCACCGGCCGACGCCTCCTCGTCGTCGCCACCGCCCGGAAGGCATGCTGTCAGCGCGAGGCCCGCGGCGAACAGCAGCGAGAGCATCCGGATGCGACGTCGTCGGTGTCCCTGGTCGTTCATGTCCCTCCCCTTGGTCGTTCCGCTTCTCCGGCGCCCTCCGCCGCGTCCGCCGCCCGTTGACCGCGCTCGGGTCGCGGCGGACGGCTGCGGTGCTGCTGCTCGAGGACGCCGAACGCCTCACGTCCATCGGGCACGGAGATCGAACTGCCGATGCGGGCCACGCTGAGGCAGCCACAGACGTTGGCCAGCGCCAGACAGCGCTCCAGCGGCCAGTGGCGCACGAACCCGTGCAGGAAACCCGCCGTGAACGCGTCGCCGGCGCCGGTCGTGTCGACGACCGCGGTGGGGATGCCGGCGACACGGCGGACCACACCCCGGCTGGACGCCACGGCACCTTCACCGCCCATGGTGATCACGACCGTCGGGACCAGTTCGCTCAACCGTTCGAGCGCCTGCATGGTGTCGTCGGCGCCGGTCACCCAGCAGGCCTCCGCCGCGTTGGGCAGGAACACGTCGACCTGGCGGATCAGTTCACGCACGCGGAACGCGGGCTCGTCGTCGCTGCCCAGCGATGTGTCCAGCGAGGTCGTCAGGTTGCGCGCGCGGGCGGTGCGGAAGATCTCACACTGATCGTCCAGCGGCCGGTCGCCCTCGTGCCAGCCGCCGATGTGGACGTGGCTCGCACCGTCCAACCGCTCCCACGGCACCTCGGGCGCCACGGGGCCGACCTCCGAGGGCGGCGCGTAGCTGATCAGCGCCCGCTCGGTGGTATCCCGCACGGCCACCGTGATCGCGGTGGAGGGCGCCGACAGCAGCCAGCGCACGTCGAGTCCGTCGTGACCGGCCAGTTCGTCGTCGACGACCTGGGCGATGGTGTCCTGCGCACGGGTGCGGGCCAGCAGGGTCGTCGGCTCTCCGAGCCGCGCGAGGCCGATGGCCACGGTCGCCACCCCACCCGGACACATCACCGGTTCGTCGGCGAACACCTCCTCACCCCACCGCGGCAGCCCGTGGACGCCGCGCATGATGATGTCGCAGAACACGTCGCCCACCACGACCACTCGGCCCGAGATCGCGCGCATCACGACGTCGCCCACATCGACATCTGGGGAACGTGCGCCGCGTACTCCGCGAGGATCGCGTCGGCGACCGCACGCGACGGCACCAGGGGGTGCGAGGCCAGCGCGGCGCCCGCGGCGTCGCGGGAGCCGGCATCGATCGCGCGCAGCGTGGCGTCCTCGAACGCCTTGACCTGCGTGACGAGCGTGCGCTGCGAGGCCGGAACGTCGGCCGCCAGCGGGAACACGCCGGCCGCCCGCACCACGGCGGGCACCTCCACGACCGCGTCCGCGGGCAGGAACGGCAGCGCACCGCGGTTGCGGGTGTTGACGACGGCGATGGTGGCGGTGTCACAGGCGATCGCCTCGACCACAGAAAGCGCCATCTCGTGGTATCCGCCGGCGTCGGAGAACACGTCGGCGGTCGGCGTCCGGGCCATGCCCGACTCCACCGTGAGGTAGGTGTCCTGACGCCGCTTGAGGTCCGCCCGGTAGGCGGCGAGCGCCTGGGACGGTGTGCTCACGCCGTCGAGCACCTGGGCCAGCGTCCGCCGGCGGTCGGCAAGGAACGCGCCGCGCGATCCGTTGGCCGCCACGTTGGCGACCACGTCGCCCCCGCGCTCGTAGAAGTACAGGTACTCGTTGGGGATCGCGCGCAACGCCCGGACCCGGTCGACGCCGACGAGCCGCACCTCCTCGACGGTCTCCGCACGGTCGCCGGCGAGCAGGTCGGGCAGCAGATCACGCCCGCGGTGCCACGCCCCGGTGAGCCAGCCCAGGTGGTTGATGCCGCCGTAGTCGAAGTGGAGGTCGCCGGCCGGCAGGTCGAGGGCATGGGCGACGCGGCGCATCAGCGCGACCGGCGAGTCGCACACGCCGACGATGCGGTCGCCCAGCAGTGGCCGCAGGCCCTGGGTGGCCAGGCCGGCCGGGTTGGTCAGGTTGATCAGCCAGGCGTCGGGGCAGCGGTGCCGCACGGTCCCCGCGATCTGCCGCAGCGCCGGCACGTTGCGCAGCGCCAGCCCGAACCCGCCCGGCCCGACGGTCTCCTGGCCGACGACACCGTGCCGCAGCGGCACCGCCTCGTCCCAGTGCCGCGCGTCGAACCCGCCCACGCGGATGGCGGTGAGCACGAAGTCCGCACCGTCGAGCGCCTCGTGGAGGTCCGTGGTCGTCGATGTGGGCAGCCCGCCACCACGTTCCTCATCGATGCCGTCGAGCACCAGGCGGATCCGTTGGAGCCAGCGCGCCGAGGTGTCGTACAGCACGACGGCGGGATCGGGCAGGCCCGCCGCCCGCTGGAGCAGTCCGTGGTACAGCAGCGGCGTGCGCGAACCACCACCGCCGACCACGGTGAGCTTCATGCGATCCGCACCTCGACCCCCTGGTCGCGGATGGCATCGAGCCGGTCGTCGGGCGCGTCGTCGGTGGTGATGACGGTCTGGACGGCGTCGATGCCGGCGACCCGGCCCAGGCCGCCACCCCAGAACTTCGCGCCATCGGCGATCAGCACCCGGTGCGCCGCCGCGCGCAGCATCGCCCGCTTGGTCTGGATCTCCTCGACGGTGGTGTCGAGCAGCGTGAGGTCCTCGCTCACGCCGCTGATGCCGACGAACACCAGGTCGGCCCGGATGCCGCGCAACGATTCCTCCGTCAGGAAGCCCGTCAGCGACCGGTAGTTGCGACGCAGTAGCCCGCCGAGCAGCAGCAGATCGATGGTGTCGTCGCCGGCGAGCTCGTCGTAGACCGCCATGTTGTTGGTGACGACGGTCAGGCCCGGCCGGTCGTGGAGGCACCTGGCGACCTGCAGGGCGGTGGTGCCGATGTCGATGATCACGGTGTCGCCGGGCTGGACCATGGCGGCGGCCGCCTGCCCGACGCGCTGCTTGGCGGACGCGCGCTCGATGCGGGTGTCATCGAATGGTGGTTCGTCGCGCATGGCGCGCGGCGCCACCGCGCCGCCGTGGACGCGCCGCACCAGGCCGTGCTCGGCGAGCTCGTCCAAGTCGCGACGGATCGTCATCTCCGAGACGCCGAAGCGGTCCGCGAGGTCGGCGGTCTGCACGCTGGTCTCGGAGCGGATGACCTGCAGCACCGCGCGCCGTCGCTCTTCAGTGAGCATTCACCCTCAACCCGTCGCGATCAGCGCACCTGTGTGTCCCATGGCGATCATGGTCGATCGCTGGCACGAAGGTCAACAGAAGTTCCGCCAGGTGCATCGATATTCACTACCATCAGCGTCATGACGAGCGATTTCCGCCTGGACCGTCTGGACCACGCCATACTCGACGTGCTGCAGGCCGACGGGCGGCTCGCGGTGGTCGATCTCGCCGCGCGGGTGGGACTGAGCCCGACCCCGTGTGCGCGGCGCCTCCGCAAGCTCGAGGCGGCGGGGATCATCCGCGGGTACCACGCCGAGGTCGACGCGGCGCTCCTGGGGCTGGAGCTGACCGTCTTCGTGTTCCTCGAGATCCTGCAGGACTCGCGCGACGCGATCCAGCGGGTGGAGGACGCCCTGCGACGGGTGCCGCGTGTCGTCTCTGCGCACCGGCTTATGGGCAGACCCGACTACGTCGTCCGGCTGCTGGTCGCCGATCTGGACGAGTACGAACAGCTGTACATCGACCACCTCGCCGCGCTGCCGGGAGTCCGCACCGTGCAGAGCGCGCCGTCGATGAAGCCGCTCGTCGACGGCGTGGTGGCGCGGATCGACGTGTGACACCCGCGGGCGATCGCCCTGCTATGGTGCGCCGCATGTCCGCCATCGCCCGATTTCAGCTCGTGGCTCTCGACTGCCCTGACCTGGACGCCATGACCGCCTTCTACAGCGCGATCACCGGCTGGCCGGTCGAGCGCCGGGAGGACGACTGGGTCCAGCTCGCCGCTGGCGGGGGACCAACGATCGCGTTCCAGCTCGCGCCGGATCATCAGCCTCCGGTGTGGCCGAGCGCGGAGCGGCCCCAGCAGGCGCACGTCGACTTCGAGGTCGATGATCTCGACGACGGTGAGGCGCGCGTGCTGGCCATCGGGGCCAGGAAAGCGGAGACACAGCCGTCGCCGGACAGCTTCCGGGTGTTCCTCGACCCGGCGGGGCACCCGTTCTGCCTGGTGACCTCCTGAGCGACCGGACCGGGATGCCGGCGCCGCCGCAGTAGTGGGCGCCTGCCCCGCTGACGGCCGCTACCGGGAGGCGAGGCCCGCCGCCGCGTGCAGCAGGCACTGTGCCGCCACGTCGACGGTGCGACCCGTGGTGTCGGCGGCCGCATCGACCTCCACGATGTCCAGGCCGGTGACCAGCGGATGGCGCCCGGCGGCGAACGCCGCGTCGGTCAGCTCCCATGGCGCCAGCCCCCCGGGCCGCGCGCCCGGACAGCCCGGCGCGAAGCTCGCGTCGAGGACGTCGACGTCGAGGTCCAGCCAGATGGCGTCGCAGCGCTCGGCCAGCGCGTCGAGGTGACGCGAGACGCAGGCGCCGACGCCTTCACCGCGGGCCGCCCGCGCGGTGACCACCGAGATGCCGGACGCCAGCGCCAGCCGCCGGTGGGCGCGCGAGTTGGTGAACGAGCCCAGTCCGATCTGGACGATGTGTTCCGGCGGCAGTCCGTCCTCCAGCAGGCCGCGTACCGGCGTGCCGTTGGTGATGCCGGCATGGAAGCCGCGCAGGTCGTGGTGCGCGTCGAGCGTCAGCAGGCCCGCCCGCCGAAGGTCGGGGCAGCGTCCGCGCACCGCCGGTCGGGTGACGGCGTTGTCGCCACCGAGGACCACCACCAGGTCGGCGGATCCGCCGGCGACGGCGGCGGTGATCGCGGCGTGCGCGTCGGCGATGCCCAGGCCGTCGATGGCCACATCGCCGAGGTCGTCGACGGCGACGTCTTCAAGGTCGACGTCGTCGTGCGGGTCATCGGCTGCGTAGGCGGTCGAGAAGCGGCGGAGCGCCTGACGGACCGCTGCCGGAGTCACATCGGCGCGGGACGGCGAGATCGACGTCGCCGCCAGCGGCGCGCCCAGCACGGCCAGCCGCGGCGCGCCGGCGTGCCGCGCGCCGCCGGTGGCCAGCCACGTGGACGCACGCGGCCACTCGGGGTCCTCCGGCCTCCGGGTCACGACGACGCCTCCTCCGCACCCGAAGCCTTCCCGCCAACAGGTCGGTCGCCGTGGCGGAGGGCCTTGGAGGGCGGGCGGGTGAGCGGTCCGGAGCCACGGCGATCGACTGACGCACCACCGCGGACCACCAGATGGACCAGCGGCATGCCCGGGCGGTAGGCGAGGTAGCCGGGTTCCGGCGCGTCGAGCACGACCAGGTCGGCGCGCGCGCCCACACGCAGATGGCCGACGTCGTCGCGGCGCAGCGCGCGGGCGCCACCGAGCGTGGCGGCGCGGAGGGCTTCGTCGGGCGTCATCCGGTAGTGGCGGCATGCCAGCGCGATCACCAGCGGCATGCTGCTGGTGTAGCTGGTGCCGGGGTTGCAGTCCGAGGCGAGCGCGACGGAGGCGCCGGCGTCGAGCAGCGCCCGGCCCGGCGCCGCGGGACTGCCGGTCGACAACTCCACCGTCGGCAGCAGGGTCGCAACCGTGCCCGCGCTCGCCAGCGCGTCGATGTCCGCGTCGTCGAGGAAGGTGCAGTGGTCGACGGAGGCCGCGCTGACGTCCACTCCCAGCCGCACGCCCGGACCGTGGGCGAGCTGGTTGGCGTGGACCCGCAGGCCCAGTCCGTGCTCGGCGCCGGCGTCGAGCACGGCCCGGCTGTGGTCGACGTCGAAGGCGCCGTCCTCGCAGAACACGTCGCACCACGCCGCCAGCGGCGCGCACGCGTCGAGCATCGGCCCGCACACGAGGTCGACGTAGCCATCGGGATCAGCGGCGAACTCGTGGGGCACGACGTGCGCGCCGAGGAACGTCGTCTCGGTCGTGATCTCCCCCGCGATCTCCAGCAGGCGCCGCTCATCGTCGACCGACAACCCGTAGCCCGACTTGATCTCCAGCGTCGTGGTGCCGCCGCGCAGCGCCTCGGCGGCCAGGTGGTGCGCGCGCGCCTCCAGCATCGAGCGGCCGGCGGCGCGGGTCGCGCCGACCGTCGTGGCGATGCCACCCGCCGAGTAGTCCCGGCCGGCCAGGCGCGCCGTGAACTCCGCGAGGCGGTCACCGGCGAACACCAGGTGGGTGTGGCTGTCGACGAAGCCCGGCACCACGCAGCGGCCGCCCACATCGATGCGCTCGTCGCCGGCCTGCTCCGGCGCCGGCCCGTCGCCGAGCCACACCACGCGCCCGTTCTCGCACACCACCGACGCGTCGTTGCGCTCGGCGCGCTCGGCCTCGTAGGTGACGAGCCGTCCGATGCCGGTGATGGCCAGGCTGCTCACGACGGCGCCGCGTCCATCGGGATGCGGATGCCCCGCTCCCCGGCGACCTGCCGGGCGCGGTCGTACCCCGCGTCGGCGTGGCGCGCGACGCCCGTGCCGGGATCGTTGGTGAGCACGCGGTCGAGGCGCTGCGCGGCGTCCGCGGTGCCGTCGGCCACCACCTGCGCGCCGGCATGGATCGACTTGCCCATGCCCACTCCCCCGCCGTGATGGACCGCGACCCAGGCGGCGCCCGAGGCGACGTTGAGCAGAGCGTTGAGGATCGGCCAGTCGGCGATCGCGTCGCTGCCGTCGGCCATGGCCTCGGTCTCACGGTACGGCGACGCGACCGAGCCGCTGTCGAGGTGGTCCCGGCCGATCACGATCGGCGCCCCCACGCGCCCCCGTGCGACGAGGTCGTTGAACCGGGCGCCGGCCTCGGCGCGCTCACCGTAGCCCAGCCAGCAGATCCGTGCCGGCAGCCCCTGGAACGCGACGCGGTCGCGGGCGAGCAGCAGCCAGCGCTGCAGCGCGTCGTCGTCGGGGAACGCCTCGGCCACCACGCGGTCGGTCGCCGCGATGTCGGCTGGGTCACCCGACAGCGCGACCCACCGGAACGGCCCCTTGCCCTCGCAGAACAGGGGCCGCAGGTACGCCGGCACGAACCCCGGGTAGGCGAAGGCATCCCCGTACCCGCCGGCCTGTGCCTCACCCCGCAGGTTGTTGCCGTAGTCGAAGACCTCGGCTCCGGCGCGCTGGAACCCGACCATCGCCTCGCAGTGCCGGGCCATCGAGGTCCGTGCACGCTTCACATACGCCGTCGGGTCGGTCCGCCGCAGCTCGGCCGCCTCCTCGAGCGTCAGCCCCGCGGGGACATACCCGTTGAGGGGATCGTGTGCGGACGTCTGATCGGTGACCACGTCGATGTCGACACCGCGGTCGAGCAGGGCGGGGAACACGTCGGCGGCGTTGCCCACCACGCCGATCGACAGCGCCCGTCGCTGCTGTGCCGCCTGCTGCGCACGGTCGATGGCGTCGTCGAGGTCGTCGGCGACCACGTCCAGGTAGCGCGTGTCGATGCGGCGCCGCACGCGCGCGGGATCGACCTCGACGCACAGCGCGACGCCGCCGTTCATCGTGATCGCCAGCGGCTGGGCACCGCCCATGCCGCCGAGCCCGCCGGTCAGCACCACGCGACCCGCGAGGTCGCCGCCGAAGCGCAACGCACCGACCGCGGAGAACGTCTGGTAGGTGCCCTGGAGGATGCCCTGGGTGCCGATGTAGATCCAAGAGCCGGCGGTCATCTGCCCGTACATCGTCAGGCCCTGCGCCTCGAGTTGCCAGAACTCCTCCCAGGTGGCCCAGTCGGGGACCAGCAGCGAGTTGGCGATCAGGACCCGCGGCGCGTGCGGGAAGGTGCGGAACACGCCGACGGGCTTGCCGGACTGCACCAGCAGCGTCTCGTCGGCGGCGAGATCCATCAGGCACGCTTCGATCGCCGCGAGGCTGGCATGGTCACGCGCCGCCCGGCCGGAACCGCCGTAGACGACCAGGTCCTCGGGCCGTTCGGCGACGTCCGGGTCGAGGTTGTTGCGAAGGCACCGCAGTGCCGCTTCCTGAAGCCAGCCGCGACACTCCATGTGGTCCTCCTCAGGTCTCCTCGGGTGGCCCGCCGTTGCGCTGATCGGCGGAGTCGGCGAGCAGCGTGCCGTCGATGATCAACCCACACGCCGTCTCCAGGTCGGCGGCCAGGAACCGGTCCGTCGGCATCGGTGGGATGCGGGCGCGCAGCCGGCGGATGGCGGCTCCGGTCCGCGGACCCGGCCGCAACGGCTGCCGGGCATCGACTCCGGCGGCGGCCACGAGCACCTCGATCGCGAGGATGCGCTCCAGGTTCGCGATCGCGGTGCGCAGCTTGCGGCCGGCCGACCAGCCCATCGACACGTGGTCCTCCTGCATGCCCGAGGTCGGGATGCTGTCGACGCTCGCGGGCACGGCCAGCCGGCGGTTCTCGGCGACCAGCGACGCCGCGGTGTACTGGGCCAGCATGAACCCCGATTCGACCCCCGCCTCCTCAGCGAGGAACGGCGGCAGCCCGTGCGAGCGTGACCTGTCGAGCAGCCGGTCGGTGCGCCGCTCGCTGATGGCGCCGAGCTCCGCGGCCGCCAGCGCGAGCGTGTCGAGCGCGAACGCCAGCGGCTCACCATGGAAGTTGCCGCACGACTCGATGCCGCCATCGGGCAACACCACCGGGTTGTCGACGCTTGCGGTCAGCTCGATGTCGCGAACCGTCGAGGCCCAGGCGACGAGGTCCCGCGCGGCACCGTGGACCTGCGGGGCGCACCGCAGCGAGTACGCGTCCTGCACGGTGTGTCGCGAGTTGCGGTGCGACGCGAGGATCGGGCTGGCGTCCAGCCACATGCGCAGGTTGGCGGCCGACGCCGTCTGTCCGGGATGCGGGCGCAATCGCTGCAGATGCTCGGCGAAGGGCCGGTCGGTGGCCAGGAGGGCCTCGACCGACAGCGCACACGCCAGGTCGGCGGTATCCGCCAGGCGCTCGAGGTCGGCGATCGCCAGCACCAGCATCGCCTGCATGCCCTCGGTGGCGTTGAGCAGCGACAGCCCGTCTTTGACCTGCAGCGTCAGCGGCTGGAGCCCCGCCGCCGCCAGCGCCGAGCCGGCGTCGGCCCGCCCGCCATCCGTGCCATGGACCCAGCCCTCACCGGTGAGTGCGGCGCCCACGTGCGCCATCGGAGCGAGGTCGCCGCTCGCACCGAGGGACCCGTGTTCGGGCACCCACACACGCAGACCCGAGTTCAGCAGCGCGACCAGCGCCTCGACGACATCGACCCGTGCGCCGGTGTGACCGGCGGCAAGCGTGCGTGCGCGCAGCAGCGTCATCGCGCGCACGACCTCGTCCTCGACGGGAGGACCCATGCCGGCGGCGTGGCTGCGCACGAGCGCGTGCTGGAGGTGACCGGCCTGGTCGGGCGGGATCACCGTGTCGGCGAGCGCCCCGAACCCGGTGGTCACCCCGTAGACGACCTCGCGGTCGGTCAGCGCCCGCTCTACGGCCGCGCGCGCGGGTTCCATGACGCCACCTACCGACGGGTCGACGTCGACCCGTTCACCCTTCCGCGCCACACGGAGCACCTGCGCCGGGCGCAGCGGTGCCGACGACAGCAGCATGACGCTGGAGTATAGGGATCGGACCGGTCGCAACCCTGTGCTCGCCATGTGTGCCCGGCGAGTTGCTTCGTGACCGGGCTGGGGGCGTTACTGTCATCGACGATGGCAACGTCCGCGATCACCGTCGACGGCACGCGGCTGACCTGCGAGCAGGTCGCGGCGGTCGCGCGTGATGGCGCACAGGTCAACGTCGCCGTCGAGGGGATCCAGCGGGCGCACGCCGCCGCGCGGGTCGTGCGGCAGGTCGCCACGCGTAGGCCCGTCTACGGCCGGACCACCGGCGTAGGCGCCAACCGCACCACCGAGGTCGAGTCGGGCGACGCACACGGGCTGCATCTGCTGCGCAGTCACGCCAGCGGCACGGGACCGTTGCTGGCGAGGCCGTACGGCCGCGCGATGCTGGTCGTGCGGCTGAACCAGCTCGCCGCCGGGGGGTCGGGGGTCGATGCGGCCATGCTGGACGTGCTCGCCGGCGCCCTGAACCGCGGGCTGGCACCACCGGTGCACGCCTACGGGTCGATCGGCACCGCGGACGTCGTCGCTCTGGCGTCGACCGCGTTGTGCATCCTGGGCGAGCAACCGTGGCAGGGCGGCTCCATGGCACCGTTCGCGATGGACCCCGGCGACGCGCTGGCGTTTATGAGCAGCAATGCCGCGACCGTCGGAACCGCGGCCCTGTTCTGTCGGGACCTGCGCGAGCGTCTCGACGCCGGCCTCGTCACCGCGGCGCTGTCATGCCTGGCCGTCGACGCGTCACGCGAGCACTTCGCCGCGGTCGTCCACCAGGCCTGTCCCCATCCCGGACAGCAGGGCGTGGCCGCCGGCCTACGCGCACTGCTCGCCGACGACGCGGGCCTGCCCCGACGCGTGCAGGATCCGTTCAGCTACCGCGCGCTGCCGCAGGTGCACGGCCCGGCCGTCGACGCAGCCGAGCACCTCGACCGGTTGCTCGCCATCGAGATGAACGGCGCGGCCGAGAACCCGCTCGTCGATGTCTCGAGCAACGACGTGTACCACAACGGCAACTTCCACAACGCCTATGTCGCCGTCGGACTCGACGCCGCACGCATCGCGCTCTTCCAGACCGCGGCACTTTCCACGGCCCGCCTGGCGACACTGTTCGAGCCGCAGATCACCGGGCTGCGCCCGTTCCTGGCCGATGGGCCTGCAGCGGACTCCGGGGCGATGATCCTGGAGTACGTGGCGCACTCGGCACTGGCCGACCTGCGCCAGCGGGCCGCGCCTGCCGCAATCGGCATCGCTGTGCTGTCACGCGGCGTCGAGGAGCACGCAAGCTTCTCCACGCAGGCCGCCCGCAGCGGCGGCGAGGCGCTCACCGCCTACGACGCCGTGCTCTCCTGCGAGTTGGTCGCCGCGGTCCGTGCCCTACATCTGCGCGGCGTGGTCCCCACGGGAACCAGACTGCGACGTGCGCACACCCAACTCAGCACCCAGCTCGACCCCCGCACCGAGGACCGGCCGCTGAGCGACGACCTGGCCATCGCCGCCAGGGCGCTGCCCGGCCTCGCCTCACTGGTGCACTGACACCCGGTGATCGCAGGACCGCCCGCCATCGAGCGGTGGCGGGGCGGACGTCGAGACGAGATCGCGACTGGCCGGTGCATCCGCGCGGGGCGTAGGGTGCGCCGCGTGGATCCGGATCTTCGTACCGCCGTGCGGCTGTCACCGCTGCGCGACCTTCCGGACAGCGTGCTGGCGGAGCTGACGATGGATGCCGCGCGGGTACAGATCCCCGCGGGCGCCGTGACACACTGGGCGGGCGATCCAGCCCCGCATCTCGACCTGGTGATCTCCGGCGTGGTGCGCGTGTTCGTCACCGCACCCGACGGCCGCCAGATGACCATTCGCTATTGCCGGGACGGCGCGCTGATCGGCGCCATGTCGTTGTTCGCTCCCGCGTTCGCGATGCCGGCGAACACGCAGGCGTTGACCGACGCCCACCTTCTGAAGCTGCGCCCGCACGCGGCGCAGCGGGTGACCGCCCGCGATCCACGGGTGGCACGTGCGTTCCTCGGCGAGCTCGCCGAGCGAGCATTGCGGTTTGTATACGAGATACCCGGCAGCACGTTCGCGACGGTGCGACAACGCGTGGCTCGCCACCTGCTGGACCTGGCCTCCGGGCATGTTCGGGACCATGGTGCCGACGGCGGACCGGCACATGAGCTCGTCGTCACGGTCAACCAGCGGCAGCTCGCGGAGGCGGTGGGCACCGCTCGCGAAGTCGTCGTACGGGTGCTGCGTGAACTGCGCGAGGAGGGCATCGTGCGGACGGGACGTGACCGCATGGTCATCGTGGATCCCGCGCGGCTCATCCACGACCACGAATGGAACTCAGGTTCCTGACACGGTCGGTCTCGCGACCGATACTGCCCGGCCATGACGACCTCGCTTCCGCATCAGGCGGACCCGCACGCGCTCGATCCCACCGACGGCCCGTTGACGGTCGAGGAGCTGCGGCTGGCGTCCCGCAACCACGCGCTGCCGCTGGAAGCCCTCGGCAGCGACGTGACGCCGGCGGGACTGCACTACGTGGTGGTGCACTTCGACATCCCGACCATCGACGCCGGCCAATGGCGGCTGCGCCTCGGCGGTGCGGTCCGCAGACCACTCGAGCTGACGCTCGACGCGATCCGTACGCGACCTCGCAGCACCATCCCTGTCACGCTGGAGTGCGCCGGCAACGGACGGGCACTGCTGCGCCCCCGGCCCGTCAGCCAGCCCTGGTTGCTCGGTGGCGTCGGCACCGCGGAATGGACCGGCACACCGCTGGCGCCGCTCCTGGAAGAGGCCGGCCTCGACGCGGATGCGGTCGAGTTGGTGTTCACCGGAGCCGACCACGGCATCCAGGGTGATGAGGAACACGACTACGCTCGCAGCCTGCCGGTCGGGGACACCAGCGGTGCCGGTGTGCTGCTGGCGTACGAGATGAACGGGCAACCACTCCCGCCGCAGCACGGTTATCCGCTGCGCCTGGTCGTCCCTGGCTGGTACGGGATGACGAGCGTGAAGTGGCTGACCTCGATCGAAGCCGTCACCCGCCCGTTCGACGGCTTCCAGCAGCGCGTCGCCTATCGCCGGCAGCGCGATGCCGAGGATCCCGGCGAGCCGGTGTCGCGGATGCGCGTGCGCTCCCTGCTGATCCCTCCCGGCATCCCGGACTTCTTCACACGCCGGCGCGTGCTCAGGCCCGGCTCCACGCTGCTGCGAGGCAGAGCGTGGTCGGGACACGGCACCGTTGAGCGGGTCGAGGTCGGCATCGACGGCCAGTGGCTCGACGCCCGTCTGCACCCGCCCGCTGGACCGTTCGCGTGGCATGGCTGGTCGCTGGAGTGGGATGCCCGCCCGGGCGACCACGAGCTTGCCTGCCGGGCCACTGACACCACCGGCGAGGCACAGCCGTTCGCGCAGGCGTGGAACCACCAGGGGATGGCCAACAACGCCGTGCAACGCCTGGTCGTCACCGTTCGCGGGTGAGACAGGGCCTGTCCGTGCGCGCCGGGACGGGTTACGCTCACAACCCCGGGAGCGTGTGGCATGAAGGACTATCTCGTCGTTGCCAACCAGACCCTCAGTGGCGAGCACCTGCTCGAAGAACTGCGGCGTCGTGTCGCCGAGGGACCCTGCCGGTTCCAC